>ERZ506922.3-NODE-3-length-328346-cov-13.665629_pt1 | contig 328346 bp, 268 predicted proteins | sample MGYA00513974_ERZ506922 | MGnify/ENA metagenome assembly ERZ506922 | reverse complement strand
GATTCGAACTGGTGATCTCCGCCTTGAGAGGGCGGCGTCCTAAACCGCTAGACGACGGGGCCATAAAAGAGAATGGCTGGGATGGCAGGAATCGAACCTACACTGACGGAACCAGAATCCGTTGTCCTACCGTTAGACGACATCCCAATCGGTTTCTCTGTGCGCCTCAGCGCGAGAAAGTAATATACGCGCCTTCGGCCCCTTCCGCAAGCGAAACTCCCAAATGCATGGTGCTCCACAATTTCTACTCTTATCGTTCGGTCTGTGTTCGACGGACGCCCATGGGCCGCGCGCGGACACGGGCACCGTCCTTCTCACCCGCTGGCGCGCAGGGCGGCGCAGCGGCGCGCGGGGCGCCTACGCCCGAAGGCTGCGCAGCAGCGCGTTGCGGTCGTTCGGGAGCTCGCCGTTCACCACGCACAGCAGCAGCTCGCGCAAGATCATGCCGACGCCGGGGCCCGGCCTTATGCCCGTCGCCTCCATGACGTCGCGCCCGCTCACGGCGAGGTCTGTCATGCGGAACGCCTCGCCGTCCGCGATCACGCGCCTGAGCAGCGCGGAGATCTTGTCAAGCTCCACTACGTAGCCCGCCACGCGGTCCACCTTGGACACCGCGTCCGCGCGCTTCAGGTCGAGCAGCGCGAACGTGAGCGACTCCGCGCGCCCCGGGCACGCGTTCTCGAACTTCAGCAGCGTGCGGCGGACGGAGCGGCGCGTGGGCTTCACGTAGTGGTCGTGCAGCCGCACGAGCGTGCGCGTGGGCACGACGAGCTCGCCGGGCAGCGCCAGGCGGCGCATGATCTTCTCGCACATGGGGGCGCCCACCTTGGGGTGGCCGAAGAAGTGCCCCCGGCCGGCGGCGTCCTGGGTGAAGGTCACGGGCTTCGCCACGTCGTGGAGAAGGGCCGCCCACCTGAGCGCCGGCGAGGCCATGCCCCCGGCGAACTCCTCGACCGCCATGCAGACGCGCGCCGTGTGCTCGAGCACGTCGTAGGCGTGGTACGGGCTGTGCTGGTCGAAGCCGTCCATGGCCGCGAGCTCCGGTATGGCCTCGCCCAGGACCTCCGCCTCGTTCATGAGGGCCCATCCCATGCGCCCCGTGCGCACGATGCCGTCCAGCTCCTGCCCTATGCGCTCGCTCGCGATGTCCTCCAGGCCGTCCGCGCACTCGACCAGCGCCCGCTGCGTCCCGGGCTCTATGTCGAAGCCCAGGCGGCACGCGAAGCGCACCGCCCTCAGCACGCGCAGCGCGTCCTCCTCGAAGCGGCGACGCGGGTCGCCCACGGCACGAATGAGGCCGCGCCCCAGGTCGCCGCGGCCGTCGAACGGGTCCAGGATCCCGCGTCTTGGGTGGTAGGCGATGGCGTTCACGGTAAAGTCCCTGCGCGCCAGGTCAAGGCGGATGTCGTCCACAAAGCGCACCTCGTCCGGGTGGCGGTGGTCCGTGTAGTCACCCTCCACGCGGTACGTGGTCACCTCCACGGGCTCGCCCTCGACCACGGCGGTTATCGTGCCGTGGGCGACCCCCGTCCTATGGACCGCGTACCCGCGGGACGCCAGGATCTTCTCGGCATCCTGCCAGCACGCCGACGTCGTGACGTCCACGTCGTGCGAGGGGGCGTCCAGCAGGGCGTCACGCACCCATCCGCCCACGGCCCACGCCTCGAATCCCGCGCCCTCGAGCGCCCGGATCACCTTGCGCCCAAACTCCGGAAGCTCATAGGCAACGTCTTCGAAACATCGGGACATGGCGGACCTCTCTGCGGCTGTGCTGGGGCAACTACATGCAAGTATAGCGACATGACGGCGCCACGGCGCGCGTGCCTGGCAGCGTGGTGCTATTCTCGTATGGTCAAAATCAATTCTCTAGCTATGTGAGGAGACCCATGAGCAGGGATTCACTCAGCGTCGACACCGAGTGGGCGAAGGAGCGCAACGCCGCCTTTGGCAAGGAGCGCGCCAACCGCGTCGCCAGGAACGCCGTCACGTCCGCAGACGTGATGGCCGCCGCGCGCGACACCACTAAGATGCGCACGTACAGCGACACGTTTGGCGTGACCGTCCCCAAGACCGCCGAGGTGACGAACCAGCGCCAGAGCGGCCGCTGCTGGTTCTTCAGCGCCATGAACGCGCTGCGCCACGACACCATGACCTTCCTCGACGTGGACACGATCGAGTTCAGCCAGGCGTTCGGCATGTTCTACGACAAGCTCGAGAAGGCCAACTCCACGCTCGAGTACGTCATCCGGACCGCGGACCTGCCGGACGACGCGCGCGAGGTCTGCTACGTGCTCGACTACGGCATGGGCGACGGCGGCTACTACTCGTTCGCGATGAACGTCGTGCGCAAGTGGGGCATCGTCCCGAAGTACGCCATGCCCGAGACCGCGTGCTCCAGAAACTCCAGCCAGATGAACGCCCAGCTCGAGCGCCTGGTGCACAAGCACGCCTTCACGCTGCGCCGCATGCACGCGGACGGCGCCTCAGAGGCAGAGCTGCGCGCCGCGAAGCAGGACATGCTCGCGGACGTGCACCAGCTGCTCGCGACGTGCCTGGGCGAGCCGCCCGTCACGTTCGACTTCGTGATGAAGGTCGGTAAGGGCTGCAAGGCGGACGCGGCGAAGCTCTCCCCCATCGAGCCCGCCCCGAAGCCCGCCTCCGACGACGCCCAGGGCGAGAAGGACGACTCCCGCGCCTCGCAGGTCATCCGCGACCTCGGCATCACGCCGCTCCAGTTCGCCGAGCGCTACGTGCCCGTCGACCCCGAGGACTACGTCGCCCTCGTCTCCATGCCCGGCGAGTCGCGCCCGTACGGCCACGCGTACCACCTCACGCTCACGGACTCCGTCCAGGGCGGCACGCCCATCCGCGTGCTGAACGTGGAGCCGCAGGTGCTTGAGCAGGCGGCCATCGCGAGCCTGAAGGCCGGCGTCCCGTGCGCCATGTCGTGCGACGTCATGCAGGAGTTCCCGCGCAGCATCGAGGACTTCAAGTACGTGCTGTCCCTCGACGGCGAGGACCTGAACGGCCTGTTCGGCGTCGACCTCTCCATGACCCGCGCCGACATGATCGACGCGCGCGAGACCAGCCTCACCCACGCCATGTGCTTCCAGGGCGTCGAGCTGGACGCCGACGGCCGGCCCAAGGCGTGGCGCATCGAGAACAGCTGGGGCAAGGACCAGGGCAAGGACGGCTACCTGGTCATGAGCGCCGACTGGTTCCGCCTGTACGGCGGCGAGGTCGACGTTCGCCGCGAGTTCGTGCCCGCGGACGTCCTGAGGCTGTGGGACGAGACGCCCGTGGAGGACGTCGCCCCGTGGAGCAACATCTGCCACGCGCTCGGCACGAGGGACTAGCGCCCCGCGCGCATGCGGGCGCCAATCCGCCAATCCAACAAGCAGGCATCCGCGCGGCTGTCCCCCGGGGCGGCCGCGCCCACAAGGAGGCATCATGACTAGCTCAAGCGTTTGCGACGCCGCGGGCGAGAAGGGCGCGCCCTCCCCGGCCGAGGCTGCCATCCAAAACGTGATATTCGATATGGGCGGCGTGCTCATGCGCTTTAGCGGCATTGAGTTCGCCCGGGAGTTCACCTCGTGCGAAGAGGATGCCCAAGCCCTTGACGCCGCGCTCTTCTCGCATCCGTCCTGGGCGCTCCTGGACGCCGGCGCGATCGACGAGGACACGATGGAGCGCGTGTCGCGCGAGCTTCTGCCGGAGCGCCTGCACGGCGCGCTCAACGAGTGCCTGCATGGCTGGTGGCGCCACCGCACCGTCGTCGCGGGCACAAACGAGCTGGTGACGCGCCTGCACGATGCCGGCTACGGCTGCTACCTGCTCTCGAACGCCGGAACGAGCTTCATGGCGTTCAAGGACTCGATCCCCGCGTTCTCGCACATGGATGGCTGGCTCGTGTCCTCGTTCGTACGCCTCATGAAGCCGGACCCGCGCATCTACCGGATGCTTGCGGGAGAGTACGGCCTCGACCCTGCGCGCTGCCTCTTCGTGGACGACAACGCGGACAACGTGCGCGGCGCGCGTGCGGCCGGCATGCACGCCCACCTCTTCACGGACGCGGACGCGCTCGAGCGGGACCTCCTCGCGCGCGGGCTCCTGTTCTAGCGCGTCTACCGCGCGCCCGTCGCGCCCGCGGGCCACGTTCGCGGCCGCTAGAACTCCGCGAACGTGGGCTCGCCCACGCGGCACAGGTCTTCGCCGTTGGCGAGCTCCAGCATCGCGGACGTGAAGGCGACCTCGTCACCCGTCACGAAAACGCAGTTCATCTGCACGTCCTCCGCAAACACCGTGTCACGCACCTTGCCCCGGCAGTCTGCGACGAGCCGCTCCACCCGCCCGTACGCGGAGTATGGGATGACGCACGTCACTTTCGTGACCATGGTCATCGTCGCAATCCGTCCCGCCTCGCGCGCGGCCGCGACCGCGGCCTGCGCCGCGGCGGTGTACGCACGCACCAGGCCACCCGGTCCCAGCAGCGTCCCGCCAAAGTAGCGCGTGGTCACGCAGCACACGTCCTCGAGGCCGGCGCCGCGCAGCACCTCGAGCGTCGGCATGCCGGACGTGCGCTGAGGCTCGCCGTCGTCCGAGCACCGCTCGCGCCCGTCGCTCAGGATCCACGCCGACACGTTGTGCCTGGCGTCGTGGTGCCGAGCCCGCACCTCCTGGATGAAGCGCTCCGCCTCCGCCTCGCTCTCCACGTGCCTCAGCTGCGCGATGAAGCGGCTCCTGCGGTCCTCGAACTCGCCCGTGGCCTCCGAACCCGCCTCCATGGTCTGATAGCTTCGCTGCATGAGGTGCTCCTAGTATTCGATAGCGATCGCAAGGTCCCCCGCGTCCAACATGCCCGGCACCACCGGCGTCACCGCGGCGAGGTCCTCCGTGTTCGTGACGACGACCACCACGTGGGAGTCAAGCCCGCTCTTGCGTATCAGTCCCGGGTCAAACGACATGAGCGCCTGGCCGGCGCGCACGCGGTCCCCCTTGCGCACGAAGTACGTAAAGCCGCTGCCCCGCAGCGACACCGTGTCCACGCCAATGTGAACCAATACGTCCGCGCCCTTCTCGTCCGTGACGCCTATGGCGTGACGCGTTCCCGCGGTCACCATCACCACGCCGTCCACGGGCGAGAAGACCGTGTCGCCGTCAGGCTCGATCGCTATGCCCGCCCCAAGGCCTCCGGTCGCAAACACGGGGTCCGGCACCTCCGAGAGCGGCACCGCCCTTCCTCCCACGGGCGCAAGCACCTGTCCGGGCGCCGCGTCCACCTCCAGGTCCGCCGGAACCTCGACGCGCGGTCCCAGCACCCTCTGCAACAATCCCATCCGCACTCCGTCAATCGCCCCCGCCGCGCATGCCGCGGGAGCCTATTCCCAATCGTGTCATATACGAAAACATTGTACCGATTTGCCCCCGCGGCATGGTCGTCTGGTACAATCGCGAGAGCGAAGTGGGCCAGACGATCGCGGGGCGCGCAAGCGTCATGAGGAAAGTCCGGGCTCCACAGGGCAGGAGGCAGGCTAACGGCCTGGCGGGGTGACCCGACGGAAAGCGCCGCAGAAAAGAAGACTCCCGCTGCTCGCGAAAGCGAGTGAGAGAAAAGCTGAAACGGTAGTGTAAGAGACTACCAGCGTCGTAGCGATACGGCGGCTTGGCAAGCCCCCTCCGGAGCAATCGCAAATAGGAGCGCCATGGTGTGGCCCGCACTGCGCTCGGGTTGCGAGCTAGAGGGCGTCGGCAACGGCGTCAGTAGATAAATGATCGTCCACGACAGAACCCGGCTCATCGGCCCACTTCGCTACTACCTTTTTTGAAGTACACGCGTACAGTCCCAACAGGCATTATTCAAAATCGAAGTGCAGGAAAAGCGGCTATTTCAACGATTAGGGACACAGTTGGGACAGGGCGATAGTTAAACTGCTTATAATCGAGCAGTCCCTTCCGCAAGGCCGTCCGGGGAAGCGGGCGCGACCCCACTCCCCCGGACGCCATCGCATTGCCCCAGGCGACGGACCTGCGGGCCTATTCTGACTCTGCCGGCGCCAGCTGCTGCACGGTCGCCTTGAACTGGTCGATCAGCTGCTGCTTCATCTGGTCGTTGTAACCCGGAACCTGCTTCCCGTACACGTCCAGGTACGCTCCGTACACGTCCATCGCCTTGTCGCTGTAGACCTTGTAGAGCTTCTTGTAGTTCTTCTCGTAGGTCTTGTAGGAGTCTCCGTTCTTCTCCCTCAGCTCGGCCATCTTCTTGCCGCCGTCCGTCATGATCTTCGCGAGCGTCTTAACCTGGTCGTTTGCGACCTCAGCCAGCCTCTTGACGTCGGTGCTTCCCTCGGCCTGCTTCTTGAACTCCTCCACCGCCTTCGGTGCGGCCTCCTCGATCTGCTTCGAGTACTCGTCATAGATCGAATCGTAGGTCTCGTCCGCCTTCTTCTGAACGGCTGCCGCCGCCGAGGACGAGACGTCGTCCTTGGCGCCAGACCCAGCGGACCCGCATCCCGTAAGCAGGGCGGACGAGAAGAGCACGGCGCTCACCGCCGCGACCGCAACGCTTGACCTCGAGCAAAGCTTCATGCCAATCACCCCTCTGGGTTCGGAAGCGTCCCTTGTTCGCAGGATACCGCTCCATACCGGCGTGCCTGCGACTTGTTCGCGAACGGCGCGTCGGATCGATAATCGCGCTGGCGACCGGCTCGGGCGCGGCCGCGTCACCACGCCCGCCAAACTTGACACGAACACATGTACCTGTCTGTGCTAGAATCTTGCCACACTATCTAGAACATTCGTTCGCGATTGGATTTTTGCCATGGACACCCTCACGAAGCTCGGCATACTGGCGGAGGCGGCGCGATTCGATGCCGCATGCACGTCATCGGGGGTCACTCGGGGGCCGAAGGACGGAAAGGTGGGCCTGGCGAGCGGCGCCGGCCTCTGCCACACGTTCTCGCGCGACGGGCGCTGCATCACGCTCCTCAAGGTGCTCATGAGCAACGCCTGCAGCTACGACTGCGCGTACTGCGTAAATCGCTGCGGGGCTTCCTGCACGCGTGCGACGTTCGAGCCTCGCGAGCTGGCGGAGCTCACGGTCGACTTCTATAAGCGCAACTATATCGAGGGCCTCTTCCTCAGCTCCGGCGTCTTGGGAACGCCGGACGCCACCACGGAGCGGATGATCGAGTGCCTCCGCGTCCTGAGGGAGGACCTCCGCTTCAACGGGTACGTCCACGCAAAGGTCATTCCCGGCACCTCCCCCGAGCTTCTGGACAGGCTTGGGCACCTCGCGGACCGCATGAGTGCCAACCTCGAGCTACCAAGCTCGAGATCCCTCGCCGAGCTCTGCCCCAACAAGGACGCCGGAAGCATCACCAAGTCCATGGCGCAAATCAGCGCGGCCCGCCAAGGAGAGGCGATGCGGCTTCTCGAGTCGGGCCACGGCACGACTCGGGCGGCACTTGCGCGTCGAAAGTCAGGCGGCGTTGCCCAACGGGCGCGCTCGTGCACCAACATGGGGCTTCGCCTGAACTCCAACTCGATGACGCTGCGCCCACCTGACCCCGTCGGCTCAGGCAGGAGGAAGTTTGCGCCGGCCGGTCAATCTACGCAGCTAATAATCGGCGCATCGCCCGAAAGCGACCACCACATCCTTCAACTGTCCAAGTCCCTATACCAGAAGTTCGACCTCAGGAGGATCTTCTTCTCCGCCTACGTGCCCGTCGTGGAGGACGACAGGCTGCCTGACTCGGCCACCCCCGTGCCCCTCAGGCGGGAGCATAGGCTCTACCAGGCAGATTGGCTCATGAGATACTACGGGTTCGACGCAGACGAGCTGACCACCCCAGACGCGCCGTGGCTCGACCTCGATCTCGACCCAAAGCTCGCCTGGGCACTCGCCCATCAGGAACGCTTTCCCATGGAGGTGAATTCCGCAAGTCTCGAGGAGCTTCTTCGCGTGCCCGGCATCGGCCCCATGGGCGCAAGGCGCATCGTCGCGGCCAGGCGGCGCAAGCGGCTTGGCTTCGATGACCTAAGGACGCTCAACGTCACCCTCAAACGCGCGCGCCATTTCATATGCTGCAGTGGGATGCGGGACCATCAGGCCCCTCTCGACGAGGAGCTCATTAGGAAGGAGGTGGCGAGAAGTGCTCGCGATGGAAAGTACAACAGGACCCGTCGCCCCGCAGAGGGGCAGCTGTCGCTCTTCTAGGGTCGGGCCAGACGTCCCGCAAGGAACTCGCGATGCCGTCGCGGACATATCTCGTCTCGTCTCCGAGGGGCTGCGGGTCGTCATTCCCTGCAGACATGGCCTCGAGGGGATTCTGGCAGGGGTCGGGATGACGTACCTCGCCCACGCCCCGGCGAGCATGGTTCGCCTCGCGTACTCAGAGGACATCCAACCCGCCCTAGACGAGCGCGTGGCGAGGGTGCCCGAAACGGAATCCGAGCCCCTCCTCGCGCTTTCGAGACGCGTGTACAGAGGCTTCGAACGCCACGTCAGCATGGGCTGCCCCCTGAAGAGGGGCGAGGAGTGCCCCGCACACTGCAAGGGCTCCTGTGCCTCGAGGCTCGCCCTTGCGGCCGCAAACGACGACCAGGATGCGCCAGAGGCCATACACAGGTACGTACGGCTCGGCTTCAGCGAAGGACCCCGCATACGATCGATGCTCTCCGACAAGACCGTCGCGGAGCTCGACAGACTCGCACGCTACGCCCTTTCGGAATGCGAGCACACGCGACAGTTCGTTCGCTTTTCCCGTCTTTCCGACGGAACGTACTTCTCGACGTTTTGCCCCAAGGCAGATACGATCCCCCTCACGTGCGACTACTTCGCAGCGCGCATGCGAGGCGAGCGCTTCTGCCTGCTCGACCCCGTGCACCACGTCATCGCGATGCATGAGGACGGAGACCGTCGCTGTGCCGTCACTCGCCTGGACGACCGCCTGACGAGCGAGCTGTCCGAGCATGCCAGCGACCTCGCGGACGGAGAGACGTACGTGCATGCGATGTGGAAGCGCTTCTACGACTCCGTGGGCCTCGATGGAAGGGATGCCTCGCAGCGCGGATACGACCTTCGGACAAGCTGGATGCCCAAGCGCTTTTGGGGAGGGCTTACCGAGCTCGACCCCACGCTCGGATCGGCGATGCCATCGAAATCTCTGAGCCCCTCTGGTTCGTGAGCCCGCCTTCCAGTCAACAGAAAGGCGGGACGCCCCTGGGGACGTCCCGCCATAAGGTCGCAATTGTTACCCGTGTGCCAGAGACCTAGAGACTAGTCGAGGTCGCTGAAGTCATTCGCGGCAGGTGCGGGAGCATAGGTCGTTGCCTCTGCGTCCGCCACGGGCGCGGCGGGAATCACGGGAGTGGGCGCGACGACGGAGTCGGTGTGCGTGGTGCCCTTGGAGCCGTTCGGAACGCTCAGCGTCTGCTGCGGGAACACGGAGTCCGCATCGTCCATGAAGTGCTGGAGGAGCTTCTTGTACTCCGCGCGGAAGTCCTCGCGGGACTGCTTCAGGCGGTCGATCTCGTCGAGCTCGTTCTGCTTCTCCGCAAGGGCCTGGCGGATGACCTCGCGGGCCTTCTGGTCGGCCTCGTTGCGGATGTTCTCCGCGTTGGTGCGGGCGTCGGCAACCAGCTTGTCAGCGCTCTGCTGGGCGACGATGAGCACCTGGGAGATCTGGCGCTCGGAGGCGGTGAACTCGGACTGGGGCACGGGAGCGGGCGCGGGCTCGACGGGAGCGGCCATGGTGGTCTGCTCCTTCAGCTGGGCGACCTGCGCCTGGGCGGCGGCAAGCTGCTGCTCGGAAGTGGTCAGACGACCCTTCAGGTCCGCGATCTTCTGGAGCATGGCGTCGACCTCGGAGGCAACCTGGTCCAGGAAGACGTCGACCTCGTCAGTCTTGTAGCCCTCCTCGTGCTTTCCTGCCTGGGAGAAGGTCATGTTCTCGATGTCTGCTGGGGTGATAGCCATCTTAGTTCCCTTTCAACCGTGTGCATGCTACGTCAGCAGTGCGGGTTTCCGCCTACCTCAGTATATCCCGACTCTTACAAAACTAAACGTTGGACGAGCTGAAGAACCAATATCGCGATAAAGGGCGACCAGTCCAGGCCCGCGATGGGCGGAATGAAACGCCTGAACAGATTCACGAAGGGGTCAACAAGCGTGGAGAGCGCGCCGTATACGTCCACCACGAACCTGTTTCCGCTACTTACGAACCACGAGAGCAGCACCTGGACGAATATCAGCATCTCGTAGAAGTTGAGCAGCCTGTAGACTACGTAACCTATCTGCAAGTGTGAACCTCCTCACTAGCCTTTCGCGAGCTCGCGCGTCCGCTCCAGCGCCGCGTCCGCGGCTTCGTAGACGGCGTGCGAGAGCTGGGACTCCATGGCCCTGAGGCCCGCCGCCGTCGTGCCTCCCGGAGAGGTGACCCTCTCCATGTAGACGCGCGGATGCTCCCCGGACTCGAGGAGCTGCGTGCAGACGCCGCGCATGGTCGAGAGGACCATCTCGCGGCAGTCGCTCGCGGGAAGCCCGTTCTCGATGCCCGCCCTCGTGAGAAGGTCCACGAAGAGCGCCACGTACGCGGGTCCGCAGCTCACGACCGCGCCCTCGGCGTCCAGCTGGTCCTCGCGCATGACCTTCGCCGTCCCAAGAGCGCCGAAGACCTGGAGCGCGACGTCCACGTCCTCGGCGGTCGCCCTGCCACCGGGACACACCGCCGTGGCGCCGGAAAGAACCTGCACGGGAAGGTTCGGCATCACGCGGACGACCCTCGACACGGGCAGCAGTTCCTCGAGCGTGGCGAGAGGAACGCCCGCCGCGATGGAGATGACCTCCCTGTCCACAAGCTTGTCCGCAATCCCCTCCACGACCGCGGACAGGACCTGCGGCTTCACGGCAAGCACCACGACGTCGGGATCTGCCGCGAGCATCGTGGCGGCATCACCAAACGTCTGGATGCCCTTCTCGCCCAGAAGGGCGAGCTTTTCCGGCGATGGGTCGCATGCCATCACGTGAGAGGCCTCCGCGGCGCCGGACACGACCAGTCCGGCGGCGATCGCGCCGCCCATGGATCCGGCGCCGACGACCGCGACCGTTGAGCTGAGCTTACCCACTGTCCCTACCTCTCTATGGTTCCGTCCTGCACGAGCTTGTTGATGTCGGAATCGGAGAGCTCGATGCCCTGCGGGGTGATCACAAAGACGCGGTCGCCGAGCTCGTCCACCTGGCCGCCGATGCCGCACGACAGGCCGAGGCAGAAGTCGAGGATGCGCTTCGCGGTCTCGATGTTGGTGTTCTTGAACACCAGGACGACGGGCTGGTTGGTGCGAACGCGTCGCACGACCATCTGCACGTCGTCGTACGAGACGGGCTTCAGCACGTACGGCGGCAGCTGACCGGAGGTTGCGGGGCGCGGGATGGGCTTCAGCCCGATGTCAGCGGGAGTGTGGCCGCCCGTCGAGTTGCCGAGGACGCCCTCGTGCACGGGCGGGTGCGCCGGCGTCTGCGGGATGGCCTGCGTCTCTTCCGAGTAGCTGCCGTAGCCCGGCTGGGGACGCTGGGCGTACTGCGGGTTCGGGTTCTGTGTGCGCGCCGGGCGCTGGTACTCGTCGCGGTAGCCGCCGCCGTACGAGGGGGTGGGAGCGGGCGTCGGTCCGCCCGCGCCGTTGCTGCCGACGGGCCTTCCGGAGCGCGTGTAGACGGACACGCTCTCCGCCTCGGGACGCCTCGTGTTGCCCAGGAGACCGGCTCCCTGGGACTGCGGCTCCTCGCGCTCCGGTGCGTCGTCGTAGTCGTCGTAGTAGTCGTCGTCGTAGTAGTCGTCGTTCGACCCAGTTAGCTTGTCCCTAAGCGTATCGAGGAAACCCATGTCGTCCTCGCCTTCCCGGACCGTGCCTGGCACCGTCCGAAGTCATCTGTCCGTCCGTCGAGACCTCCGGCGGGCGAATCCGTTCCTACCTAAGGTCGTAGTCTGGACTGAAGAGCGTCCTGCCCAGCCTCACGATCGTCGACCCCTCTTCGATGGCGACCTGGAAGTCGTCGCTCATGCCCGCCGACAGCGTCGCCAGGCTCCTGCCGGAACGCGCTGAAAGCTCGTCGCGGAGCTCACGCAGCCCGCCGAACGTCCTTCTCGCCGCGTCGGCGTCGTGCGCGGGGGCCATGGTCATGAGCCCCTTCACGCGAATCCCCGGAAGCTCCAGCAGGCCGTCGAGCGCCTGCGTCACCTCCGCGGGCGCAAAGCCCGACTTCGACTCCTCCCCCGAGACGTTCACCTCGAGCAGGACGTCCGAGACGATGCCGTGCGCGACGGAGCGCTTCGAGACCTCCTCGGCCAGGTGCACGGATGAGATGGAGTGGATGAGCCCGACGCGCCCGATGACGTGGTTGATCTTGTTTGTCTGGAGGTTGCCGATCATGTCGAAGCGCACGCCGGACATCTCCGGGTGCTCGCGAAGTCCCTCGAGCTTGCGCGTCAGCTCCTGCGGGCGGTTCTCCGCGAACGCACGCCACCCGGCCCGCCATGCCAGCGCCACCTCGTCGACGCCGACGGTCTTGGAGACCCCCAGGATCGTCACGTCGTCCGTGGTCCTGCCGGCACGCCTGCACGCGTCGGCGACCCTCTGCAGAATCTGCTCCCTGCGTTCCCTCAGAAAGTCGAGGTACCTTGACCTCTCCTCCTCAGTCACGCGACCACTTCCTTACGCTCGCTCGTTCCAACATGTCAATCGCACAGACAGGCGATGGCACCATGGCGCCCGCATCTGCCGTCCTCGGCCCTGTACGAGAAGAACCTTCCCACGTTGCCCACGGTGGAGAGCCCGCAGTCGAGGACGTTTCGCTCGTCGACGCCCGCGTCCGCGAGTGCGACCCCTATCGCGCGCGCGAGGTCGAGGTGTCGCTCGGACGCCCGGACGGACGGACCGAACTCCCCCACGAAGCGGTCGAGCAGCTCCTGGGAGACCTCGTAGTCCTCCCCCGTCACGTGGGGCCCGATGTAGGCGCTCACGTCCGCGACCTCGCAGGCGCACTCCGCCGCGAGCGTGCGCGCCGCCTTCGCGGCGATCCTCGCGATGGTCCCGCGCCAGCCGGAGTGCGCGACGGCGAAGCCGCCGGGTGCCACGAGGACTACGGGCACGCAGTCCGCAAAGCACAGGAGCACGGGCACGTGCCGCGCGGTGCACACGACGGCGTCCGCCCCCGCCCTCGCCTCGGCAACTGCCGCGGCGATGGCCGCGGCGTCGCAGGAGCTCACCACCACGACGTGGTCGCCGTGGACCTGCCTGGGGTTCACCAGGTTCGCGGCCCACCTTTGCGCCCCTGCGGCCTTCAGCGCGAGCATGCGGTTCTTCTCGACCGCCGTCGCGTCGTCACCGCAGGCGTCGCCGAGGTTGAGCGAGGAATACTGCCCGGCAGAGAAACCGCCGGTACGCTCGGTGAATGCGAGCGTGACCCCGTGAGGACGGCTCGCGTCCTCCAACAGGGTCACGCCCAGCCTCGTGTGTCGCGTAAGCTCCACTGCGCACGCCCCTCGGTCGCTAGATGCGGCTGTGCTTCAGGAACTCTGGGACGTCGAACTCCTTGTTGATGTCGTTCGACTTCGGCGCGGGGGCCTGGCGCGGAGCCGGCGCGGGGGCCGCGGCGGAACGGCTCGCGGAGCTGCGGCCGGCACCGCGGGAGCCGCCCCTCGAGGACGCGCGGTCGTTCGTGAACGTCGGCAGCGGCGCCTGCACGTTGGAGTCGTTGAAGCCCGTCGCGATGATCGTGACGCGGACCTGGTCGCCGAGGCTCTCGTCCACGACGGTACCGAAGATGATGTTCGCCTCGGGGTCGACGTTCTGCGCGACGAGCTCCGCGGCGTCGTTGATCTCCTGGATGCCGAGGTCCTTGTTGCCGGCGATGGAGAGAAGGACGCGCGTGGCGCCCTCGATGCCAACCTCGAGCAGCGGGCTCGAGATTGCCTCCGCGGCGGCGTCTGCCGCCCGGGTGTCGCCGGACGCGACGCCTACGCCCATCATGGCGGTGCCGGCGCCCCTCATGATGGTGCAGACGTCAGCGAAGTCGAGGTTGATGAGGCCCGGGACCGTGATGAGGTCCGTGATGCCCTGGGTGCCCTGGCACAGGACGTCGTCCGCCATGCGGAACGCCTCGAGGAAGGAGGTCTTCTTCTCGGAGAGGTCGAGCAGGCGGTCGTTCGGGATCACGATGAGCGCGTCGACGGCCTCGGACAGCGTCTGGATGCCCTGCTGCGCCTTGTTCGCACGGGGACGGCCCTCGAACGTGAACGGCTTCGTGACGACGCCGACGGTCAGGGCGCCGATGTCGTTCTTCGCGATGTCCGCGACGACGGGAGCCGCGCCGGTGCCGGTGCCGCCGCCCTCGCCCGCCGTGATGAACACCATGTCCGCACCCGCGAGCGCCTGCTTGATGTCGTCGTGGGAGTCCTCGGCCGCCTCTGCGCCGACCTCGGGGTTGGCACCTGCGCCCAGGCCCCTGGTGATGTCCCCGCCGATGTGGACCTTGATGTCCGCGTCGGATATGGCGAGCGCCTGCGCGTCGGTGTTGACCGCGACGAACTCGACGCCGCGGATGCCCTCCTCGATCATGCGGTTCACGGCGTTGGTACCGCCGCCGCCTACGCCAACGACCTTGATGACTGCAAGGTAGTTGCTGGGGATGTCGTTGTCCATCATGGTTCCTCCTCGCTTGGCGACGGTCTTGGGGACGTCGTCCTCTTCCCTGTTGGATGCCGCCCCGTCAATCTCGATGGTGACCTTAGCGGTACCGCCCTTTACGTTCTTGTTCCCGTGCTGCTTCATTTCTGTTCACGTCTCTTGCCCGATGGTGCCTTGAAAATCGGAAAAGATGCCCCGCGACTGACCAGCCAAAACCCTAAACCTAAGGTAGAGCCATATGCCTATCACAAAGCGCGATATATTTGCACAAAGTCGCGCCTTCCGTCAACAATTATGTTCAAGATATGGATTGACCAGCTAGGAGCCATATTCCTAACGACCCCCATCTGTCAAGTAGCTCTTTAGGGTTTTGCGGAGGCGCACCCGCCGGGCACGTCTGGTCGAGGGTTTTCTCCACGCGCGCCCTTCCGTCCAGCCCTACGCGCCACCCTGCGTTCCGTCCTGGCCGGACGCGCTCGTGCCCGAGCCCCCGTCGTCGGACGCGCTCTTGTCCTGCGCCGCGCCCTTCTCCGTGACGCCGCTCCCCTGCCCCACGTCGTCCGAGTCCACAAGGCGATAGGCCGGGCGCGTCGGGACGCGCACGTTCACGTACGTGAGCTTGCCCTGGTACTTCTCCAGGATCTGCGCGAGCACGGCCTCCTTGGACGAGATGCTCGTCGCCGAACCCAGAGAGACCTGCACGCCGCTCTTGAGCGTGCACCCTATGCTATCCACGCTGCCCGCCGAGAAGGACACGATCTGGGAGCTAATCTTCTCGCCAAACTGCTCGCGGTACGACGCCACGCCGTCCAGCACCTCCGAGTTGACGGCCGACCCCGCGACGGGCGTGATGCTTGCCGGCACGTCCGTGATGAGCATGACGCCCGCCTTCTGCGCGGCGGCGAGCGCGAGGTCGTCGATGGAGTCGCTCTCCCCCACCTTTATGGAGGCGGGCTCTATCCACACGTTGCCCTCGCCCAGGTACCAGACCACGTCGCCCGCGCTCATGACCACGAGCGCGCTCACCTTGCGCTCCGTCACGACGATTCTCACGGTGTCCGGGTACTTGCGCTCGTACGTGACGGACCCCACCCACGGGTTCTTCTTGAGGTTGCGGGTGACCTTGTCCTCGTCGAGGTTCAGCAGGGTCGACCCCTTCGGGACCTTGGCGAGCTTCGCGATGCTCGCGCGGCTGATGTGCTTCGTGGCCGTGGTCTCTACCCTCGTGATGGTGAACGCCGGCGTGTACGAGAGCACCAGGTAGCCCACGAGCGCCACGAGCAGTAGCGCCGCCACGACGATCCCCGCGACGATGCCGCGCCGCACGACGACGTCGGACCCGGGACGGTTCGCCCCGGACTTGCGCTGCGGGACCTCGCCCGAGGGGGACGCGTAGAGCTTCGCCTTGGGGCGAGAAGGACCGGCCGCCTTTGGTGCCGGCGCCACGCGGGGCGAGGGCTGGCTGCGTCGCGGCCGCGCTTGCCCCGCGGCAGGACGAGACGCCCCCATGGGGGCGCTCCGCTTCGTGGGCTTCCTGCCGTCGGCCATGGCCTCTCCCTACGCGCCGAATCCCAGGCACTTGACCTCCGGGACGAGGTCGATGCCATACTTGTCGAGTACGGTGTCGTGCACGCGGCTCATGACGGCGATCACGTCGGCCGCACGGGCGCCGCCGTCGTTCACGATGAAGTTTGCGTGCATGTCGGACACGCACGCCCCTCCGACGGAGTAGCCCTTGAGACCGCACGAGTCGATGAGCTGGCCCACGGAGCGCGACCCGGGGTTCCTGAACACGGACCCGCACGACGGCTTGCCAAGCGGCTGGCGGAGCCTCCTGCGGGCGACGAGGGACTCCATCCTCTCCGCGATGGACGCCTTCTCGTCGGGAACGAGGGAGAACGTCGCCTCGAGAATGATCTCGCTCGTCGGGATGTTGGTGTAGCGATAGCCCCACTCGATGTCAGAGCCCGCATAGCGATGGAGCCCCTCGCCCGGACGCAGCGCCACGACGTCCTTCACGCGCGCGCCGATCCACTCGTGCCGGGTGCCCGCGTCCATCGAGACGGCGCCGCCGACGGTGCCGGGGATGCCCACGAGGCACTCGAGCCCGGAGAGCGAGTGCGAGAGCGTCTCGCTCACCAGGCGCGCGATCGTCGCGCCAGCGCCGGCCGTGACCTCGCTCCCGTCGAAGGATATGCGCGAGAACTCGCGACCGAGCACGATGACGCAGCCGTCGTAGCCGCGGTCCGCGGCCAGGATGTTGGAGCCCTTGCCGAGCACGACCCAGTCCACGTCCTCGCGGCCGAGAATCTCGATCGTCTTCAGCAGCGCCGGGTACGAGTTCACCTTGACGAAGAGCGCCGCCGGCCCCCCGATGCGGTACGTCGTGTGGTGGGACAGCCTCTCGTCCCTCGTGACGTCCGCGTCGTAGGCGCCGGACAGCGCCATGTATGCGTTGAAGATGCTCACCTAGGCCTCTGCATCCTGGTCCTGCTCCATCTTCGCCTTGATGAAGGAGGGTCCGATGGAGGTGACGTCGCCCGCTCCCTGGGTGATGAGGAGGTCGCCGGGGCGGCAGACCTCGACGAGGTGGCTCACGACGTCCCTGCGGCTGGGGATGTACGTCACGTCGGACACGTGGCCCTTCTCGAGCACCTTGTTCGAGACGGTCTTGCCGGTCACGCCCGGGATGGGGGTCTCGCCGGCGGAGAACACGTCCGTCACCATGAGGACGTCGGCGTCGTCGAACGCGGTGCCGAACATGTCGGCAAGCGCCTGGGTGCGCGAGTAGCGGTGCGGCTGGAACACGCAGACGATGCGGTCGAACCGCAGGTCCTTCGCGGCGGCGAGCGTGGCCTTGATCTCCGTGGGGTGGTGGCCGTAGTCGTCCACGACGGTGATGCCGTCCACGTCGCCCACGTGAGTGAAGCGACGGTGAGCGCCCTTGAAGCCGGAGAGCGCGACGGCCGCGTCCTCTACGTCCATCCCGAGGACGTCAGCGACCGCGATGGCGGCCGTGGCGTTCGCCATGTTGTGGCGGCCGGGGTTCGCCATGATCTCGACCTTCACGACCTCGCCGGACGGGACCCTGACGCCGAAGTGCGACGCGAGCTTGTGGTGCTCGCCGGGGTCGGGCAGGCAGACGTAGTCGTTCTTCTCGTCGAAGCCGTACGTCACGACCCTGCGGCCCGTGGACTTCGCGAGCTCGACGTAGTGCTCGACGTCGCCGTTGATGATCACGGTGCCGGCGTCGCCCACGAGGTTCATGAACTTGCAGAACGTCTTCTCGATGTTCTCGAGCGTTCCGTAGTGATCCAGGTGGTCCGCCTCGATGTTCGTGATCACGACGACGTCAGGGTCGAGGTAGAGGAACGAGCCGTCGGACTCGTCCGCCTCGCACACGAAGTATCCGCCCTTGCCGTTGCGGCCGTTCGTACCGTACTCCTCGACGATGCCGCCGATGAGGAACGACGGGTCCTTGCCGAGGTGGTCGAGCATGGTGGCGACCATGGAGGACGTGGTGGTCTTGCCGTGCGTGCCCGCGACGGCGACCGTGGTCGCGTCGACGGAGAGGTACGAGAGCATCTTCGCCCTGGGCCACACGGGGATGCCGAGCTCGCGGGCGCGGATCACCTCGGGGTTGGTCTCCGGGATGGCGGAGGAGGTGACGACGACCTCGGGCGCGACCTCGTCGATGGTGGAGGCGCGGTGCCCAACGTGGACGGAGATGCCCGCCTTTTCGAGCTCGCGGACGTAGCGGGACTCCTTGAGGTCGGAGCCGGTGACCTTGCAGCCACGCTCGTGCAGGACGAGGGCGATGCCGCTCATGCCGGCGCCGCCGATGCCGATGAAGTGTGCGCTGCTGACGCGCTGGATGTCGTTAGCCATCAGAAACCTCTCTTAGACATGAAGAAACGGCCCACGGCACGTGGGCCTAACCATACTCTAGCGCAATATGGGTTGCCGCGGCGCTACGCCTTGAGCGCCGCGGCACTTTCCACTTGGTCGGCGAGCGCGAGGGCCGCCTTGTCCTGGGCCAGGCCCCGGGCGGCGTCGCGCATTGCCTGGCGACGGGCCGGGTCGTCGACGAGGCCCAGGAGGTCGTCCTCGAACTCCGGCGTGTCGATCTTCTCGTCCGGAAGGAGCACCGCGGCGCCCGCGTCCACGAGGTAGCGGGCGTTGGTGGTCTGGTGGTCCGCCGTCGCGAAGGGGTACGGCACGAGCACGCTCGGCACGGCGAGCGCCGCGATCTCTGCCACGGAGGACGCGCCGGCACGGGAGAGCACGAGGTCGGCGGCCGCGAGGGCCTCGCCCATGCGGTCGATGTAGGGCATGACGCGCCAGCGCGCGGACTCTTCCTGTGTGAGGGCGAGCTCCTGCACGACGGAGTCGTACTCGCCCTTGCCCGTGGAGTGGATGACGTAGAGGTCCCTGCGCGAGAGGAGCTTGGACTTCAGGGCCGCGACCCCCTGGTTGAGGTGGCGCGCGCCGAGGCTGCCGCCGAAGACGAGGAGCATCGTCGCGTCCTCGGGGATGCCGAGGTCGCGGCGGCCCTGTGCGCGGTCGGCGCGGATGACGCTCTGCCTGACGGGGTTGCCCGTGACTACGATCTGGGTGTCGGGCCCGACCTTGCCCCTGAACGCGTCGATGGCGACGGGGAGCGACACGCACACCGTCTTCACCTTCGCGGCGGACGTCTTGTTGGCAAGACCCGGCACGGAGTTCTGCTCGTGGATGACGCACGGAATGCCCTGCGCGTGGCACCAGTTTATGAGCGGGAGCTCTATGTAGGCGCCAAAGCCCACGGCGACGTCCGGTCGCTCCGAGCCGAAGTGGCGGCCGATCGTCTTCTGCGCGACACGCATGCGCCACAGCGCCGATACGAGCGTCCAGGGGCGCGAGCGGTCGAATCCCGTGACGTCGATGGGATTGAACGGGAAGCCCGCCTGCGGTACGAGCGTGGACTCCAGCTTCTTGGGCTGGCCGAAGAACTCCACCTGATGCCCGCGCGCGGCGAGCTCCTCTGCCAGCGCGAGCGCCGGGTTGATGTGGCCCGCGGTTCCGCCGGCGGCGATCGCCACCCTCAAGCTATCTGCCACGCCTGTCCCTCCTTCTGTCCCTGGTCGGGTCGTCGTAGCCCCTCACCTCGGGACCGTGGTTTCTGGTCCTCAGCCGGTCGCTCGCGCTCGGCCCGAGGTCGATGCGCGTCCTGCCCTGCCTGTCGGAAGTGACTCTAGCACCATTCACCCTGGCGCGCATCTCTCGCTCGCGCCTGAGCTGCTCCGGGCTCGTGGCTGAGCCCCCCGTGCACCCGGCCCCGCTCTCGCGCCCGCCGCCGAGCACCGTGAACCTGCCGCGCGCCGGCTGGGCGGCCGCCGGCGTCCCGGTGAGCGGCACGCTCGTTCCGCGCGCGCTCCTGGGGGTGGGCTCGCCCACGAACGACTCCTGCCTGGGCGCGGACGTCACGCTCCACTCGCTCCTGCGGTCGTCGTACTCCGTCTGGGGCAGCTTGCTCTGAAGCGAGACGGACATGACGACGCCCGCGAGCATGAGGCTACTCATGATGGAGGAGCCGCCGTACGAGACGAACGGGATCGGCTTTCCGGAAAGCGGGAACATGCACAGCACGCCGGTCACGTTGAGCAGCATCTGCGCGACGATGATGAACGTGCACCCCACGACGGCGAGCTGGCCCGCGAGGTCCGGGGCATAGCGCGCGATCTTGAGGCCGGCCCACAGCAGCACGACGAACGCCGCGACCATGCCGAGCGTGCCCACGAGCCCCAGCTCCTCGCCCACGACCGCGAAGATGAAGTCGTTGTACGCCATGGGCAGGTAGCTGTACTTCTGCTTCGACATGCCGATCCCCACGCCGAAGACGCCGCCGGAGCCGAACGCGTACAGCCCCTGGATGAGCTGGTAGCCCTTGTTGTACGGGTCGGACCACGGGTTGAGCATGATCTGGATGCGGGCGCGCGAGTACGGCTGCGCGTACGAGATGAGGGCGAGCGTCGCGATGCCAAGGACGAGGATGCCGACGCACAGCTTGCCGGGCGCGCCGCCGAAGTACAGCATGATGACGAGCGTCACGGCCACGACCGTGACGGTGCCCTTGTCGGGCTGCATGAAGATGAGGCCGAGGGGCAGCATGACGCCAAGCAGGAAAAACGTCAGCAGCTCGCGCGAGCTGTACGTCGTCCCCTCGTAGTACTCGCTGATGAGGTTTGCCGCCACGAGGATGAGCGTGATCTTGGCAAACTCGGACGGCTGCAGGTTCACGGGGCCCACCTGGATCCAGCGCGTGGCGCCGTAGGCGTCCGACCCCGCGAACGGCGTGAGCACCAGCAGCAGGAGGAGCAGCGTGACGGCCCACTCCACCACCAAGAGCTTTCGCACCCACAGGTGGTAGTCGAAGCGAGCGATCACGAACGCGAGCACGATGCCCACCGCGCCAAAGAGCAGCTGGCGCTGCAGGTAGAACGCGGGGTTGTAGTCGGCGTCCGCCGACGAGAGCGCCGTGATGGACGACGACGAGTAGATCATCGTGAGCCCGAAGAGCGCAAGGAACGCGACGGCGCCCAGAAAGAGCAGGCGCGGCGCCATGAAGCGCGCGGGGACCCCTAAGATGTAGCGATCGGCGAACGCGCCGTGGCCGGACTCGGCCGTTCTTCTCGCCGTTGTCTGGCCTGCCGACTCCACACGCTGCATACGCTAGCTCTCTCTTTTCTTCCCCAGGTCACTTACCATCCGCTTGAACGCGCGGCCGCGCTCCGCCATGTTGGCGAACTCGTCGAAGGACGAGCACGCGGGCGAGAGGAGCACCACGTCACCCGACGCGGCCTCGGACACGGCGGCGTCGAACGCCTCGCGCAGGTGCGGCGCGCGCACGACCCTCGTGGCACCGCCGCCCGCCGCGAGCGCGTCCTCGAGCGCGGAGGCGATGCGCTCGCCCGCCGCCCCGAAGCACACGGCCGCCTTGCAGTCGCGCGCGACGTCCGCCGCAAGCGGTGCGAGGTCCGTCCCCTTGTCGTGGCCGCCGAGCAGGAGCACGATGCGGCCCTGGGGAAACGCCGTGAGCGCCTTCTGCACGGAGTCGGTGTTCGTGGCCTTGGAGTCGTTCACGAAGCGCACGCCCGCGACCTCGCCGCACGGCTCGATGCGGTGCTCGAGGGCGTGGAACGCGCGCACGCCGCGCGCTACGCCCTCCGGGCCGACGCCGAGCTCGAGCGCGAGCGCGGATGCCGCGAGCACGTTCTGCAGGTTGTGGTCGCCCGCGATGGGCACCTCGGACGTCGCCATGAGGTCGTGCTCCACGCCGTCCAGCCGGACGACGAGACTCCCGTCGCGAACGAACGCGGCACACGGCGCCTGCGGCTCCGCATGGACGTTGAGGTGGCACACGCGCAGCCCCCGCGCCTCCAGGCGCGAGACGACGGCGCGGCACCACGAGTCCTCCTCGCTCACGATCGCGAGGTCGCCTGCGTCGAGGTTTTGGAAGATCTTCTCCTTCGCCGCGGCGTACGCCTCGATCGAGCCGTGCCACTCGACGTGGTCGGGCGTGACGTTGAGCAGGCACGCGACGCGCGGGTGCAGAAGGCGCGTGCACGCGAGCTGGAAGCTGGAGAGCTCCGCCACGAACCACTCGTCCGGCGTGCGCGCGGCGACCTCGCCGGTGCAGAGGTTGCCGATGTTGCCGACGGCGACGGCGGAAAGGCCGCCCTCGTGCAAGAGCGCCGTCGAAAGCGTGGTCGTGGTGGTCTTGCCGTTGGTGCCGGTGATGGCGACCCACTTGTACGGGCTCTCGCGCCACGCGAACTCCGGCTCGCCGATGATCTCGCGGGAGTGCTCGCGCGCGGACGAGAAGAACGGCGAGAACTCGGATATGCCGGGAGACGACACCGTGAGGTCGTAGGCGCCCTCGACCTCCTCCGTGCCGACGACGACGCGCACGCCGAGCGCCTCGAGCTCACGCGTGGCGTCGCCCTCGACCGAGCTCGCGCCGCCGTACAGCGTGACGGAGGACACGCGCCCCCGAGCCTGCTCGCACAGGTAGCGCGCCACCTCGCGGCCGGTCTTGCCGAGCCCGAGGACGCACACGTCGCCCAGCCTGTTTTCGATTTCCCGAGCCATGTTGGCCTCCCTAGCGAAGCTGGAAGTAGAGCGCGAATCCGAGGACGGCGAACGCCGCCGAGACGATCCAGAAGCGGATGACGACCTTCGTCTCGCTCCAGCCCTTCTTCTCGAAGTGATGGTGGATGGGCGCCATGAGGAACACCCTCTTGCCCGTCGTCTTGAAGCTGACGACCTGGATGATGACGCTGAGCGCCTCCACGATGAACAGTCCGCCCATCACGAGCGAGCAGATCTCGGTCTTCGTGAGGACCGCGAGCGACGCGAACGCGGCGCCGAGGGCGAGAGAGCCCGTGTCGCCCATGAAGATGGACGCGGGGTAGCAGTTGTACCACAGGAATCCCACGAGCGCCCCGGATATGGCCGCGGCGAAGATGGCGAGGTTCCTCTCGCCGTAGCTGAACGCGACCATGCCCATGATGAGCATGACGACGAGCGTGCAGCCGCCGGCGAGGCCGTCGAGGCCGTCCGTGAGGTTCACGGCGTTCGAAAGGCCGGCCATCAGCAGGAACACGAAGAACATGTACAGCCACGGCAGCCTGACGACCGTGGCGCCCACCTTGACCGTGGTCGCAAGGACGCCGAGGTCGAGCGCGGCGCCGCCCGGGAACGCCACCTGGGGCGACACGCCGCAGAAGTTCACCGCGAGCACGCAGAACGCGACGGAGATCGCTATGAGGCCGACCATCTTCTGCGAGGGGGTGAGGCCGAGCGAGCGCTTGTGCGCGACGCTCTCGATGTCGTCCAGGAGTCCGAGCGATCCGGTGAGGTAGGTCGCGAGCACCGCGAGGACGAGGTCCATGGTCCAGTGCGCCTGGACCGCGCACGTGATGAGGACCGCCGCCAGGATCACGACGCCGCCCATGGTGGGCGTGCCCTGCTTGACGAGGTGCCTCTGGGGCCCGTCCGCCCTGACCTGCTGGCCTATGCCCTCGTGACGCATGAGCCTGATGAAGAGCGGCATGAGCACGAGCACGATGGCCGCGGCGATCACGGCCGCGAGGAAGATCTGGTACGTGGGGTAGCTCGGGTTTCCAAACATCAGGCCAACACTCCCTTGACGAACTGGTCGAGGCCGGCCGACCTCGAGCCCTTTGCTAGTACGAGGTCATCGGGGCCCAGCACCGCGCCGATGGTCGCGACGGCGGACTCCACGTCCGGGAACAGCTCGAGCCTGTCCTCCGAGAAGCCCATGGTGAGCGCGGCCTCGCGCATCTGCCGGGCGTCGTCCGTCCCCACGAGCACCAGGAGGTCGATCGGCTTCGCGGCGGCGTACGCGCCGATGTAGCCATGCAGGCGCGCGGACTCGCTGCCGAGCTCGCCCACCTCGCCCAGGACGGCGACCCTCCTGCCGGCGCACTCCATGGAGCACAGCACGTCGAGCGCCGCGGCGATGGAGCTGGGGCTCGCGTTGTACGAGTCGTCGATCATGCTGGGCTTGCCCGCGGTGCGGATGACCTCGAGCCTCATGCCGGTGCGCGGCATGTGCTCCATCGCGTCGGCCGAGGCGTCGCGGTCCACGCCCAAGCGGTCGCAGACGGCCATCGCGAGCAGGAAGTCCTGCACGACGGCCCTTCCGGGGACGTCCAGCGTCACTTCCCTCGACCATCCGTCGGCAAAGCCGAGCGAGAAGGACGGGCGCCCCTCCCCGTCAAGGCGAACGCCGGAGGCGCGGACGTCGTCCTTCTCGCCCGTGCCCACGTAGACGCACGCGACGCCGGCGGGCGCGGCGTACTCGCGCTCGATGAGGGGCGCGTAGTCGTTGTCGGACGTCATGGCGAGCATGGGGCTCACGCCGGACTGCGGCTCGGCGGTCGGGCGCATGCCGGAAACGATCTCCGCCTTCGCGCGGGCGATGTTCTCGCGCGAGCCCAGAAGCCCGATGTGGCTCGTGCCGACGTTCGTGATGAGCGACACGGTGGGGAGCGCGGCGGCCGCGAGCCTCGTGAGCTCGCCCTTGTGGTTCATGCCCATCTCGCACACCAGCACCTCGTCCGCGCTGTCGGCGGAAAGGATGGTGAGGGGAAGCCCGATGAGGTTGTTGAAGTTGCCGGCGGTTGCGTGCACGCGGTAGCGCGTGGCGAGCGACGCCCTCAGCATGTCCTTCGTGGTGGTCTTGCCGACCGAGCCCGTGACGCCCACGACGACCCACTGCGGGTTCATGCGCCTCCAGGCCCCGGCCAGGCGCAGCATGAACTCCTCCGGGTCGTCGTCCTTGGCCCTCAGCACGGAGCAGCCGCGCTCGCGCGCGAGGGCGAGCAGCTCCTCGTCGGGCTCGCGCGTCATCACGACGGCGGCGGCGCCCGCCTCCACCGCGGCGGGGGCGAACCTGTTGCCGTCGACCCGCTCGCCCGCGAAGCACACGAAGCACATGCCGGCACCCACTGCGCGGGAGTCGGTTTGGACGCCCTCGACGACGCCGTCGGGAACCTCGAGCGCCACGTCCGCGCCGGTCGCGCGAACCATGTCGGAAACGGAGATCTTCACCATCGAACCACCTGTCACCTTCCCCGGCGCGGCTAGCCCGCGTCAGGCGTCACGCCCATGTCGGATAGGGCCTCACTCATGATTGTAGAGAAGAGCGGCGCCGCGGAGGACGTGGCCAGATACGGGGTGCCGTTCAGGCCAACGTACACGAGCACCTTCGGATCGCTCGCGTTCGCGAACCCTATGAGCGAGCTCACGTACTTGAACGCCACGTACTTGCCCGAATCGTCCGCCTGCTCGCCCGTGCCGGTCTTGCCCGCCACGTCGTAGCCCTTGACCTGCGCCGCCTGCGCCGTGCCGTCCTTCACGACCGTGCGCATCATGTCCGTCACCTCGTCCGCCGTCTTCTTGGACACGGAGCGGCCCTCGGTCTTCCACGCGACCTTCTTGCCGCCCCTGCTCACCAGGAAGTGCGGCGTCACGATCTTGCCGTCGTTCGCGATGGACCCGATGGCCTTCACCATCTGGTCCAGCGGTATGGCGAGGGACTGGCCAAACGACATGGAGCCCAGGCTGGCACCGTCGTACTGGTTCAGCTGCTTGACGATGCCCTTCACCTCGCCCGGGTAGTCGATGCCGGTCTTCGAGCCGATCTTGAACTTCGCGATGCCGTTCGCGAACTTCTCCTCGCCTATCACGTCCTGCGCCACGAGCGCCATGCCGGCGTTCGAGGAGCGCCTCAGAATCTCCCTCAGCGACATGTTCATGGTCGCCGTGCGACCGTCGTCGTCACCCACGAGGTCGTCGCCCACCCTGATCTTGCCCGGAACCGAGAACGTCGAGCTCGGCGTGACGAGCCCGTTGTCGATGCCGATGGCCGCGGTCAGCACCTTGAAGATGGAGCCCGGCTCGTAGGAGGACGAGACCGGCTTCAGGTTCAGCGCGCCCTCCTTTATCTGCGAGGTGTCCGTGATGTTGAAGAGCGGGGTCGAGCACGCGGCGATGATCTCGCCGGACTTGGGGTCGGTCACCATGGCCGATCCGGAGTCCGCCTTGTAGTCCTTCACGCCCTGGACGATGGTGTCCTCCGCGATCTTCTGGACGTCTATGTCGAGCGAGATGACGATGTCCTTGCCGTTTCGGGCCTTCTTCACGACCTGGGAGTTGCCGCCGGCTATGGGCGTGCCTCCCGAGCCGGTCTCTACCATCATCTTCCCGTCCGTGCCCTCGAGCACGTCGTTGTAGTACAGCTCCAGGCCGCTCAGGCCGTTGCCGTCCGTGCCGACGATGCCGAGCACCTGCCCGCCCGTGGCGCCGTAGGGATAGACGCGCTTCACGTCGTCCAGGTAGTAGATGCCGCGGATCTTCTTCTTTTCGAGCCTCTTCTGCACGCTCTTGGCAACGTCGTCGTCCACCTGCCGCTTGATGTAGGTGAACGAGTTGTCGCCCATCAGCTTGTCGACGTAGTCCGTGTCCTCGCCGCCCAGCTCGTCCGCGAGCACGGACGCGGCCTCGGCGGGGTCGTTCACCTCCTGCGGGTTGCAGTAGATGGTCTTGCAGTCCTCGCTCGTGGCCAGGACGTTCCCGTTGCGGTCGTAAATGGTGCCGCGCTTCGCGTGGATGGTTATCTCGTTCGTGCGCTGCGCCGTCGCCTTCGCGGACAGGTACTTCGCGTCCACCACCTGGAGGTAGATGAGCCTTCCCACCACAAGGAGCAGTATGGCGCCCAGGACGACGGACACTATCCTCACCATCTGGTCGTACGAGCTGTGCTGCGGGGCGCGTCCGCCGCGCACGGGGACGCCGCGACGCGAACGGGGAGCCTCGTCGTACGAGGCTCCCTTCACGTCGTACCGGCCTCTGCGGCCGTCTCTATTTCCATTCTGGTATCTCACGGATATGCAGTTTACGCCACGGAGGGCGAAAGCTAGCGCACATCCGAGGACTGCGCATCTTTTGCAGATGCCTGCTGCGCGTCGTCGGACGTCGCCTTCGCGGATGCGTCGTCGCCCTTGGCGGAGGCGTCCATCGACTCGGTGTCGGTCGACGGGACCATGCCGTAGTTCTGCGTCGCGATGGCGTTGATGCGCGAGCTGCTGCTGAGCACGGAGCGCTCGATCTTGAGGTCGCTGTTTGCGGACGCGGACGTCGAGATCTTCTCCTCCAGGGCGTTTGCCTGGGTGAGGTTGGAGACCGTGGCCGCGGTGAGCGCGACGCGGCAGATGCCGATGGCCGCGAACGCCAGCGCGCATGCTACGAAGAGCTTGAAGCGGGTCCAGAACGCGGCCGACACGCCGCTCCTGACGCGGGCGTCCAGGCCACCGCCGCGAACGACCTCGAACGGCGCGTGGCGCTCTACCTCGCGAGGCCGCTCGTATGCGTTTCCGTAGTAGCTGTATGCCTCGGAGCCCATCATGCCCATTTCCGTCCCCTTAGATGACCAAGGCCACCGCTCGCGGTGGCACTTGGCTGTTGTGCGTTGGTAGTTCGTTTAAGCTGCGTTCTGGTGCGAAATGCTTCGTTTGTGGTGCTATGGCAAACGGCCGGGGCCGTATGCGTCTATCTCATGCGCCGTCGCCGGTGGTGTCCAGACGGACGGCCACCCTCATGAGCGCGCTGCGAGCGCGGGGGTTCCGGTTCACCTCCCCCTCGCTTGCGACGAGGGGCTTCTTCGTGCTGACCCTGACTATCGGCACGTGCCCGCACACGCACACCGGAAGGTCCGGCGGGCATATGCAGCCCTGCGACATCTCCGCGAAGACGTGCTTCACGATTCTGTCCTCGAGCGAGTGGTACGAGATCACGCAGATCCTGCCGCCCGGGTTCGCCCACCTGATGGCGGCGCGAAGCCCCTGGTCCAGCACGTCGAGCTCGTGGTTCACCTCGATGCGCAGCGCCTGGAACGTCTTGCGGGCGGGATGCCCCCCGTGTCGGCGTCCCGCGGCGGGGATGCCGGCCTTGATGACGTCGACCAGCTGGAGCGTCGTCTCGATGGGCTCGCTCCTGCGCCTCAGGACGATCTGGCGGGCGATCCTGGACGCGTACTTCTCGTCCCCATAGACGCGGAAGATCCAGGCGAGGTCGGCTTCGTTGTAGGTGTTGATGACCTCTGCTGCGGTTAGGGTGTTGTTACCCGGATCCATGCGCATGTCAAGCGGGGCGTCCTCGTGGTACGAGAAGCCCCTCTCGGGGATGTCGAGCTGCGGGGAGGAGACTCCGATGTCGAACAGGAAGCAGTCGACGCCGGGCACCTCCGCCTTGACCAGGAGCTCGTCCAGGGAGCCGAAGTTCCCCTTCAGGAAGCGGTGCTCCGCCCCGGGGACCTCGTCCCCAAAGCGCCGCGCCGCGGCCTCGAGCGCCATGTCGTCCTGGTCGATCCCGATGGAGAGACCGCCGGGCTGGATGCGCCTGGCAAGCTCCACCGAGTGTCCGGCCCCTCCCAGGGTGCAGTCGCATACGACCTCGCCCGGCTTGGGGTCGAGCTGGGACAGGACCTCGTCCAGCATGACGGGAATGTGCCGATATTCACGTGTCAAGAGGTCCACCCCCTAGTCGTACATCAGGCTGTCGAGCTCGTCGATGCTCTCGTCGAGCTCCGCGATGGTCTTGTCGTAGTCCTCGGCGTCCCAGATCTCGAAGTGGTCCGTGTTGCCGACGACCGCCACCTCGCGCTTGATGTCGCACGAGGTCAGGGCCTCCGCTCCGAGCTTCCCCAGTGCCAGGCGCCCCGCGGAGTCCAGCTCGAGCGTCATCGTCTTCGCGTTCAGCAGAAAGCGCAGGCGCTCGTCCTTCTTGCTGCGAGGGTTGTAGCCGTTGGGAAAGTAGCTCTCGACCCATGCCTGGTGACCCTCGGGAGTGAATCCAAGGATCTTGCCCCCGATGGGAATGAGGCAGACCTTCTCCCCAAACTCCTTGCGAAACGGTGCTGGAAGGGTAATGCGCTGCTTGGCATCCAGGTTGTGCTTGTAGGTGCCAGTCAGGTACATTCGCCCTCCCCTCTTGTTCCGCCGGGGCGTCCCCCTCGAAGGCGTGACAACTACTATAGCCCAAATGCCCCACCCCGCAACACTCGTCGACACCTTAAAACACCTGAGGTCAAAAATCGGGTCCGGGCGGCAATCTGACGGCCTTCGGCCTCCCCCACATGTTGTGAGAACGGTCGTTCTGCAACACAAACGCCGAGGATGCGACTCCCCGGCGCTTTTTGCGGAATGTGATGGAATTGTGTTTTGGTGCCCTGACCTGCGCAAACGGGCGAGAAGAACGCGTTTTCCCAGTTGGGGGCGCATGCGGCGCGACCCCGGCGGACGCCCGCGACCCCGCGAGCTGGTGGGGTGCCGTCCCACTGTGGGTGGGAGGCGTGGTGGGAGGCCGTCCCACCATAGGTGGGAGGCCGTCCCACAAGATGTGGTGCCAGGCACGGCGGCACGCTCTTCTCGCCTTGGTGGGAGGCCGTCCCACAGCGCGCCGCCGGCGCGGTCCCTACGAGCCCATGCGGGCGCGCGGGTGGGCCTCCAGGTAGACCATGCGCACGTGCGTCAGGTCGATGTGGGTGTAGAGCTGCGTCGTCGAGATGCTCGCGTGCCCCAGGAGCTCCTGCACGGTCCTGAGGTCCATGCCGCCCTCCAGCATGTGCGTGGCGTAGGTGTGTCGCAGGGTGTGGGGGTGCAGGCCCTCGATCCCCACGAGCCTGCCGTAGCGCTCCACCATGCGATGCACGGCCTGGCGCGTGATGCGGGTGCCGCGCTCGCTCAGGAACACGGCGTCACCCGCCGCGCCGGAGGCCGAAAGGACGCCGCGCCACCTCTCCAGGTACGTGGCGAGCGCGCGCTCCGCCGTGCCCAGGAGCGGCACGAGGCGCTCCTTCGAGCCCTTGCCCATCACGCGCAGGACCTCCTCGTCCAGCATGACGTCGCGCACGTCGAGCCCGCACAGCTCTGACACGCGCAGGCCGCAGCCGTACAGCACCTCCAGCATCGCCTTGTCGCGATGGAACGCCGCCTGCGGGCGCGCGTCCAGACGTCCGCTTCTCAGCACGCGCGGCCTGGGCTCAAGCTCCGGGCGGAACGGCTCGTCCATGAGCGCGAACGCCTGCTCGTGCGTCAGCACCTCCGGCAGGCGCTCCGGGCGCCTGGGCAGCGGCAGGTTCGCGCTCGGGTGGTTGCGCGTGATCTGCTCGCCCACCATGAACTTGTGGAAGCCCTTGATGGCCGAGGCCGCCCTCTGGACGGAGGACGCGGCGAGGCCCGCATCGGTCAGCCCAGCCAGGTGGGCCTCGATGTCGGACCTCGTCACGTCCTCGGGGGACGCGATGCCGCGCTCCCCCAGAAATGCTATGTACCTCTTCAGGTCCCTGCCGTACGACTGGACGGTGTTCGCCGAGCTGCCCCGCTCCACGGCGAGGTAGCCCAGGTAGTCGTCAAGCGCGTCGGCAAGGTCCAACGGTTCCTCCCCGCTAGTCCACGGAGGACGTCACGTCGTGACGGTCGATCCCCTCGTGGGACGCGATGGAGGCGCGCACGAACTCGCGGAACAGGGGCGCCGGCTTCGTCGGGCGGCTCTTGAACTCCGGGTGGGCCTGGCTCGCGACGAACCACGGATGCACGGACTCAGGCAGCTCCACCATCTCGACCAGGCGGTCGTCCGGCGACAGGCCCGAGATTACGAGGCCCGCGTCCTGCAGCTGCTGGCGGAACGCGTTGTTCACCTCGTAGCGGTGACGGTGGCGCTCGTACACGAGCTCGTCGCCGTACGCCTCGTACGCGAGCGAGCCACGCGCGACCTTGCACGGGTAGGCGCCCAGGCGCATGGTGCCGCCCTTGTCCGTCACGTCCTCCTGGTCCGGCATGAGGGCGATCACGGGGTACGGGGAGTCCGGCGCGAACTCGGCGGAGTTTGCGCCCGGCATGCCGGCGACGTTGCGCGCGAACTCGCTCACGGCAACCTGCAGGCCCAGGCAGATGCCCAGGTACGGGATCTTGTGCTCGCGGGCGTACTGCGCCGCGAGAATCTTGCCCTCCACGCCGCGCTGGCCAAAGCCGCCAGGCACGAGGATGCCGTCGTAGCCGGCAAGGGTCGCGTCCACGTTCTCCTCGGTCAGCTCGCCGCCGGCGATGAGGTCGATCTTGAGCTTGTGGCCAAAGTGGACGCCGGAGTGGTGCAGCGCCTCGATGACGGAGAGGTAGGCGTCCGGGAGCTCGGTGTACTTGCCCACGACGCAGATCCTCGTGGTGTCCTCGAGCTTGTTGCACGCGTGCATGCGCGAGGTGAACGTGTCCCACTCGGTCATGTCGCCGTCGCGGACCTCGAGGCCCAGCTTCTCGAGGGCCTTCACGTCGAAGCCCTGCGCGGAGAGGTGGCGCGGCACGTCGTAGATGGACGGACAGTCGGAGTTCTCGAACACGCAGTCCTCGTCCACGTCGCAGAAGTGGGCGATCTTGGCGCGAATGGGCGCCTCGACCTCGTGGTCAGAGCGGCACACGATGAAGTCGGGCTGCAGGCCCAGCGAGCGCATCTCCTTCACGGAGTGCTGCGTCGGCTTCGTCTTCACCTCGTGGGCCGCGGCGATGTACGGCACGAGGCTCACGTGGATCACCAGCGTGTTGCCCGCGCCCTTCTCCTTGCGGAACTCGCGGATGGCCTCGACGAACGGCTGCCCCTCGATGTCGCCGATGGTGCCGCCGAGCTCCGTGATCACGATGTCGGCGCCGGTCTGCTCCTCGATGCGCAGGAAGCGCTCCTTGATGGCGTTCGTGACGTGCGGGATGACCTGCACGGTGCCGCCCAGGAAGTCCCCGGCACGCTCGCGGCTGATGAGCGACTGGTAGATGGCGCCGGTGGTGAAGTTGGAGCCGCGCGTGAGGTTCTCGTCGATGAAGCGCTCGTAGTGGCCCAGGTCGAGGTCGGTCTCCTTGCCGTCCTCGGTCACGAAGACCTCGCCGTGCTGGAACGGGCTCATCGTGCCCGGGTCGACGTTCAGGTAGGGGTCGGCCTTCTGCATCATGACCTTGTAGCCACGCGCCTTGAGTAGCCTGCCGAGGGACGCGGCCGTGATGCCCTTTCCTAGTGAGGACACGACGCCGCCGGTTACGAAGATGTGCTTGGTCATGCTCAGACCTTCCCGTAAAAGTTTTCCTCTTTACGGGATTTCATCTTACAGCGAGTTCGTTACCGCTGGGGCTGCGTTCGTTACAAATTCATGAACCCACGCAACCCCCACGTGCGCGAGGCCACCCGCATGGGAGCCTTCGCCCCCCGGCGCGCCGGGCGAGAAGGGCTACGCCCCCTGGCCGCGGACCTCCTCGGCCTCGGCGAGCATCTGCCGCGCGTGGTCGAGCGACGCCTCGCTCTGGTCGCCGGAGAGCATGCGCGCGACCTCGCGCACGCGGTCCTCGCCCTCCACCTGGGACAGCGTCGTCCTCGGCACGTCCGTGCCCACCTTCGTCACCACGTAGTGGGCGTCCGCCATCACGGCGACCTGCGCCAGGTGCGTCACCACGATCACCTGGTGCGTCCGCGCGAGCCTCGCGAGCACCTGAGCCAGCGCCACTGCGGTGGCCCCGCCCACGCCGGCGTCCACCTCGTCGAACACGAGGGTCTCCGTCGAGTCCGCGTTGCCGAGCACCACCTTGCATGCCAGCATCACGCGGGATATCTCGCCGCCGGAGGCGATCTTGCGCAGCGGGCGCGCCGTGAGCCCCGCCGCCGGGCGGTACATGAGCTCCACCTTGCTCGGCCCCTGCGAGGACCACTGCGCGCGCGGGAGCCTCTCGCTTGCGACCTCGAGCTCGGCCGTGCCCATCTCCAGGAACGCCATCTGCTCCGTCACGGCCGCGGCCAGCCCGGGCGCGGCCTTCGCGCGCACCTGGTCCAGGGCGTCGGCCGCGGCGGCAAGGTCCTTCTCGGCCGCGTCGAGCGCCTCCTGGGCGCGCGCCACGCGCTCTCCCCCGTCGCGAGCGGCCTCGACCAGCTCGGCCGCCTTCTCGCGGCGCTCGAGCACGTCCTCCATGCGCGGCCCGTACGAGCGCAGCAGCCCCTGCAGCTGCGCCATGCGCTCCTGCAGGCGGTCGAGCGCCTCCGGGTCGAAGTCCACGCCGTCCTGGTACTCGCGCAGGCCGGCGGACACGTCCTCGATGTCGATGAGCGAGCTCTCGAGCGTGTCCGCAAAGCTCCCCAGCGCGGGGTCGAACCTCGCGGCGTCTCGCAGGGTCCCCACTATTTCGGACAGCGCGTCCTCCACGCCGCCGTCCCCCACGATGCCCTCGCGTGCCTCGCCCGCCGCGCGCAGCAGCGCCTCGGCATGCTCCGCCTTCGGCAGCGTCTCCTCAAGCTCCTCGTACTCGCCGGCCTTCGGCGCCACCTCGTCAATCTTGCGCAGGACGAAGGCGGCCTCCTCCACGCGGTCGTCCTCGGCACGGCTCATCTCGCGCACGCGCTCCAGCTCGTCCGCGGCGTCCCGCGCGGCGCGCAGCGCACGCTGGTAGCGGTCCAGGGCGTCCGCGGCCGCGTCGCCGGCCCATGCGTCCAGAAGGTCCACGTGGGTCGCCACCTGCAGCAGCCTCTGGTGCTCGTGCTGGCCACAGATGTCGATCGTCGCGCCCACGCCGCCCGCGAGCTCGCGCACGGACGCCATGCGGCCGTCCACCTCCACGCGACCTCGCCCCGTGGACTCCACCCTGCGACGCACCACGGTCCCGTCGGGGTCCCCGCCGCGCACGAACAGGCGGCCCTCCACCTCGAGCCCGTCGGCCCCCTCGCGTATGGCCCCGGCGTCCGCGCGCTCCCCCATCAGCAGCTTGAGGGAGGACAGCAGCGCCGACTTGCCCGTGCCGGTCTCGCCGGTGAGCACGGTCAACCCCGCGGCGGGCCTGATGGTCGCGTCCTCTATGAGCGCGACGTTCCTTACGCGAAGCTCGTCGATCATGTGCTAGTCCTTGTCCCTTCCGTAGAACACGCGCGAGACCGACTGGTAGAAGCTCTTCGAGCTGCGGTCCAGCAGGATGAGGTCGCCCGGGCCGCGGCGCACCGTCGCCCTCACGGGGCGCGCGCCCTCGGCCACGATCGGCTGGCCGTCCGCGAAGAACAGCCTCTCCGGGTCGCGCTCCGGGTTAATCTTCAGCTCGACCACGTCGGTGGACGACGTCAGGAACGCCCGCGCCAGGATCGTGTGCGGCGCCACCGGCACGCACACCATGCCCTTGAACTCCGGCGTCACGATCGGGCCGCCCGCGGCGAGCGCGTATCCCGTCGAGCCCGTCGCCGTCGCCACCACGAACCCGTCCCCGCGCAGTGTGTCCACGTGGTGCCCAGAGACCGCCACGTCGAACACGATCATGTCGCCCCGCACCCCGTGCGTGAGCGAGAGGTCGTTCAGCGCGAAGCGCCGCTTCGAGAAGATCACGCCGTCCGGTGCCTTGAAGTCAACCGATATGTCCAAGGTCGCCCTGTGCGACGCGTGCATGCGATGCTCGAGCGCGTCGCCCACCGTCTCTATCACGTCGTCGGGGCCGGCGCAGGTCAAAAAGCCCAGGTGCCCGTACGATATGCCAACGAGGGGGATCTCGGAGTATCCCACGATCTTCGCGGCGCGCAGGAGCGTTCCGTCGCCGCCAAACGATACGGCCAGCCCCACGCCCGTCGTGTCGACCACCTTGTCTGGATACAGCTTCTTGTCGTGCGCCCACTGGACCTCGACGCCCTGCCCGTCAAGCCACTCCGCAAGCGAGCGAGCGCCCGCCACGGCATCCTTGCGAGCATAGTTCGGAATCAGAAGGACCTTCACCGACACCACTTCCAAGCCTTGCGGTCAGACACGTCTAGCAAAAAGTGTAGCACCCGCGCGCGAAACGTCTAACGTCGCGCAGACGCGCTAGCCCACGCGGGCGACCGCGCCGTCGCTCACAACGGCCTCGAGGTCCAAGCCGCAGGTCAGATGCCCCGTTGCGGTGCGGCCAAGCAGCAGGAACTCCCTGTTTCCCTTGTGGCCCCTGATGGGGCTCGGACACGCCGCGACGGGCCTGAGCCCCTCCTCGCAGAACGCTTGCGCCACGTCCGAGAGCGCCCTCAGGTGCACGGTGGGATCGCTCACGATGCCGCCGTCCCCCACCTCGTCTCGCTCCGCCTCGAACTGCGGCTTCACGAGCGTGAGGAACGCGGAGTCCTCCTCGCGCAGCATCTCGACGACGGCAGGCAGCACCGTCCGGACGGACGTGAACGAGACGTCGCACACCGCAAGGTCGATGCCGTGCCGGTTCTCGTCGTCCGGCAGGTCCACCATGTTCGTCCGCTCGCGCAGCGTCACGCGCGGGTCCGTGCGCAGGCCCCAGTCGAACTGGGCATACCCCACGTCCACGGCAAGGACGGACGCCGCGCCGCGCTTCAGCAGGCAGTCCGTGAACCCCCCGGTGGAACAGCCCACGTCCAGGCACGCCATCCCCCTCGGGTCGACCCCAAACGCGTCGAGCGCGCGCTCCAGCTTCAGCCCGCCCCTGCCCACGTAGGGAATCCGCCCCCTCACGTGCAGCTCTATCCCCGGCCTCACCTGCTCGCCCGGGAACTCTATCCTGCGGTCCGACGTGCTGACGTCGCCCGCGAGCACGGCGCGCATCGCCTCGTCCCTGGACGAGAAGAGCCCCTGCTCCACGAGCTCTGCGTCGAGCCTCCGCCTGCGGGCCACCTACGCGCCCTCGCCCTGCTGGCCGTCGGCGCCTTGCTCCTGCGCGCCCTCGTCCTTCTCGCCCTGCCCGGCTTCCTTGTCGTTGGCCTCGGCGCGAAGCTTCGCCTCCTCCTCGGGGGTGAAGTTCGTCCTGTCAACCATGTCGACCGCCTTCGAGCCCAGCGCTATGGCCTCGTCGAACAGGTCGAGCGAGCGCTCGAGCGAGGTCTCCTTGTCGCGGACCTGGCTCACGATCTCGTCCAGCCTGTCGGTTATCTGGTCGAACGTCTTGTACGGGGCGGTGTCGGGCTTCGCCATCGCTACTCCTCGCCAAGCCCCTCGTCGGCAGCGTCGCCGGCGTCAGCGGCCTCGCCGTCGGCGTCGTCGGGCTCGTCCTCGGCGTCCTGCTCGGCGGCGCGCTCCGCCTCAAGCCTCTTCGCCTCGGTCAGGACGTCCTCGCCCTTGTCCATCTTTGAGGCGACGCGCCCGAGCACGCCGTTGATGAACTTGGGCGACTCGTCGGAGCCGAACGACTTCGCAAGCTCCACGGACTCGTCGATCGTGACGGCGATGGCCACCTCGTCCACCTCGAGCATCTCGTACAGCGCAAGGCGCAGGAGGTTGCGGTCCACAGACGGCATCCTCGAGACGCTCCAGTTGGAGGACGTCGCGGATATCACGGCGTCCAGCTCGTGGCGCATGTCGTCGGCACCGCGGGCGAGCATCTCGCCAAACGGGTCGAGGGGGCCTTGCGACAGGGCGTAGTCGCCCTCGAGCACCTCGTACACGGTGCGGTCGGTCGCCTCCGCCTGGAACAGAAGCTGCAGGGCCTGGGCGCGGGCGAGAGTGCGCCCGCCAAAGTGATGATGCTTGTTCGACACGGTAGTGGTTACTCCTTGGGAAAAACGAGGCTGTCGATGCACACGTCCACGGCGCCCACCTCGACGCCGATCTGCTCGCTGATCGCCTCCGCGACGGCGTCGCGCACGGCTGCGGCGAGCTTGGTGAACGGGTATCCATAGAAGACCGCCAGGTGCACGGTCACCCTCAGGCTGCCGTCCACGACCTCGGACTCGACCGCCGCCTCCGGAGCGACGCTGCGGCTGGTGAAGACGGACACGAGGCTCGACGCGATGTCGTTGCCGCCCACGCGGGCGACGCCCTCGACCTTCTCGCACGCGGTGGTGACAATGGTCGAGACGACTCCCCTCGAGATGCCGATTCCGGCGACATAGAGCTCAGATTCGCTCATTTCCCATCCTTTCGCAGGTGCCGTGAGTGCCGGCACGATACACGACGTCCTTGCACAAGTATAGCCGCAACGGCCTGGGCGGGCGCGCGTTCGCATGCGGTAAAAAAGGCCCGCGACGCGCCTGTGCGCTGCCGCGGGCCAACGATCCGTCTGTGCGGGGCTAGACGCGCTGGACGAACTTGCCGTCGCGCGTGTCGACCTTGATGCGCTCGCCCTGGTTCAGGTACATGGGAACCTGGATGACGGCACCGGTCTCGATGGTGGCGGGCTTGGTGCCGCCCTGAACGGTGTCGCCCTTGAAGCCGGGGTCGGTCTCGGTGATCTCGACTTCGATGAAGGTGGGCGGCTCCACCGCATACAGCACGTCGTTCGCGTACTGCAGCAGGCAGATGTCGTTCTCCTTCAGGAACTTGTCGTTGTCGCCGATGAGCTCGGCGTCGACGGGGATCTGCTCGAAGGTCTCGGTGTCCATGAACCAGTACGCGTTGCCGTCGTTGTAGAGGTACTGCATCTCGCGGGTGCGCATGTTCACGCTCTCGAACTTGGCAGACTGCTGGAAGTTCTCCTCGTTCACGCGGCCGGTGCGGATATCGCGGTACTTGGTGCGGACGTAGGTGTTGCCCTTGCCCGGCTTGACGTGCTGCGCCTCGAGAATAACGCAGTCCTTGCCCTTGATGTTGACGCCCAGACCAACCTTGAGGTCGGTAATGCCCAGAGTTGCCACTGTTGCCTACTTTCTACGAACATATGCGCCCGCCATGCGGACGCAGGAATCACAACGGTACCCAACTATACCGCACGATTCGTCCCTGCGCACGCATGGCGTCGCACTCCATAGAGACAACAGCTGCACCTGCGCGACCTCCCACGGCGACCGTACGTAGTCCTTGGTGCCGCGCTGCCGCGTGTGCTCCCCCGCGCAGTCCGCCGAGAGGGGCGTCGCGCGCCTCCGCGCCTACTTTCCCCGCTTGAATACCCCTCCGATCACGGACGGGATGCTCTTGATGCCCATCTTCGCGACCTGGAGGGCGTTCGGGGACCTGAGGAGCCTGTCCGCAGGGACGTGCTCGCGCACGGCGCGGAGCGTCGCCCTGTTGTCTCGGGTCGAGAACGTGAAGTGCCCGGCCTCCTTTGTGAAGATGGCGAAGCGTACGATGTTCCTCTTGCCGATGACCTCGGCCGAGACGTAGTCGACCTCCTCCCAGGGAATCTGGACGAAGTCCTCCTTGTTCTTCTCGTTGTAGAACTCGAAGGCCTTGTCGCCCACCATCACGTCGCCGTAGGTAGTGAAGCCTTGCAGGAACGTCGCCCTCGCCGTGTACTCGACGTTATTGTTCATGGATATAGCCATAGAATCAGACCCTTCGTGGCGGGAGGCGTCGCCTCCCCGGGCTACGGAAGAGGCCGCACCCCCGTGTGGCCAGCTGAGAACAGCTTAGGGGATGCGGCCCGAAGAGCAAAGTCTGCTTGCGACTGATCGCGAAGGAAACCCTTAGAGCAGGCCGATGACGCGGCCGAGGATGCCGACTGCGAACAGGCACAGGATGATGACGATCGGGGAGACCTTCTTCTTCAGGAGCTTGCAGATGAGCAGGGTCAGACCGACGGCAACAAGGCCCGGGATGAGCGAGTCGAGGTTCTGCTGCAGCGTGGTGACCTTGGTCGGGGAGAGAGACAGGCCCTGGTTAAAGTACTGGTCGAACGCGGACTGGATGCCCTTGTAGCCAGCGGGGAGCTTGTCCCAGTGGATGTAGGCCTTGGGGTCGAGCGCGACGTTGGAGACCACCGGCGTGAAGCTGATGGAGACCCAGCGCTGGACCAGGGCACCGATGATGAACATGCCGAGGATGGAAGCGCCCTCGGTGACCCTGCCGAGCAGGCCGCCGGAGAGGTCCTTGGAGATGTCGGTGCCGACCTTGTAGCCGAACTCCTGCGAGTACCACAGGAAGGCGAGACGGATGACGTTCCACGCGATGAAGAACAGGAGCGGGCCGACGATGCTGCCGCCGAGCGCGAGGGACGCACCGAGCGCGCCGAGAATCGGGCGAACCGTGAACCAGAACACAGGGTCGCCGACGCCTGCCAGAGGACCCATCATTCCGACCTTAACGCCCTGGATGGCCTGGTCGTCGATAGGTGCGCCGTTGGCGCGCTCCTCCTCCATTGCGAGGGTGACGCCGATGACGGGGGCCGAGACGTACGGGTGGGTGTTGTAGAACTCCAGGTGACGCTTCAGGGCCTCGATCTGGTCTTCCTTCTTGGGATAGAGCTTCTTGATGGCCGGGATCATTGCGTAGCACCAGCCACCGTTCTGCATACGCTCGTAGTTCCAGGAGCCCTGCAGGTACTGGTGACGGTTGCAGACCGCGCGACGGTCGGCTACGGAGAGGCGGACCTCGCCGGGCTTGGCCTCAGTGTTCTTGATGTCTTCTGCCATTGTGTTCACTCCCCTTCCTACTCGTAGTCGTCCAGGATGTCACCCAGCGGGTCGCCAGACCCACCCGCGGCGCCGGCGCCCTGCTTAGCGAGCTCCTTGAGGCCGAGGTAGATGATGGCGAAGCAACCGCCGACGAGACCGAGGGCGATGAGCGTGAGTTCCTTCAGGGTAGCCATAACGAAGCCGAGGACGAAGAACGGCCAGGTCTCCTTGGTGGCCATCATGTTGATGACCATGGCGTAGCCGACGGAGGCGACCATGCCGCCGCCGACCGTCATGCCGCCGGAGAGCCATGCGGGCATGGCCTCGAGGACGGAGGTGACCGCCTGGGCGGGGATGAAGCAGAGGGCCGCCGCCGGGATGGCGATACGGGCGCCCTGCATGCAGATGGCGCCGATCTGGAGACGGTCGATGGCCGCGAAGTCGGCCTTCTCGGCAGCCGCGTCCATCGCGTGAACGATGGGGATGGCGAGCGTACGGCAGATCATGGTCAGGAACAGGCCTGCGACGGACAGGGCGGTTGCAGCACCGATTGCGGTGTTGATGGCCGCGGTGACGTTGGCGGTGCCGCCGTTGAGGGCGAGCATCAGGATGATGCCGGACGCAACGGACGCGAGTGCCGCGTCAGGGGCGACGGCTGCACCGATGTTAGCCCAGCCAAGGGCCATGAGCTGAAGGCTGCCGCCGAGGATGATGCCCTCGGTGGGGTGCCCGCACACGATGCCGATAAGGGTGCAGGCAACAATCGGCTGGTGGAACTCCCACTCGTCCAGGATGCCTTCCATGCCTGCCAGGAACGCCACGACGATGACAAGCACGATCGAAATAGGATTCATGAACTTCCTCCTTCTTCCTATCGAGGCCGTTAGGCCATGTTCTTCTCTTTGAGAAGAGCCCAGATGTCATCGACCTTGTCGCTCGGAACCTTCTGTACGGTGAAGTGCGTTCCGTTGTCACGGATCTTCTTCAGGCACTCCACGTCGGCCGCGTCACAGGCGATGGCCTGGTTGATGACGGTCTTGCCGGCAGAGCCTGCCATGGAGCCGATGCCAACCTCTGGGAACTTCACGCCCTGCTCCTCAGCCTCAAGCAGGTCCTGCGGGGTCTCGAACAGGACCATGGCCTTGGTCGCGCCGAAGCGGGGGTCCTTGTCGACCTGGACGAGCTTGCTGATGGGAATCACGTGGACGTGCACTCCTGGAGGCGCAGCCTGCGTAATCATGCTCTTGCGCAGCTCGTCGTGGGCGACGCCGTCCGAGACCACGAGGATGCGGTCCGGCTGGACCTGCTTCGTCCAGGCGGTCGCCACCTGGCCGTGCAGCAGACGGGTGTCGATGCGCACGTAGGCGTACTTGATGTGGCCATCGCCCAGCACGGTTCCCTCGGGAATCGCACCGGCCGTAACCGGGGCAGCCGCAGCAGCTGCGGGAGCCTCTGTGGCCGGCTGCAGCTCCTCCGGCTTCACCTTGACGCCGTCGCGCGCCTCGGTGAAAATCTCCTGCATCACAGCGACTGCGGTGTCGGCGCCCATGCGGGAGCCGTACGCAGAGACGAGCATCGGCAGATTCAGGCCGGTAATGGCGACCCAATCGTCGTGCCCCTCCTCGCTGATGAGACGGGAGACCTGGTTGAAGGGAGTACCTCCCCACAGGTCGACCAGGAACAAGACGTGCTCCTGGTCGTCGAAAGTGGCGATCGCGTCAAGCAGCTTCTGGTGCATGTCGTCAGGGCCCATGTCAGGCGTCAGGACCACGGCCGCAACGTTTTCCTGCGGACCGAAGATCATGCTGCCCGATTCCATGATGCCCTCGGCGAACTTGCCGTGGCTGGCTAGGACAATACTGACCATCCAACTTCCTCCTTTTCGTCCATCCTGCTTCCTACAGAACCGATGCGAACGCGTGCAAGGCTTCACGTCTTCCTTACCATTTGTACACGATAGCTCCACATCGCTGACAAGTATACACCTTGTGAACTGAAAACGCTTCCAGAAAAGGAAATTCTGGGTCACATTTTTTGCAACGTTTTTTGAAGAACGGTGTCTGCGATTGCCCGCCCGCTTATAAAAGGAGCCCGTCCGGCGACATCGTCGCCGGACGGGCCGTCTGCCCCCCCTGATAATCGCGGGCAGATACGTGAGAAGGACGCGTCCTAGCAGTCGATGACCCTCAGGTCATGCGAGGAGCGCCCGAACGGCTTGTAGCCGTCCTCCGTGATGACGCCGGTGTCCTCCACGCGGATGCCGAACTTGCCGGGCAGGTAGATGCCGGGCTCGTCGGTCACGACGGAGCCGAGGGGGCACGGCTTGTCGTAGCCGCGGCTGAAGTTCGGGCGCTCGTGAATCTGCAGGCCGACGCCGTGGCCGAGGCCGTGCTTGAAGTAGTCACCGTAGCCCGCGTCGCTGATGACCTTGACGGCGAGGTCTTGGATCTCCTTGCCGCGGATGCCGGGCTTGATCGCGGCGGCGCACGTCTCGTTCGCGAGCCGCACGATGTCGTACACCTTCCTCTGCTCCTCGCTCGGCTCGCCGAGGACGACGGTCCTCGTCATGTCCGCGTGGTAGTCGTGGTAGCCGGCGCCGTAGTCCATCACGATCATGTCGCCCTTCTGGACCTTGCGCTCCCCCGGCTGCGCGTGCGGGTTCGCGCCGTTCGGGCCGGACGCGATGATGCTGTCGAACGAGATGGCGTCCGCGCCGTGGGTCAGCATGTACGTCTCGAGCTCGACCCTGATCTGCTGCTCGGTCAAGCCCGGCTTGATGTACTCGCAGATGTGGTCGTAGGCGTCGTCCGTGATCTCCTGCGCGCGGCGAAGGAGCGCGAGCTCCTCCTCGTCCTTCACGACGCGGAGCCTCTCCGCGATGTCGTCGTGCATGCGGGGGTTCAGGCAGTCGACGGACGCCTTGTTGCACTCGTTGCGGAACGCGTCGAAGAACGCGAGGTCCATGGAGTCCTCGACGGCGACGACGCGGCTCTTCGTCTCGAGCACGCGCTGGGCGGCCCAACATGCGGGGCTCACGATGTCCATGTCCATCCTCCAGGGCGTGTCCTCGCCCAGGCGCTCGACGAACGTGTTGTAGTAGCGCGAGTCGGTGTGGAGCCACTGCCCGTCTGCCGTGACGAACGCGGTGTGCGCGACCTCGTCGTCGAACGTGCGCTCGGCGCCGGTCAGCCACCTCAGGTCGGGGTTGTTGCGAAGAATCACGGCATCGTAGCCGCGCTCCGCCATCATCTCTCGAAGACGCGCGACGCGTCCAGCGCATGCCTTGGCATCTGCCATGGGTAAGCCTCTTTCTCTTGTTGGCCCTCAATCCGCGCACGAGGTCCTTCTCGCCTGCGCGCCCTACCGATGCTACTCCTTGGCGGGGGCGTGGGCGTCGCACCAGGCGGAAATGTTGTCCATCAACACGTCGTCCTCCACGACCGTCATCCGCAGGCGGCCGATGCCGTGGGGCAGGCACAGGTGGAAGCGGTTGGAGCGCGCGAAGCGGTCGCGCTTCATGGCGTCCGCGAGCGCCTTGGGGTCGACGTCGCCCGCGAACTCGCCGAGGTCGAACGTGTCGAGTAGCTCGTCCTGCATGATGACGTCGTCCACGTCCATGAGCTCGAGGCTGCACGCGAGCCTCGCGGAGAAGCGCATGCCCTCCGCCAGGAGCGTCGACGCGGGGACGCATGCCCCGACGACGGCCTCGAGGGAGCGCGCGAACGTCTGGCCGTAGGCGAGCGAGTTCCTGATCGAGATAGACGTGGACGAGACGAGATGGCCCCGGGACTTGAGGGCGTCGACCGCGGCGGCGATCACGTCCGCGGGGTCGCCCGCCATCACGGCGTCAGCCTTGTTCCACAGTGCCTCGAACGCGTCCTCGTTCTCCGCGACGGCGGAGGCGACCATGAGGGCGCGCCCGAGCCTCGACGTCTCCGCGTCCGCGGCGAGCTCCATGACGCCCGGGTCGCACAGCAGGTACTTCACGTAGGTCGAGACGCCCGCGATGCGCGTGACGCCCGCGACGTCCAGGTCGCGCGGGGTCGTGGCGACCTCGACCATGCCGTCCAGGTCGCGCACCACGCACGCGAGGGGCACGCGCCCGCACCACATGGCCGTCGCGTGCGCGAGCATGGACAGCGTGTCGACGTCGCCGACGCCTAGCACCAGGTCGTCGCAGGTGACGCCCGCATTCGCGAACCCCTCGAGCGCGCGCGTGACCTCGCCCATCGTGCGCGCGGCGGGACCCGCCGGCGCCTCCATGCGGACGACCTCGAAGCCGCCGTCCGTCAGCTGGCGGCGGATGCGCTCCTCGAGCTCGGCGTCAGTCCCCTCGCCCACGACGTAGACGCACAGGCGCGGCCTCCCGACGTTGCTCGCAAGGATCTTCCCCATCGTCTCCACGACGTCCGTGCCGTAGCGCACGTCGCACGAGCCACCCGGGGCGGAGACCCAGTGGCGCGCGACGTCCTCGTATCTATCGGTCATAGCAGGCCCTTCTCCCATAGCAGCTGACCGGCCTCTGACGTCACCTGCTCAAACGACTTGTTCCTGATGTCGATCCTCAGGTCGGCCTCCCGCTCGTACAGGGGGCGCCGTACGCGGTACAGCCGGCGGGCGCAGTCCTCGTCCTTAAAGTCCGGCCTGATCTCCGGATGCTGGATCTGCCTGAGGGAGTCCTCCACGTCCCCGTCCAGGAAGACGACGGTCCCCATGGCGTGCATGAGCTCGCAGCTGCGCGCGCCCTCCACGATGCCGCCGCCGCAGCTCACGAGCAGCGACTTCCTCTGGGCGAGCCCCTCGAGCGCCTGCGCCTCGAGGTCGCGGAAGCGCGCCTCGCCGGCGTCGCGGAAGATCTGGCACACCGTCTTTCCGGCCATGCGCTCGACCATGCGGTCCGTGTCCACGAAGTCCCGGTTGAAGAGCGTGCCGAGGTTGCGCGCGAGCGTGGACTTGCCAGCCCCAAGGAAGCCGACGAAGAATATGTGGTCGCAGCCCTCGTGGACCACGTAGCCGTTTTCCGAGTGTTTCATGCAGAGTTCCAACGCGCGAATCGATTTGACACATCGATTCTAGCATCTTGCGCGTGCGCCTCGGTGCGAGGGAAGGCCTAGTCCTTCGGCCTGAACGGGTCCTCGTGGAGCACGAGCCGCTCCCCCACGCGGAACAGGTGGGTGTACCACATGTCGCTGCGCGACAGCGGGCGCACGAGTATGGTGCGCACGCCGGCCAGGTTGCCGGCGGCGAGGTCCGTGAACACCTGGTCGCCCACGAGCACCGCCTGCTCGGCCGGGACGCCCGCGCGCGCGAGCGCCGCCCACACGGCGAACGGGGCCGGCTTCATGGCGTGGTGCACGCAGTCCATGCCCAGGCGCGCGGCGGACGCCTCGACGTCGCGACCGTGGAAGTTGTTCGATATCATGCACAGCGCCATGCCGGCATCGCGCGCGCTTCTCGCCCAGGCGCAGATCCTCTGCGGGGGCTCCCACGTATCGCGCGGGAAGCAGGTGTTGTCGCGGTCCAGCAGCACACAGCGAGTCCCCCACGAGCGCAGAAGCTCGAGGGGGATCTTGTCGACGCTGTCGAACTCGCGGTCTGGCCTTAGGATGGACATACTAGCCCGCCTGATCTGCCTTGGCCTTCTCGATGGCCTTCTGGTGGTCCTCGTAGGTGGTCGAGAACGTGTGGTTGGAGTAGTCGCCCTTCTCGATGATGAGGAAGTACAGGTAGTCCGTCTTGTCGGGCGAAAGCGCCGCCTTGATGGAGGCCAGGCTCGGCGTGCAGATGGGCGTGGGCGGAAGCCCCTTGTTGAGGTAGGTGTTGTACGGGCTCTGGGTCTTGAGGTCGTCCGCGGTCACCTCGCCGCCCGTGACGTAGCTCATGGTCGCGTCGCTCTGCAGCGGCATGCCGGCCTTCAGACGATTGTAGAACACGCTCGCGACCTTGCCGCGGTCGTCCTCGCTTATGGCCTCGCGCTCGATGATGGACGCGAGCTTGATGATGTCGTAGTCGGACATCGTCACGCCGTACTGACTCTTGATCGTGGCCTCGGCGCTCGCGAAGTCAAGCGACGCCGCCGCGGACTGGTACTTGTCGAGCATCGCGGTGATCACGGTGTCGGCGGTCACGTCCTTCTCGCTGCCGAAGTCGTACTTCGTGGGGAACAGGAAGCCCTCGAGGGAGTCGTTCTGCGCGTTGGCGAGAAAGGCGTATCGCGCGGAGTAGTTCGACGCCTTTGCCTGCGCCAGGAAGTCCTTGTCAGGAATGCCGAGCGACTCGCTCACGACCTTTGCGGTCTTCTTCACGGTGAGTCCCTCCGCGACGGTCACGGTGCCCTTGCTCGAGTTGGGGCCCATGACGAGCCTGCTCACCACCTCGGCCACGTCGCCTCCAGTCACGAAGACGTACGTGCCGCTCTTGAGCTTGGAGTCGGCCTCCTGGCGCTTCACCTCGGTCGCGAACGCCTCCTTGTCGGAAATCACGCCCGCGTCGTACAGCTTCTGCGCGATGACGGACCCACCGGAGCCCTCAGGGATGTTCACGGTGACGGTCTTGCCGGCCTCGACGGTCTTGTCGGACTGGGCCCCGCCCAGTAGGCGCGGGACCACGACGAGGCCGATGGCGGCCACGACGGCGACCGCAGCGAGCACGAACGGCAGGAACCTCAGCCTGCCGCGCCTGCCCTGCGGCTCGGGCCGCCTGTGGCTGTGGCCGGAGCGTGCGCGCTGCGTCGTGCGCGCCGTGCGCGAGGACATGTGGCCGGAGCCGTTCGCGGACTGCATCCGCATGGCGCCGGTGCGCGATATGGGCTGGCGCCCGCCTGGGGCGGTAGCCTGGCGCGCGGCCGGCCTCCCGCCCTGCGCAGGCCTCTTTGCGTCGCGCCTTGCCTGCGGGCGCGCGGCGGCGCGCGTGCCCTGCCCGCCCTTGCGGGGGCCTTGCGCCGCGCGGGTACCGTCGGCGTTCCCACGCGCGAAGTGGGCGCCCCTCCTGCCGGAGCCTTCGGACATCTGCGCTACCCCCTCTGGGCGTCAAGCCACGTCTGGAGGAAGAGCGACGCCGCGACCATGTCCACACGGCCGCGCATGCTCTTCTCGTTGTATCCCTCTTCCCTCAGGATACGCTTGGCCTCCTGCGATGACAGCCGCTCGTCCTCGAACTCCAGAGGAAGCCCGCAGGCCTCGGCAATCTGCCGCGCCTGCGCCATGACGCGCTCGGCCTGCGGGCCGTCCTCGCCGGAAAGCGTCTTCGGCCTGCCGCACACCAGCACGTCAGGCTCGTAGTCCTCCAGCACGTAGCGGAAGCTCCGGGCGCCGCCCAGAACCTCCGCCGCGGGCAGGACCTTCACGGGAACGGCGATGGTGCCGGATGCATCGCTTGCCGCGATGCCAATCCGGACCTCGCCGATGTCAAGCGCGAGCGCCCTCACTTGCGGCCCTACGCGCCGAGAAGCTTCTTGGCGGCGTCGAGCGCGGCGTCGATTCCCGCCGCGTCCTTGCCGCCGGCCTGTGCCATGTTCGGCCTGCCGCCGCCCTTGCCGCCAACGAGGCCGGAGATCTGCTTGACCACGTCACCGGCCGAGAAGCCCGCGGACACGGCGCCGTCGGTCGCCGCGGCCAGAAGGCCCACCTTGCCGTCGGCCTCGGACGCGAGCACGCAGGCGCAGTCGGACCCGATCTTGTCGCGAACGGTGTCCCAGACGTTCCTGAGCTCCTTGCCGGAGATGCCGCTCAGGTGCGCGACGACGAGCTTGTACGCGCCCATGTCGACCGCGGAGCCCACGGCGTCCGCGACCTGGTTGGAGGAGCCGCCCACGAGCGCGGCCTTCAGCTTCTTCTCGGCCTCGGCCTTCTCGTCCTTAAGCTGCTCCACGCGCGCCATCACGTCCGCGGGGCGGCACTTCAGGGCGGCCGCGACCTCATCCATCTCGGCCAGGCGCTCGTCCACGTACTCGAGGGCGCCCGCGGAGGTCACGGCCTCGATTCGGCGCGCGTTCGAGCCGACGGAGCTCTCGCTCACGATCTTGAAGAAGCCGAGCTCGGCCGTGTTGCGGGCGTGCGTGCCTCCGCAGAGCTCGCGCGAGAAGGGCTTGTCCTCGGTCCCAACGGACACCACGCGCACGACGTCTCCGTACTTCTCGCCAAACAGCGCGACCGCGCCGGCGGCCTTGGCCTCCTCGATGCCCATCACGTTGGTGACGATTGGCTTCGCCGCGAAGATCTGGGCGTTGACCTCGCCCTCGATGCGGGCGAGGTCGTCGGTCGTCACGGCCTCGAAGTGCGTGAAGTCGAAGCGCAGCCTGTCCGGCGCCACGAGGGAGCCCGCCTGGTTGACGTGCTCGCCCAGGACCTCCTTCAGCGCGGCATCCAGAAGGTGCGTCGCGGTGTGGTTGCGGCGAATGAGCTCGCGACGGCCGTGGTCGACGGAGGTGCTCACCGTGGCGCCCACGCTGACCTCGCCCTCCTCGACCTCGCACTCGTGGGAGGTGAAGCCGCCCTCGCGGTGCTTCGTGTCCTCGACCCTCAGCTCGAGGCCGTCCGCGAAGATCCTGCCGGTGTCGCCGATCTGGCCGCCCATCTCGCCGTAGAACGAGGTGCGGTCGAGCACGACCTCGACCTTCTCGCCCTTCTTGGCGGAGGACACCTCCTCGCCGTCCCTCACGAGGGCGACGACGGTGCAGCCGTCCAGGTCATCGTGGTCGTAGCCGTCGAAGACGGTCTCGTCGAGCCTGTCGGAGAGTGCGGCCCACACGTTGTTGGCCTTGCCCCACGCGTCACGGTTCGCCGTGGCGCGCGCACGCTCCTTCTGGGCGTCCATCGCGCGGTCGAACGCGTCCATGTCCACGTCGTGGCCGGCGGTCTCGGAGATCTCGCGCGTGAGGTCGATGGGGAATCCGTAGGTGTCGTGCAGCTTGAACGCGACCTCGCCGGAAAGCACGTCGCCCTCGCCCAGCTTGTCGAGCTCCGCCTGGAGCATGGACTCGCCGGCGTTCAGCGTGGTGCCGAAGCGCTCCTCCTCCGCAGAGATGATGCCGTCCACGAGGGCCTTGTTCTGCACGAGCTCGTTGTAGTGCTCGCCCATGATGCGCTCGACCTCATGCGCGTACTCGGTCAGGAACGCGCCCTGGATGCCGAGCAGGCGTCCGTGGTAGACGGCGCGGCGCAGCAGACGGCGAAGCACGTAGCCGCGGCCCTCGTTCGAGGGCAGGATGCCGTCAGCGATCATGAACGTCACGGCGCGGGAGTGGTCGGCGAGGATGCGGAGGCTCTTGTCGCAGGGGTTCGTGGAACTCGCGCCATACCTCTTGCCAGAGAGCCTCTCGCCGAGCTCGATGAGCGAGCTCATGACGTCGCCCTCGTAGTTGGAGCCCTTGTGCTGCATGATGGCGGCCATGCGCTCCAGGCCCATGCCGGTGTCGATGTTGCGGTGCGGGAGGTCCGGCATGGAGCCGTCCCCCTGACGGTCGTACTGCGTGAAGACGAGGTTCCAGAACTCAAGGTAGCGGTCGCCGTCGTCGCCGGGCTTCTCGCCCTCGAACTCCGGGCCCTGGTCGAAGTAGATCTCGGAGCACGGGCCGCACGGGCCGGTCGGTCCCGCCGCCCAGAAGTTGTCCTCCTCGCCCAGGCGCGAGATGTGGTCGTACTCGACGCCCTGCGCGTGCCAAAGCTCGATGGCCTCGTCGTCGTCCTCGAAGACCGTCATGTACAGGCGGTCCTTCGGGAGCCCCAGGTGCTCGGGGCTCGTGATGAACTCCCACGCCCACGCGATCGCGTCGGCCTTCGTGTAGCCGCCGAAGCTGAAGTTACCCAGCATCTCGAAGAACGAGAGGTGGCGCGCGTCGCCAATGTTGTCGATGTCGTTCGTGCGCAGGCACTTCTGGCAGGAGGTCGCGCCGATCTCCTTCATGGTCTTCGTGCCCTGGTAGTACTCCTTGAACTGGTTCATGCCGGCGTTCGCAAGGAGGAGCGACGGGTCCTCGGGGATGAGGGAGGAGGACGGGTAGAGCTTGCAGCCCTTGCCCTCGAAGAACTTGAGGAAGTCCTCGCGGATTTCCGCGGTAGTCATGTTCTTATAGTCAGCAGTGCTCATGGTTCTCCTTGTTGACGGCCTCGCGGCATGGCGAGACCTCGTTGGCAGTTTTCCGCTAGCGCATAATACTACGATTCGATGGAGACGTTGCGGACGCCAATCCCCATCTACTTGTGCAAATCCTTATCATGCCCAGACTCTTGGTCGCGCGTCCGGCCGCCCCGACGCGCCCGCGCCCGCTCGACGGCGTCCGAGAGCGCGTCCGCGAGGACGTGCGCATGCGCCTTCGGCGGCTCGTCCGCCACGGGCGCCTCGGTCTGGGCGCCGTCCACCAGCCGCGACCCCATGAAGAACCGGTCGTCGTCCAAGGCGTCGAACGCGGGCTCCACACCGCCGTGGGCGTCGTGGAACGGCGTCCCCTGGAACAGCGCCCCGTCGTAGGACACGAGCTGCCTTCCGCTGCGGCTCTCGAAGTAGTACACGAACACGCTCTTGATGGCCGCGGTCAGCGGCACGGCAAGGAGCATGCCGAGCACTCCCCCGAGGCTGTTCCCGATGAAGAGGCCGACGAGCGAGAGTGCGGGGTGGATCTTCACGGCAGACCTCATCACCAGGGGTGACACGACGTTGTCCGTCAAGTTCTGGATCACGACGGACCCCAAGAGCGCCACGATGGCGAGCATCGGGCTCTCGAACAGCGCCAGCAGCACGGCGAACGCGACGGCGACCCACTCGCCGATGACGGGGACGAAGTGCAGCACACCCACCAGGATCGCGGCGAGCCCCGCATACGGATGCCCCACAAGCGCGAGGAACACCCACGAGAGCAGCCCGTCGAACACGGACGTGATGACGGTGCCGCGCATGTAGCCGCCCATGGAGCGGCTCATGACGGCGAGAAGGACCGAGAGCCCGCGCTCGTGGCGCGGCCCGGCGATCGTGATGAACTCCCGCGCGATGACGGGATAGTCCTTCGCGAACCAGTACGCGAGAACGAGCCCGAGGCACAGCGTCGCGAAGCCGTTCACGAACGACACGGCACTGCTCATGAGGCCCGACGAGAGCCTCTCGGCCAGCTCGGAGGACGTCTTGATGCCGATGCCCGAAATCGCGTTCACGGCCTGGTTCACGCTTTGCTGCACGTCGGCGTTTTCCGCGTTGCCGTAGCGCCGCCAGAAGCCGTCGACGGAGGTCCTGACCTTGATCACGTACGTCGGGACCTTGCGCAGCACCTCGGCGAGCTGCTCCACGAACGGGGGCATGAGCAGCAGGAGCACGCCCACGATCACCGCGACGAGCACGAGCAGCGCCACGAGCGCCCCGATGGTGCGTTTCACACCGTGGTCCTCGAGGAAGTTCGTGAGCGGGCTGCACACGAAGCCCATCACGACGCCGGCGAGCAGGAGCTCCACCGCGGGCCAGATAAAGCCCATGGCCCAGACGCAGATGCCGAACACGACGGCGACGCCGATGAACGCCCACGCCCGTATGCCGAGGCTCCTGAAGATTCCCAGGGCGTCCCTCTGGCCCGCGCCCGTGTCCCTCTCGTCCAAAACGTTCCCTCGCAACGCGTCCTCCATGCACGGCGCCCGCTAGCGCATAAGGCCCTCGGGGTCGATCTTCTCCTGGACCTTCTTCAGCGTGCGCCTCAGCAGCCTCGACACCTGCACCTGCGAGATGCCGAGTCTCTTCGCGATCTCGACCTGCGTGAGGCCGTCGATGAAGCGCATGCGGATGATCTCCTGCTCGCGGGGCGAGAAGTCCTTGATCGTGTCCTCGATGACCATGCGGTCGTCCGAGGCGGCGAGGTCCTCATCCTCAGTCGCGTAGTGGTCGATCACGGACGGCGCGTCATCGTCGTCGCCCTGGCCCGTGCCCTCCAGCGGCACGGAGCTGTACGCGCTCGAGGACTCCATGGCCTCGAGCACCTCGTCGACGGACGTTCCGAGCTCCTTCGCGATCTCCTCGACGGACGGCGAGCGCTGCAGCTCCTTCGTGAGCTCGTCCGTCACCTGGTTCACCTTGGATGACAGCTCCTGCAGGCGACGCGGCACGCGCACGGACCAGCCCTTGTCGCGGAAGTGACGCTTGATCTCGCCCATGATGGTGGGCGTGGCGAACGTCGTGAACTCGAGCCCGCGCGACAGGTCGAAGCGGTCGATGGCCTTGATGAGGCCGATCGTGCCCACCTGCACGAGGTCGTCGAGGGGCTCGCCCCTGTTCTTGAACTTGGAGGCCAGGAAGCGCACGAGGTTGAAGTGGCTCATGATGAGCTGCTCGCGGGCCTCCTCGTCCCCCTCCTCCTTGTAGCGCCTGAACAGCTCCCTCGTGCGGTCCTTGTCCCACGCGAGCTTGCCCTTCGGCATCCTGGACGAGATGCGCCTGCGCGGCGCGACCTCCGTCCCACGCTCGCTGCTACTGGGCATCGGTCCCGCCAATCCCCTTCCCGAGGACGAGCTCGCCGGCGTCCGTGACCTCGCAGCTGTCGCACACGGCGTCCAGCAGGAGCTCGACGAGGGAGAGGTCCTCGCCGTCCCGCGACTGCTCCGGCTCCTGGTCGCCAAGCGAGAAGGACATGGACACGCCGTCCGCGGCGATGGCGAAGCTCACGTCGCACGTCGCCGGCCGCGTGGCGCAGCTGTAGACGAAGCCCTCCTCCGCGGCCATGCGCAGGTCCTCGACCTCGTCCACGTTCATGTCGCACAGCACGGCGAGGTTCGCCGCCGTCATGCGGACCACCCTCGCGAACTCCGGCTCCGCCGGCACGCTCAGGCGGACGCTCTTCTCCTCTGTCATGCTCTCCCCTACTCGGACGCGTTCGCGTCGCGCTCGTCCTTTTCGTCCTTTTCGTCCGTCGCCTTCGCAGCGGCCCCTCCGACCTCGCCGTACGTGACGTAGCCGGTGCCGCCGTGGGACTGCTCCTCCGGGGCCGTCTCAGGCGCGGGCGGCTCGTCGGCCTTGGGCGCCTCGATGGCGGCCGCGCCGTCGCCCCTCTTCAGGTGGTGGGCGCCTGGCGCCTGCGGCACGCCGGTGATCTTGGACACGATCCCGCTCGCCGCGTCTGCGGCGGCGTTCGTCACCTGGTTCACGACGTCGGTCACGCCGGCCGCCGTCCCGGAGACCGTCGAGACGTCGCCCAGGATACCGTTCACCTTGCGCAGGCCCTCGTTCGCCTCGTCCAGCGCGACCGAGGCCTTCGCCACGATGGGGTCCACCTGCTTCAGGCTGGGCTGGAGGTCGTCCATGGCGCCGTCCAGCTTCGCGATCACGGGCTGGACCTGCTCTATGGTCTCGTTCGCCGCACGCGTGACGTCGTCCACGGCGCCGCGTGCGCGGCGTATGGTGAGCGCAAGCTCCACGACCGCCCAGATGCCCGCGACGACCAGCACGATGAGCAGGATGCTCAGGGGTGACATCTCCATTGCCTTGCCCTTCTCCCTAGCCCACGGGACCCGTCCGGCGGACCCCCATGGTACGTGTTACGTAACGCATTCTACCCATTCGCGCTGTGTTTTCCACCGTCCGTTCCCCCGGCGTCCTCCAGGTCCTGGCGGTCGCGGGCGGAGGCCTCGAGGCGCCAGGACTCCCACCCGCGCGGGCTTGGATGGAAAAACGCGCCGCGCTCGAGGCCGTCCGGCAGGTAGCGCTGAGGCACCCAGCCGAGCGGGTAGTCGTGCGGGTACAGGTACGTTCCGTAGTCCTCGGACCCGGGCCGGTGGCGGTCGCGCAGGTAGCTGGGCACGTCGCGGCGCGGGCCGTTTCGCACCTCGGCCAGGGCGGCGTCGATGCCGGCCTCCGCGGCGTTCGACTTGGGCGCGAGCGCCACGTAGAGCGCGGCCTGCGCCAGGTTGATGCGGCACTCCGGGTAGCCGATGACCTCCGCGGACCGAAACGCGGCCTCCGCGACCAGAAGCGCCTGCGGGTCCGCGTTGCCCACGTCCTCCGACGCCTGGATCATGATCCTGCGCGCTATGAACTTGGGGTCCTCGCCCGCGTCGATCATGCGCGCGAGCCAGTAGAGCGTGGCGTCCGGGTCGCTGCCGCGCATGGACTTGATGAACGCCGAGATGACGTCGTAGTGCATGTCGCCGGCCTTGTCGTACGGCTGGCCGTGGCGCGGGTTCGCCTCGAGTACGTGCCTCGCGCCTATGGTGACGGGGTGCTCCGCGCTCGCGGCGGTTGGGTCGCCGGCGGGAAGCGCCATCTGGCTCGCGAGCTCGAGCGACGTGAGCGCGGCGCGGGCGTCGCCGCCCGCCATGGTCACGATCTCGCGCATGGCGTCGTCCTCCAGCTCGAACGCGCCCGCGAGCCCCTGGGCGTCCGTCAGCGCGCGGCGAACGACCTTCTCGATGGACGCGTCGTCCAGGTGCTCGAGCTCCACCACGCGCGAGCGGCTGATGAGCGCGGAGTTCACCTCGAAGTACGGGTTCTCCGTCGTGGCGCCCACCAGCACGACCACCCTGTCCTCCACCGCGTGCAGCAGGGCGTCCTGCTGCGTGCGGTTGAAGCGGTGGATCTCGTCCACGAAGAGTATGGTGCGCCGACCGCCGGTGAGCAGGCGCTGCTCCGCGGCGTCGATCTCGCGGCGGAGGTCCTTCACCGTGCCCGTGATGGCGGACACCTCGACGAACTCCGCGTGCGTCGTGTTCGCGATGATGCGCGCGAGCGTGGTCTTGCCCGTGCCGGCCGGCCCGTACAGGATGACGGAGGACAGCGTGTCGTGCTCGATGGCACGGCGCAGCCAAGAGTCTGGCCCCACGGCCTGCTCCTGGCCCACGTACTCCCCAAGCGTGCGTGGGCGCATGCGGGCGGCGAGCGGCGCGTTCTGCCGGCGCACCCTGCGCTCCGACTGAGAGAACAGCGTGTCCATGGCCGCCCCTACGCCCTGACGCCGTCGAAGTAGCTGCGGCTGGGGAAGATCTCGCGCGCCTTGGGGAACAGCGCCTCGCACGTGGCGACGAAGTAGTCGTCCGTCATGGCGCTGATGAAGTCGACGACGCACTGGTCCGGGTCCGCCTCCCAGTCGTAGCGGCGCCCGTAGAAGGACAGCCTGCGACCGAGCGGCAGGATGTGGTGGGCGAAGATCGCGGCGGACTCGTCCCCGGCCTCGAGCGCGTTCAGCTCGTGCTCGTACAGTGCCGAGAAGAGCTCGCGTACCGGGCCCGCGAAGTCGCCGTTGACCTCGGCGGAGCCATAGATCCTCTGGTAGTTCTCGCGCTTGGCGCGCGAGAGCTCCGCGAAGCCCTCCTCGCTCATGGCGATGTACGGCTTGCCGATGCTGTTCTCCACCACGTCCGTCACGAACGCGGAGAGCGCCCACGCGTTGTAGGCGCCGCCGAGCCCGTCCTCGAAGTCCTTCTCGCCCACGAGGCCGGCTCGGATGGCGTCCTGGCGGTCCTTCCCCACGTAGGCGATGATGTCAGATATGCGCATGACGCAGCCCTCGAGCGTCATGGGGCGCAGGCGGGCGATGGTCGCGTCGCCGGACTCCCAGCAGCCGTCGACCACGCGGTCGAACGTGTCGAAGTCGTTCAGGCCGCTCGTCTCGAAGCGCTGGCGCTCGAACTCGCCGTTGTGGCAGATGACGCCGTCGAGCGTCTGGAGCGAGACGTTGCGGCCCTCCAGCACGTCGAGCACGCGCACGCTCTGCACGTTGTGGCGGAACCACCTGCCCGTGCGCTCGTGGAAGACGTCGTGCAGGAAGCGCTCGCCCGCGTGGCCGAACGGCGTGTGGCCGAGGTCGTGCCCGAGCGAGATGGCCTCGATGAGGTCGAGGTTGAGCCCGAGCGCGCGGCCGATGTCGCGCGCGACGCGGCTGACGAGCTGCTCGTGGAGGCCGCGGCGGGTGAGGTCGTCGTTCTGGCGGAACGAGAACACCTGCGTCTTGCCGTTGAGGCGGTTGTACGCGGGCGTGTGCACGATCTTCTCCGCGTCGCGCACGAAGGCCGGGCGCACGCAGGTGTCGAGGTCGCGCTGGGTGACGTCGCGCCTGATGACGGCCGAGTTCTTGCAGGCGAACGGGCTGAGCCCGCCTGCGGCCGCAAGCGCGCGGACCTGGTCTGCCACCTGTGCCGAGACCTGCATGGGCATGTCCGGCGCCATGCGGTTGGCCCTTGCGTCTGGCGTTTCCTGTGTTGGCATGGGGTACCTCTCATGTTCTATGGCTCCGGATACCCTACCCCAAACGGTGGACGAGAATGCGCGCCATGCGCCATATGTGGCGTTACCGTGCATCCTGGGGCTCGCTGTCGCGCGACTGCGCCAGGAAGCACGCCTCCGTCGCGGGAAGCACCGTGAGGCCGAGCCTGCGCTGCAGCCGCACGGACGCCACGTTGTCCGGCCACACCTCGCACCACGGCGTCTGGCCGCGGTCGAGCACCTGGCAGATCTTCGCGGACTCGAGCGCGAGGGCCCAGCCGTGGCGGCGGAAGTCCTCGAACACCTCGAGCATGCCCATGGAGCCCTCGGTCTGCTCGCCCACGAAGCCCACGAGCTCGTCGCCCGCGAACGCGCCGAGCACGTCGCCCGCGCGCAGGAGCTCGAGCGTCTGCGCGTCCGTCTGGTACTCCGGGTGCGACATCCGCTGGCGCACGGCCGAAAGGTCGGCCTCGCCAAGCGGGCGCACGGGATGGGCCGCGTCTGGCCTGGGGCGCGCCTTCTTGCGGTAGATGGCCAGGTGCACGGGTTCCTTTGCGGGAAGGCCGAGCCAGCGGCCGAGGTCGTCGGCAAGCGAGGGCTCCAGGCAGAGCGTGACGGCGTCGCGCATGAGCGCGCACGCGACGTCCCTGGCAAGCTCCGGGTCCGTGGCCCACACGACCTGCATGCCGCCGGGCTCGCGGAGCGCCACGCAGCCGGGCCGTGCGCAGATGACGGTGCCGATGCCGCGGCGCAGGCACTCTGCCAGCGGAAACGTCCGGCGCGGCGCCTTTGCCAGCAGCGCCTTTGCCCGCGCGCGCAGCTCCTGCTGCGGCGTGGACGCCCGCTCCATCACGAGGCCGAGCCTGCGCGCGACCTGCCGCGACCCCGCGGGGCCAGGGTGCTCGAAGCCGTCTGCCATGAGGGCGGCGTCGTGGTCTAGCAAGCCGGCGCCGTCCACCACGCGCATGCCGCCGAAGCGCGACGCCTGCGCGCGGATGAGCCGCGGCACGACCTCGAAGCAGCTCATGCGGTGTGACGGCCACGCGTCCTCGTCGTGCCACAGCGGCGTCGCCACCCACGTGGGCACGTCCTCCCAAAGCCGCGCCACCTGCTCCAGAAACGAGCGCACGTCCCGCGTGACCAGGCGCTCGCGACACGGCTCGTAGCGGTAGTTCGCGCCGAGCGCCACGACGATGACCGCCGGGCCTATGGTGGGCGCAAGGCCGTACAGGGTGCCCGGCTGGAACACCTGGCCGCCCACGCCCTGGTTCACGACGTCGAGCCCAAGCTCGGCCGCAAGCAGCGTGGGCCACGCGAGCGCAGGGTCGTCCACCACGAAGCCCTGCGCGATGGAATCGCCCAGCACCAAGAGGTCGCGGCGCTTCTTAACCGGCTCGACGAAGCTCCCGTTGCCCACGACGGAGCGCAGCGTGCAGCCGCGCAGGCACGGCAGCCACACGCGCACGTGGTGCGTGTCGCCCATGCCGGGCAGCTGCATGATGCCCTCCGCCGGCGCGGCAGAGGGGTCGTCCAGCGTGAACGTCACCTGGGCGTCGCCGGGCGCGGGCACGTGCACGCCAAGCGGGCGGCCGTCCACCTCGCAGGAGAGGCCGTCGTGCATGCGCGCCTCCCCGCGCGCGTCCACGTACCTCAGGACCTCACGCGTGCCCACGGGCTCGCCGTCAAGGCGCACCTCCACCGCGACCTCGGACGAGTCCGTCGTGAACTCCAGGCATACGCCGGCGGTCGCGCGGCCCATCTGCCGGTAGAGGCCGGGATGCCATGCCTGGCAGCTGCCCATGGCGCGCATCTGGTCGGCCGAGAAGCGCCACGGGCGTATCCAGCCCTCGGGCTCGGGCTCGTGGCGCACGGCCCCATGCAGAAGGTCGGCGGCGTCCGCGCGCACGAGCGCGAAGCCCGGCACCTCTCCCCTTGTCATGTCGCTCAGCCTCATCCACCAGCTCCGTCTTGTCTTGCCGCGAGGGCGCACCGCGCGCCTGCGCCCCTATTCTTGCAGATACCTTTTCACGACGCCATACGCCTCCACGAGCCTCGGCAGGCTCCAGCTGGCGTTCGCCGGGCTCGTGGACGGAAGCCTCGTGGCGGGAATGCCCAGCTCGGGCTCTATGTAGCGACGGTACAGCCTGTGCGAGGCCGCGCCGGTGCAGAAGATCGCCCGTATGGGCGCGTGGTCCAGCACGCGGGCGCGCAGGTCGTTTGGGACGGCGTCGCGTATCGATGCGTCGCTCGCGCCCACGATGGTGCAGCTCCTGAGCACGTCGTCCAGGGCGAAGTGGTGGAGAAGCGCGAGGGCGCGGCACTCCTCGCGGCACGTGGGCGGCTCTTCTCCGCAGATCGCGGCCATCACGCGCCAGAAGCGGTTCTGCGGGTTGCCGTAGTGGTAGCCCACCTCGCGCGACTTCGGGCTCGGCATCGTGCCGAGCATCAGCACGCGGCTGTGCGCGTCGAACACCGGCTCCAGCGGGGAGTCCACGTGCGTCGCGGGCCCCTTGGGCGCCGCCACGCGCTACTCCCCCTCGCGCACGGGCTCGTACGTCTGCTGGCCGTCGTCCAGCCTGAGCATCAGCAGGTTGCCGAAGCCTGCGCCGCCCGCCGCGCCGCAGTCGATGTCCCAGCGGTCCGCGACGCCGCCGGTCTGGGCGCTCGCGCCCACCATCACCATGCGGCAGAGGCCGTTCTCGTCAAGCGGCAGGCGGTCCGGCAGGTCGGCCATGCCCTGCAGGTACGGCGTGGGCGTGTGGCCCGCGATCACGATGGGCCCGCGCCCGTCCGAATCCAGGAGGCCCGTTGGCTGGCCCCAGAACTCCTCGCGAATCCACACCAGGTCCTCGGGGCGCTGCGCCTCGAGCATCGCGCGCAGGTCGTCGTCGCTCCACCCCATCGCGTACGCGCCGTCGTCCGCGACCTGGGTCGCCTCGTCCTTCTCGTCCGCGCGCTCGAACGGCACGCCCGGCCGGATGCCTGCGTGCACCATCGCGTACGGGCGACCGGACACGAACGCGTACGCGTACAGCGGCAGGTTCGCCACCCAGTCCAGAAGCTCCACGCGCTCGCCCTCCGGCAGGGCGGAAAGGCCGTCCATCGTGGTGCCGGCGCCGTTCATCTCCCAGTTCACCTGGTTCATGCCCTCGTCCGGAGCCTCCAGGTACGTGAGCATCAGGTCCTCGTGGTTGCCCATCAGCACGGTCGAGCCCGGCAGTTCGCGGCAGATGCGCAGCGCCCCCACGGGATCCGGCCCGCGGTCGATCATGTCGCCCAGCATGAATATGCGATCGTCGTCCGCCGGCGAGACGCGCTCCAACAGCCGCTCGAGCGTCGCCCTGTGTCCATGCACGTCCGAAAACGCATACGTCGCCATGCGTGCCCCCAAAGTCAGCCGCGGCCACCTGCCCATGCCAGCCGCCGCCAGGATCTCGTGCCCAGTAATTACAGAGTCTAGCGCCTTGCGCGCCCGCGCGCACGCCGGCGCGCCTCGTGCAGCTTCCACGGCGCCGTCGAGCCCACGTCCACGTAGCGCCCGCGCTCGCGCGGCGGCTGCGACTCGCTCAGGCGGATCTGCCGCACGAGCTCGGCCATCGTCGCATCGAAGCTCGCCTTGCGCAGCCGGCACTCCCACACCACCAGCACGGTCCAGCCGTCGCTCACCAGGATGCGCGCGTCGCGCTCGTCGCGGCTCACGTTGCGCTCGAACTTCGCCGACCAGAACGCCACGTTCGACTTCGGCAGCGGCAGCGAGCAGTGCGGGCAGCGATGCCAGAAGCACCCATTCACGAAGATGGCGACCCTACGGCCCGGAAAGCAGATGTCCGGCCTGCCCGCCGCCTTCTTCCAGTGCAGCCTGTAGCCAGAGAGCCCCGCCTTGCGCAGGGCCTTTCTCACCTTGAGCTCCGGCTTCGTGTTCTTGCTCTTGTTTGCCTGCATCACGTGATGCGTGGCCTCGCTCACCATGCGACCGCTATGCCTCCGGCTCCGGCGCGGACGGTCCCACGGGGTCGTCGGGGTCCGCGTGCTGGCCGCTGAAGTTGAGGTTGCGCGTCAGCTCCTCCGCCTCGCGCTCGTCGAACCCGGGCGAGAAGAACGCGTCCTCCGCCCCCGCGACCTCTGCCAGCGCCGCGTCGTAGCGCTCCCAGAAGCCGTCCGTCGACACGCTTCCGTCGAACGGGTTCTTCCACGCGCGGTGCGCGCGGTTGTCGAAGTCCGACGTGCGCTCCGCGCGGTCGCGGTGGGCCATCGCGCTGTACAGCGAGTAGCGCTTGTGCCCCAGCCTGCGCTCCAGCGGCGCCAGCACCCGCGTCTTGCCCTGGCCCGGCGCGTAGAACAGGCGCTGCATGAGCCTGAACGACTTAACGGCGTGCGTGTAGCAGTCCTGGTCGAGCGTGCGGCTGTACGTCCAGAGGTTCATGTAGAAGTACAGCTTGTCGATCACGGCCAGCGTGGCGTCGTCCGCGCGCAGCACCTCGCGGTACGGCTTGAACGTGCGGACGGTCAGGCCGGTCTTCGCGTACAGCACCATCTCGTCCAGGTCGCGCTCGATCTCCGCGTGCACCTCGTCGCCGTCGGACCTGTCAAGGCCGCTCACGCCCGCATCGCACAGCGCGTACTGGTATGCGTACACCAGCGGGTGCATGGACCGGTCCAGCAGGTAGTGGCACAGGAAGCCCGCCGCGTACGCGTCGCCCACCGGGCGCTCGTCGCGGGTGAGCATGGTCAGCGCGTCGCGCAGGGCGCTCAGGAGCCTGGCCGGCTTCGCGTGGTGCATGAGCCCGCCCACGCGGTTCTCTCTTCCCACAAGCGGGTCCGCCACGAGATAGAACAGCGGGTCGGGACCCTGGTTTCCCAACAGGAAGGCCTGACGCTGCTGTTGCGTGACAAACCCCCGGCTCGGCGAGACGTCGTCATAGGCATCCCTGCCAAAGAAGTCATGCGTCAAAATTGCAGGCATCCGTCATCTCCTTATGGAACGGGGCTCGCACCGTGCTCGCCCCATGCGGCCTAGTGGATAAGTATCGCAGATGCGCCGCTCCCCCACCTTGAAAAACGCAACATCGCGACGCCTCGCACGCACCACGCACACAGCGCGCACACCTTTGTGCCCGGCGACGCCGTCCGGACGCGCGCCGCAGACGCGCCACGACGTTCGTGCCCCATGCGCCGCCTGACGTACCGCTTACGGCAGCCTTTCGAAAACATTTCATAAGTTCTTCTAGAATTGCCTCGTCTATGCAAGGGGCCGGGTCCACAGAAAGGATCGCCAACATGGCAAAGCAGAAGTTCTCAAGGGCCGAGAAGAGCTGGATTATGTACGACGTGGGCAACTCCGCCCTCGTCCTTCTGGCCACGAGCATCATCCCCATCTACTTCAAGTCGCTCGCGGACGGGCCGGCCCTCGTGGCGTGGAGCTACGGCGAGACCGTCGCCTCGCTCGTGATCGCGCTGCTCATGCCGATTCTCGGCAGCATCGCGGACATGCAGGGCATGAAGAAGAAGTTCGTCGTGGGAACCGTCGGCACCGGCGTCGTCGCCACGGTAGCGATGGGCTTTCCGACCGGCGCGATGGCGTTTCTCGTCATCTACGTGATCTCGTCCATCATGCTGAACACGTCCATCGTGTTCTACGACGCGCTCTTGGTGGACGCCACGACGGACGAGCGCATGGACGAGGTGTCGAGCCAGGGCTACGCCTGGGGCTACATCGGCAGCTGCGTGCCGTTCGTAGCGTGCCTCGCCATCGTCCTTGCCAGGCCGTTTGGAATGAGCTTCCAGAACGCCATGCAGGTCGCCTTCGTGATCACGGCCGCGTGGTGGGTGGCGTTCACCATCCCCATGCTGAGGGACGTCGAGCAGACGCACTACAAGCCGCGCGAGGACCACGCGATCTCGAAGGCGTTCCACGGCATCGGCGCCACGCTCAGGAAGATCTGGGCCGACAAGACCCTGCGCTACTTCATCATCGCGTACTTCTTCTACATCGACGGCGTCCACACCATCATCAAGCTCTCGACCAGCTACGGCTCCGACCTGGGCATCGACGGCACCCAGCTTGTCCTCGCCCTTCTCGTCACGCAGTTCGTGGCCTTCCCGTCCGCCATCGCGTACGGCAAGCTCGGCCGCAAGTTCGGCACGAAGACCATGCTGCTCGTGGGCATAGCGGGCTACACGTTCATCACGCTGTTCGCGGCGTTCTTCCTCAGGAGCGCCATCGAGTTCTGGTTCCTGGCCATCATGGTCGGCCTGTTCCAGGGCGGCATCCAGGCGCTGAGCCGCTCCGAGTTCGGCAAGCTCTGCCCGAAGGAGCACGCGAACGAGTACTTTGGCTTCTTCGACATCTTTGGCAAGTACGCGGCCATCATGGGCACGTTCATCGTCGGCACGATGACGGCGCTCACCGGCTCCGGCTCGCTCGGCGTGTTCTCGATCGTCATCCTCTTCGTGATTGGCTTCATCATGATGCGCAAGGTCCCGGATCGCCCCGCCACGCAAGGCGAGGAGTAGCGCGTACTACCGCGGCAGCGCATCCTCGGGAATCTCGAGCGCCCCGCCAGACCTCGCGATCGCCTCCATGACCTTCGCCACGGAGTCGTCCGCGGCGTCGCCAATGTGGTAGCGTGCCGCGCTCCGCGCGACCATGCTCGCGTTCGAGACCGCAAACGCATGCGCGACCTCCCCCATCAGCGCCACGTCGTTCTCCGAGTCGCCAAAGAACGCGACCTCGTCGCGGGTGATGCCCAGACGCTCCAGCAGCGGCGCGAGCGCGGTGGCCTTGTTCCACCCACGCGGCAGCACGTCGAAGAACTGCGGGGACGGCCGCACGAAGTCGAACTCCGGAAAGCGCCCGCGCAGCTCGTTGCGGATGGCCCCCATGGGCTCGGCGCTCTCTCCCATGTACGCAAACCCCGCCGTCACGATCTTCGCGTCGGGCACCCGGCCAAGCCTCCTTCCCTCGGAGACCGTAAGCCCCGTCCTTCGCCCATACGCCTCCACGTCGCGCTCCGTCGTGCCGGAAAGTATGACGTCCGCGGACGGACGACCGCCCTTCTCGCCCGTCGGCACATACACCACAAGCGCAAAGTCCGGGTTGTCCAGGCAGTACGCCTCCAGCCGCTTCAGCGCGGGCAGGTCGAGCGGGCGCTCCAGCACAAGCTCGCCGTCCACGTACACCTGCTTGCCGTTCGCAAGGATGCCCGTGGCAAAGCAGCTCTCGTCACCGCCAAAGAACGGGTACAGGTCGACCGCCTCGCGCCCGGTCGCGGGGCCAAACTGGATGCCCGCGTCCCGTAGCTCGTGAATCGCCCTCACCGACCGCCGTGAAACGCGGTCGCGCCCAAACGGCTTCAGGGTCCCGTCCATGTCGCAAAGCACAAGCCTGATCATGTCAATCCATTCCACGCGTCGTCGCCGCATCCGTCGGCGCAAAGGCCGCGGCCTTGCCAAACGTCACCGCCCGGCAAGTCGATGGTAGCAACGCGCGCGGGCGCGCGGCGCAAGTTCACGCGGATAGCATCCGCAGGCAGCGCAAAAAGCACGATTGACCCACGTCCCCCAAGTGCTACTTTCAAAGGCGGCACAGGCGATCGGGAGGGGCGGCACCCATGCGTGACACAGGCGCTCACACGGCAGGCGCGCAGCAGGACTCACACGTCCAGGCGCTGCTCGAGGCCGCCCGCGCCGCCATCTGCGCACAGCCTCCGCGCGGGCAAGAGGCGCTGGCCGCCGTCCGTGCGCTCGCGCCTTTCGCAGAGGCCGTCTCCGCGACGGAGGCCGTCGACCTGCTCGAACGCGCATCGGCGTTTGGCCAGGTCGACGTGGTCGACGCCGTGTGGGATGCGTTCGACGGCGACTTCGCCTACACCGGCTGGGCACTCGCTCTCGCGCTGCGCTGCGCCTGCGAGGACGCCGCGCGCGACCTTCTCGCCCGCGGCGTCGACCTTCTGGGAGACTTCCGCAAGCCGCGCAGGCTGCGCGCTCTCATGCCGCACGAGGGCACGTTCACGCGTTTCGACCTCACGCGCGAAAGCCCGACGCTCTTCCTCAACAACATGGACCACACCGTCTCGACGGAGGTGTTCGAGCCGTTCACCGGCGTGGAGCAGCTCGCAGGCGTGCCGTACGCGAGCAAGACCAGCGTGGCGGACGCGTGCGCGTGCGTCCTTCGCCTCGCGCAGGACGGGCTGTTCGACGCGACGGTGTTCGACGACCTGTTCCGCGCCGCCGTCGTCAGGGCGTGGCACGCGCTGCGCCACCCCACGAGCCGCGACCCCAAGACGGCCGAGGCCTGCTTCGACCTCGGTCGCCGCATGCTCGCCCTCCACCGCGAGCGCGGTATGGGAGACGCGAACGTCGAGCTCGTGCTCGGCAACCTCGTCGTGCCGCGCGCGGACCGCTCCGTCGTCGGCTTCGTCTGCAAGAACGCGCCGGACGTCTTCCTCGGCCGCATGATGGCCCTCGACTGGCTGCGCGCGGACGTCGACCTCCTGCGCGCCATGGTCCCGCTGCTCAGCCCCGGCACCCCCGCGCAGAACGCGGAGCTCCTGCGCATCATGGCGGGCGCCGGCCACATGCAAGAGGTCCAGACCGTGGCCGCATGGCCCCACGCGCTCGATTCGGCAAGCGCCGACGCCGCGATCCAGGCCGCGTCCGCCGCCGGCCACGCGGAGGCCGCGACGTGGCTCCTGGCCCGCAAGCAGGGCGTGCCCGCGCACGCCGCCACGGGCGAGAAGGACGCGCGCACCGCGCCCGCGGCCGCCATCGATGCCACGACCGCCGCCTTGCCGCACCGCGCCTGCGTCCCCGCCGCGCCCGCGGCGCCCGCCAGCGCAAGCGCTCCGGACTCCCCCACCTCCCCCGCGCCCGACGCCGCAGACGTCCGCCACGCCGAGCGCGAGGAGCTCGCCAGCCGCGTCGTCGACCTCGCGCGTGGGCTCATCGTCGCGGAGAACCCGTTTCTCGCCTCGTCGTTTGCCCTGCTAGACCTCGAGCCCGCGCACGGTGGCGCCGCGTTTTCCACAGACGGGCGCACCGTGAGCTTCGACGTCGACCACGCGCTCGCCGCGTTCACCGCCACGCGCGAGGCCCCGACCCATGACCTCATGCACGCGCTGGTCCACTGCCTCATGCTCCACCCCTTCGTCGGTGCGACCGTCGACCGCGCCGCCTGGGACCTTGCGGCGGACATCGTGGCCGAGGCCCTCGCCGCGGAGGTCGTCGGCCCGCGCGACGACGACCGCGGCCGTCACACAGAGGCCGCGCTCGACCTCATCGAGTCCACGCTCGGCGCGCGCGTCACCACGGAGCGCCTGTACCACGCCCTGCGCCGCGGTGCGTTCCAGAACGCGCGCGCGGACTGGCAGCGCCTCTTTTTCGTGGACGACCACGCGCCGTGGTACCCCGAGGAGTCCCCGCAGCGCCCCACACGTCCCGGCGCGGCCGAGAAGGACGCGGACGCCTCGGGCGAGGGCACCGGCCAGCGGTCTTCTCAGGCGGGCCCGCAGGCCGGAGACTCCCCCAAAGCCGCAGACGGCGATTCCGGCCAGGTCACCGAGCCGACAGAGCCGCAGTTCGCGGACGCCGACGATGCCGACCCCAACGACCGCGCGCCGCAGCCGGCGGGCTCCGACTACCGCGACGGCATGTCCGACGGCGCGGACGGCCCAGCCGCCAGCGTGGACGGCCCCCGGCAGGCCATGGCCCCCGCCGACGCCGACGACGCGGACCACGTGCCCCCGCGCGGCCCTCAGGCATCGGGCCCGCGGCAGGAAGACGCCCAACGTCCCGCGCGCCCCTCCGCGCAGGACGCGAGCTCCTCTCGTCCAGACCGCCGCCAGACGGAGGAGGCATGGCGCCGCGAGGCGAAGTCCATCCGCGTCAACCTTCAGACGCTCTCGCGCAAGAGGGGCTCCAAGCTGGGGCGTTTCGTGGGCGAGCTCGAGGTCAGCACGCACGAGCAGGTCGACTACCGCGACTTCCTGCGGCAGTTCGCCGTGCAGAGCGAGGAGATGCGCCTTTCCGACGACGAGTTCGACTACGTGTTCTACACGTACGGGCTGTCGCTGTACGGCGACATGCCGCTCATCGAGCCGCTGGAGTACCGCGACGAGAAGCGCATCCGCGACTTCGTGATCGTGATCGACACGTCGAGCTCCGTCACGCAGGACGTGGTGCAGCAGTTCGTGAACACCACGTTCGACGTGCTCACGAGCGAGTCCAGCTTCTTCCAGAAGGTAAACGTCCACATCATCCAGGCCGACCAGCGCGTCCAGAGCGACACGAAGATCACGTCGCTCGCGGAGCTCGACCGCTGGCGGCGCAACATCAAGCTGTTCGGCTTCGGCGGCACGGACTTTCGCCCCGCGTTCACGTACGTGAACGAGCTCCTTGCCGACGGCGAGTTCGACGACCTGTCCGGACTCATCTACTTCACGGACGGCTGGGGCATCTACCCCGACCGCATGCCACCGTACAAGACGACGTTCGTGTTCTACGACGAGGACCACCGGCCAGAGCTCGTGCCCGCGTGGGCCCTGCAGATCACGCTGCACCCGGGCGAGTTCGAGTCCATGTCCGTGTACTAGCGCCGCGCGCCGGCGCCGCCGGCCCGGACGCCTCGGCCCGGCCTCGGCCCCGCAGTCCCCCTGACCCGCGCCATCCTCCCCCAAACAACAAATCGCGATTTGTTGTTTGGGCCGTTTGTGCCTCTAGCTGGGAAAACGTGATTTTGGGGCTTACAACAAATCGCGATTTGTTGTTTCGCGGCCGCCCCGGTGCCCCGCCGCCCCGCAACAGCGGCCGCCCCGGTGCCCCGCCACCGCGCCATGCGTTACCATCGACGTAGCCAACCCAAGGGAGCGCGCATGAACATCCAGCAGGCAACCAGGCAGATCGAGGGCGCGGTCCGCGCGTACCTCAGCAAGGACGAGCACGGCATCTACCGCATTCCCACGCAGATGCAGCGCCCCATCATCATGATGGGTCCCCCAGGCATCGGCAAGACGGCCATCGTCAGCCAGATCGCGGACCGCCTCGGCGTCAACTTCGTCAGCTACTCCATCACGCACCACACGCGCCAGAGCGCGCTCGGCCTGCCGTATATCGCCCAGAGCGAGTACGGCGGCCGCACGTACAAGGTCAGCCGCTACACCATGAGCGAGATCATCGCCGCCGCGTACGACGCGGTCGAGAAGAGCGGCATCCCGGAGGGCATCCTCTTCTTGGACGAGGTCAACTGCGCGTCCGAGACCCTCATGCCCGCGATGCTGCAGTTCCTGCAGTACAAGACGTTCGGCCAGCACCGCCTGCCCGCGGGCTGGGTCATCGTCACGGCCGGAAACCCGCCGGAGCACAACCGCGCCGCGCGCGAGTTCGACCCCGCCATGATGGACCGCCTGAAGCGCATCGACGTCGAGCCCGACCTCGACGTGTGGATGGACTACGCCGTCAGCCACGGCGTGCACCCCGCCATCACCACCTACCTCGCCAACAAGCCAAAGAGCTTCTACCGCGTGCGCGCGGGCGTCAACGGCGCGCGCATGGTCACGGCACGCGGCTGGGAGGACCTCTCACGCATGATCGTCGCGTACCGCCACGAGGGCCTGGCCGTCGACCAGGACCTCGTGGCCCAGTACCTGCAAGATCGTGAGGTCTCGGAGGACTTCGGCCTCTACCTCGAGCTCTTCAGCAAGTACGAGGACGACTACAAGGTGGACCAGATCCTCGAGGGCGCCGCGGGCGAGAAGATCCTGGCCCGTGCCTCCGGCGCGCCCTTCGACGAGCGCATCGCCCTGGTGAACCTCCTTCTGGACGCGCTGCTCCAGCGCGTCCACGACGCCCAGGCGCGCGGGGGCGCGCTCGAGCGGGCCGGCCGCGAGGTGGACGGTGCCGCGGACGAGCTCATCGGCCCCCAGACGGCCGCCCAGGCCGCGGCGGAGCGCATCTGCGCGAAGGCGGCCCAGGCCGCTTCGGACGCGCGCGCCAAGGGCACGGCGGACACGTCGCGCCAGCTCGTGCTCGCGGAGTGCGCGGAGGCCCTGGACGACGTGAGGGCGGAGGTCGGCCGCTGGGCCCTGGGCACGGCCGCCGGCGCCCCCGCCACGGCGCTCGACGCCGCGCGCTCCGTGCTCGCCGCGCGCCGCCGCGCCCTCGACGCCGACCTCGCGGGGGCCTCGTCCCAGCTCGACCACGCGCTCGACTTCCTGGACGCCGCGTTCGGCGCGGACGCGCAGGAGACCGTCGTGTTCGCGACGCACCTCGCCGTCGACCCGGCGTTCATGGCGTTCGCGTCCGCGCACGCGTCCACCAAGCTCGCGGAGCACGGCCGCGCGCTCATGTTCCACGAGCGCGGGCTCGACCTCCTGAAGCAGGCAGACAGGCTCGAGCGCGGCTAGGCCAGGCGCCAGCGCCGCCGCACCCCGCGTCAGTCCACGCTCTTCAGCGACTCCACCATGTCCACCGCGTCGAGCCTGCGCCGCATCAGCAGAAGGATCGCCAGCGTGAACGCCATGGTCAGCGCAAACGCGAGCACAAAGCTCAGCGGGTGTATCTCGCGGCCAAACATCACGTAGTCCACCTCGGCCGTCGTGATCACGAAGCCCTCGAGCCACGTGCCCAGCGCCATGCCCGCGGCGTCGCCCAGAAGCGACAGCAGCACGATCTCGCGGAAGACGTACGCGTGCACCTCGCGCCGCGTGAACCCCAGCACCTTGAGGCTCGCGATCTCGCGCACGCGCTCGGACACGTTGATGTTCGTCAGGTTGTACAGCACGATGAACGCAAGCGCTCCCGCGCTCACGATGAGCACCACCACGACCATGTTCACCACGGAGAGCATGTGGCGGTACGTCTCGATCGTCTCGCTCGAAAACGCCACAGTCGCGACGCCGTCCATGTCGTGCAGCTCGTCCGCCAGGCGCTTCTGCGCGGACGTCCCTCCGCGCACGTCCGCGAGCACGGTCGAGAAGGACGGGTCCCCCTCCTCCACGCGGCGCCAGGCGCTGCGGCCCACGTACACGACGTTGCCCACGTAGTTCTCGACGATGCCGTCGACCGTGAGCTCCACGCCCCCGCCCTTCGCGTTGCCGGCGTCGTCCTGGCCAAACAGCACGATCCTCTGTCCCGCGCGGATGCCGTACAGGCTCGCGAGCTTCTCCGTCACCAGCACGCTGTCGTCGCCAAACGCCACGGCCTCGCCCGTCTCGCGGTCGCGCATGCCCACGCAGCGCGAAAGCCCGGCGGCCGAGCGCGGCACCATGACGCTCACGCGCGTCTTCTCCGTGGCGGAGGCGGAGCCGCCCTTCCCGCGCGTCAGCATCGTGCGGCGCTCCACGCGCTCCACCCGGCGCGCGCCCGCGTCCCGAAGGCGCGCCGCCACGGCGTCCACGTCCTTCTCGGCGGCGTCCGCGTCCATGCCCACGGTGGTGTCGTAGCGGATTATGGGGCCGAACTGCCGGTCGATGATGTCCCATATGGAGTCGTGCAGGCCAAAGCCCACCAGCAGCAGCGCGGAGCAGCCGGCGATGCCCACCACCGTCATGAGCAGGCGGCGCTTGTAGCGGAACAGGTTCCTGAACGTGACCTTCCACGAGAAGGACAGCCGCCGCCACAGCGGGCCCACGCGCTCCAGGAGGATGCGCCTGCCCGCCTTGGGCGCGCGCGGCAGCATGAGGGCGGCCGGCGTCTCGCGCAGGGTGGACGCCACCGCGATCCACGTGGCCGCAAGCGTCACGCCCACGCCGAGGCCGCCGGACGAAAGCGCGATGCCGCTGCTCACGGGAAGCGGCAGGCCCAGGCTCGGCACCGCGTAGATGATGCCGTACGCGCCCGTCACGATGAGCGGCAGCGCCTGCGAGAGCACCGCTATGCCCAGGACGGCGCCCGCGCCGGCCGCGAGCAGCGCGTACGCAAGGTACATCGCCGCGATGCGGGCGCGGCCGTAGCCCAGCGCCTTGTGCGTGCCGATCTTCTGGCGGTCGTCCTCGACCATGCGGGCCATCGTCGTGAGCGCCACCAGGGCCGCGACCAAGAAGAACATGGCAGGAAACACCGCGGCTATGTGGTCCATGCGCTCCGTGTCAGCCTGGTAGGTGGCCGCGCCCTCGCTCTGCGTGCGGTCGAGCACGTAGACCTCCGGCCCCTGCATGGCGTCCACCTTGGCCTGGGCCTCGTCTATCTGGCGCTGCGCCGCGGCCAGGCCATCCTGCGCCTGCGCCGCCGCGGCAGGGGCGATCTCTGCGGGGACGACCGCGTCGGGGGTGGCCGCGGCCTGGCGCTGCGCCTCCAGCTCCCGCGCCTTCGCGTCCACCTGCGCCCGCGCGTCAGCCTTTAGGCCCTGGAAGCGCTCCCTCGCCGCCGCGACGGCGGTGCGGCGCACGCGCCCTGCCACGGCGTCCACGCGGCGCTCGTACGCGGAAGAGCCGCTCTCAAGCCCGCGCGCGCCCTCCACGGCAAGGTACGCCGCCGTGTACGGCACGTCCTTGGAAAACGTGGCGTCCGTCACGTACACGTACTGCCCTATGGTGCCGTCGCCCAGGGTCGTCGTGCCAAACGAGCCGGTGTACGGGTAGTCAGGCGAGCTCACGGTGCCCACGACGGTGAGCGTGCGCCGCACGAGCACGGAGTCCACGTCGCCTGCGGAGGACGTCACGCGCACGACGTCGCCCACCCTCAGCGGCGACGTCGTCGAGTCCGCGGAGGCGACGCACTCCCCCGCCGCCCTCGGCCAGCGGCCGCTTGCCAGGCGCGCGCGGTTGAGGTAGTCGCCTTTCGACGACTTGACGGCAAAGGGCCCGCTCGCGCGGCTCGCGCGCGCCGCGTCGGCGTCCACGGACGAGACGCGCACGGCCACGCTCTTGCCGGCCGCCTCGGCCATCACGTCCACCGTGCGCGCGGGCATGGCCGCCTCCACGCCGTCCACCTTGCGCAGGCGCGCCACGGCCGCGTCGTCGAGCCCCTGCGAGGACACCACCCTGAGGTCCCACAGCGCACAGCCGTCGTACCAGCGGTCCGCGGCAATGCGCATGTCCGGCCCGCACATCCGCAGGCCCGCATAGAAGCCGCAGCCCAGGGCCACGATGCCCAGTATCGCCAGGAAGCGCCCGAGCGAACCGCGCACGCCGCGGGCGATCTCCAACATGTATGCGGAGCGTCCCATGGCGGCCTACCACTCCACCGTCTGGGCGTCCGCGGGATGCGCGTTGGTCTCGACGGAGGCGGCACGCCCTTCTCGCACGTGGATGACGCGGTCTGCTATCTGCGTGAACGCGAGGTTGTGCGTCACGATGACCACGGTGCGGCCCGTGTCGCGGCACGTGTCCTGCAGAAGCCCCAGGACCTGCTTGCCCGTGCGGTAGTCGAGGGCGCCCGTAGGCTCGTCGCACAAGAGCAGCTTCGGGTTCTTCGCGAGGGCGCGCGCGATGGCGACGCGCTGCTGCTCGCCGCCGGAGAGCTGCGCGGGGAAGTTGTCCGCGCGCTCCGCGAGCCCCACCTGCGCAAGCACGTCCGCCGCCGGCAGCGGGTCGCGGCAGATCTGGCTCGCCAGCTCCACGTTCTCCAGCGCGGTGAGGTTCTGGACCAGGTTGTAGAACTGGAACACGAAGCCCACGTCGTGGCGGCGGTACCGCGTCAGCTCGCGTTCGCCCATCGCGCTCACGAGGCGCCCGTCCAGACGGATGGTGCCGGACGTGCATGAGTCCATGCCGCCCAGCAGGTTGAGCACCGTGGTCTTGCCGGCGCCCGACGGCCCGACGATGACGGCAAGCTCCCCGCGCTCGATGGAGAAGTCCATGCCGTCAAGCGCGCGGACCTCCACCTCGCCGGTGCGATAGATCTTGCGGACGTCCTCGAACTCCACAAACGACATGCGAAGCACCCCTGCTCACCATTCTGTCACGGCGAGAGGGGCGTTTCAAGCCGCCTGCGGCAGACGGACGTGGTGCGCTAGCGCCGGGCCTGGCGCGCTCCCGCGCGGCCGGCCGCGGCGGCCCTGCGGGCGTCGCGGCGCTGCGAGAGCCCCATGTAGAACAGGGCGACGCCCACGAGCAGCCCCACGGAGAGCACCATCATGCCCGCGATCGAGGGGAAGGTGTCGGAAAGGTACACCACGAAGCTCGCCGCGACGACGGCCGCACCCGCAAGCAGCGGCACGGCGGCGTGCCCCTTCGCGGGCTCGAGGGGAGCCTCCGCCCCCAGCTCCGCGCGAAGCCCGCCGTCCGAGCCGTCCGCGCGCATGAATGCGGGCTCTTCTCCCCACTGCGCGGCCTGGGCCACGTCGTCCAGCAGCGCCGCGACGCCGCCCTCGTGCACGCCCGGCACCAGCGTGCGCGCGCACGAGCGCGCCGCCTGCGACGAGTCGCGGGTGGCGACGGACCTTGGCACGGCCGAGAGGAGCTCCGCGTCCGCGCTGGCGCCGCCCAGCACCAGCACCTCGCCCGGTGCCACGCCGAGCCGGCGCATGAGCGCGCGGGCGCCCTCGAGCCGCGACGCCGTGCGCTCGCCGAGCGGCATCCCGTCCGCGACGACGCGCGCGCCGTCCCGGAGCACGGCGTTCTGCAGGCAGGACTCGTCGCCGCGCAGCAGCGTGAGCGCCTGGGTGCGGTCGCGCGCCGTCATGGGGGCGAGCAGGATCCCCGCGTGCAGGACCTTGTGCAGGTGCTCGAGCACGGCCTGGTCAAGCGGCCTGCCGTCGCGGGTCCCCAGGGCGCGGTCCATGTCCACGAGTACGAGTCTGATCAAGCCGAAGTCCCTCCCCTTGTGCGTGCGCGGCGGCGCCGCCCGTCGTCGCTTGTTATGCCCCGTGCGTAAGACATCTTCCACCAAAAGCGGCCCGCGGCCGCCCATCTGCAGAAAAGCGGCATTAACGTGGCGGTGGCGTGAACGCGCCTACGCGCGCGGCGCCGGGACGCCTACCCTGCGTCCTCGATCGCCGCGACGGAATCGAACGGGATCTTCTCGCCCACCACGCACAGGAGGGCGTCCGCCACCAGCACCCGGCTGACGCAGCCCACGGTCCTGACGTAGCGGCCGTCCACGTAGTGAGTCACGGCCACCAGCTGGCCGGGCGCGAGCGCGCGGATCTGGCGGGACAGCCGCTCGCGCTGCTCGTCGGAAAGGTCCACTCGCGGCACGTTCAGCAGCTCCTCCTCGCGCTCCCGCAGCATCTGGCGGTAGCCCGGCAGCGGGTCGAACGGTATGAAGATCTTCGCGCGCTCGCTCATGGGCATGTGCGGGCGGCGCACCACGTGCCCGTCCGGGACGGGTGCCCTGCTAGCCACTGCGGTGACCCCCTATCTGCCCGTTGCGCTCGCGCTGGGTGGCCTCGGGCAGAAGGTCCATGCCCTTCAGGAGCGCGTTCTTGCCGAACTTGCGCTTGACCTCGCTTATGGCCTGCTGGCGGCGGCGCTCGCGCTCGAGCTGGGTGCCGTCCCGAAACAGCCCCATCTGCTCGCCGGTGCCCTCCGGCGTCACGCCCGTGAGCGTCATCGTCAGGCGGTGTATGGGGCGGCCGTGGTCCGCCACCTGCTCAAACAGCGCGGTCGCGGCGCGCATCACCTCCGTGCGCGAGCTCGTGGGCACGGCGAGGCGGGCGCTTCCGCCCTCGGCGAACTCGCCCCAGCGCACGCGCGCGCCGTGCTCCCCCGCGCGGCCGTCCGCCCCGTCCGCCGCCGCCTGCCGGCGGAGCTCGTCCTTCTCGCCCGCGGAGAGGCGGTACCCCACGGCGATGCTCACGCCCCGCGCCACCAGGCCCTTCTCGACCAGCTGCAGCGCAAGGTCGTCCGCCATCTCCTTCGCCACCAGAAGGCCGCCCGCGAAGTCCTTGTCCTGGCCCAGCACCTGCCCGGACGAGAGCGACTTGTCCTTTGACCGGTACGCCTTGATGTCCGCGATGGTCACGGGCTCGCGGCCCCACGCGTGATCTATCAGGATCTCGGCGTCCACGCCGAACGTGCGGTACAGCGGCTCCTGCGGGTGCACGGCGAGCTGGCCCATCGTGTGGATGCCAAGCTCGGCCAGGCGGCGCGCCGTGCCGGGGCCCACGCGCCAGAAGTCCGTTATGGGGCGGTGCGTCCACAGCGTGTCGCGGTACGTCTGCTCGTCCAGCACGCCAAAGAAGTCCGGGCTGTGCTTCGCCGTGATGTCGAGCGCCACCTTCGCCAGGTACATGTTCGTGCCCAGGCCGCACGTCGCGGGGATGCCCGTGGTGTGCACCACGTCCCGGCGTATGCGCTCGCCCAGCTCGCGCGCAGAGCACCCGTACAGGTCAAGGTAGCCGGTCACGTCCAGGAACGCCTCGTCGATGGAGTACACGTGCATGTCCTCCGGCGCCACGTAGCGCAGGTAGACGGAGTAGATGTCCGCCGAGCGCTCCATGTACAGGTGCATGCGCGGCGGCGCGATGATGAAGTCCAGCCCCTCCGGCACCTCGAACAGCCGGCAGCGGTTGCGCACGCCCTGCGCCTTGAGCGAGGGCGACACGGCCAGGCATATGGTCTTCTTGGTGCGCGACGCGTCCGCCACCACCAGGTCCGTCGTCATGGGGTCGAGCCCGCGCTCCACGCACTCGACGGAGGCATAGAAGCTCTTAAGGTCGATCACCAGGTACTGGCGTGGGCGAGAAGGACGCGGCGGCGCGGCGGCGCCGGCGTCGTGCGCAGCCACGCTAGCCCTGGTAGACGATCTTGCGCTTCACGTCCTCGACGGCGTCGTCGCCCAGGAAGTGGCGCACGAGCTCGAGGCCCAGCTCCACGGCCGTGCCCAGCCCCTTGCTCGTCATGAGGTTGCCGTCCGTGACGACGGCGTCCTGGAGCACCCGCGCCCCATGCTCGGCAAGCACGTGCTGGAAGTTGGGGTTGCTCGTGGCGTCCCTGTCCTCGAGCAGGCCGAGCTCCGCCAGGATGGACGGCGCCGCGCAGATGGCGGCGACCGCGCGGCCGGACGTGGCGAACGCGCGCACCGCGTCGCACAGCGGCTCGCACGCGCGCAGGTTCTTCGTGCCGGGCATGCCTCCGGGAAGCACCAGCATGTCGTACGCGTCGAAGTCGAAGTCGTCGTCCGCGATGGTGCGGTCGCACACGACCGTGACCTCGTGGCTGGACGTGACGGCGAGGCTGTCCGTTATGGACACCTTGTCGCACGGGACGCTCGCCCTGTACAGAAGGTCCGTGAGCACGAGCGCCTCGCACTCCTCGAGGCCGTTTGCGAAGAAGACCGCCACGCGCTTCTCGGTCTGTCCCTCGAACATGACTTCCTCCAGATTCCGGGCCCAAGGCGCGGGCCCCGCGGCACGACGGCCGCCTCGGCTGACGCATACGAGCATACCGCAAGCGCCGGACGCGAATGCGCCCGGCGCTTGCGGCGGCGCTACTCGCTCCGGAGCGACTCCACCGGGTCGTTCCGACTCGCCTTCGTGGACGGGATGAGCCCGCCCAAGAACGTGAGCAGCACGCTGACGCCAATGAGCGCAAGCGCGCTTTCCCACGGTAGCATCATGATGTCGGGAATGCCCTTCCACGCGAGCACCGCGTGGTTCACGGGAACCTGCGCCACGAGCACCACCGCGATGGCAAGCACGCCCGCGATGAGGCCCTCGATCACGGTCTCGGCGTTGAAGACGTTCGCGACGTTCAGCTTCGAGGCGCCCATGGCGCGCAGGACGCCGATCTCCTTCTTGCGCTCGAGCACCGAGATGTAGGTGATGATGCCGATCATGATGGAGCTCACCACGAGCGAGATGGACACGAACGCGATGAGCACCGTCGAGATCATGTTCACGATGTCCGTGACGGAGCTCATGAGCGAGCCCGCGACGTCGGAGTACTGGATCTTCTGGCCGTCCTGCCCCTTGGCGGCCTTCGAGCGGTTGTACTCGTCTATCACCTTGAGCAGCGACTCCTTGGCCGCGAAGTCCTTAGGGTAGATGCTCACGGACTCCGGGCTCGACGCGTCCGCGAAGCCGAGCTTCCGCATGTTCGAGTCGTACGTGAGCTTGTCCGCGCTCGCGTAGTTGTCAAGGAGCGAGCGCAGGTCGTCTGCCGTCATGTTCAGGTGGATGGCGTTCGCGAACGCCTCCGGGTCGACGGAGAAGCCGTTCTGCAGCGCGCCGGAGAGCGCGGCCATCCTGCCGGCGACCTGCTGCGACACGGCGGCGGAGAGCTGCGTGCCCAGGCTTTGGGTCGCAGCGCTCACCTGGGCGGACATCTGGCTCGCGAGCTGCGTCGCCATGACCTGCGCCGCCTGCTGCACCAGGGCGTCGACCTGGCCCCTGACGTAATCGCCCACGTAGCCCATGTACTGCTGGTACAGCGCGCTCACACTTGCGAACGCGTCGTCCCCGAGGTCCGCCTTCAGCTGCGAAAGCACGGCCTGGGCCTCTGGCGTCTGGGAGTACGCGTCCCACGAGGAGTCCGCGCCCTCGCCCACGCCCTGCCGCCAGGCGAGGTAACCCGTGACGAGCGCGGTCGAGGCCTTGTCGACCGCCTGGCTCTGATCTTCGGTCAGCGTGAGCCCGTTCTTCTCGGCATACGCCGAGAAGGGCTCGACCCCCCTCAGGATGCCCTGCACGGTGTCCGCGCTCAGCACGTTGTCCAAGGCGGACGTGTCGAGGGTCATGGCCGAGGGGTCGAAGCCCGCCTGGTCGAGCGAGATGCCCGAAAGGTCGAGCGCCGAGGAGTCGAGCCCGCCGGCCGCCGCGCTCACGGCGGAGGTGTCGATGGTGAACGCGCGCTTGAGCGCGTCCTGGTCCACGGTGAACATCTTGCGCATGTCGAAGCTGGTCTGCGACTGCCGCAGCTCCTCAAACGTCTTTCCCGTGAACACGTCCACGTCGCGCCTGGCCTGCTGCTCGCGCACGATCTGCGAGCTGGCGGCGCGGCGCATGAGCTCCTGCGTGAGCGCCGGCGTGTACGCGACGCCCTCCTTCACGAGGCCGGACTGCGCGTCGCCCTTTGGCCTGATGACGCCCACGATCTTGAGCTTGATGCCGTCACGCACCTGCTGCCTCATGTACGCCTCGTCCCCGGACATGTCCGTCCAGGTGCCCTGGGCGTCGTTTCTCTGATAGAGGTTCGCGGACGGCACCACGGAAAACGTCATGCCCAGCGCATCGTCGTACGTGAAGTCGCGGCGGTCCTTGCGCGAGACCTCCACCTTCTGGCCGCCGAGCGCCGCATCCGTCATCTTCTGCATGCTCTGGAGGTCGTAGAACCCTATGCCATACAGCGTGTAGTCGCTCACCTCGCCCTTTCGGTTCAGCACGAGCACGGCCTCGTCCGCCGCCTTCGGCCACGTCCCCCTCACGAGGCTCATGTTGCTGCGCAGGAGGCGCTCGTCGCTCACGAGCTGCGCGAACGTGCCGGAGGAGGAGCTTCCGCCCGTGAGAGCCGACCCCATGACGCCGCCCTGCAGCGTGGCGGCGACGCTGGAGGGGTTCAGCCGCGTGACGCCCTTCGACGTGTCGGCCATGTATATCTGCGGCGTCACGTCGTAGTCGTACTCCACGGCGTTCGCGTAGCGCCCGACCTTCTTGCGGTGCGCGTCCAGGTACGTCTTGAACGAGCCGAGGTCGTTGCTCTTGACCTGCGCGAACATGTCCGTGACAATGGCACGCTGCGGGATGTCGTCGCTGCCCTTCGCGCGCTTCGCTCCAGAGCGCGCGCCCGTGGTGCCGCCGAGGCTAGAGTCGCCCATGCCGTAGCCCATGAGCTTCGAGAAGTCGAAGCTGCTCTTCGTGATGGTGAGCGGGTAGCTGCTGAGCGCGCCCTCCTCCGTCCGCGCGATGTAGTGGTTCACGCCGTTGGAGAGCGCCAGGATCGCCGCGATGCCGATGATGCCGATCGACCCGGCGAACGCGGTCATGAACGTGCGGCCCTTCTTCGTCATGAGGTTGTTGAACGAAAGCGAGAGCGCCGTGAGGAAGCCCATCGACGCCCGGCCGCCCTTGTCCTTCTCGCCCGTGCGCCCCGCGGGAAGCGGCGCCTGGGCGGCGTCGCCCGCGGGCGAGAGGGACGCGGCCACGGGCTCGTCGGCGCGGATCGGGTCGCTGTCGTCCACGATGCGGCCGTCGCGCACGCGGACGATGCGCGTGGCGTAGCGCTCCGCGAGCTCCGGGTTGTGCGTGACCATGACCACGAGGCGGTCGCGCGCGACGTCGCGCAGGATGTTCATCACCTGGATGCCGGTGTCGGTGTCGAGGGCGCCCGTCGGCTCGTCCGCGAGCACGATGTCCGGGTCGTTCACGAGGGCGCGCGCGATGGCGACGCGCTGCATCTGCCCGCCGGAGAGCTGCGCCGGGCGCTTGTGCACGTGGTCGGCGAGACCGACGGCCGCCAGGGCCTCCGTCGCGCGGCGCCGGCGCTCGGCGCGGCCCACCCCCGCGAGCGCGAGCGCGAGCTCCACGTTGGAGAGCACGCTCTGGTGCGGGATGAGGTTGTAGCTCTGGAAGACGAAGCCCACGCGGTGGTTGCGGTACGTATCCCAGTCCTTGGACGAGTAGTCCCTCGTCGAGACGCCGTTGATCACGATCTCGCCGGAGTCCGCGCGGTCGAGGCCGCCCAGGATGTTGAGCATGGTCGTCTTTCCGGAGCCCGAGGGCCCCAGGATCGCGACGAACTCGCTGTCGCGAAACGCCACGGACACGTCGTCCAGGGCGACCTGCGTGAAGTCGTCCGTCCTGTATGCCTTGCGGATGTGCTTGAGCTGGAGCATGCGATTCCCTTCAGGAAGTTGTCAGGGGCTAGCATACCCGCGCCCACGCCCGACGGCTTCCGCGGAGCCGCGCGGCGCCGCAAGGCTCCACCCCGCGCACACAGCCCCAAGGTACGGGTCGCGGCGGGCGCGGCTACACGCGCTCCGCCATGTCCAGCACGAGGCGCTCCGTCCCCTCCCAGCCGATGCACGCGTCCGTTATCGACTTTCCGTACACGCCGCCGCCAACGGGCTGGTTGCCGTCCACCAGGTACGACTCCACCATGAAGCCGCGGAAGATGCTCGCGATGTCGGGCGAGCGGCGCACGGAGTCCAGCACCTCGTTCACGATGCGCGGCTGCTCCAGCGGGCGCTTGCCGGAGTTGTCGTGGTTGCAGTCGATCACGACGGCCGGGTTCTCGTACTTGCCGTGCGTGTAGGCGATGGCGAGGCGCTCCAGGTACTCGTAGTGGTAGTTGGGGTAGTTGATGCCGTCGAGCCCCACGTAGCCGCGCAGCAGCGCGTGCGCGAGGGAGTTGCCCGTCGTGTGGACCTCCCAGTTGCGGAAGATGAAGTCCTGGGGCGCCTGCGCCGCGTAGATGGAGTTGAGCATGACGGAGGTGGAGCCGCCCGTGGGGTTCTTCATGCCCACCGGCACGGGGATGCCGCCGGCCACCAGGCGGTGCTCCTGGTTCTCGACGGAGCGCGCGCCCACGGCGACGTAGCTCAGCACGTCCACCAGATACTGGTAGTTGGAGGGATAGAGCATCTCGTCCGCCGTGAACATGCCCGTCTCCTCAACCACGCGCAGGTGCATGCGGCGGATGGCCCTCACGCCCTCCAGGAGGTCGGGCGCGCCCTCCGGGTCGGGGTTGTGCAGCAGCCCCTTGTAGCCCGTGCCGTTCGTGCGCGGCTTGTTCGTGTACACGCGCGGGATCATCAGGATCTTGTCCGCGACGCGCTCCTGCAGCGCCGCGAGGCGCGTGACGTAGTCGAGCACGGAGTCCTCGCGATCGGCCGAGCACGGCCCTATTATGAGCAGGACCCTCTTGTCCTCGCCGCGAATGATGGCGGCGACCTGGGCGTCGAACGCCTCCTTGCGCCTGGCCATCTCCAGCGAGAGCGGCATGGCCTCGCGGATCTCCATGGGAATGGGAAGACGGCGCTTGAATTGCATAGACATGTTCTTCTCCTCCTGGGAGCGTAGATGATGAGCGATGCGACTGAGCGATGCGACGCGGCGCAGTCTGCGCATTCTCGCACGGGATGCTTTCGTGCGCTTGTCGGCAAGGTTAACATTTGGAGCCTTTTTTCGCGCGCGGGCTGGGCGGGCCCATGACGGGTACCATACAAGGGTCATGACACACGCGACCCGATGGAGGCACACATGCCCTGCACCACCCTGCTCATCGGCAAGAGGGCGAGCTACGACGGCTCGACCATAATCGCACGCAACGAGGACTCCCCCGGCGGCGTGTTCACCCCGAAGAAGTTCGTCGTCGTCAAGCCCGAGGACCAGCCGCGCCACTACCGCTCCGTGCTGAGCCATGTAGAGATCGAGCTTCCCGACGACCCCATGCGCTACACCTCCGTGCCCGACGCCACCCCGAAGGACGGCATCTGGGCGGAGGCCGGCGTGAACACGGCGAACGTCGCCATGAGCGCGACGGAGACCCTCACGTCCAACGAGCGCGTGCTCGGCGCGGACCCGCTCGTCGAGCTCGTGAAGGCGAAGGGCACCCCCGGCGAGGACGGCTACGAGCCCGAGGTCGCGGGCGGCATCGGCGAGGAGGACATGGTCACCATCGTCCTGCCCTACGCCCGCTCCGCGCGCGAGGGCGTGGAGCTCCTGGGCTCCTTCCTGGAGCGCTACGGCACGTACGAGATGAACGGCATCGCGTTTTCCGACGCGGACGAGATCTGGTGGATGGAGACCGTCGGCGGCCACCACTGGATCGCGAAGCGCGTGCCGGACGACTGCTACGTCACCATGCCCAACCAGCTCGGCATCGACGACTTCGACCTTACGGACGCGCTGGGCGAGAAGGTCGACCACATGTGCTCCGCGGACCTCGCGGAGTGGATGGACGCCAACCACCTCGACCTCTCGCTCGACGTGGTCGAGCTCGTGGACGGCGACGACGGGCAGGTGGACGACCCCTGGCCCGACGCCGACCACCGCTTCTTCAACCCGCGCGACGCCTTCGGCAGCCACAGCGATTCGGACCACGTGTACAACACGCCGCGCGCCTGGGCCATGCACCGCTTCCTGAACCCGGGCCTTGGCTGGGACGACCCCAACGCGGGCTGGAACCCGGAGGACGACGATATCCCCTGGTGCATGACGCCGCAGCGCAAGCTCACGATCGAGGACGTGAAGTACGCGCTGTCGCTGCACTACCAGGGCACGCCGTACGACCCGTACGGCGACCGCGGCAATGCGTCCACGCGCGGCGCGTACCGCCCCATCGGCATCAACCGCAACGGCCAGCTCGCCGTCATCCAGATCCGCCCGTACGCGCCGGAGTCCTGCCGCGCGATCCAGTGGATGGCCTACGGCAGCAACGCGTTCAACGCGCTCGTGCCGTTCTTCGCGAACGTGGACGCCACGCCCGAGTACCTGGCGAACACGACCCCGCACGTCACGACGGAGAGCTTCTACTGGGCAAACCGCATCATCGCGGCCATGGCCGACGCGCACTTCAACAGCTGCTCGCGCCACATCGAGCACTACAACGAGGCCGTCACGTCCAAGGGCCACGCCCTCGTCGCCCAGTACGACCGCAAGGTCGCCGAGGGCGGCGGCGCGCCCCTCGCCTACCGCGAGGCGACGCCCGTCCTCGAGGAGGCGAACGCCAGGATCGCGGACATGCTGCGCGAGCAGACGGACAAGACCCTGGACGACGTCCTTCTCACCGCGAGCCTCGGCATGAGAAACGCGTTCGCCCTGAGCGACCACTAGCGGCGCCTGCGCCTTCGCGCAAGGCGCCCGGACACGCCATCACCAGGCGCCGGCCACTGCCCCGGGGCGCGGCCGGCGCCCCTCGACCATTCGGGAGCATCGTGAGCAACACCGCACACACACCAGGGGCCGCGGGCGCCCCGGACGAGCGCGAGCTCGCCTACCGGGCGCTCGTGCGCGCCACGCGCGGCCTCGGACTTCCCCAGGAGTTCGCCTACGTCATATCCGGCGAGCTCAAGTCCGCCAAGGCCATGCGCCAGATGACCGCGTACCTCATGAGCGCCCGTCCCGGCAGCGTCGAGGAGGTCGTCGACGAGATGCTCGCCATCGTCCAGAGCAGAAACACCTGGATCGAGCACCAGATGAGGGAGCAGAGCAACGCCCGCATCACCGCATGGTACAACCGACCGGACCGCCCGCGCGAGGACTTCGACGACCCGGAGGACATCCTGTGACGCCGCCACGCGACGTCGCCACGCAACCAAGGGAGAAGAACATGGCATCTCGGGACGCAGCGGCGCTCGGAAGGGCGCCACGCCAGTACGGCACGGGCGAGGAGATCGCGAACGCCGTGAGCCACGGCGTCGGCGCCCTCCTCTCGATAGCGGCGCTCGTTCTTCTCGTCGTCCGCGCGGCCATGTCGGGCGCAGGCGCCGCCCACGTGGTCCCCGCCGTCCTCATGGGCGTCTCGCTCGTGCTCGAGTTCCTGTTCTCGACCCTGTACCACGCGCTTCGCCCCAGGGCGGCGAAGGCCGTGTTCAGGGTCCTGGACCACAGCGCCATCTATCTGCTCATCGCCGGCAGCTACGCGCCGTTCGCGTTCATCACCCTCGCGGGCGAGGGCGGCTTCCAGCTCGGCGTCGCCGTCTGGGTCATAGCGGCGGTCGGCATCGTTGCGGAGTGCTTCCTGCGCGAGCGCCAGCCGAAGTGGGTCTCCGCCCTCGTGTACCTCGCCATGGGATGGCTCGTCATCTTCCACGTGGCGGACATCGTGCGCCTGCTTCCGCCCGCCGCGTTCGCCCTCCTCCTCGCGGGCGGCCTCTGCTACACAGTCGGCTGCGTGTTCTACGTGATCAAGAGGGTGCCGTACTTCCACTTCGTGTGGCACCTCTTCGTGCTCGCGGGCGCCATCTGCATCACGCTCTCCGCACTGCTGTTCGTCGTGTAGCGGCGCCGCCAGGGATCCAGGTTTCCGCCTGCAAAGACGCAAAGTCGGGGCCGGCAACAAGTCGCTACTTGTTGCCGGCCCCGACTGTCTCGCCAGATTCTCGCGTCCGGCTATGCCAGCTTGATGCCCATAAGCCAGCCCCAGCGCGGGGTGACCGTCGTGCCGTAGTAGCTGATCCACTCGTTCACGTTGATGGTCCTGATGTAGCCCACGTTGTCCATCATCACGCCACCGCCCACGTAGATGCCTATGTGGCCGTAGATCCTGCCTGCGGCCGTGTGCGCGTGCGACGACACGGCCACGATCATGCCGGGCTTCAGGTCGCCGCGGTTCGAGCTCGTGCACCACGCGTTGTACATGTCGCACGCGTTGCCGCTCGCGTATCCGTAGCCCGCGTTGCTGAACACCTGCGAGACCCACATGGCGCACAGGCCCAGTCCCGGAGAGGGCGTCGTGTGGCACGCGCTCACCACGGCCTGCTGCGACCCCGTCGTCGCGCCGCCGCTAGAGATCGCTCCCGTCACGTTCGCGGCGCCCGCGCCGGAGCGCGAGGAGTTCCTCGCGGCGGCAGCCGCCGCGGCCTTCTTCGCCGCGGCCGCCTGCTCCGCCTTCTCCTTCGCCATCGCGGCCAGCTCGGAGTCGCGCTGGTCCATCAGCTTCTTCTGCTGGTCGGAAAGCCCGGCGAGCACGCTCTGCGTCTCCGCCTGCTTCGACTCCATCTCCTTCAGCTGCTTCTGCTGGGTCGCGGAGAGGCTCTCCAGCTGCGCCTTCTGCTCCTGCAGCGTGTCGCGCTGGCTCACGAGCTCCGCCTTCAGGTCCTTGACCTCCTGGATCATCCTGCTGTCGGACTCGCTGATCTTGTCCATGTAGTACACGTTGGACTCGAGCTCCTCGAAGGACGCGGACGAGAAGAGCACGTCCAGGAAGCCGGCCGACCCCGCCTGGTAGCTCTCGGAAACGCGCTTTGCCAGGCGCTTCTTCTTCTCGGAGAGCTCGTCCTCCTTCTCGCTGATGTCCTTCTCGACGTCGGTGATCTTCCCCTGCGTCTGCTCGATCTGGTCGAGGGTGTCGGACTGCCTCTTCGAGAGCTTCTCGTACTCGGCGGCGATGTCGTCAAGCTCGCCCTGCACCTTCGCGAGCTGCTTCTTCGTCTCCTCGATCTGTGCGTTCGTCGAGTCGACGTCCTTCTGGCCCACGGCAAGGGCGACGCGTGGCAGCACGGTGGCAAGACCGGCACCCGCAAATATCCTCAGCGCGTCCCTGCGAGAGATGTTGTTGAGTTCCAAGGGGTCCCCTGTTCGTTTGATCTGCATTCGGGCTCTAAACCCACACGTGAGATAGGATACTACCCTCCCAGCCCCTCCACCTCGTCCCTCTCCGCAAGTTTCACATCAGCCCAAAGCGCCGGCATCCCCCACACATGCATAAACGCCCCCACGAAGATGCAGCGCCCATCGCGCCGCAGACCCGATTCCGGCCGCTCGTGGACTCGTGTCCCCAGTTCGCAGAAACCAATTCGTAATCTTATTGAAATATTTTCCTTACAAATATAGACTGCCGCCCGGTGCCCGACAGCACGCCGGCATGGCGGTCGCGGCACGAAAGCACCCGTCCAAACGCTACGCCGCGGCAGCCGGCCGCCTGCGGAAAGAAGGGAGTCGCCCCGCCATGAGCGACCAGAACCACGGCCAGGAGGCCGCGCCAGACCCCAACCTACCGAACTCCCCCGCGGACGCCGGGGACAGGGCCCGGGGCAAGAGGAAGCACCAGATGATTTCCTCGTACACCATCCTCCTCATCATCACCGTCGTCATCGGCGTCGCCACCATGCTCATCGCGCGCGTCACGCCCGAGGTCACGGCGGTCAAGGTGTCGGACATCATCTCCAGCCCCGTAAAGGGCGTGCTCGACGGCATCGAGATCTCGCTCTTCCTCCTCATCTTCGGCGGCTGCATGGGCATCGTGAACAAGGTGGGCGCCATCGAGACCGGCATCCGCGCGCTCGTGCGGCGCCTCGAGGGCCGCGAGCTCGTCCTCGTTCCCGTCATCATGGCCATCTTCGCCGTCCTCGGCTCCGCGTACGGATTCTGCGAGGAGACCATCCCGTTCTACGCCCTGCTCGGCTCCGTCATGTACCTCGCGGGATACGACACCATGGTCTCTTCCGCCACCGTCCTCTTCGGCGCCGGCGTCGGCTGCCTCGGCTCCACCGTCAACCCGTTCGCCAACGGCGTCGCCATCGCGAGCCTTCACGACAGGGGAATCGAGTGCAACCAGGTAACGATCATCGCCCTCGGCGCGCTCCTCTGCGTGATGGCGTACTGCGTCTCCCTGTTCTTCATCCTGCGCTACGCCCGCCGCGTGCAGCGCAACAAGGGCTCCTCCATCCTCTCGCTCCAGGAGCGCGCGGCCTGCGACGAGACCTTCGGCGGCAAGGACAGCTCCCAGGTCCTCACGGCCGAGAACTCCACCCTCACCGGCACCCAGAAGGTCACGCTCGTCCTCTTCGCCCTCACGTTCGTCGTGATGATCGCCGGCTTCGTCCCCTGGGGCGACTTCGGCGTCAACGTGTTCGACGCGGGCGCGTCCTCGCACGACCAGACCCAGCAGCTCGACGCAGATGCCATCAGGGACGACTGGAACGACACGAGCGCCGACAAGTACGGCACCATGACCTCCATCTCCAAGGACGCCAGGGCCACGGCCACCTCCACCGTCGAGGACTCGCAAAGCTGGACGGGCTGGCTCACCGGCGCCTCCATCGGCGACTGGTACTTCAACGAGGCCAGCACCTGGTTCTTCGTGATGGCCATCGTCATCGCCCTCGTCGCGCGCCTGTCCGAGACCGACACCGTCGACGCGTTCATCGGCGGCGCGGGAGAGATGGTCGGCGTGGCGCTCGTCGTCGGACTCTCGCGCGCCATCGAGCTCCTCATGAACATGTCGGGCCTGGACCAGCTCATCCTCACGTCCGCGTCCCACAGCCTGCAGGGGCTTTCCGCCATGGTCTTCACGCCGCTTTGCTACCTCGTCTACCTGGGGCTCTCCATCATCATCACCTCGACGTCCGCGCTCGCGTCCGTCTCCATGCCCATCATGGGGCCGCTCGCCCAGGTGCTGCACTTCTCGCCCGACGTCGTCGTGATGATCTTCGTCGCGGCAAACGGCCTCGCGAACCTGTTCTCGCCCACCGCCATCTTCCTGCCCGGCCTCATGCTCGCGCACGTGGGATACGGCACGTACCTCCGCTGGGCGTGGAAGCCCATCGTCGTGATCGGCGTGCTCTCCGTCGCGATCCTCACGGCCGCGATGATGATCTTGTAGCGGCCCGCGGCGCCGGCTGCTAGACCGCGCCCAGAAGCGCGCCGGCGCCGCCCTCTCCCAGCACGAGCGCCACCCAGCACGATGCCGCCAGCGCCGGGCCCCACGGAAACGCGTCCTCACGCGTCCCGCGGGGCCCGCCTCGCGTCTGTGCGCCACGTCGACGGGCGCGCCGCGTCCACACAAGCCCAAACGCCAGCCCCAGCACGCTCGCAAGCGCGAGCATCAGCGCCATCTGCGCGGGCCCCAGATACAGCGCCGCCACCGCGGCGAGCTTCACGTCCCCGCCGCCAACGCAGCCCGGCCCCAGCGCGCGGGCCGCCGCAAGCGAGAAGAGCATGGCCGCCACCAGCACACCCGCCGCACAAAGCACCCGCGCCGCGATCCAGAGCGCCGCCTCCGCAGGGACGGCCCCACCGGCTGTCCCCTCCCACGCCATGCATGCCACCCGCGTGGCGGCGGCCACGGCAAGCACGCCGTTCGGGATCCTCATCTGCACCAGGTCGAACGCGGAGAGCGCCACGAGGCAGCCGCACAGTGTCATCGTCCCCACGGCCTCTGGCGCCCCGGCGCGGCGTGCGACGCCGCACATGCCCGGCGCGCCGCCGCCCGCAAGCACCCATGCCTGCGCCCCCAGCGCAAGGCCCCCCGCAAGCGCCATGCCCACGCGCAGCGCGCGGCCCGGGCGCGCACGGCCCGCGTCCGCGCCGCGCCGGCGCCCGTCCCACGCGGCGCCAAGCGCGCACGCCCCCGCAAGCGCGCCGGCCGCCGCACCCGCAAGCGCCCACGCCCCGCACGCGCCCAGTCCCAAACGCACCATCGGCTCCCCCTCCCCCGAGTGCACCGATTCTACGCGCCCGGGCGCGTCGTGCGGACCACGCAAAACGGTTAAATTCCCGCTACGCGCGCCCGAGCGCAAGACAGGCGCGATACAATCGCACAAACCGCGTCGCAGCCGCAGCTAGACGCAAGAAACAGGGGGATGGGGATGGATTTGGAACAGCCAGAGGACCGTCAGCAGGACCTTGCGCGCAAGCTCGACGACCTCCGCGCGTACCTGCGCGAGCTCGGCAGCGTCGCCGTCGCGTACTCCGGCGGGATCGACTCGACGTTCCTCGCGACGGTCGCGCACGACGTGCTCGGCGACCGCATGCTCGCGCTCACGGCTCACATCCGCGGCATGGGCCAGGCGGACTTCCTCGAGGCGCAGGGGCTCTGCCGCACGCGCGGCATCCCGCACGCGGCAATCGACTTCGACGAGCTCAAGGTGCCCGGCTTCGCGGACAACCACCCCAACCGCTGCTACACGTGCAAGCACGCGCTCTTCTCGGAGCTCAAGCTCGTCGCGGCGGCCCACGACCTGCGCTTCGTGGCAGAGGGCTCCAACGAGGACGACCTCGGCGACTACCGGCCGGGGCTGCGCGCCCTCGGCAAGCTCGGCATAAAGAGCCCGCTGCGCCACGCCCACCTCGCCAAGGCGGAGATCCGCGAGCTCTCGCGCCAGATGGGCCTCCCCACCTGGGACAAGCCCAGCGCCGCATGCCTGTCCTCCCGCTTCGCGTACGGCGAGAAGATCACCGCCCAGAAGCTGGAGCGCACGGCCAAGGCGGAGGCGTTTCTCCACTCCCTGGGCTTCGGCCAGCTCCGCGTGCGCGTGCACGGCGCGGACGGCCAGCTCGCGCGAATCGAGGTGCCCGCGGCGGACATCGTGCGCCTTTGTGCGGACCCCATGCGCGCCCAGGTCGCCGCGCGCCTGCGCGAGCTGGGCTTCCTGTACGTCAGCTGCGACCTCGCGGGCTTTCGCTCCGGCTCCATGAACGAGGCCCTCGGCGCGCCGGATGCCGGGACGGCAGGGGCCTAGCGGCCCTCACGCCAAGCGGCCCTCACGCCTCGCGCAGCCACAGCAGGCGCGCCTGCCCCGCTGCCAGCCTTCCCGTCGGGAAGTCGATCGCGGCGACGGTGCCCTTGCCGAACGGCACGTCCTCGCCGCACAGGCGCTCCACCATGTTCCGCATGAACGGCACGTGCCCCACGGCGACCACCGTGCCGCCGTCCACGCACGAAAGCTCGCTCAGGAAGCCGTCCTCGTCCTGCTCGTACAGGCAATCGTGCGACACGATGTCCATGGGGTCCACGCCCAGCGCGTCCGCCGCCACCTCGGCCGTGCGCTCCGCGCGCGCCGCCGGGCTCGACCACAGCTCCAGCTCGCCCACGGGCTCGAGCGTCGCGAATATGCGCGGATAGGCCTCCTCCAGCGCCGCCACGCCGTCCGGCGTCAGCTCGCGGGCAAGGTCGCCCTCGGGTCCCTTCGGCTCCGCCTTGCCATGCCTCACCAGCACCAACAGGTCGACCATGGTTTTCCCTCGCTCTCGTCGTGCCGGAAGCCCCGGCGCCGCCACGTGCCGCGGCGGCTACTTGTTCTCTATCTTTCCCACGTTCTTGATGAGGATGGACACGAAGCCCTCCGAATCCGTCGTGAACTCGATGTAGTTCGAGTCCGCGGCGTACTGCGAGGGAAACGTGATCTCTATGCCGGTGTCGGTCTTTATCTTGTGGTTCTTCGCCAGCCGGTTCGCGACGCCGCGCTTCACGGGCACCTCCTCCGGCAGCTCCTTCTCGCGCGTCACGCGCTCGTAGCGCTCCTGGAGCTCCGGCTCGTCCTCGAACACGCGCCGGCCCACCTCCTCGGGGGCAAACGTCTCGTCCACCTCCGCGCTCGACTGCACCACGGCCTTCGCGTGGGCCACGGCCTCCGTCACGTTCACGCCGGCCTCCTCGGCCACGTCCGCCACGATCTTCTCGACCGCCTCCACCACCTCGCGGCTCGAGGCCTGCACGGAGCACTGCAGCAGCCCCTCCGGGATGATCTGACGCTCCTGCGTGCCCACGGTGCGCACCTTGTCGTGGAAGTCGATTGAGAAGTCGCCCAGGTCAACCAGCACGTAGCTGTCCACCTTCTGCGTGGGGCTCGGCAGCGTGGAGTCCTGCCGCAGGATCTGGTTCAGCGGCGCGCCCGTCGCGTCCGCGCCCAGGTCGTGGACGAACGCCTGCTTCCTGGGCAGCAGCACCGCCGCGAAGTAGCGCCGGCTCAGGTCCTCGACGTCCGCCTGCTCGGCCGCATCGGCAAACGCCTGCGCCACCTCACCGTCGCCGGCCGCGTCCGCCCGGGCCTTCATGTCCTGCGTGTCCGTGAAGTCGCACACCAAGAGGTCGCACTCCTCCAGGTCGTCGCAGCGCCTAAGCTCCTCCCACAGGTACTGCGCCACCTGCTGCGAGATCTCCGTGAAGCCGATCTGCCCCTGCGCGTAGCCGTGCAGCGCGTCCGCGAACCCACTCTCCGCAGAGAACTCGCCATGCCTGTTCTCCGCGCTCGAGCTGATCTTGCGCATGTGGCGCTGCACGTACGACTTCACGGCGCGCGTATCCAGGTCGAGCTCGCACTGCGAGAAGGACGTGCTGCCCGACTCGAAGTCGAAGGCGTGCAGGATGGCGTGGGCTATGTGCATCATGTTCTATCACCGTCTGGGTAGTGTCAGGGCCTGCCGCTTCGCGCGGCTTGCGTGCCGAGACAGCATACCACCGCGGGCGAGAAGGACGCGGCGACGGTGGTCGCGACCTGCCGGCACGGGTGGCGGCGACTTTGGTCCCAGCGACGCCTGTAGCCGCAGCGCGCGGCTACAGGCGTCTGCCGTACAGGTAGATCACGCCTGCGTTCGTGTCCCCGTACACGCCGCGCTTCTCCTGGATGAGCTTAAGGCCCGCGCGCTCAGAGAACTGGCAGTCCGAGTTCTTCGTGAGCATCGTGAAGAACCCACGGGCTCCGTGCTCGCAGAAGCGCATGACCGCCTCTTCCAGCATGGCAGACCCGATGCCCTGGCCGCGCGCAGAGGGATCCACGACGCAGAGGTTGAGCTCCGCGTCGGCGTTGCTGTACCCGCGGGAAATGAACACGTCAGCCGTGGTGTACATGCGCAGGCGGCTGAACAGCAGCTCCTCCACGGACGGGCCGCCGATCTTCGCTCGCTTGCGCGCTGGCACCATGAGCTCCTTGAAGCGCTGGTCCCAGTGCTCGTTCACGATGATGGCACCGTCCTTCGTGAAGCCTCCGAAGCAGGCACCGACGACCTTGATGCCCTGCTGCGCCACAAACGAGAACTGCGATCGCTTGAGCGAGCCCGCCGTCAGCACCCTTCCGAACGTTATGCGGTCGTACACGCCCTCGACGTCAGACGCCCACGTGCGCGCGCAGACCTTTGCGACCGCTTCGAAATCCTCCTCGGCAAACGGCCGATAGGTGATCTCGGGCCTCTCGTTCGTATCGATATCCATAGCCTCGCAGCTTCTCTCATGTCATCTATTGCATGGAAAATTCGTCCTGCAGAGTGGAACCGAACTTCCCTAACATATTGACGCATATTAATCCAGAGCGGTACGACTAACTGCTCAAGCGGTACGAACTTTCCCGCAGGCAGAATGGCCCCACAAAGGTTGATAGGTTACCATCAACCGCCAGCTCTATCAATGTTCTAATGACTGCCCATGTGGTGAACAGATAGCTGAATCCATGCGCTCGCCCTCGGGTTGGCAAGGGGGGCTTCGGCAACTCGACCAGGGCGAGCGTCCGCGTTCGTGGCACATGGTCACACACCCGCGGCCAGTTTACGGACCTATGCAAACTCAGGGCTCGTGTGTGCGGGGGCGCGGGAGCGCGGATACGAACCCGGCCCCAGTTTGCGGGATCCTGCAAGGTCGCCCCTGGTGTGTGCAGGGGCGCCAGCGCCTCGGGTACGCACCGTGTGTGAGTTCGCACGACTCCGCAAGGTCGGCCCGGGTGTGTGCGGCGGCGCTCGGGTTGCGGGCACGCACCCACCCCGAACCCGCGACGTTCCATGCGCGCGGGAGCGGGCGCGGTGTACGGCACCCACGGGAGCCACCCGCACGCAAAAGGAGGACGGCCTTGCGGCCGTCCTCCCGAGGGGTAACTACTCTTGCTGGTACTTTGGACTCTCCCCCTTGGCTCGAGCACGCCCCGCTGGGCAATGCCTTCGTGCTAGGGAACCTGCGGTGACTCGCAACGCCTCATCGGGTGGCGTTCTGGTCTCTTTCGCGAACGACCGGTTCTGCCGTCTGTCTCTGTTAGGACTGTGCGAATCCGATCCGCTGACGTTGGCCGATGGTGCCGGCCGCTAGGCTAAGACGGGACGCGCGATGCCGTTCGCGAAGGACCCGGTAAAACACTCTTCACTGTTCACTGGCATCACCTCCTCGTCCGGCCGCCGATAGGTTTCCGCGCGGCTTTTTCTTCTCACTGCAAGTATTACCCAACCGCGGGGAAATGTATACGGATAGATGGTCCTTTGCGCAAACGGCATAAGTTCGCCCGCAAGCGGCAAGATTGCGCGCCCACGCGAGCGCCGGTGCCCACAAGCGCCCGGCACGGTCCCCCCGCAATGTGCTTCATGCGCCCATGGTGTAGGCTAGGGACGGCCACATCACACTCGGCGCACCAGGCGCACCCCAAGACTAAGGACGCACCCATGCAGACGGGCTTTGACAACCAGAAGTACATCGACACGCAGGCGGCACGCATCCGCGAGCGCATCGCGCAGTTCGGCGGCAAGCTCTACCTGGAGTTCGGCGGCAAGCTGTTCGACGACTACCACGCAAGCCGCGTTCTCCCCGGCTTCGAGCCGGACTCGAAGGCGCGCATGCTCAGGCAGCTGGCAGACGATGCGGAGGTCGTGTTCGCCCTGAACGCGAACGACATCGAGCAGGGCAAGCGCCGGGGCGACATTGGCATCAGCTACGGTGACGACGTCCTGCGCCTGATGGACGTGTTCCGCGGCATGGGCCTCGCCATCGGCGGCGTCGTGATCACGCGCTACTCCGGACAGCCCAAGGCGGAGGCCTACCAGGCGCGACTTGAGCAGATGGGCGTCGCGGTGTACCGCCACTACTCCATCGCGGGCTACCCCACGAACGTGAACCTCATCGTTTCCGGCGACGGCTTCGGCAAGAACGAGTACGTCAAGACCACCAAGCCCCTCGTGGTCGTCACGGCGCCCGGGCCCGGCTCCGGCAAGCTCGCCGTGTGCCTCTCGCAGCTGTACAACGAGCACGAGCGCGGCGTCGACGCCGGCTACGCCAAGTTCGAGACGTTCCCCGTGTGGAACCTGCCCCTGAAGCACCCCGTGAACGTGGCGTACGAGGCCGCGACCGCGGACCTGGACGACAGCAACATCATCGACCCGTACCACCTGGACGCCTACGGCAAGGTGACCGTCAACTACAACCGCGACGTCGAGACCTTCCCCGTGCTCAAGGCGATCATGGAGAAGATCATGGGCAAGAGCCCGTACCTCTCCCCCACCGACATGGGCGTCAACATGGTGGGCAACTGCATCTGCGACGACGACGTGTGCCAGGAGGCGGCGCGAAACGAGATCGTACGCCGCTACTTCTGGGAGGCCGAGCGCCTGGAGCGCACGGGCCAGGGCGAGGCGGAGCTCGCGCGCATCGCCCTTCTCATGAAGGAGGTCGGCGTGGACGAGAATTACAACCCCGCGCACGCGGCGGCGCTCGTGAAGGAGGAGGTCACCGGGCTCCCCGCCGGCGCGATGGTGCTGCCCGACGGCTCCGTCATCACCGGCAAGACGTCCCGGCTGCTGGGCGCGGCGTCCTCGCTTCTGCTGAACGCGCTCAAGCGCGTGGCCGGCGTGCCGGACGAGGTCTCCGTCGTCTCGGACGAGGCCCTGGCACCCATCGGCCGCCTGAAGACCGAGCACTTGCACAGCCGGAACCACCGCCTGCACTCGGACGAGACGCTCATAGCGCTTTCCATCAGCTCCGCGACGAACCCGCTGGCAGAGCAGGTAATCGCGGCCACGAGCGCGCTCAAGGGCTGCACGGCGTACTTCTCGGTCATCATCTCGCGCACCGACGAGTCCGTGTACAAGAAGCTTGGCATCAACGTGTGCTGCGAGCCCAAGTTCGAGCGCGGCACCTACTACCACGGCTAGGCGCCCTGCACCACGACGACGCAGGTGCGACGCGGCAGTCATACCGCCCGCCCTCAGGCGAGAAGAGCCCGGGTCCCACGCGCAACGTCACGCGGGACCCGGGCCTCTCTTTGGCCTGGGGCTGGGGCAAGCCCGGCCCTGGCCCCAGGCTAGACTTGGGCGAGGCTAGTCCTGGCTCTTCTCGCCTGCGTCGCCCTTCTGCTTGCGGCTGCGCACCAGGAGGTACGCGACGCCCGCGACGACGAGCACTCCCAAGACGACGGCCGCGGGGCTCACGCCCTGCCGCGCGCCGGACGCGGCGAAGTCGCCGTCAAGCTGCTTTGAGTAGACAGCCGCCGTGAGGTAGCGGTAGTCGTCCTGCTGGTGCGCCTTGTTGGTGAGCGTGTTCGCGAAGAGCGCGATGCTGCGCCCGTCCCTCTGGTAGTCGACGGCCTGGATCTTGCCCTGGTACTCCTTTATGTAGTCGCTAGGCATGAAGCCTTCCACCAGGGGTTCGTCCGTGGTTTTGACCAGGACCTTCGAGCCCTTGGGCGCCTTCTTGATGTAGCCGCCGCCGTAGCCGTACATGAGGTAGTCGCCCTCGTTTTTGTACGTCGCGGTGATGATGTCGTCCTTCGGGAACTCGACGGTGCCAAGGGCGTCGTAGCCCAGCCAGTCGCCGTCGCTCGGCGTGAACGACATGTTGCCCGCGAGCTTGTAGTCCTTCACGAACTGCAGCGCGTCGGCCGTGTAGGCAACGTACGGCGTGCCGGACTTCACCTTCGCGGCCACGGCCTTCGCGTTCACCGGGTACTGGCTGCCCACGATGATGGTCGCCTCGTCCAGGTCGTCCGTGAGCTCGAAGTCCATCTGCTTCGCGAGCGCGAAGTCGTCCCAGTTGCCGTTGGTGTTCGCGCGGTTCTCGTAGTCGGCCATGCCGACCTTGTTGCCCGCCGCGTCCTTCTGGAACTTCTCGTACGCCTTTGGCACGTACGCCTTGATCGTGCCGCTGATGCGTTGCGCCTTGGGCGCGGACTTCACCTTCTTCACGTCCAGCACGTGGTCCCATGCGGCACCCTCGAGGTCGGCCGCGGCCACCACGTAGTCGCCCTCGTCCTTGCCCTCGCTTACGAGCCCGACGGCCTTGCCGTCCTCAAGCAGGTCGTTCACGGCCCTCACGGCGTCGAGGCCGTTGTTGTCGATCACGGCGTACTCGCCCTTGCCCTCGACGTCGCTCTTCTGCTTGGGCGCCTTCCTCACGTCCCTCAGCACGTCTGCCCCAAACGCCCCGGCGGTGCGGACGGTGTCCATGTCGAACCCACGGAACTCCGAGAAGTTCGTGACGGGCTCGCTGTAGAGCGAGTACTGGGTCCAGTCGTCGATCACGAGGTTGGGGTACAGGGCGCAGTTGGCCATGTTGCGCTTCGCCTGGTGCATGTCCACCACCATGGTGCCGGCCGGGTACGTCTTGTCGCCCACCTTAACGTCCTTGGTGGTCTCCCTCACCTGGACGCCGTTGCGGATGAGGAAGTCGACGGTCTCCGCCGCCGCGGAGCGGTTTTTCTGCTGGCCCGCGTCCATGGGGATGACGTAGTACTCCGGGAAGAAGTTGCCGTTCGTCCTGCCGAAGCTGTCCTTGGCGTCACGGGGGCGGAACGTGTCGGCCTCCGCGCCCTTCTCGTCCCTCTGGTTCACGTAGTACGGGCGGATGGAGTCCGCGTCTATGTTCTGGACGCCGCGGCGGAAGCGCTCGAGCTGGTTGTTGAACATGCGGTCCTTGTTCTGGACGACGAAGTCCGCGTTGCCAACGAAGCCATAGCGCAGCGCCTCCACGGCGTCGGCCGTGCCGTACGGCGCCTCGACCGTGTACGCGTTCGTGCCGTGCATCATGGCGTACTGCGGCGTGTAGCTGGTGGACATGTCGTCGAACGGCGCCTCCCAGAAGCGCGTGCCGTCATCCTGCAGCTTGAGGTAGTCGCGCATGGGCATCTGCGCGGAGTTGATGGTGGGGTTGTTTGCGATGGCGGTGCCCATGAACGCCTCGCCCTGCGCGAGCGCCGTGTCGATGAACAGGTCGTACTCGTTGTTGGGGTCGTGCGTGGGCGAGCAGGGCTCCACCTGGAACTGCTGGTAGTAGCCGTGGACCTCGTGGAGCGATATCGGGTCCCACTGCGTGATGAGCCCGCTCATGGCCTGGGTCTCGGGCTGGGTCTGGTACGTGTTGTCGCGGTTGAGGTCGAAGCCGTTGCCGTTGGTGCGGACGTTCACGGCGCGGGCGTCCACGTTCTCGCTCGGGACGAGGATGTAGAACACGTCGTCCAGCGACTTCGCCGGGTCGAACGTCCTCGTGTCGGAGTCGTAGTACCTTGCGAACTCCTCCTCGCTCAGGTCGGAGGACGCGTTGTCCGTTTCGGGGCCGTCGTAGTTGGTGCCGTGTCCCTTGCCGCCGTCACCACGGATGTAGCCGATGCCCGTGACGTCGTCCTTCACCAGGTCGCTCCACACGGTGCGGTCGTGGTCCATCTCGGTCTTGAGCTCCGCCTTGCCCTCGCCGGTGAGGCCGGTCGCGCGGCGGTACTCGATGGGCTTGTTCGCCGCGAGGTCGCGGGCGAACTCCATCACGGCGTCGACGGCCACGATCTCGTCGGCGTGCACGTTGCTGTAGACGACGGGCACCTTGTAGTCGAGCTTCCCTGCCGCAAGGTCTGCCTGCACGGATGCCGGGTCCTTCTCCATGCGCTCCTTGAGGGCCTGGTAGTCGTCGAGGTCGGACTTCTGCTTCGCCACGAACAGCGCGCGCATGGGACGCCCCTGCGCGGACGTGCCAAACGTGCGGACCTCGGCATAGAGGCCGTTTGCCTTGGCCTGCCTCGCGAGCTCGGGCAGCTGGGCGTCGATGTCCCTCTGCGTGGCGAACGCGTCGTACGGCCTGAGGTCGACCTTCGCGGACGCGGCCTTCGTGCCGTCCACGTCGCACGCGAGGGTGTACGTTCCCACGTAGTCGTACATGGACGAGCGCACGAACTCGCGCGAGCGCACGTCGATGCCGTCGATTCCCTCGTAGAGCTCGCGGTTCTTGAACGACGCCACGACAGACGGCGTGCCGTCGACCTCCTTGGCGGTCAGCCTCACGTCATAGAAGAAGTCGCGCGACTTCAGGACTTTCTCGTCGGCGGTGTTGCCGTTTCCGCCCTCCGCGGCGCCGTCCTGGGTGGCGACGGTCTTCCAGTCGCCCAGCTTTCCGCCAAGCCACTGCTTGGGGTAGGTCTTCTTGCTGAACCGCCCCTTCGGGCGGCTGAGCGTGAGCGTGACCTTGCCGTCCCTGATGAGGGACTCGAGCTCGCCTACGCTCTTGCCCTCCACGGGCGCGGTGAGCCTGAACTCGCGGCCCTCGATCATGGAGATCATCGGCGTGGAGCTGCCGTCGTACGCGGCGTCCGTGCGCTCCAGCGTGGCCTTGCCCGTGGAACGGCTGGCAGGCTGCGACTGTGCGGACGTATCTGCCATCGCCGTCGTGGGTGCCACGGCCTGTCCCAGGCTCACGGTGAGCATGAGGCCTGCGACGATCGCGCCGCCCGCCTTGCGAATGGAAACCATGCTTCCTCCCTCTTGGATTGCGCCCATGCGAGAAGTACGGCCTATGTATGCAGCACTTCTCGCCGCTATTGACGCAACACAGGGTACTTTGCTATCTAATCTTATGTTTCTGATTTGTTTCGTTTCTAGGTAAACGTAGGTGTTTGTTCGGCACATGGCAGTCTGAAAAATGTTGATACCGCATGCATATCGTGCATGGAATATCCCATAGTCGCACGATTGGGGGACAACGGCGCCCGCATGCCGCGCAGAAGTTGTTTCCCGCTTGCGAAAATATGCGCACCCGTGACAAAAGGCTTGCGCGACTGACTGGAGGAAATCTCTGTCAGTCGCGAAACGATTAGAATAGCGGCAGTCGTTCTGCAAGGAGGAAACCGCGATGGACGAGGCAAAGTCTAGGCGCATGGAGCATGAAGCCGAGATGGGGGTTGGATATGCGAAGTCGCGACGACTCTTCGTAGCATTGCTGCCAGACGAGTCAGCACGTGACGAGCTTGTTGCCACGCAGAGGGCTCTTCTCCCCCACTTCGACCACGGTCGGCTCACGTCGCGCGAGAACCTTCACCTTACGCTGGCCTTTCTGGGAAAGCTCGATGCGAGTCATGAGGAGCGCGCACTTGCGGCAATGCGCTTTGCAGCACATGACGCACACGTCGGGAAAATCTGCCTTGAACTCGGCGACATCGGCTGTTTCGAGAAACGCCGTGGATCCATTGTCTGGCGAGGACTCCGCGGCGAGAGCGAGCCTGGCGGGGCTAGCATTGCGGAAACCCAGCCTGGCCATGAGCGGCTCTTGCTACTAAGAGGCGTGCTTGGAGCACAGCTGCTCAGGGAAGGCGTGATAGACGAGCCGCTTCATCACTTCTCCCCGCACATGACGCTGGCACGCGGCTGCCGTCTGCGCAAGGAGGAGCGCGAGGCCGGAATGGACGCGTTTCTCGCCCAGGCGAACGAGCAGCTTGCGGCACACGAGGTCGCGACCGCACGGTCCGGGGCCGCACGGATGCGCGTAGGCGCGATGTCGCTGATGTGGAGCCATCATCCGGACGGCGGCGCGCTCACGTACACGGAGGTCGCGCGCGTGAGCCTGTGACCGGGGGTGACGCGGGCCCTATGGACGGGCGCGGCTCGCGAGCCAGGCGCACGCCATGGGGGCGGCCGTCAGAAACCAGCTTGCGTAGCGGGACGGATGCGCCTGCAGGTCCGCGAGCGCCTCATCCGCATCGACCCAGGCAGTCGCCTCGACCTCATCGGGGTCGGGCGTGAGGGGACCGTCATACGACGCCACGAAGACGTGGTCGTACTCGAACTCGGTAAGGCCGTTGCCGTAGGGGCTTCGGTACACGAACGACCCCACCTCGTCGTACCCTAGGCCGGCCGCCACGGCCGCGGGCACGCCCAGCTCCTGCGTGAGCCTGCGCGGGACGGCGTCCGCAAGCGCCTCCCCCACCCGCGGATGCGAGCAGACGGAGTTGGCCAGAAGCCCGCCGGAATGGTACTTGCCCTGGGCACGACGCTGCAGCAGGAGCTGAAGCGTGTCGCCGCTCCCCCGATACAGGAAGAGCGAGAACGCCCTGTGCAGGCGCGCCTTCTGGTGGCACGCGAGCTTTCCCATGCTGCCCTGGGGACGGTCCATGAGGTCGACCAGGATCAGCTGGTCTTCCTGGTGCTGGGACAGCATGTCTGCCAGGCTTGCCATGCGCTGCTACCCCCTACGCGAAGCCCAGCAGGACGCCGACCACGTGCACCAGAAGCGCCACGAGGTAGGCGATGCCGCACTGGAACACCACGATGCCCAGCGCCCAGCGGCCGCCAAGCTCGTGCCTGATGGCCGCGATAGCCGCGACGCACGGGGTGTACAGCAGGCAGAACACCAGGAGCGACACGACGGAGAGCGGCGTGAGCGTGGCGAGCAGCTGCGCCGTGGAGCCAAACAGGACGGAAAGCGTCGCGACCACGATCTCCTTTGCCATGAAGCCCGCGATCAGCGCCGTGGTGATGCGCCAGTCGCCAAAGCCCAGGGGCGAGAAGACCGGGGAGATCCAGGCCGCGATGGCCGCCAGGATCGAATCGCGCGCGTCCTTGGCGACCGCGAGGGTCGGCGTGAAGTACTGCAGGAACCACACGACGACGGCGGCCGCGAACACCACGGTGAACGCCCGGTGCAGGAAGTCCTTGGTCTTCTCCCACATGAGCATGAGCACGGACTTCGCGCTGGGAAGGCGATAGTTGGGAAGCTCCATCACAAACGGGACGGCCTCGGCGCGGTCGACGGTCTTGTGCGTGACGAGCGCCACGAGCACGCCGACGACGATGCCCGTGAGGTACAGGCAGAGCATCACGAGGCCGCCCTTGCCCGGGAAGAACGCCGCGCTGAAGTAGCCGTAGATCGTGAGCTTGGTGGTGCAGCTCATGAACGGCGTGAGCGCGATGGTGAGCTTGCGGTCGCGCTCGGACGGCAGCGTGCGGGCGGACATGACGGCGGGCACCGTGCAGCCGAAGCCCACGAGCATGGGCACGATGGAGCGGCCGGACAGGCCGATCTTGCGCAGCAGCTTGTCCATGAAGAACGCGACGCGCGCCATGTATCCCGTGTCCTCCAGAAGCGACAGGAAGAAGAACATGGTCACGATGATCGGCGCGATGGGCAGCACCGTGCCGACGGCGTTGAAGATGCCGCCGATCACGAGGGAGTGCAGCACTGGGTTCACGCCGGCCGCCGTGAGGCCCGCGTCCGTCGCGGCCGCAAGCGCGTCGACGCCCGCCGCGACGAGGTTCTGCAGCGCGAGCCCGATGACGTTGAACGTGAGGAAGAACACGGCGCCCATGATGAGCACGAACATGGGGATGGCCGTGTACTTGCCGGTCAGGACGCGGTCGATCCTGCGGCTGCGCTCCTGCTCGCGCGAGGCATGCGGCTTCACGACCGCGGCGGACACGACCTTCTCGATGAACGAGAAGCGCATGTCCGCGATGGCGGCGGCGCGGTCGAGGCCGCGCTCCTCCTCCATCTGGTGCACGATGTGCTCCACGGCGTCGAGCTCGTTCTTCTCTAGCGCGAGGGCCTCCGTCACGTGGGCGTCGCCCTCCACCAGCTTCGACGCGGCGAAGCGCACGGGAATGTTCGCGCGCTTCGCGTGGTCCTCTATCAGGTGCATGATGGCGTGCAGGCAGCGATGCACGGCGCCGCCGTGGTCGCTGGGGTCACAGAAGTCCTGCCGGCCGGGAAGCTCCTGGTAGCGCGCCACGTGTATGGCGTGGCTCACGAGCTCGTCCACGCCCTCGCCCTTGACGGCCGATATCGGCACCACGGGGATGCCCAGCATGTCCTCCATCAGGTTCACGTCGATCGTGCCGCCGTTGCCCTGGACCTCGTCCATCATGTTGAGCGCGAGCACCATGGGCTTGTCCAGCTCCATCAACTGCATCGTCAGGTACAGGTTGCGCTCTATGTTCGTGGCGTCCACGATGTTGATGATGGCGTTTGGCTGCTCCTCCAGAATGTACTGGCGGCTCACGAGCTCCTCCGGGCTGTACGGGGAGAGCGAGTAGATGCCCGGCAGGTCCGTCACGTCCGTGTCGGGGTGCCCCTTGATGGCGCCGCTCTTGCGGTCCACCGTGACGCCGGGGAAGTTGCCCACGTGCTGGTTCGAGCCCGTGAGCTGGTTGAACAGGGTGGTCTTGCCGCAGTTCTGGTTGCCCGCGAGCGCGAAGCGAAGCACTTCTCCCTCAGACACCGGATGCGAGTGGTCGCTCGTGCGCACGTCCACCTTGTCGGGCAGGCCGTCCTCGCCAAGGCCCGGGTGCCCAATGCTCCTGTGGCGCCCGCGCGCGGCGCCGGCCGGCACGGGGCACGCCTCCGTCGTGACGCGAATCTTGCGCGCATCCGCGATGCGCAGCGTCAGCTGGTAGCCATGGACGCTGAACTCCATGGGATCGCCCATGGGCGCGTACTTCTCGAGCGTGATCTGCGCGCCGGGTATGACGCCCATGTCCAGGAAGTGCTGGCGGAGCGCACCCTCCCCTCCCACGACGGATATGGTGACGGTCTGGCCGATCTCCACGGAGGCGAGCGTGCCCTCCTCGCGCAGGGCCTCGCCGTCCGCGCGCGTTGTCGAAGATCTGCCATCTGACATGTCGATGCCTGACATGATGTGCCTTTCGATAGTTAACTTAATCTTACAAATCATACAACATCCGGCCATGACCGCGTGAGGCGCGCAGATGATGCGCGGACATTGATGCAGGGGACGGCGCAGCCGAGAAGATCGGCACCCACGATCGAGCGTGTCAAGTACTATCGTGCGAGGTAACAGGCTCAATCCGTCAACGGCAAATTTGAAGTCCTCGCCCATAGCTCCTCCATCGAACTTCACAATAGAAACAAAATGCAACCTTAAGAGGGGTGGAGTCATGACGCAGCTAGCACGCAAGGTCGTAATCATCGGAGCCGGAAACGTGGGCAGCCACGTTGCCATGAACCTCATGGTCAGCCAGTACGCGGACGAGATCGTGTTCCTGGACATCAACGAGGACGCTGCAAACGCGCAGGTAGAAGACTTGAAGGACATGCTCACAGCCACCAGGCGCCACGTACACATCCGCGTGGGCACCTACGACGACTGCGCGGACGCGAGCTTCATCGTGATGACAGCCGGCCGCAGCCGTCGACCCGGCGAGACACGCCTCCAGATGCTCGAGAGCACGTTCTCGATCCTGGGCAGCATCGTCGACCCCATCGCGAAGTCCGGTTTCTCCGGCTTCCTCATCTGCGTGTCCAACCCCGCGGACGTCGTGGCGGAGTACTTCTATCGCAAGCTCGACCTGCCGCGCTCGAGGGTGTTCAGCACCGGGACGTCGCTCGACACCGTCCGCCTCAGGCGCCACATCGCGAGCATCGTGGACGTGGACCGCGACCAGGTCGAGGCGTTCTGCATGGGCGAGCACGGCGACTCCTCGTTCATCCCGCGCACGCACATCTCCATCGGCGGCATCGGCATCGAGGAGTACCTGCGCAGCCACCCGCAGCTCGCGGACAAGCTCGACTACGCTACGCTCACGGAGACCGTCCACACCTCCGGCGGGCGCATCGTCGCCGGCAAGGGCTCCACGGAGTTCGGCATCGGTTCCGTCGTCGCCGTGCTCATCGCGTCCATCCTCCACAACGAGCGCCTCGTGACGCCGCTCTCCGTCCACCTCGAGGGAGAGTACGGCGAGAAGGACGTGTCGGTGGGAGTGCCATGCATCCTCGGACGCAACGGCATCCAGGAGATCCTCCCGCTCGAACTCTCGCAGGACGAGAGGGACGCCATGCACTCATCCTGCAACGTCATCCGCGAGGCATTCGCGAGCATCGAGTAGCTCCGGCCCGCGGCGCGCCGCGCTCCACGCGGTGCCCCACATGAACGGTCGCACCACCCGTAGCACCGGACCAGCTGCACCACTTCCCGACAGATGTCGCACCTGTCAGAAAGTGGTACCTATTTGTACATGCGAACCTGCCACTATCTGACAGAAGCCGAACCTGTCAGATAGTGGTGGACTTTTTCGCGAAAAAGCCACTTCGGCATGCGCAAACCATCCCACTAACTGACAGAAGTCACACCTGTCAGAAAGTGAGGCCCTTTCCCACGCACGAACTCCTCACTACCTGACAGAAGTCACACCTGTCAGGTAGTGAGGCGCCTCGTCACGCGCGCGCCGCACGTCCTCCCCCGCCGCGCGCGCAAAACCCTCCCATCGTCTAGAATTCTTCCAGCTATCTGCACGGCGCCGACCGGCGGCCGCGCCCGTCCCCATCGCACCCATACACGCGAGGAGTTGCCTTGACCCAACCCACGTCCGCAAAGCACGCACGCAAGACCGATTCCTCAGCCGGCGCAACGGCCGCCAAGCCAGCCAAGAGCCGCAGGAAGGCGATCTCCCTCCTCGCCCTCGGCATCGCGACTGCCCTCGTCACGGGCCAGGTCGCGGGCACAAGCTACTATGGCTCGCACTTCGTCCCCGGCACCACCGTGAACGGCGCGGACGTGTCCAACATGACGGAGGCCGAGCTCACTCGCCAGGTCGCGACGAGCGCCACCTCCTGGAAGACGACCGTCGCCGGCCAGGGCCTCACCTTCGCCATCGGCGCCACTGACATCGACCTGGACGTCAGCCCCGCAGACTACGCCCGCGACGCGAAGGCCCAGACCGACGCCGCCTCGTGGGCGCTCGACCTCGCGCACCCCAGGCACATCACGGTGTCCAAGACCGTCGCCTACAACAGGAAGAAGCTCGACGCCCTGGTCGACGCCGCCGTCCAGGCTCACAACCAGAGCGCCACGCCGCCCAAGAACGCCTGGTGCGCCCTGAACCAGAAGACGTCCACGTTCGAGGTCACGCAGGAGGCGCTCGGCACGGCGCTCGACGCCAACGTCGTGAAGGCGCAGGTCGAGAAGGGCGTCGCGCGCCTCCACACCAAGGTCTCCCTCAAACGCGACGCGCTCCTCCGCCCGCAGCTCACGAGCAAGGACGCCGGCCTTCTGAAGGCCGTGGACACGGCGAACGCGTACGCCGGCCATGCCATCACGCTCACGAAGGACGGAAAGCCCCTCGCGAAGCTCGATAAGAAGACGGTCGCCACCTGGGTGCGCGTGGGCGACGACCTTTCCGTGGGCCTCGACCGTGACGCCATCGCCCAGTGGGCGCGCGACTCCCTCGCGAAGAAGGTCGCGAAGTCCGACGAGGAGCACGACTACGCCATCGACGCCGCCTCGCTCGCGGCGTCCGTCGCCAACGCCGCGCAGGGCGAGAAGGACGGCTCCCTCGAGGTTCCGCTCGCCGTCACCGCCACCCGTCCCGCGCAGACGCCCGGCCACGAGGGCCGCGGCCGCCACATAGACCTGAACCTCTCCACCCAGTACGCGCGCTTCTACGACAAGGACGGCTCGGTCATCTGGCGCTCGTACTTCGTGAGCGGCAATACGTCCGAGGGGCGGGCCACCCCCACGGGAACGTTCAAGGTCAACGCGAAGCGCACGAACGAGACGCTCGTCGGCGCAGACGAGGACGGCGACGGCGAGCCCGACTACAAGAGCCACGTCGCGTACTGGATGCCGTTCGTCGGCAACGCAGTGGGCCTGCACGATGCCAGCTGGCGCTCCGCCTTCGGCGGATCAATCTACTCCTATGCAGGAAGCCACGGCTGCGTGAACCTTCCCCCGCGGGCGGCGCGCGAGCTCTACGGCCTCGTCAAGGTCGGCGACACCGTCTACGTCCACTCGTAGCCGCCCGCACGCGCCACACACAGCGGGGCGGGCCCCGTCGCACCCGGCGAAGCCCGCCCCGTCCCTACAGCTCGGCCTGCGTCAGCACCCTAAAGCCGGCCTCCTCCAGCTTGAACACGGCCTTCGACGCCTCCGCCGGCACGCGGATCTTCAGGATGTCCACGGCGCGGTCGCCGGACGTGCTGAAGCAGTAGCCGTACTCCACGGGGATGTCCAGGTCGTCCAGCACGCCCAGCAGCTCCGCCAGGCCGCCGGGCCTGTTGGGCACCTCGATGGCGGCCACCTTCGTGACCATGGCGCGATAGCCCTTCTCGTCCAGATAGTCGCGGGCGCGCGGCGCGTCGTCGCACACGATGCGCACGACGCCGTACTCCGGCGTATCGGCTATGGTGAGGGCCCTCATGTCGATGCCCGCCGCCGCGATGTCGCGGCAGAGCTTCGCGAGCCTGCCCTCGGAGTTCTCCAGGAAGACGGTGAGCTGGTCAATCATTTCAGGTTCTCCCCCCTCAGGTCCACGATGCGCTTCGCCTTGCCCTCGGAGCGCGATATCGACATGGGCTCCACAAGGCGCACGCGGATGCCAACGGACAGCGCCGTCTTGAGAGCGCCCTGGATCTGGCGCTGCAACTCCTCGATGGCGCCGGTCGAGTCGATGTCGAAGTCCGGGTTAGCCTCGACCTTCAGGGTCGCGACGTCCAGGTAGTTCTTCGTGGTGAGCTCAATCTGGTACCAAGAGGATACCTGCTCGAACGTCTTCATCACGTTCTCTATCTGGCTGGGGAACACGTTTACGCCGCGAATGATGAGCATGTCGTCCGTGCGGCCCTGCAGGCGGTCGATGCGGCGGTGCGTGCAGCCGCACGGGCACTCGCCCGGCAGGATCCGCGTGATGTCGCGCGTGCGATAGCGCACGACGGGGCTCGCCTCGCGGTCGAGCGTCGTCACCACGAGCTCGCCCCACTCGCCGTCCGGCAGCACCTCGCCGGTCGCGGGGTCGATGACCTCGCAATAGAAGTGGTCCTCCGCAATGTGGAGGCCGTCCTGCTCAAGGCACTCAACGGCAAGGCCGGGGCCACCGGTCTCCGTCAGGCCGTAGATGTCCAGCACCTTGTAGTCCAGCTTGCGCTCGAGCTCGCGGCGGAAGTTGTCGCTGAACGCCTCCGCGCCGTGGATGCCCACCTTCAGGCTGAACTCCTTGGAGGGGTCGATCCCCATGGCAAGCGCCGTGTCCGCGATGTGCATGGCGTAGCTGGGCGTGCACTCCAGCACCGTGGTGCCCATCTCGCGCAGCACGCGAATCTGGCGCTCCGTGTTGCCGGCGCTAATGGGGATGACGGTCGCGCCGGAGCGAAGCGACCCGTAGTGCGCGCCCAGGCCGCCCGTGAACAGGCCGTAACCGTAGCAGATCTGGCACACGTCGTCCGCCCCCAGCCCCGCAAAGCGGAACGCGCGAGAAAAGCATTCGGCCCACGCCCTGAGGTCCGCCTCGGTATACGCCGCCACCGTGGCGACGCCCGTCGTGCCGGACGACATGTGGATCTCCTTCACGTCGCCCCTCGGCACGCCCACCATGCCGTACCGGTAGTTGTCGCGCAGGTCCTGCTTCGTAACGAACGGCGCGCGCCTGAGGTCGTCCAGGTCACGGATGGCATACGGGTCGAACCCCGCCTCGTCGAAGCTCCTGTGATAGAAGGGAATGTCCTCGTAGCAGTGGATTGCGGTCTTGCGGATGCCCTCCACCTGGGCCGACGCGATCCAATCGCGCGACATCGTGAGGACGTCTTCCTGTGTGCTCATGAACAACCCCTTGCGGCGCTTCGCGCCATCGATGCCAAGCCAACAGGAACATAGTATCTGCAACCGGTTTCCATGCCGTTACCAATGCCCGGACGCACAAATCGCCCCGCGGGCGGCAGGCGCGCGGGGCGAGAAGGACGTTCGTCTTTGGTTGTACGGGCGGTCGGAACGCACGTCCTTCTCGCTGGCGTCACGCCATGGCGGGACCGCGCGCTACGCGAGGACGAGGCCGATCACGTACGCGCAGCAGCCGCCGAGGAGAATCGTCACGGGCAGCGTCACGAACCACGCGCCGATGATCTTGCGGGCGACGCCCCAGCGCACGGAGCTGCGACGGCGGGCGGAGCCGGCGCCCATGATGGACGTGGTGATGACCTGCGTCGTGGAGACGGGCGCGCCGAGCGCGGTCATGGTCTCGATCGCGATGGCGGAGGACGTCTCGGCCACGAAGCCGATGACGGGGTTCAGCTTCGTCACGCCATCGCCCACGGTGCGCATGATGCGGCCGCCGCCGATGGAGGTGCCAAGGGCCATGGTGCACGCGCACATGATCTTGACCCACACGGGAATGCCGGCCGCGGGGTCCGCGAACCCGGCCGTCACGAGCGCCAGGGTGATGATGCCCATAGTCTTCTGCGCGTCGTTGTTGCCGTGGCTGTACGCCATGAACGCCGCGGAGAGGATCTGCATCCTGTGGAACAGCCAGTTGGCCTTCATGGGGTGCCAGTTGGCGAACAGCTCGAACACGAGCTTCATGATCACGTAGCCCAGGGCCATGCCGATGAGCGGGGACGTGAACAGCGGGATGACGACCTTGTCGAGCACGCCCTCCCACTTGACGTGGCGCACGGAGTGCGTGAACACGATCGTCGCGCCGATGAGGCTGCCGATGAGCGCGTGCGAGGACGAGCTGGGGATGGAGCGCCACCACGTGAAGAGGTCCCACAGGATGGCGCCCAGAAGCGCCGCGAGGATCACGTAGAGCTCGAGCTTGATGTCCACGATGCCCGCCGCGATGGTCATGGCGACCTTCTCGCTCATGAACGCGCCGACGAAGTTCATGGTCGCGGACATGAGGATGGCGACGCGCAGGGGAAGCGCCTTGGTGTACACCGTCGTCGCGATGGCGTTCGCGGTGTCGTGGAAGCCGTTGATGAACTCGAAGACCAAGGCGGCCCCGAGCACGCAGACGAGAAGGGCGCTAACCATTTTTCACAATGACATTCTGGATCTCGTTGGCCACGTTCTTGCAGGCGTCCAGCGTGTTCTCCATCTTGTCCAGCAGGCTCTTCCACTTGAGGATGTCCACGGTGTGGAGGTCGGAGCGGAAGATGGCCGCGAGCCCGTCGCGGTAGACGACGTCTCCCCTGTCCTCGGCGTCGTTGGCGGCCTTCGTCTCCTTCAGGAGGGACTCGTCCTTCTTGAAGTCCTGGAACTTCGCGAACGCGTGGTCGAGGTCGAGCGTCGCCTCGAGGATGAGCTTCGCCATCTCGATCGCCTCGGGGCGCATCTCGTCGATGTCGTAGAGCTTGAAGCGGGCGGAGACGTTCTCGAGCCCGTCGACGATGTCGTCCATCTTGAGCGCGAGCGCGCTGATGTCCTCGCGGTCGAACGGGGTGATGAACGAGGAGTTCAGGGTGGTGATGATCTTGCTGACCATCTCGTCTCCCCTGGTCTCGAACTCCTTGATCTCAGGGATGCGGTACGAGAGCTTGTCGTAGTTCTCGACGATCTCCAGGAAGAGCTCGGAGGCCTCGGAGGTCATCTTGCTGAACTCCTGGAACATGAGGAAGAACGCGTCTTCCTTGCGACTTACACGGCTCATGCTGTCAGTAGCCTTTCACGACGCCACGCGGCAGCGCTACGAGTACTCGCACCAACGGGCGAAACCAGATTGCAAGCTGCATGTTAGCAGAACGTAATGAAATATAACTGCCACTGACCTAAAAATGCAGCACAGGCATGCTGTGCGTGAGACTTGCGGCTGCCTTGCGCGCGGTGAGCGCAAGGTCCTAAGGCGAGGGCGCCTCAGCGCTCCGGCGCATCGACCGGCTCCGCACCCTGTTCCTGAGCTGCGGTTTCCCTCATGCGCGCACGGTCATGCGGCATCCCCGCGGGCGGCACCGGAAACTCCCCGGCACCCGGCGGCAAGCACGGGCCCTCGCGCTTCTCGCCCGGCGCCCCCATCACGAAACCGCCATGATGCGGCTGCGGGAGCGCCCTGGTGCGGCGGACGGCGCGCCACAGCGACGGAAGGTACAGCACGCAGAGGACCGCGTACAGCACGATGGAGCTCATGGCCTCCTCGCGGCCGGACGAGACGTAGTTGGTGCTGAGGCTCTCCCCGAAGAGCGCGTACGGTATGACCATGATCGAGAAGTCGTCCAGCGCGTGGAACAGGATGGCGCCCGTGAGGTTGTCGTCCTCCACGACGGCGGCGGAGAGCACGGCGCCGTAGATGCCGGTCTGCGCCACCTTGAGCGCGGCCTGGGCAAGCTCGAGCGGGCTTGCGTAGTCGAGCCCCACCCAGTCGATGTGCAGCGTCCCGAAGTAGACGGACGAGACGGCGATGCACGCCCACAGCGCGCCGCGGCTGCGCCCGAAGCGCGACAGCAGGCCGCCAAGCAGCACACCGCGCACGTAGCATTCCTCGTAGATGCCTATGCACAGGCAGAACACCACGTAGTACGCCACGTTTTGCGCCCAATGGGGCGAGAGGCGCTCGGTGCCCGACGCGTAGCCCGCCACCTGGGTGCAGGTAAGCGCAAGGCTGACGGCGAGTATGGGCCACGCGAGCCGCCAGACGTTCCGGAAGGACGCGCGCGACGGGACGAGCATACGCCGGCCGCCCAAAAGGCAGACGGCCACGGCCATGTACAGGGCGGACGAGACCTCGAGCGAGAGGTTCTCATCGAGGTGCAGCCGAGATATAAGCAGGTAGACGAGCCCCTGGAACACGGGTGCAAACGCGGCGACCACGAGGGCCGCTGCGAGCCTACTGCGCCGGCGCCGGCCGCGGGCCGCCACGCTACGCCCTCCCGGCCGAGCCGAGCTCGGCGAGCGTGGCCGCAACCCGCGCGCGTGCGCGCCTCACGTCCTCGCGGGCGTCCTCGATGCGGGACTGCACGAAGAGGTCCGTAATTGAGTTGTCGAAAACGATGTCGAACAGCTCGAGCATGTCGCTTCGCCTGAGGTCGACGCCCGTGACGCCGGAGCAGTCGCGCAGCTCGCGGGCGAACGCCTCAAGGTCGCGCTGGGCGCGCCCCACCGCCTCGGAGGCGCCGTCCAGGCGCGAGCGCTTCACGAGGCTCGTAAGGAGGCCCCCGCCCAAGATGTCGAGCAGGCCCCAGTTGCGCGCGCCGTCAAGCTGCTCCGCCGCCTCGTCCAGGCTCCGGAGGGCGCGCGTGCCCGCGGCTCGGGCCCGCTCGAGTCTTGCGTCCGATGTCATGGTGCACCTCCGAATGCGGGGCGGCGGGGCGGCGCTTCTCGCCCGGGCGCCCCGCAGATAACTGTCAGATAACTGTCTAGGTGAAGCCTACCCATAATGCGGCACAAAGACACGCGCAAGGACGCCGTTTGTTTGTGAACGAGTGCACAATCTGGTGCGCGCCGTGGCCTCGACGTGCCAAAATCTAGGGTGGTCGGGGCTGTGGGCACCCTTTGCGCGGCACCGCCGACGAATGGTAGTTGGGAGCGCCTCCCAACGAGGCTAAGGGGGAATCCATGCTGAGGATCGGACTGCTCACGAGCGGCGGCGACTGCCAGGCGCTGAACGCGACCATGCGCGCCATAGTGAAGACGGTGTATAACAACACGAAGGAGGGCGTGGAGGTCTACGGCTTCAAGGACGGCTACCAGGGGCTCATCTACGGACGCTACCGCAAGATGGACTGGGGCGACTTCAGCGGCATCCTCACGATGGGCGGCACCATCCTGGGCACGAGCCGCACGCCGTTCAAGCGCATCGACACGCCGGAGGCGGACGGGGTCCAGAAGGTCCCCGCGATGAAGAAGAACTACAAGGCCCTCAAGCTTGACTGCCTGTTCGTGCTGGGCGGCAACGGCTCCACGAAGACGGCGAACCGCCTGCGCGAGGAGGGGCTGAACGTCATCTGCCTGCCGAAGACGATCGACAACGACACGTTTGGCACGGACATCACGTTTGGCTTCACGAGCGCCATCGACGTGGCGACGCGCTGCATCGACGACATCCACACGACGGCGAGCTCGCACGGGCGCGTGTTCGTGATCGAGATCATGGGCCACAAGGTGGGCTGGATCCCCCTGTACGCCGGCGTCGCGGGCGGCGCGGACGTGATCCTCATCCCCGAGATCCCCTACAAGATGGACAACGTGGTCGATGCGATCGAGAGGCGCGAGAAGAACGGCGGCCGGTTCTCGATCATCGTGTGCGCGGAGGGGGCCATCTCGCAGGAGGAGGCCGCCATGCGCAAGAAGGACTACAAGGCGAAGGTCGCAAAGCGCGTGAAGCCGTCCGTCGCGTACGACATCGCGGAGGAGGTCGCGGGCCGCACCGGCAAGGAGGTGCGCGTGGCCGTTCCCGGGCACACCCAGCGCGGCGGCCAGCCGGACGCCCAGGACCGCATACTCGCGACGCAGTGCGGCGTCGAGGCTGCGCGCGGCTTCCTTGAGGGGAAGTTTGGCTACATGATCGCCAAGGTGGGAGGCAGGATGCGCCGCGTGCCGCTCGAGGACGTGGCGGGCAAGCTGAAGTACGTCGACCCGAAGAGCGACCTCGTGCGCGAGGCGCGCATGCTTGGCATCAGCTTCGGCGACGAGTAACGAGGGTCCCGGCGCGCCCCGCGCCGGACACGCAACCCGCAGGACCCCTTGCGCAGTGCCTTCGCCCAGGCGCGCGAGGGGTCCCCTCATGTGGACGTGGCGCGCACGGGCTCCGCAAGTTGAGAACTTTGTAAACCATCGCGCGCGACGTCCATGCATTGGGTAACATAGCGCAAATGCAATGGCGGGCAGACGCCCGCCGCACCCCGTTGGAAGGAGAAGGACATGACGTGTACGCGCTGTTGCACCGCGATCGACCGCGACGCAGCGTGTCGCCGCGATGCCCTTCTCGCCCGGCGCGCCTAGCGCGCAACTTCCAACGTAAGGAGCACAAGCATGTGCGAACTGTTTGCCCTCAATGCGGAGGGTCCCGTCAACACCAACGCCTACCTGCGCGAGTTCTTCTCGCACAGCGTGAACCACCCCCACGGCTGGGGCATTTCCTGGCGCGACGGCGACCCGTTCGACGACGCGTCCGTCACCCTCGTGCGAGAGGGCAGGCGCGCCATAGACTCGGACCTCAACTGGAAGGTCCTGGGCTCCCCCGTCGAGAAGAGCCACGTCCTCGCCCACATACGCTATGCCACGGGCACCGACATGGCCGAGCACAACTGCCACCCGTTCAGGACGGTCGACATGACCGGCAGGCAGTGGACGCTCATCCACAACGGCATCCTGTTCAACGAGGGGCTGACCTTCCCCTACGAGGGCCGCACCGAGGGCGAGACCGACAGCGAGCGCATGGCGGCGTTCCTGACGGACGTGATGGACGAGGCGTACCTGCGTGGCGCGAAGGTCACGTTCCACGTGCGCTTTGGGGCGCTCACCGGCGCCGTGACGCAGCTGGCGAACCGCAACCGCGTGAACATCATCCTGGACGACGGCGAGTACACCTACGTGCACACGAACACGTCGAAGTGCACGCTGTTCTATCGCTCGTTCACGGACGAGAAGGGCGGGCAGGCCATAGTCGTGAGCACGACGTGCCTTGGGGGCTCCGCCGAGGCGCAGGAGTGGAAGCCCGTGCCTGCGAACCGCCTGATCGCGCTTCGCGACGGCCGCCTGGTGAGGACGTCCGCGCCGCACGGGTACCGCTTCTGCGAGACGATACTGGAGCTGCAGCGCAAGATGGGCGTGCGCCCGGAGGACTACGTGGCGTAAGGCCACACGACCAGCCGCGGGGCGACGGCGACGGGGGCGCGTCCTTCTCGCCGCGCGTCCGCCTTGCCGGCACCGGAAAGGTCGGCATAGCGAACGTCGGCATAGCGAACGGGGCCTGGTCCGGAGGAATCCGAACCAGGCCCCGCGCACATGCGGTAGGTGCGTGACCTTGGGCAGCGCAGACGCTACTCGAAGAGGTTGGCGTCGCCGTCCTTGATGCCGAGGAGGGCACCGAGCGCCTCGTTCTCGTCCGCGCCGTCGCAGGTAATCTCGACCTTGGTGCCGGTGCCGAGGCCGGCGGCGAGGATCATCATGATGGACTTGGCGTTGACGGGAGCGGAGCCCTTGTCAAGGTCCTTGATGGTGACGGCGCACTGGTACTGCTTCGCGACCTGCACGAACTGGGAAGCAGGGCGAGCGTGGAGACCGGTGGGGCTGACGATGGAAACTTGCTTGGAAACCATAACGCACTCCTTTAGATTAAACAGGGGAAGGGCAAGGCGCCCTGTCCAATTGATGCCTTGCTTGATGATTATAGTAACAAAGAAAACATGTGGGATGGTCATTGGATGCCAAAATGTGTCGGTATGCGCATGCAAGCCTCCCATCGCACGGGTTAGACCTAGAATTTAGCCCTAGAATATTCTGAATCGCCACCACGGACCGGCGCGTCGCGAGGGAGCGCGCCGGCTCACCCAAGGAGAGACCCCATGGCAAAGCCGCACGACCACACCGACACGCAGTCCGCAGAGGGCGGGGCCCCGAAGGACGAGGGGCTCGAGTATCCCGGCGCGGTGCCCGTGGCGGCAGACGAGCTTGACGTGATAACCGGCAAGGACCTGGACAGGCAGCGCGCGAAGTCGCACAAAGGGAAGGGTGCCGACGCGACGGGCGCGGACTCGGAGAACCCCCTCAAGGGCGGCTTTGGCGCCATCAGGCAGGTGCGCGCCGCGGCGAAGCGCCGCGCGGAGGCCCACGACAAGGTGAAGTCGCTCAAGGCTGAGCTCGAGGAGAGCCAGAAGGTCCTGGACCACCGCACGAAGATCGAGGCGGACTACGAGAAGATCGTGGCCACCCAGAACGACGCGCTCATGGTGCAGGGTCAGGCGTCCGCACGCGCCCAGGCCGTGATGGACCAACAGTCGGCCGAGAAGGCCGAGCTCGAGGGGCGGCTCGCCCAGATGAAGACCGAGCACGAGGAGCAGCTGAGGCCGTACCGCGAGCTGATGGAGTCCACGAAGGGGCGCGCGGACGACGCCGCGAAGACGCTCGCCGACGCGAAGCGCCAGGCGAAGGCGGCGGACCAGCAGCTGGGAGAGGCGACGAAGCGGCGCGAGCAGAGCGTGGCCTCGGCAAACCGCTCCGTCGACAACTCGCAGGAGCGCCTGCGCAAGGCGGAGGGCGAGCTCGACGCGCTGAAGGCGGACTCGAACGCCTCCCCCGCCGTGGTGCAGAAGAAGCAGAGCGACATCGTGGCCGAGCGCGCGCACCTGGACGCGGCGCGCGCGGACCTCGACCGCGTCACGAACGAGTACAAGCAGCTGGTAGACGGCGCGCAGGCCAACCTTGCCGCGCAGAGGCGCGCGCTCGAGAGCGCGGAGACGGCGGCCGACGCCGCGAAGCGCGAGGCGGACGAGCACCGCGAGGAGTACGAGCGCCTGTACAACGCCGCCCTCGCGGGCGAGAAGGAGCTTTCCGACGAGATCGCGAAGCGCGACCGCGCCATCACGACCGCCGGCAAGGAGCGGCAGGACGCGGACGCGCGCCAGGCCGAGGCGAAGAAGCTGCTGGACGAGGCGACGGAGATACACGCGACGCCCGAGGTGAGCGCGGAGCTCGCGCGCACGATCGCCCAGGGTCGCAAGGAGCTCGAGGAGCGCATGAAGTCCGCCCAGAAGCTCGCCCACGAGGAGAAGCACCTGCGCGAGGCAACGAGGAAGCAGCGCTTCCTGTTCATAGGGGCCATCGTGCTGGCAGTGGTCCTCGTGGCGCTTGTGGCGACGTTCGTGATGCGGACGCTCTAGGCAGGCGCGCGGCCCGCCCTGGGCCGGCATGTTTGCGCAAGGATACGAGCCGCGGCTCCCCATCCTAGGTGACGGGGAGCCGCGGCTCTTTGCATGGTCCGGCGAGTTCGAGGCGCCGGGGTCGCGACGACGACGCTACACCATGAGCATGGCGTCGCCGAAGCTGAAGAAGCGGTACTTCTCGGCGATTGCCGCCTGATAGGCGGCCATGATCTGCTCGCGCGTGGCGAACGCGGAGACGAGCATCATGAGGGTCGAGCGCGGCACGTGGAAGTTCGTGACCATGGCGTCGACCACGTGGTAGGTGGAGCCGGGCATGAGGTAGAGGTTCGTGGTGGCGTCGCGGCGCTCGACGATGTCTCCCCTGCCGAGGGTCTTCGCGGAGTCCGGCGCGTCCTCGAAGCGGCGCGCGACGCACGGGGGCTCCCACGCGGGCGCTTCCGCGTCGAACGCGCTCTCGAGCGAGCGGACGGACGTGGTGCCGATGGCGACGACGCGATGGCCCGCGGCCTTCGTGGCGTGCACGGCGTCCACTACGTCCTGGCTCACGTGGTAGCGCTCCGTGTGCATGACGTGCTTCGTGGGGTCATCCTCCTCCACCAGGCGGAACGTGTCGATCCCGACCTCGAGCTCCACGGTCTTCCACTGCACGCCCATGCCCTCGATCCTGCGGATGAGCTCCGGCGTGAAGTGCAGGCCGGCCGTGGGGGCCGCCGCGGAGTGCTCCTCGTGCATGGCGTAGACCGTCTGGTACTTCTCCGGGTCGCCGTCGTACTGCGTGATGTAGGGAGGCAGGGGCACGTGGCCGGCCTTGTGGATGGCCTCGTCCAGCGTGAGGCCCTCGGCCGGCTCGAAGCGCACCAGGCGGCCGCCGCGGCTTTCGTCCACGTAGTCCACGACCTCGCCCGTGAGGACGACGGGCCAGCTCATGGGCGCGTGGATGCCGCCCTCGCGGTACTCGATGACGGCGCCCTGCTTCAGGCGCTTGCCGGGCTTCACCAGGCACTCCCACACGTGGCCCATCACGTCCAGGTCCTCGCGGCGCTTCAGCAGGAGCGTCTCGCTCACCCCGCCCGTGCCGCGCTTGTGCCCCATCAGGCGCGCCGGCATGACGCGCGTCTTGTTCGCGACGACGAGGTCGCCCGGCTCCAGGTAGTCCACGATGTCGTAGAAGTGCCTGTGCTCGACGGACCCGTCGTCGCGGTGCAGCACGAGCAGCCTGCACGAGTCGCGCGGCTCCGCCGGCTCCTGCGCGATGAGCTCCTCGGGAAGGTCGTAGTCAAAGTCGTCTGTGCGCATGCGTAACCCCGCATCCCTCGCGCGCGGCCTTCGGGGTCGCGCGCATCGCGTGTTCCAACAGCCGCCCATGATAGCGCGACGGACGGCCGGCCCGCGCGGCGCGCGCGAACGTTCAGCACAAAAAGCGGAGAAGGGCGGGCGCCCGCGGCGGCACCACGCCCTAGCCGGGCAGGTACTCCGGGCGGGGAGGCAGCTCGCGGCCCTCGCGCCGGGCCGCCTTCGCGGCCTTGCGCCAGTCGCGTGCCTCGTGGCGCTCGAGGGCGGCCTCCGCCGCGGAGAAGCGGCAGCCGCAGTAGTTCTGCCGGTACATGCCGAGCGCACGGGAGTCTTCCACGGACTCCGGGTAGTGCGGGCGGAAGTCGCGCCACACGGGCGCGAGGCCATGCGCAGCCGCAAGCGACACGAGCTCGTCGTGGCAGGCGTCGAACAGCTGGTACGGCGAGACGGCAAGCGTCGTCGACACGAAGCGGAAGCCCCGCTCGCGCGCCACGCGGCAGCTTTCCGCCAGTCTCACGGCATAGCACGCCCTGCACCTGCGCTCGCGGTCGAAGCCCTTGGGGGCGACGCCCCTCTCCCACGCGTCGCGGTCGTCCGCCGCGACGATCACGTCCACGCGCGCGACGTCGCGCGCCCACGCCATGAGCACCGCAAGGCGCCGGTCGTGCTCGCGGACGGGCTGGATGTTGGGGTTCGTCCAGCATATGGTGGGCTCGAAGCCCTCCTGCCTGAGGTACTTGACGGGCTCGAGCGAGCACGGACCGCAGCATGCGTGCAGAAGGAGCGGCGTGCGCGCGGACGCCGCGCCCGATGCCGCCTGAGAGTGTCCGTACATCCGCATGCCCCCCGAACTCGCCCGACGCTAGTAAGATGAGAGCATACGACAACGACGGGAGGCAGCATGGACATCAAGGTTGTGCTCGACAAGAACGGCATGGTTCCGGACCGCTACGCGAAGCACGCGGACGCCGCGCACCTGCACGCGCAGAAGCCGACGACGTCGTTTCCCTTCGAGGTGGAGGGCATACCGCAGGGCGCGCGCTCGCTTGCGCTCGCGTTCACGGACTACGACTCCATCCCCGTGTGCGGGTTCACGTGGATCCACTGGGTCGCGGCGGGGATCGACGCCTCGCTCGCGCGCGACGGGCGGCTCGCCTTCCCGGAGGACGCGTCGAACCTGGGGTCGTTTGGCATGGTGCAGGGCAAGAACTCGTCCGCGAGCAGTCTCGTGGGAAGCTCCGACCCGCTGCTGACCTGCCGCTACAACGGCCCGCAGCCGCCCGACCGGGACCACGTGTACACGCTCCGGGTGTTCGCGCTGGACGTCATGCCAGACCTTCGCGAGGGCTTCTGGGCAAACGAGCTCGTGCATGCCATGCGCGGGCACGTGATCGATCGGGCCGAGGCGAACCTGCCCGCACGGGCGTAGCGCACGGGTAAGGCGCACGCACGGAAGTGTCCGGGCGAGAAGGGCGGCCCTTCTCGCCCGGCTTTTTTAATGTGCGCTGCGACGGCGTGCGCCGCCTGCCGACGTTGGCACCGCCCCTACCTGCGGGACTTTGCGGAGCCGGCGTGACCGCCCTTGTCGGCGTCGCCCCAGCCCTCCGAGCCGCTCCTGCGGTACGGGTCGACCGGCGCCTGCGACGCACCCGTGGGACGCGGTGCGTTCTGCGCGGCCACGACCTGGTCGAACATGCTCGACGTCTGGCCGAAGTCGCTGGGCAGCACCACGGTGGAGGGCCCCTTCGCGGCGTACTGGTTCATCATGTCGATCCACTGGGTGAACTCGAACAGGCGGTTGGCCTCGCCCTCGTTCATCTCGGCGCCCTTGATGGTGTCGATGGACTCCTTGATGCCGCGGGCGATGGCGATGCGCTGGTCCGCGATGCCCTTGCCCTCGGCCGCCATGGCCTCCGCCTTTGCCTGCGCCGCGATGACCGTCTTCGCGCGGGCCGCCTCGGCGTCGTTCTTGGCGGACTCGAGGTTGTTCTTGGACGCGATGATGTGGTTCATGGACTCCTGGACCTCGCCGGGGAGCTTGATCCTGGTGATGAGCGTGGTCACGAGCACGTAGCCGTAGTCACGCATCTTGGCGGCGACGACCTCGTCGATCGCGTGGGCGATGGCGTCCTTCTCGCTGAAGACTTCGTCGAGCGTGCGCGCGGGGATCTGCGAGCGCAGGGCGTCCGCGAGGTAGTCCTGCATCTGGCCGACCGGGTCCTGCAGGGTGTAGAAGCTCTTGTACACGCCGGACTCCTGGCGGGCGTCCATGTCGTGCGAGTCGACGTGGTACTGGATGGAGACGTCGAGCTCTATCGTGACGTTGTCGCTGGTCTTGGCGTCGAACGTCATGTGCTCGTCCTCGGTCATGAGGCTGACGTCATGCGTGACGTCGATGAACGGCGCCTTGACGTGGAAGCCGGGACCCGCGAATCCGTGGAAGCGTCCCAGGCGCTCGATGATGGCCACATGCTGCTGCCGCACGACGTACCCCGTGGAGAGCACGACGGCCACGACGATGACCACCAGAACGGCGGTGCTGATGAAACCCATGTCGGTTCCTCTCACTCGTGCCGGCGACCACCGCCGGCAGGTGAGTGAGGGATACCCCAAACGAGGACTTTATATACAGCCCCGGGGGACGCGTCGCGGGCACGCCGCACGGCTTTTCTCGCCCGCGCGAAACGCAGCCGCTAGTAAAGGCCGTCGAGCGCGACCTGGTGCACGCGAACGTTGCCCGCGGCGTCGTGGGCGAGGTAGTTGACGTGCGTGAACCCGCAGTCCATGGCCGTCCGGACCGCGACGTCGAAGCAGCCGTCGAGGAGCTCCTTCTGGTGCGCGTCCGCGTTGATGAAGATCTGGCCGCCGAAGTCGTGGAGCGCGCGCAGGAGCTCGCGGCGCGGGTAGAGCTCCGCCTTTCGGCCGCGGTTGACGGCGCCGCAGTTGATCTCGAACGGGACGCCCTCCCCCACCAGGTACTCCATGGCCTCGAGCGCGGGCTTCGTGTAGCGGGGGTCGGACTCGTCCAGGAAGTGCGCCTCGTCGTTGAAGCGCGTCACCAGGTCGAAGTGGCCGACCCACGTGCACCGAAGGCGATCGTACACCCTGGCCTCGAGCTCGTAGTACGCGCGGGCGAGGGCGTAGTAGTCGTCGGCGAAGAACTCGTGGCACAGGCGGCGCACGCCTTGCACGCTGGCGTCGACGGAGAGGGGGACCTCGGAGTCGACGTCCAGGAAGTGCGTGGAGCCGATGACGTACTCCGCGCCCGGGCAGCACGCGGGGTCGTAGACGTTGTCGAGCTCCACTCCGAGGAGGATGTCTATCTTGCTCGCGTACGCGGACTGGAGGCGCCGGATCTCTGCCACGTAGGCGGGCCAGTCCATGTGGATGTCATGGTCCATGTGACCGGAGAAGCCCAGGTGCTCGAAGCCCTTGGCGATGGCCTCGAGCACGACGTCCTCCGGCGTGTCCGATCCGTCGCACATCACGGTATGGGTGTGGTAGTTGCACCTGAGCATGGAGCCTCCCTGTGGGTCGCCCTGCGGACGCCCACGCCGCGCCATGGCGCAACATGGGCCCTGCGGCCATGCTAGCAGAGTTCGTGCCCGCGCCTAGTTGGCGCAACGGATACGCACGGGCGGCAACCTTGCGGGTTCGCGCGAGCTGGGCGAGCGCATGCCCGCCCTCACCGCGCCCCTACTCCTCCGAGAGCAGCTCGATTCCCACGGGAGAGTCTCGCACGAACGCCGCGGCGGGCGTGTCCCTGATGACGCGCGCCATGCCGAGGTCGCCGGTACACCCAGCCAGGTGGAACGCGCCTCCCAAGAGCGCGAACAGCGGGACGTGCCACGCGCACCCCGCCAGCGCGAACAGCGCGGAAACCACGACGGAAGGCGCCAGCAGCACCGCCATGAAGCGCCTGCGGGGAAGAATCGCGCCGTTTGCCGAGGTATAGAGCATGAAGTCCTTGAAGCCAAAGCTCACGTGCACGTCGCTCGAGCCCAGAAGCACGAAGGCTGCGGCATGAACCAGCTCGTGCACGAGAAGTGCGACGAGGGACGCCGCCGCCAGACCCAGCACCCAGCCCAGGCTCACGGACTCCAGAACGCGCCGGCCTGACGCAAGCGACGCGAGCCACAGCACGAGGGCGACACCTGCGCCCGCGGCCAGGATCGCCCAAGACGCACGGACCATGGAGTGCTGCATGTCCGCGTCCTCCAGCACGTTGACCGTGCCGATCACGCGCATGGGCGAACGCCCCCATGGTGCGGCAGGGCCGTTCCCGTGCGATGGGCGCCCCTCTCGCGGTGGCCAGACGGGGCCGCCGACCACGAGCTTGCCCACAGGTTGAGCGCAAGCGCCGCGACAAGGAAGCACAGCGCGTACGGCAGCAGGTACAGGGGGTCGCCCAGGGCGTCGTACCACCACTCGATCGGCGTTCCGTACGCCGGGCCGCTCACGAAGCCGTAGTTCGAGCCCAAAAGCGCGTTGAACCACCTGAAGAACAGCACGTAGGCCGCCACGAATGCCAGGCTCACCCGCACGTCCCGAAGGCGGAAGCGGCCGCGGCCCTCGCGCACGGCGCACCACGAGACGGCAAATATGAGCGCGTGCTCCATGAACCCGCAGGCCACCGGCCACGTGTAGGGCGGGCACGCCAGCCAGCCGGGAATGAGCATCGCCGCCATGCCGCCCATGAGGCCCAGCGTCAGCAGCAGCTCGCGGCAGGCGTGGCCCGGGCGCATGGAGTACGCCAGGCACAGGTACTCCGCGAAGTTGCAGAAGTGCAGCGGCCACCATGCCTTCGTGAAGGTGTGCGAGAAGATCATGAGCGCGTCCTCGCTGGCCAGAAGCGACAGCATCACCACCGATGCCGCAAGGAGCACGAGCCTTGGCCAGCGTGCACGCGCGTGCGCACGCTCCACCAGGGCGACGACCCCGGCGCACGCGGCGAGCCACGCCAGGTGCGCTGGCCCAAACAGCGAGAACCCGCCAGAGCGCAGCAGGAGCGGCTGTGCCGTGAACACGCCGTACGTCATGGCTGGCCTCCCTCCCGACGGACGCCCCTCCCCAAGGCGGCCGCCCTTCTCGCCCATGCGCCGCGGGCGCGACGCGCGCCCCGCTCACTAGCATACCCACCCGCGCCGCCACGAGACCTGCGCCGCCGCGAGCCTTGTGCGATAATCGAGCAGTTACGAGTGCCGTCGCACGCGGGCGGCAACAATGCGATAGGACAGAGGTTCAACCCCATGGCAACAGAGCTCGACAGCGCGACCCAGGCCGCGCGCCCAACCTTCCCCAAGCGTGCCATCATCACGGGCGGCATGCCATACGGAAACAAGAACCTGCACTTTGGCCACATCGGCGGCGTGTTCGTTCCCGCCGACTTCTTCGCGCGCTTCCTGCGCGACCGTATCGGCGCCCAGAACGTCGTCTTCGTCAGCGGCACGGACTGCTTTGGCTCCCCCATCATGGAGGGCTACCGCAAGAAGGTCGAGGGAGAGGGCTACACGGGCACGATCGAGGACTACGTGCGCCACAACCACGACCTGCAGAAGGAGGCGCTCGACGCCTACCAGATCTCGCTCGACATCTTCGCGGGGTCCGGCCTCGAGCCCGCGAAGCCCTTCCACGCGGCGCTGTCCGACAAGCTGATCCGCCGCCTGCACGAGAGGGGCGTCCTCGTCAAGCGTACCACGCGCCAGTTCTTTGACGTGAAGGCCCAGACGTTCCTCAACGGCCGCCAGGTGCAGGGCCACTGCCCCGTGCGCGGCTGCAAGAGCGAGAAGGCGTACGCGGACGAGTGCGACCTCGGCCACCAGTTTGACCCCGAGGAGCTCATCAGCCCCGTGAGCCAGCTCACCGGCACCACGCCCGAGCTGCGTCCCGTGGACAACTGGTACTTCGACCTGCCCCGCTTCCACCAGGTCCTCGACGACCTCATGGACGATTGGGACGCGGACCCGCAGGTGCGCGCCATCGTCACGAAGACGGTGCGCGAGTCCCTCGCAGACCCGGTCATCTACATCCAGAGCAAGTTCCGCGACCAGTTCGACGCCGTGGAGTCCAAGCTTCCCCAGCACACGGTCCGCGAGGCCGAGAAGGGCCAGACGTCGTTCTCCGTAGGCTTTGCCAACTGGGAGGACCGCGACAGCGCACGCGAGGTGCTGGAGTCGTCAGGCGTCCGCTTCCGCACGGGCAAGACGCTCCTGCCGTTCCGCATCACCGGCAACATCGAGTGGGGTGTCGCCGCGCCCGACCTCGAGGGCACGCACGACCTGACGGTGTGGTGCTGGCCAGAGAGCCTGTGGGCGCCCATCAGCTTTACGCAGACCGCGCTCGACGCGGACGCGAAGCAGGGCGGTGGCCGCTACTCTACGGACGACTGGCGCGACTGGTGGTGCTCGAAGGACGCCAAGGTGTACCAGTTCATCGGCCAGGACAACATCTACTTCTACTGCGTGGTCCAGCCCGCGCTGTGGGAGGCGCTCGACTGGGGCCTGACGCAGGACATCCCCGTCGCCAACTACCACATCCTGTTCATGAACAAGAAGGCTTCCAGCTCGGGCGCGATCAAGCCGCCCATGGCCGCGGAGCTGCTGGACTACTACACCCCGGAGCAGCTGCGCGCCCACTGGCTGAGCCTTGGCCTCGACCAGAAGGCCGTGTCCTTCTCGCCAAAGCCGTTCGACACGTCCGTCAGCCACAAGGACAAGAAGACCGGCGAGGAGGTCCTGGTGAAGGACGATCCGCGCGTCGTGGACCCCGCGCTCAAGGAGAGCGCCTTCCTCACGAACATCTTCAACCGCCTTGCCCGCAGCTGCTTCTATGGCGCGGCGAACGTGTGCGACGCGCACCTGCCTTCCGTCGCGCCGCACGCCGAGGTGGTCGAAGGCTGCGTGAAGGCGACCCTCGAGTTTGAGAAGTGCGCGCACGCCTTCGACGCGCACGGCGCGCTCGCCGTGGCGGAGGACTTCTGCCGCGCCGCGAACAAGCGCTGGGGCGACGCCTCCAAGGCCGCAAACGGCGACGACGCCGCGTACGAGCAGGCACTGGCCGACGCGTTCGCGGAGCTGCGCTGCGTGACGCTGCTGATGCACCCGGCCGTGCCCGCGGGCTGCGAGCAGATCTGCGACCACATGGGCTTTGCGCACGAGCTGTTCTTCAGCTGGGAGAACGCGTTCGCGACGCCCGGTCAGCTTGCGCAGAAGCTGGGCGAGGAGCCCGGCGAGCATGCCATCGTCGCGCTGCCGCCGCGCTTCGACTTCTTCCAGAAGCATCCCTCGCAGGTGAAGAAGGGCAAGTAGCCCCAGGGCCACGCCACCACCTCCATACGCACGCAAGGGCGCCCGCCGGACATCAACCCGACGGGCGCCCTCCTTTTGGTGCGGTGCCGCATGGGCTACCATCGTGTAAACCTACGAAGGAGGCCACCATGCCCGAGCGTCCGCAACTCCACTTCCCCAGTCCCTACCTCCTGCCGACGGCACATCTTGCCGCGGCGCGACTCGTGCCCATGGCCGACGGTGCCCAGATCGCCGCGTTCGCGTACGTGCCGGACGCGTTCGCACACACGGCTGACGCGGAGCTCGCAGATGCCGCCGCCCAGATGCCGGACCCGGTGCTCATGCTCCACGGCAACGGAGAGGAGCACGGCATCTTTGGCCAGGTGATCGACGCCGTCTGCGCGTCGGGTCGGCCGGTCGTAGCCGTCGACTCGCGCGCGCAGGGCAAGTCCACGCGCGGCACGGCAGAGCTCACCTACGAGCTCATGGCCGACGACGCCCTGGCGGCGCTCGCGGCACTCGGCTTTGGCAAGGCGCACCTGCTCGGCTTCTCGGACGGCGCGATCGAGGCAATCATCATCGCGCGCGACCACCCAGAGCTCGCGCTCTCGCTCCTCTCCATCGGCGCCAACCTCTCGCCCGACGGCGTGGACGACTCGTTCCAGATGGAGCAGGCCGCACAGGGCCTGCTCGCATGGGCCGACTACTGGGAGAAGGGCGACGGCTCTCACCGCAACGTGGACCCCAGCCTCGTGAGCCCCACGCCCAAGGAGGCGCGCACCACGGCCGAGCTGCTGCACATGATGGTGGTCTATCCCCAGATCGACCCGGCGGGCCTCTCGCAGATAGCGTGTCCCACGACGGTCATGGCAGGCGAGTTCGACGAGATCAAGCGCGAGGAGACGGACCTCATCCACGTTTCCATACCCGACTCCAGGCTCGTGATCGTGCCGGGAGCGGGACACGTCCTTCCCAAGGAGGCCCCCGAAGACGTCGTACGCGAGGCCCTCGCGACCATCGCGATGGCGTAGACACCAAAATGGCGCGGCCGGAAACCCGACCGCGCCATCAGACGTGCCTCTAGGAGGACCGTCCGCCCTTCTCCCCGTGATGCCTGCGCCGCACGCGCACGCGGTGCGACTTGCGCTTGCGACGGGCGAACACCCACGTGCGCTGGAAGTAGTAGTTCACGAAGAACAGCAGCATGTCGCACACGATCTTCGAGGCGCTCTCGTTGAAGCCCAGGATCACGTGGCCGATGTAGACGCCCACGCTGGAAAGGAACAGCACGAAGGCCGCGAGCGCGATGAACCTGGGAAGGCTCTCGCGCATGGGGCGGACCTCGACCTGGCCAAGGCGCACCTCGTCGTCCGGGCCCTCCACGATGTCGTCGAAGTCGATGCCGGCCTCGTCGTCCTCGTCCAGCTCCACGTCCTCGACCTCGTCGGAGCCGGCGAGCTGCGCCGCGTGCGCCTCCTCGATCTTGGCGTGGTCGGCCTTGTCGTCGTTGAAGACGCGCTTCATGTTGATGGCGTAGTTCAGCGCCACGGAGCACACGCGCGCAACGAGCGTCGCCGTGAAGATGCGCAGGAAGTCAGCCGAGACAAACACCCCGCGCAGCCAGCCAAACAGCAGGAACGCCAGCACCTGGTCGAGCGCGGTGCTGATGAGGGACGACCCCACGAAACGCGTGAAGCGCTCGCCGAGCATGCCGCGAAGCCTCTGCGTCAGGCCCTTCTCGCCCGCGGCGTCCCTGCCCGCACCCTGGCCGCCTGCGTTTTGGCCGCCGATGTTCTGGTCTTGGCTCATGGGCGCACCGCCCAGAAGTCGCTGCCAGCGGCAGAGAACTCCACCGCGTGTCCGCGAGCGGAGAAGAACTCCCCCACGGCCTGGCGGCCGGACTCGTCCGCAGGCGTGCCGTCGTCCGCGCGCAGCGAGAAGGACTGGCCACCGCATGCGTCGTGCATGTGGACGCGAAGCGCGCTGCCCCGCCGCTCCAGCATCTGGTTGACGGCGATGACGTCGCCTATGGGGATGATGTTCCTGTGCAAGATGCTCCCATCCGGTCGTTTACGACAGGATAGCATCTGTCGCGGAGCGCGCCCGGCGCCTGCGGTCGAAAGCAGACACTTGTTCACGCTATCTGCGCAGGCCATCCGCATGGCACCGCGTAGGGCGCGCCGCCTACCCGTCCTCGCCGGGGAACGTGACCGTGATTGTGGTGCCGCGGCCGAGCTCGCTCTCGAGGTCTATCGTGGCGCCGTGCAGCGCCGCCGCGTGCTTCACGATGGCGAGGCCCAGGCCCGTGCCGCCGCTTGCGCGCGAGCGGCTCTTGTCCACGCGATAGAAGCGCTCGAACACCTTTGGCTGGTCCTCCGGCGCGATGCCGACGCCGGTGTCCGTCACCCTGAGGGTGGGCTTGCCGTTGACGGGCAGCACGAACACGTGCACGGACCCGCCCGTGCGGTTGTAGCGGATGGCGTTGTCGCACAGGTTCTTTACGAGCTCGTCCAGAAGGCGGGGGTAGCCGCTGACGCGGACGTTCGCGCCCTGCACGTGGAGCGTGACGTTTGCCTTGCGCGCCCTGTCCTTGAGCCGGTCCACGACGTCCTGCGCAACGGACAGCAGGTCCACGTCCTGCGGCTCTCCAAACAGCGCCTGGTCGCCCACGCGCTCCGACTCGTCCATCTTCGAGAGCATGAGGATGTCCGAGACGAGGCTCGAGAGCCTCTGGGCGTCGTCGTAGATCCTGCCCGCGAAGTCGCACACGTCCTCGGGACGCACGAAGCCGTCGCGCAGGAGCTCGGAGGCGCCGGATATCGACGCGATGGGCGTCTTAAGCTCGTGGGTGACGTTCGCCGTGAACTCCTGGCGCATGACGTCGGCGTCCACGATCCTGTCCATGCGGGCCTTCAGCTCCACCTGCTGCTCGTTGAGGCGCCTGACCAGCGGGTCGAGCTCATCGTACGGCGAGACCGCGTTTCCGGAGGCGGTGTCGATGGCGAGTATGGGCTGGACGAAGCGCCGTGCGAGCGAGCGCGACACGACCCACGACACGCCCACCACCACGACGACCGTGCCGATGACGAACCACAGGTCGTTTGCGATGACACGCATGATGCCGTCGCGGTCCTCCGAGAGCCTGAGCACGCTGCCGGAGTCCAGGCGCTGCGCCTGGTAGATGCTCACGTAGCCCACGGTCGCGCTGTCGCGCTCCGAGCTGCCGCTGCCGTCCCTGAGCGCCGCGGCGACCTCCGGCCGCGAGCGGTGGTTGGGAAGCGACGACTCCGAGACGAGCGAGTCGTACAGCACCGTGCCGTCCTTCGCGACGAGCGTCGCGCGCACCTCGCCCAGGTCCAGGCCGCGCAGCACGGCGGACTCGCTGCGGCCGGAGCGCGCCGTCTCGTTTAAGGTCGAGCTCACGGCCTCGCACTCGCGCCGGAGGCCCGCCGAGGCGTCCTCCACGACGGAGCGCTGGTAGATGTAGGCGGACGCAAGCGAGACGAGCAGGCATGCCGCCACGCACACCCCCGCGAGCGCAAGGAAGATGCGACGCGAGAGCGAGGCGCCGCCATGGGCGCCGTCGCCCTCGGCCGAGGTCCGTGTCAGCCTGAATCCCACCATGCCCACCGCCAATCCAGACGCGGCCCCCGCACGAACGGGAGCCGCGTTCCCTTGCTCTCTATCCGCGCGCGCGATATCCCACGCCGCGCACGGTCTCTATCAGGTCCGCGTGCTCGCCCAGCTTGGCGCGCAGCTGCTGCACGTGCACGTCGACCGTGCGCGACCCACCGTCGAAGTCCCAACCCCACACCCGCTGGAGCAGCTCCTCGCGGCTGAAGACCTCGCCGGGATAGCGCATCAGGAACTCCAGGAGGTCGAACTCCCTCTGGGTGAGCGTCATCTCGGCGCCCTCGAGCGTCACCTCGCGGCGCTTCGGCCACAGCGTGAGCGGACCGAGCGAGAGGACCTCGTTCTTCTCGCCCGTGGCGCTTCTTCCCGCGCGGCGGAGAAGGGCGCGCACGCGGCTGACCATCTCCATCATGCCGAAGGGCTTGGCAAGGTAGTCATCCGCGCCGTTGTCGAGGGCCCGCACGGTGTCGAGCTCTGTGTCCTTTGCCGTGAGCATCATGACCGGCACGCTCTCGAGGCCCGGCGTGCGGCGGATGCGCCTGAGGATCTGCAGGCCGTCCGTGTCCGGGAGCATGATGTCCAGCAGCACCGCCTCGGGCACGCGCTTCGCGCACGCAACGCGGAACTCCGCGTCGTCCGAGAAGCCCTCCGCCTCGATGCCCGCCTGCTTCAGCGCGTAGATCGTGAGCTCGCGGATGTTGGTGTCGTCTTCGACGTAGTAGACCACGTTCTGTCATTCCCCCATCGTGCGTCCGCGGTACGAGCCCGTAGCGCGGAAGATGGACCAGTCCGAAACGCTCTGCGCGTGGTCGCCCATGCGCTCGTAGTACTTCGCGACGGAGAGGATCTCCGGTGCGACGCTCGCAGGCTCCTCGCCGGCCTTCAGGAGCGCGACGACGCGCGTGCGGACCTGCTCGTATAGCTTGTCCATCGTGTCGTCCTCCACGAAGACGTTCTCCGCGACGGAGACGTCGCCGCTGCCGAACGACTCGACGGCCTGCATGACCATTTTAGCCGCGTTGTCGGCCATGGCCACCAGCAGGTCGGCGACCTCCTTCGGCGAGCCCAGGTCCACCTCCATGGAGAGGAGCGCGGTCTCGTAGGCCATCTCGTCGATGCGGGCGAGGTCCGAGATCGCCCTGAACGACGCCGTGACCAGGCGGAGGTCGCTCGCCATGGGCTGCTGCAGGAGCATGAGGCTCATGCAGGCGTCCTCGACGTTGCGGTGCAGGCGCTCGAATGCGTCGTGGCCGTCCGCGACCTCCTGCGCCGCGGCCTTGTTGCCCTGGCCGATGGCAAGGGCGGTGTTGCGGATGTCCTCCACGACGGCCTGCCCGATGACGGAGACGTGGCCGTCCAGCTGGTCGATCTGCTTGATGTAGGCGCTTCTGGTGGTAACCATTATCCAAACCTTCCCGTGAGGTAGTCCTCGGTCCTCTTGTCCTTTGGCGTGGCGAACAGCTCAGGCGTCGGGGCGGCCTCGACGAGCTCACCCAGGTAGAAGAACGCGCACTTGCTCGAGATTCGCGTGGCCTGCTCCATGTTGTGCGTGACGATGATGACGGTGTGGTCCTTGGCGACCTTGACCGCGAGCTCTTCCACGAGCCCCGTCGAGATGGGGTCGAGCGCGGAGGTGGGCTCGTCCATGAGCAGCACCTCCGGGTTCACGGCAAGGGCGCGCGCGATGCACAGGCGCTGCGCCTGACCGCCGGAGAGCGACAGGCCCGAGTGGTCGAGCTTGTCCTTCACCTCGTCCCAGAGGCCGACGCCCGCGAGGGTGGTCTCGACGATCTCGTCGAGCTCCGCCTTGCTGTGGTGCCCGTAGTGCCTGGGACCGTACGTCACGTTGTCGTAGATGGACAGCGGGAACGGGTTGGGCTTCTGGAACACCATGCCCACGCGACGCCTCAGCTCGTACACGTCGTACTTCTCGCATACGTCGGTCTTTCCCAGGAGCACATTGCCCTCCACGCGGCAGCCGTCGATGCGGTCGTTCATGCGGTTGAGGCAGCGCAGGAGCGTCGACTTGCCGCAGCCCGAGGGTCCGATGAACGCGGTGACCTTGCCGGCGGGCATGTCGAGCGTGATGTCCTTCAGGGCCTGATGGTCACCGTAGTAGAGGTTGAGGTCCTGGACCGACATGCTCTCTGCCATTAGCCAAACCTCCCGTTGAGATAGTCGTTGAGGCGCTGGTCCTTGGGGGCGCCGAAGATCTGCGGCGTGTCGCCGCACTCGACCATGGTGCCCATGAGGAAGAACGCGGTGCGGTTGGACACGCGGCTCGCCTGCTGCATGTTGTGCGTGACGATGATTACGCAGATGCCGCGGCTCGCCATGTCCGTGATGGTCTCCTCGATCGCGAACGTCGCGATGGGGTCGAGCGCGGAGCAGGGCTCGTCCATGAGGACGACGTCCGGCTCGAGCGCGAGCGTGCGCGCGATGCACAGGCGCTGCTGCTGGCCGCCGGAGAGCGCGTAGGCGGAGTCGTGGAGCTTGTCCTCCACCTCGTCCCACAGGGCGGCGGAGCGCAGGCTCTTCTCGACGCGCTCGTCGAGGTCGGCACGCTTAGTCATCCCGTGGCTCTTCAGCGCGAACGCGATGTTCTCGTAGATGGACTTGCGGAACGGGTTGGGCTGCTGGAACACCATGCCGACGCGCTTGCGCAGCCACAGCGTGTCTATGCCGCGGGCGTTGACGTTGATGTCGTGGTACACGACCTTGCCACCGATGACGCAGCCGGGAATCTCCCTGTTCATGAGGTTGATGCTGCGCAGGAACGTGGACTTGCCGCAGCCGGAGGGACCGATGAGGGCCGTGACGGTGCCGCTTTCGAACGAGAGGCTCGTCTCGTTGAGGGCGCGCTTGCCCGAGTAGTCGACCGTGACGTCGTGCGTGTGGAGCACGGGGTCGATGGGCTTGGCCTGAGCGGAGGTTACATCGATCATTCTGCCGTCAGCCTCCTTTCGAGCGCACGGCCCGCGATGCGGGCGACGATGTTGAACGCGAGGATGCAGACCATGAGGACCGCCGCGGTGCCGGCCGAGACGGCCATGAGGTCGGGGACGACGCCCTCGGAGTTGATCTTCCAGATGTGCACGGCGAGGGTCTCCGCCGGGCGGAAGACGTTCAGTGGGTTCGCGAGGCTCGTGATGGGGACGGCCCAGCTGAGCTCAGGGGCGGACTGGCCCGCGGTGTAGATGAGGGCCGCCGCCTCGCCGAAGACGCGCCCGGCGGACAGGATGACGCCCGTCGCGATGGCGGGCATGGCCGCCGGCACCAGGACGTGGACCGTGGCCTCCCAGCGCGTGAGGCCAAGTGCGAGCGCGGCGTCGCGCTGGTCGCGCGGGACGGCCTCGAGCGCCTGCTGGATGACGCGGACGAGGATGGGGATGTTGAACATCGTGAGCGCGAGGGCGCCGGAGAGGATGGAGAAGCCCCAGTGGAACGTGAGCACGAACGTCAGCATGCCGAAGAGGCCGACGACGATGGACGGCAGGCTCGACAGGGTCTCGATCGCGGTCTTGGCGACGTTGGTGACGAGGCCCTGCGACACGTACTGCGTGAGGAAGATCGCGGCGCCGAGCGAGATGGGAAGCGAGATGACCAACGTGAGGACGAGCAGGTAGAACGAGTTGAAGAGCTCGGGGCCGATGCCGCCGCCGGCCTTGAACTGCTCCGGCTTCTTCGTGAGGAAGCCGGGGTCGAGAACCTTGCCGGCGCCGGACGCCAGGATGTAGCCGATGATGGCGGCGAGGCCAGCGATGATGAGGGCGACTATGGCCGTGAGGATGATGGTCGCGGCCTTGTCCTGGACGCGGGCGCGCCTGACGGTGGCGGTGTAGTCGGCAGAGGGGGCCGTGGCCTGGCCCTCGGCCTTCGCGACGGGGGCGTTCTTCTCGCCCGTGGCGTCTTTGCTAGTCATGCTTTGCGCCCCCCTTCCTTCCGATGAGGTGGACGATGAGGATGAAGACGAGGGACATCGCCAGGAGCACCATGGCGAGCGCCCAGAGCACGTCGTTTGCGACGGTGCCCATCGCCTCGTTGCCCATGCCCATGGTCAGGACGGACGTGAGCGTGGAGGCGGGGGTGAACAGGCCGGCCGGCATCTGCGGCGCGTTGCCGATGATCATCTGGACGGCGAGCGCCTCGCCAAACGCGCGGCTCATGCCCATGATGACCGCGGTCATGATGTCGGACAGGGCCGAGGGGAGCACGACGCCCACGACGGTCTGCCATCGCGTGCAGCCCAGGCCGTACGAGCCGTCGCGATACGCGTTTGGCACCGCGGCGAGCGCGTCCGTCGAGAGCGACGTGACCGTGGGCAGGATCATGACGGCGAGCACGATGGAGGCCGAGAGGATGCCGTAGCCCGTGCCGCCGACGAGGCCGCGCATCCACGGGACGACGACGCCGAGTCCGACGAGGCCGAACACGACGGACGGGATGCCGACGAGCACCTCCGTGAGCGGGCGGAACACGCGGCTGCCGAAGCCGGGGGCCACCTCGACCACGAAGATGGAGGCACCGAGCGCGAACGGCAGCGCAAGCAGGCACGAGAGCAGCGTGACCGAGAGGGAACCGACGATCATGGGCAGGGCGCCCGCGAGAGGGACCCCGTCGGCACCGTTCTGGTGCGGGTTCCACGTGGTGCCCGCGAAGAAGGACCCCAGCGGGATGCCGTCCTTCGCGAAGGTCGAGATGCCCCTCGAGCACACCATGAAGATGAGCGTCAGCACCAAGACGACGACAAGCATGACGCAGAGGCCAGTGAGGATCTGGCCCCTGCGTTCAATCCGTCGCTTGGGAGAGACGCCAACCACCTCTGAGGATGGACTGGACTGTGATGACACGATCTTCTCCCTTGACATAATGCCTTGCTAGACGAGGTACGCGAACCCTAGAGTTTCTTGACGTTGCCGTCGGCGTCGCGCTCGACCTTCATGCCCTTGGTGGAGATGTAGCCCGTCTTCTTGACGAGGGTGCCCTGGACGTCGTCGGAGAGCATGTACTTGATGAAGTCGGCCGTCGCGGCGTCCGGCTTCGCGGCGGTGTACATGTGCTCGTAGGCCCAGATGGTCCAGTCGTTGGTCTCGACGTTCTTGTCCTTGGGCTCGACGCCACCGACCTTAAGCGCCTTCACGTCGTCGATGAAGTAGGAGAACGCGAGGTAGCTGATGGAGTTGGGCGTCTGGGCGACCATCTTGACGACGGTGCCCGAGGAGTCCTGCTCCTGCGGCCTGAAGTCCTCGGGGACCTTCTCGCTGCCGAGCACGGCGCTCTCGAACGTGGCGCGGGTACCGGAGCCGGCGGCGCGGTTGATGACAACGATCTCCTTGTCGTCGCCGCCGACCTCCTTCCAGTTGGTCACCTTGCCGGTGAAGATGCCCTTGAGCTGGTCGATGGTGAGGTCGTCGACCTTGACGTCCGGGTGCACGACGGGCCCCATGCCCACGACGGCGACCTTGTTGTCCTTCAGCTTCTTGGCGTCGTCCTTGTTCTCGAGCTTCTCCTCGGCGAAGACGTCGGAGTCGCCGATCTGCACGGCGCCCTGGGCGATCTGCGTGATGCCCTGGCCGGAGCCACCGCCCTGGACGGTGATCTGCACGCCGGGGTTCTCGTTCATGTACTGCTCCGCGGCGGCCTCGACAAGGGGCTGGAGCGCGGTGGAGCCGACGGCGGTGATGTTGCCGGAGACCTCCTTGCTCGAGCTGGAGGACGAGCCCGACTTGGACGCGTCGGAGCCGGAGTCGGAGCTTCCGCCGCAAGCCGCGAGGTCCAGGCCGAGGGTCGCGGCGAGGGATGCGCCGGAGATGGTGACGAACTTGCGACGAGACATGCTGTGAGACATATGCTTCCTTCCGCTTTGCCTTGAGCCTGCGCCACGGCGATTGCGGTCGCTCGGCTCGTTTCGGCTTGGATGCTATGCCCCGCCGGGCTCCCGAGGAGCGTCATCCACCCTGACTTACCGGGCCGTGACTGGCGTTTACAATTGCCTTACATAGCGTTAGCTGTTTGTAAGGTCGCAGGTAACGCCGTCTTACCGTCCCAAATAATGCAGCCATTTGCCGCAGCTTCGCCCACTTGGGGCCGACGATCCTGAATGTGAAGGTACCTTGCGAATCCCCAATGTGCATTGACCCCCATTTGCTAGGCACCTAGCATTTTTGCGTCCGATGCAACTAGGAACAGGAGGTACGGGTGACGGAAAGGGATGCAGACCCCAGTCGTCAGCCCCGCGACCGCGCGTCGACGCCAGAGGACGAGGTCCTGCGCGACATGGGATTCTTCGGGCATTTCCTCTACTGGCATGCGGGCGGTCGCGGCGGCAAGAACGTCATTCTGGGACGCCTGCTCGAGCATGACGGGCACCTGCCCCAGCGCGAGCTGCTCGAGCGCACTCACATCTCTTCGGCGGCGCTCTCGGAGGTGCTGTCGAAGCTCGAGTCGGAGGGGCTCATCACGCGCACGCGCTCGGAGGCCGACCGCAGGCAGCTCGAGATAGTCCTCACGGGCGAGGGCGCGCAGACGGCAAGACAGATGCTCGCCCGCAAGGAGGCGTTCGCGAAGGACAGCCTCTCCGTCCTGACGGAGGGCGAGAAGATCGAGCTCCGCGACCTGCTCAAGCGCGTGCGGGACCATTGGGAAAGACAAGGCTACGTCGGAGGGGAGACCTCATGCCGAAACAGCAGCAAGGCCTGACATACGGCCAGATAGTAAAGACGCTCGGCGCCAGCGTGCGCGAGTTCAAGGCGAGCTCGCTCGTGACCCCCCTCTTCGTCCTGGGAGAGGTCGCCGTCGAGTGCCTCATCCCGTTCGAGACGGCCGGACTGATCGACAAGATCTCGCTCGGCGGCGGCTTCGGCGACATCGCCCCCTATGCCGTCACGCTCGTGCTCATGGCGCTCGTCTCGCTCTTCTGCGGCACCATGGCGGGCATCACCTGCGCCAAGGCCTCCACGGGCTTCGCGCGCAACCTGCGCCACGACGTGTTCGCGCAGATCCAGCGCTTCTCGTTCAGCAACATCGACCACTTCAGCACCAGCTCGCTCGTCACGAGGCTCACGACGGACGTCAACAACGTCCAGCAGGCGTACATGATGCTGCTCCGCCTCGTCGTGCGCGCCCCGCTCATGATCTTGTTCTCCATCGTGATGGCGTTCGTCACCGGCGGCCCCATGGCCGCGGTGTTCGTGGTCGTCTCCGTCCTTCTCGGCTTCGCCGTGTTCAAGATCTCCCTCACGGTCATGCCCATCTTCAAGCGCATCTTCAAGAAGTACGACCGCCTGAACGACTCCGTCGAGGAGAACGTCTCCGGCATCCGCGTCGTGAAGTCCTTCGTCCGCGAGGAGCACGAGAAGCAGAAGTTCAACACCGCGTCCGGGGAGCTCTACCACGACTTCGTGCACGTCGAGCGTATCCTCGCGTGGATGACCCCGCTCATGACGCTCGCAATCGACCTCATCTACCTCTTCGTCGTCTACTTCGGTTCGTACGCCATCGTCAGCTCGAAGGCCCAGCTCATGGGCGTCGGCCAGATGTCCGCGCTCATCACGTACGGCTTCAGCATGCTCATGAGCCTCATGATGCTGTCCATGGTCTTCGTGATGGTCACCATGGCCCAGGAGGGCGCACGCCGCCTCTGCGAGGTCCTCGTCGAGAAGAGCGACATCACCAACCCGCAGAACCCCCTGCTCTCGGTGCCCGACGGCTCGGTCGACTTCGACCACGTCAGCTTCGAGTACTCCAAGAAGGCCGAGCGCATGGCCCTGAAGGACATCGACCTCCACATCAAAAGCGGCGAGACGATCGGCATCCTCGGCGGCACAGGCTCCTCCAAGTCCACGCTTATCCAGCTCATCAGCCGCCTGTACGACGTCACGACGGGCACGGTCCGCGTCGGCGGGCACGACGTGCGCGACTACGACCTCGACACCCTGCGCAACCAGGTGGCCGTCGTCCTGCAGCGCAACGTGCTCTTCTCGGGCACCATCAAGGACAACCTGCGCTGGGGCAACCAGAACGCCACGGACGAGGAGCTCGTCGAGGCGTGCAGGCTCGCCCAGGCAGACGAGTTCATCCAGCGCTTCCCCCAGAAGTACGACACGTACATCGAGCAGGGCGGCACCAACGTCTCCGGCGGCCAGAAGCAGCGCCTGTGCATCGCACGCGCCCTCCTCAAGAAGCCGAAGGTCCTCATCCTGGACGACTCCACCTCCGCGGTCGACACCAAGACCGACAAGCTCATCCAGCAGGGATTCCGCAGCTACATCCCCGAGACCACCAAGATCATCATCGCCCAGCGCACCAGCTCCATCGAGTCGTGCGACCGCATCGTCGTCATGCGCGACGGCCAGATAGACGCCATCGGCACCCACGACGAGCTCCTGCGCACCAACGACATCTACCGCGAGACGTACACGACGCAGAACAAGCGGTCGCACGACGTGAAGATGAGCCAGATGGGCGAGGAGCAGAAGGAGGCAGACCATGAGTAGCGACGCCAACACTCGCGAGAAGAACGAGGCCACGCGCCCCGAGCAGGCATCCCCGCAGGCAGGCGCCCCCACCTCGGGACACCGCGGCTCCCAGAGGCCCGGCGCCACGTTCAAGCGCATCCTGCGCACCGTGTTCCACTACTACCCCGTACACGCGACGGTCATGGTCCTCTGCATCATCGCGTCGTCCGTGCTCGCGTCCGTGCCGTCCATCTTCCTGCAGCAGGCGATCGACATCGTGCAGCACGCGTTCCCCACGGGCGACTGGGCCGGCGCCGCGCCCAAGGTCGGGCGGGTCGCCGCGAGCCTCATAACGTGCTACGTCATCGCGCTCGCCGCCAACATCGCCTATGCGCAGCTTGGCGCCATCGTGTGCCAGGGCACGCTCATGCACGTGCGCAACCAGATGTTCGACCACATGGAGAGCCTGCCCATCCGCTACTTCGACACCAACAAGCACGGCGACATCATGAGCCACTACACCAACGACGTCGACACGCTGCGCCAGCTCATCGGCCAGTCGCTGCCCAACCTGCTCACGATGCTCTTCGCCATGATCTCCGTCCTCGCCATCATGCTGTGGTACTCCATCCCGCTGTCCGTCGTCGTGCTCATCATGGTCGCGTGCATGGTCTACGCCACCCGCGTCCTCGGCGGCAAGAGCGCCCACTACTTCCTCGACCAGCAGATCCAGCTCGCCAAGACCGAGGGCTTCGCAGAGGAGGCCATGAACGGCGAGAAGGTCATCAAGGTCTTCACGCACGAGGACAAGACCATCGAGGAGTTCGACGCCGTGAACGACGCGCTGTACGAGGCGTCGCGCACCGCGAACACCTACGGCAACACCCTCATGCCCGTCCTCATGAACATGGGCAACCTCGCCTACGTCATCGTCGCGCTCTCGGGCGTCGCCTTCCTCACCTCCGGCTTCCCCAACCCCTCCATCAGCGGCATGGCCCTGTCCATCGCCGTCGTCGTGCCGTTCCTCAACATGACGAAGCGCTTCGCCGGCTCCATCGGCCAGGTGTCTCAGCAGATCAACTTCGTGGTCATGGGCCTCGCCGGTGCGGAGCGGATCTTCTCGCTCATAGACGAGAAGCCCGAGGAGGACGAGGGCTACGTCACCCTCGTGAACGTGCGCAAGAACGCGGCCGGCGAGCTCGAGGAGTGCCAGGAGCGCACCGAGACCTGGGCGTGGAAGCACCCGCACCACGACGGCAGCGTCACCTACACGCCGCTCGCGGGCGACATCCGCCTCTCGCACGTCGACTTCGGCTACACGCCGGACCACACCGTCCTGCACGACATCTCACTGTTCGCGAAGCCCGGCCAGAAGGTCGCGTTCGTCGGCGCGACGGGTGCCGGTAAGACCACCATCACGAACCTCATCAACCGCTTCTATGACATCGCCGATGGCAAGATCCGCTACGACGGCATCAACATCAACAAGATCCGCAAGGGCGACCTGCGCCGCTCCCTGGGCATCGTGCTGCAGGACGTGAACCTGTTCACCGGCACCGTCATGGACAACATCCGCTACGGACGTCTTGACGCCACGGACGAGGAGTGCATCGGCGCCGCAAAGCTTGCCGGCGCCGACAGCTTCATCCGGCGCCTCCCCGACGGCTACCAGACCATGCTCACAGACAACGCCGCCCAGCTCTCGCAGGGCCAGCGCCAGCTGCTCTCCATCGCGCGCGCGGCCGTCGCCGACCCCCCTGCCATGATCCTGGACGAGGCGACCTCCTCCATCGACACCCGCACCGAGCAGATCGTCCAGAAGGGCATGGACGCCCTCATGTACGGACGCACCACGTTCGTCATCGCGCACAGGCTCTCCACGGTGCGCAACTCCAACGTGATCATCGTGCTCGACCACGGCCGCATCATCGAGAAGGGCACCCACGACGAGCTGATCGCCCAGCACGGCACGTACTATCAGCTGTACACCGGGGCCTTCGAGCTGGAGTAGGGACAGCCAGCGGGAGCGCACGAGGACTCCCGGGCACAAGGACCTTCCACGGGGCACGTCGCATCGATTGGTGCGGCGTGCCCTTCTCGTTCTTCTAGCCCTTCTCGCCCCTCTAGCCCCTCTCGCCCAATCAGAGGCGGCGCGAGACGCCCCACATCTGGCGCCAACGGGAGCAAATTGGGCCCGTTCGCCCATCGAATTCGCAACTTATTAGGGTTATTGGTAAAATTGCCAGTGTTGACTCATGAAACTGCCACTTTGCGATGACTTGAGCCACGGTCGAGCCTTGGCCGCTATGGCTCTGAGGAGAAGAGCATGACCCACGACCACATCACCCGCCGCAGCTTCCTAGCCACCTTCGTCGCAGGGGGCGCGGCGCTGGCGCTCGCGTCGTGCTTTGACTCCAACTCGGGCACGTCCAAGTCGTCTTCTGACGAGGGCGACTCCGGGGCACAGGCGAAGGAGATCCTCACGAAGCCGCTCGACAACGGCTACGACACCGGCATCCACCACGCCACGATCGAGGTCAAGGGTCTGGGCACGATAAAGCTCGAGCTCAACGCGACCAACACGCCCATCACGGTTAGCAACTTCGCACGCCTGGCAAACGCCGGCTTCTACGACGGCCTCACGTTCCACCGCGTGATCAAGGGCTTCATGATCCAGGGCGGAGACCCCAACGGCGACGGCACGGGCGGCTCCGACCAGCGCATCAAGGGCGAGTTCAGCGCGAACGGCGTCACTAACGCCATCCAGCACAAGCGCGGCGTCATCAGCATGGCGCGCTCCGACGACTACAACTCCGCCAGCTCGCAGTTCTTCATCATGCAGGAGGACTCCAGCAACCTCGACGGCCAGTACGCCGCGTTCGGCAGGGTGACCTCGGGCATGGAGGTCGTTGACTCCATCTGCGACAACACGTCCGTCACGGACGACAACGGCACCGTCGAGAAAGACAATCAGTCGGTCATCGCAAGCATTCGGATGACCGACTGACTCTCCAAGACCGCCTGGCGCTCCCGCTAGAGAGCTGCGAGGAACCTTCCGAGTGCGGCGCGCCCCGCCTCGTCCCACTTAAAGACGCCGGCGTCCTCGAGCACGTGGCAGAACACCATGCCAACCTCCTGACGCATCGCCTCGCGCGAAACGTCCTCGCTCGCCCCCAGGAGCTCCGGCCTCCTCTCCGCAACGCGCCTCGCCCAGTCCGCATGCGGCGCACAGAGCGGGTCGTCCTCCATGCCGTCGAGCCTACCCTCGACGATCCGCTTCCTCACCGCCTCAATCTCGCGCTCGAGGCGAGGCGGAAGGATCGCAAGACCCATGGCCTCGATAAGGCCGATGTTCTCCTTCTTGATGTGCCACTTGTCGGCGTGCGGGTGGAACACGCCGAGCGGATGCTCTTCCGTGGTCACATTGCAGCGCAGGGCAAGGTCGAGCTCGAATCGCCCGTCCCACATGCGGCATATCGGCGTTACCGTGTTGTGGCGCGTTCCGTCCGCCGCATGGGATACGATGCCCACCGAGGCGTCGTCCCAGTCGCGCCAGACGTCCAGCACATGCTCCGCCGCGCCAAGGAGCTCGTCACGGTCAGCGCTCCTTAGCCGTATGACCGAGAGCGGCCACGAAAGGACGCCGGCCTCAACTCCTGGATGCGCGTCCATCTCGAAGGGCTCCGCCACTTCCGCACGAGCCATCGCGAACACATGCCTGCCTCCCTGGAAGTGGTCGTGAGACAGGATCGACCCTCCCACTATGGGCAGGTCCGCATTCGACCCGACGAAATAGTGCGGGAACTGGCCCACGAAATCCAGCAGGCATCCAAGTGACGCCCTGTCGACGTGCATCGGCCTGTGTTCATCGCTCATTACGATGCAATGCTCTTCGAAATAGGCGTAGGGGCTGTACTGAAAGCCCCATCCCTCTCCTCCCAGCTCGATGGGGATGATTCGAAGGTTCTGACGAGCCGCATGGCCGCCCGCGTCCGACGCCGCTCTGCCGCCATAGCCCTCGTTCTCGCGGCAGAGCGCGCACGCAGGGTACTTCTCCCCCGCGGAAGCCGTCGCGGCGGCGGCGATGTCACGTGGGTCCTTCTCGGGCTTAGACTTGTTGATGGTGATCTCGAGGTCCCCCCATTGCGTTGGGCACGACCACTTGAGGTTCCTCGCGATGGCGGAGCGCCGGACGTAGTCGACGTCGCAGCAGAGCCGATAGAACCAGTCGGTCGCAGCAAGCGCTCCCTCGCGGCTCCCAATCGAGCGGAAGCGTCTGGTCACCTCGGACGGCCGAGCCATGATCGACCCCATGAGTCGCATGGAAATGCGGTCTCTGCCCGTAGCGCTATCCTGCGCGGCGCCGCATTCTACCGCAGCGTCCGACAAGGTCGAGAGGTCGCTCTCAAAGTCGTACCCGTCGAGAAGAACCTGGGCCTTCGCCCAAGAGAGGTCTCTGGGGGCGGGCGACGTCTGCCCCGAGCACTCGAGGAGACGGTTGTAGGCCCAGCGCTCGTCCCCTGGTTCGACTATGCGATGCTCGACGGCATACGCGACAATCCTTGATGCCGCTGCACCAACCTGCTCCCCCGCTGCTACATTTCTCTCCATTGTGCCCGAGCCCCCTCGTGATCGATAACGTAGCTTGACGACACCTGCCCGCCCAAGGCATGGTCCATCGCTCGACAAAACTCGTCGGTATCGCTAAGGGGTACGAACGCCTGAATCGTTCCGCCAAAGCCGCCACCATGTATACGAACCGCCCCGCGACCACCAAGCAGCTCCTCCGCAACGGCAAGCGCAACCATGGCTGGCTGCTCCGGCGACCCGCCAATCGACACGTTCTGCAAGTACATCGCGCTCGACGCGCCAGAGCGTTGCGTGAGCTCGAGGAAAGCCGCCATGTCACCGGCACGCATCGCCTTAACGCGATTCTGAACGAAACGCTCCTCGCGGAAATAGTGGAGCGTGCGCAAGGCCGCACGGTCTCCCAGCTTCGCACGGAGAGCCGGAAGGCTGCTGATGACGTCAGCCTCGCGGACATCGCACAGGCGCTCGCAACCGAACTCGCGCGCGACTTCCTGCATCTCCTGTGGAACGGCGGCGTAATCCGCAGTGTTGGCTGAGTGGTCCGCTCCCACCGAGACGAGGCAGATCGAGAAACCGTTCTCCGCAAAGTCGAAATCGAGGCGTTCGACCTGAGGGTCTGACGCATTCGAGAAGTCCATGTGGGCGATGCCACCAACGGCAATCGCGGCCTGATCCATCAGGCCGCACGGCTTCCCAAAGTACATGCGCTCTGCGAACTGCGACATCTGGGCAAGCTTCATGGCCGAGAAGCTGCCGTCAGCCCAGAGCCAGTTCATAGCCTGGGCAATCTCTAGCTCGTAGGCAGCGGAGCTAGACAGTCCAGAGCCTGCGGGAACCTCACTGGTTACGACGGCGTCGAATCCCTGAAGGTCGGATCCCGATTCCTGCTCGCGGAATGCGGCCAGCAGTCCGCGTACGATTGCGGCAGAGGTGTTCCTTTCCTCCTCACGGGGCGTGAGATCCGAGCACTTCACCTCAACGAGTCCATAGCCCAGGCTCTTCACGCGAATCCGGCCGCTCTCGTTGGGGCAGAATATCCCACGCACATAACGGTTCACTGCACCAGCAATGACCTGGCCGCCTTCGTGATCGGTATGATTTCCCGCAAGCTCAGTACGACCAGGCGCCACCACGGCGAGCACGCGTTCTCCCACCTTGCCGAAAGACTCCTCGTACTCTCCCATCAGCATGTGAAGGTGCTCGTCGGTCATCGCGTTGCTATCCATTCGACTCCCCCTCAATCTCATCGGACTTGCAAATCTGACCAGGCAACGCTTCAATCGCGTCGCCTGGTCCCTCCCCCTCCTCGGCCGCTTCGATTGCAACCATAAGAGGCCGGTCGACGACCGTCATGTCCGGGCTGGCAGTTGTCCCTGCCACATCTTCCATGGGCTCCGTGATGTCGGATACGGCCATCCGTTCCTCGTCGTCGCAAGACGCAATGGGCTCGGTCATGTCGATGTCGGGCATGGGCTGGGTCATGTCGATGTCGGGCATGGGCTGGGTCATGCTCGCCGAGCAGGTGTCGGGATTCAATTGTACTCCACGTGCATCTTGCGTCCGACCAATCGGCTTATCCGATAAGTCGCCGGCCTCACCTTCAACCCGGCCAGTCGTTTGAGGTGCGAGTTCGCTTGAACGCCGCGCGAATGTATCCAGCGCATTCCGAAAGATGCTCACCTGTCGAGAATCCCACGCCCCCATATCATCGGATGTGAAGAGCACGCCTCCCAGCAGCGAATCCGCCGAGAGAAGGCGGGTACGCTGCGAGTCGGTAATCTTTACGTCCCTCCGAAGGAAGAAGACGTCGGGGTCGTTCAAAAAGGTTACGCCATTCAGGTGAGCGCGGCCCTTGGTGTTGTGTAGGCTGTTTTTTGTGCTGACGCGTTCACGGCCAGTGATCCGCATGTGCAGCGTGTCATTCCAATCGAGGCCCACATCACAGCCGACGCGGCAATACTCGCATCGCCCGAAGGCACTCACGACAGGCACGCCACAGAAGTCAAACAGCGTTCCCTCGGGAACGCTCGAGCGGAGTAGGTCGAGCGCGTCCGCCATAAGCTCGCCGCGGTTTTTCCCGGCATGCGGAAGCATGGCGGCGGCATACAGGAAGTCGAGCTTCAACAGCTTGAAGCCCCAAATACGCGCTGCCGTGTCGAGCGAGGCGCTAACGTGCTCGCGAACATCTGGATTCTGCGTGTCAAGGGCATAGCCGCCGCTCCAATGCGACCCGCTCATGACTGGGCGACCAGATGAATCCCTTAGCAGCCAATCCTGATGCTCTGCAAATGTGCGCGACTCCTTCTCGCAGACGAAGGGCGCCATCCAGAGTCCGGGCACGAGCCCCGCCGAGCGTATGTCGTCAGCGACCGCCCCCATGCCTGCCGGGAAGCGATTAGGGTCAGGCTGCGTCCAGTCCCCCACCTTCGCATACCCGTCGTCCACTTGGAAGACGGGCAGGACCCCCTCCAGGGGCTGGGCAAGAAGGACGTCTGACACTCCAACGAGATCTCGCTTCAAGGTTGCCGCGTCGATGTCACCGTAGTGACGATACCAACTCGTGAACCCCACAAGCGGAAACGCGGATCGACGTCGAATACCCATGAGCTCGACATACCGAGCGAAGGCGCTGTGAAGCGTCCCCTCCACCAGGGCAAGCGTAAGGATCTCGACTCGCTCGCCAGCGGCAAGAGGCCTGTTTGGACCTTCCTTCTGCAGCGAAACGGTGTTCTCTGGAAAATCCTCATATATTACGGTTAAGCCAGTGTCCGGCCTGCATTCCCCGAAAAGCGATACTGCCTGGCCGAACCTAAGGTATCCGTATCCCTCTCCATGCTGATGGCCGAAGCGCGGGTCCTGTCTAGCAAAGCGATAGTCACCAGATGCGTCAAGCACCCAGCGACCCACAATGCTGCGCGGCGTACCCCAAAGCCCGTGCATATTCGCTCGCGGTGAGCGCTCCCAGGAGTCCGTCCACGAGTTATAGCCATTCAAGAACAGCGCATCGGCGTGTTGGAGATCGAGAGACACCGTGGCGGTTGCGGACTCGATCGTGAGGTCGTACTCCGGATCGACCCATACGCGCCACACGTCTCCGTCATGCCCGACGGTAACGTCTAGGTCCCTGCAGTCGGCACCGAAGGTCGGCACCTGGTCTGATACATACGTTGTTCGCTGTCCGCCGTCCGGCACCCTCCACGTTATCTGAAACTTCGGATTGAGGTCCATTCTTCCGTATTCCCCCCATGCGCATCAATCGAAGCCCGTGCGCGTCGCAACAACGGCACCAATCCACTTGTTGCCACTCTACTCTGTCACTGACACGTCGTTTGTATCGAGCATGGAAATCACGCCAAGGACCTTATCCTCGTGATAGCGCGTGAACACCAATCCCGCTATCAAACAGAACGCCGTTGCGACCGCAGCCGTGAGCCTATACCCAAGTCCGCCCGCGGCGACGGAGGAGATGGAGGTGAAGAGCACCATCGCAAGGGTCTGTCCAAGCGTCATGCTGAACGTTCGCGCAGCATAGAACATCCCCTCTCGGTTCTCTCCCGTCTGGACGGCATCCGCCTCGGCGATGTCAGCGAGCACCGCCTGAGGCAGGATTCCCAGTATGGCCATGGGAACCGCCGCCAGAACAGCGACGACCACGCCCCACATGATCTGGGGCACTCCGAACTGGCCGCATATCGACGTCACGGCAAACGCGAGGCAGAAGAAGAAAAAGGCAAAGGCGACGAGCTTCTTCTTGCCGATGCGCTTTGCCAGAACGTTTACGGGCGCGTAGAACATGAGGGAGATGAGCGTCATGGCTGCGAAGAAGACGAACGTCCAGGAGTCATCGAAGCCCATCAGCTCCGTGACGTAATATGGCAAGCCCGTCTGGAACATCGTAATCGACACCCAGTACAGGACGTCGGAACCCTCGAAGATCTGGAACTCGCGATTCCTAAAAGTCTTCGCGACGGACTGTCCCATGGGCGTCGAACTTGGCTGCGTGTCCGCATAGAGGTTCTCGTCGATTCCAAAGGCGGGCACGAGCATGCACGCGAGAGCGATGACCGCCAGCACGGCCACCGTGACCCTGAAGCTGGCAACGGGACCCAACGACGGCTCAAGGATTCCCGCCAACGCGGTAACGAGGTAAGCGGCCGCAGTACCCACGAAGTAGGTTACCGAGATGTAAGTCGAGAGGTTGACGCGCAGCTCCTGCGTACGACCGAGCTCGGGGATGAGCGCATTGAAGGGCGTGCAATAGAGCGACAACGTCACATAGAAAAGCATCAGGCATACGAAGAGAAGGACGTTGTTCGCCACCACGCTCGACGTTCCCGGAATGACGAACACGAAGACGGTCATTGCGGCAAAAGGCGCAGCCGCCCTCCTCATAAAAGGTATCCTTCGCCCGAGCGGACTTGCGAGCGAATCGGACTTGGAGGCGATAAACGGATCGATGAAGCCGTCGAGGAGACGCCCGCATGCCGTGATAATACCGATGACCGTGAGACCTGCGGACACTATGCCCTGGGTGATGAAGACGGTCATCCCCTGACTGACGAGCGTATCGGAGGGCATGTAGTAGTAGACGAGCCAGTTGCTGATGATTCCCGAGAGAATCGCCCAGCCAAGCTGTCCGATAGCGAACTTCCTGATCACGGCGCCGTCCGAAAGTCTCTTTTCGCTCATTTCGTATCTCCTTCTGACAGCAAATCCTCACCGTCGCAGACAAGCCCATCGCACGGGCGCCTGAATCCGCCAGCCTACTTCCTCACGTATTTCACGGCCATGTCGACAATGCAGTCAAGCTCCTCCATACCGTCGGAGAAGTCATCAGAGGGGATGACCTCCCCGCGGGCCATCTTCTCCGCAACGCTGACGAGGGCATGCGCGACGCTCTTGTAGAACGTCGCAAAGTCAGGCAGGATCAGCACCGAGCCATCCGAGACGCCCAGCTTATACGCATCGTCGAATATGATGTAGAACGAATCGACCTCGCGACCGTAACTCTCTAGCTCACCGCCTTCGACCCCTTCGGAAAGAACGAGGTGGTCGAATTCGTCCAGGAAGCTCACAAACTCCCGATTGGCCACATAGTGCGCCCCGTACTCCCTGAGCAGCGTCTCGAGGCGGTCGGCCCCGTTCATGGTGAGGAAATCGTCCGATTCTACGAGCTCGGATATGCGCTCGTTGAACCTCTTCCAGAGAAGAGTGGCAGCCTCTACCGAGAGCCGTTTCTTTGACTTGAAGCGCCTGTATAGGGTCGCAACGCCAACCCCAGACGCATCCGCGATGTCCGTCATCTTCACGCTTGAGAGGCCACCCTCGAGGAAGAGCTGGGCCGCGCACTCCACGACCCACTCGTCGCGCATCGTCTCCGGCCTGGCCCTGACGCCTTGCTGTCCAGCCGCCAACAAGTTCTCTTCCGTCCCCTCGGACGCCATGCTTGACTCCCCCTTTAAGCAAGTGATAGTCTGTCTATCACATTGATAGTCAGACTATCAGCCGTTGACCGCACCGTCAAGGAGGAATCGATGACGACCGGACCTGACAAGGCGAGAAGCGCCTTCGGAAACGTCCAAGACGAGGCCACGTACAGGAAGGCGGTCCGCTCGAAGGAGAAGTTCCTCAGGAAGTTTGGGGACGACTCCAAAGCCGTGTACCACCTAAAGGGCGCGGACGTGCCCGTGATCAGTGAGACATTGGGGGTCAGGAACCTCGTGCTCGCGGATGGATCTGACGCCTTGGACATCCGCGCGGACGCGGAGGCGCAGCCGCTGCCCCAGAAGACCGAGAGGACAGTCGCGGCTGCCGGCGGAAGCCCTGTCGTGGTAGGTAACATCCGAATGGGGTTCGGTCACTATCGCATCTCGATGGCCATGGCCTCCGCTGCCCACGCGATGGGCTATACGCCCTATTGGCTCGACCTCGCCTCGTTCAAGGAGAGCACAGGATCGAAGGTCATCGAGTACCAGAACGGCCTCTACTCCATGGGCTCGCGCATTTCCCAGAGGGTGGGCGCCTTCGACAAGCTGTTCTGGGAGCCGCTGAACAGCGAGGGCTTCAGGAAGCTCTCCTATAATTCTGGAGACCAGAAGAACGCCGAGCTGTGCGTTCCCCTTTTTCGAGACCTCCCACAAGACGTCCCCTACATCGGCACACATGTTTGGCCGTCCCAGGCGGCGGTCCATGCCGGTCTCACCCACGTCGTAAACGCCATCCCAGACAACTGGCCGATGGCGCTCCACCTCGCGGAAGGGTCGATTCACACCGTTCAGACACCAAGCGCCTACCTCGGGTACCACCAGCTACGCGGCATGGGTCCGTCACGTCAGCTGAGGCCAATGCCAAAGGGCTCTCTTGTCTACACGGGACACTACGTCGACCATGAGCTCGCAAGCAACATCGGACGTGACTGCGCGGCGCGCAGGGAACGCGTGCTGGGTGGCGGCGCGGTTCGGTACCTCATCTCCGTGGGAGGCGCGGGTGCGCAGCAGGATCTCTTCGCCTCGATAATCGAGCATCTCATCCCATACGTCAGACGCAGTGAGGCGACGCTCTTCGTGAACGTTGGAGACCACAGCGACGTCTGGGACGGCCTCGCGGCATCTGTCCACGGACTCTCCGAGCTCGCCCAGACCCACTTCGACAACTTCTCGGAGGTGAGCTCGTTCGCGAGCCAAGCACTCGACGGAGACGTCTCCGGAATCCACGCATTCTGCGACGCGGACATATTCTCGGCCGTCTACAGTTCAAACGTCCTCATGCGTTGCTCGGACATTCTGATGACGAAGCCGAGCGAGTTCTCGTTCTATCCGGTGCCAAAGCTGATGATTCATCGCGTCGGTGGTCACGAGGCCTGGGGTGCGATTCGCGCCGCAGAAATCGGAGACGGAACATACGAGATGGATGATGCGGACGAGGTCTTTTCGATGATAGACTCGCTCCAATCCGACAGGGACCTTATCTCGTTCATGTGCGACCGTATCGAGCAGGCAAATGCCATAGGAGTGTATGACGGGGCCTACAAGGTCGTAGAGCTCGCAGTCAACGGAATCGAATAGCAGCTCTTCGTGGGGCACCACGGCCTTCTACCTGCGGTGCCTGTTCTCCTTGACGACTTGGTGCACGATCCACAGTCCGAGCGCAAGCGCGAGGACGTAGCCGAAGAACCCGATCACGGGAATGCCGAAGACCACGGGCTTGATGCGCGCATAGTACACGACCGACGACCCGATGAACAGGCCGGCGATGATGATGCCGAGCGTCAGACGATCCGCCGCACGCGCCATGTCGCCGATGGGGTCCTGGTATCCGTCGAGCCCAAGGTTCATGCGCAGCTGCCCACGCGTGAGCATGTTCATTGCCGTGGACACCTGCGAAGCCGCGCCAAGCAGGCCATGCGTCGCAGCTATGGACTCGCGCGTCAGGTGCTTGAGCTCTCTCTTGGAGACGTCGACGGGGTCGGCGTGGGACTTCACGTGGGCGCGTACGATATCGATCATGGACGTTCCCGGAAGGAACTCGTCCACGACGCCCTCGAGCGTGACGAGCGACCTCGCGAGCATCGTGACGGTGCCTGGAAGCTCGATGCCGTTCTTGCGTGCCATCGAAATAAGCGAGTTGAGGAAGGCGCCGATGTCGAGGTCCGAGAGGTCCGCCTCGCCGTAGTTGTCCAAGATCGAGTCAAGGTCGGCAAGCAGGCCGGGGTGGTCGACCTCGGAGGTGTCGGAGACCGAGAAGCGCAGCAGGCCGTTCTTGAGCCCGACGGAGTCTCGCAGGGCGACGGCGTTCACCATGTCCGTCATGGCGGCCCTGTCATGGGCGGGCAGCCTCCCCATGATGCCAAGGTCGAGGTAGACGATCTTGCCGTCCTTAACCACCAGGTTGCCGGGATGTGGGTCTGCATGGAAGAAGCCGTCGTCCAGCATCTGGCTCGTGTAGTTGTCGACGAGCTTCGCGCCGATCTCCGAGAGGTCGTAGCCCTCGGCCTTCAGGCGCGCCGTCTTGTCGATGGGTATGCCCTCGACGTAGTCCATCACCACGACGTGCTCCGTGCAGAGCCGCGGATATGGCTTCGGGCAGTCGATGAACTTGCATCCCGCGTTGTTGCGCCGGAACTCCTCCAGGCTCCTCGCCTCGACGAGGAAGTCCGTCTCCTCCCGGAAGGATTGCCACAGCTCGTCCACCACGGACTGCAGGTCGAGCACCTGCTCGTCCCCCATGACGATGGCGCTTCTCTTCGCGAGCGAGCGCATGATGGAGATGTCCTGCGCCATGATCTCCTTCACGTGGGGGCGCTGGACCTTCACCGCCACCGTCTCCCCCGTCACGAGACGCGCCTTGTGCACCTGCGCCACGGAGGCGGAGCCGAGCGGAACGTCGTCTATCGCGTCGAACAGCTCCTCGATGGGGGTGTCGTACTCCGCCCTGAGGGTGGAGAGCACCTCCTCGCGGTCCATCGGCTCGACATCGGTGCGTAGCTTCGTGAGCTCGTCGCAGAAGCTCTGCGGCAGAATCTCCGAGCGCATCGAAAGAATCTGCCCCGCCTTCACGAACGTGGGGCCGAGCTCCTCCAGAAGCTTGCGCAACGTGATGGGCGTAAGCCCGTGGAGGACGTCGTAGTGGCTCGCGATCCTGAGAATCTCGCGCAGGCGGGCGGCCTTCTTCGCGCGCGTGATCCTATAAGGTCCAGCGTCCATGCTCCGCCCACCCAGGATGCCTATCGTTCCCGCATCACGAGTGTTCGCCTTCGAGACGCTCTCGTACCACTTGCCAAGGTACTCGACGTCGTCCAGCTCGTTTATATCGAAGTCGCCCGAAGAATTGCCGGGGGCTGGCCTTTTGTCCTCTGCCAAGAAAGTGGCTCTTCCCTACTCCGTGGGCTTGTCCTTCTCGGCGTCGTCGGCATCCTCGACCTCAACCTCAACGGGCTCGGCATCGAGGTCGTCGGCGATCTTCTGGGCGCTCTTCACCCAGGCGGCGCGCTCCTCCGGCGTCATGGTCTTCAGCTTCGCGCGCAGGACCGCCTCGAAGGTGTCCCCGGCGGCGTTCTTGATGGTGTGCTTGAGCTCCTCGTTCACGGCCTTGCCCTGGGCCACGGTGAGCTCGCCCTTCTCGACGAGCTTGTTCACGATCTCCGTGGACTTCTCGGCGCCGGTCGCCACCGCGCCGACACCCACCAGGAACAGCTTGCGGACGCCATCGCCCAGATCGTCGAAACCAGCCATGTTGACCCCTCTCCTTGGGACGGCATACAGTTTGCCGCGCGGCGCGCGGACCATGCTCATGCTTGTACCCCCAAGCCGCGGGCGCTAGACGCACCGCATCCGCGAGCGGCAGGGCGGCTCGGGCGGGTGCGCGGGCCCCGTGGGAACGTCCTGGCACGTCAGCGGCCGAGAAGGGCGCGTCCAAGCTCCTCGACGCTTCCTACCACGACGCAGGCGCCGGCCTCCTCGAGCTCCCCGAGCGGCGCGGTCCCGCCGTACGTCACGCCCACGCACGGCACGCCGCACGCAAGCGCGGCGTCCACGTCGAAGTGGCGGTCGCCCACCATGACGGCGTCGGCCGCGGCGGCGCCGAGGTCGTCGAGCACCGCGGCCAGCGTCGCCGCCTTGCTCTGCTGCGCGTCGGACTCCTTGCCGCGCACGACGTCGAAGCGCCCGAGCAGCCCCTCGTCCGAAAGCGCGCGGCGCAGGAGCGCCGTCCTCTTGGAGCTCGCCACCGCAAGCCGCCTGCCGGACGCCCTGAGCTCGTCCAGCAGCGCGCCCATGCCGGGAAACGCCGGCCACGCCTCGGGACCCAGCGCACCGTACCGTTCGCGATAGCGACGCGTCACCTCGCGCGCGTCCGCTTCGGAGAGCCCGAACACCATGCTGAACGCCTGCGGGAACTGTGGTCCCACGAGCTTGGGGCAGTCTGCGAGCCGCTCTGGGGGAAGCCCCCATGCGCCCAGGACGTGGCGCGCCACGGCCACGATCGAGGGAGACGTGTCCGCGATCGTGCCGTCGAAGTCGAACACGACGACGCCGCGGGACGCGGGGTCCACGTGCCTCAGCCGAGGCGTCGCCTCCGTTGCGCAGATACCCGAAGCCGCACGCCCGCTCTTCTCGCCCATCTGACCCCCAACTCGCAGGGCGCCCCGTGCGCCCGCCTTCCGTACGCCCACCAGCATAGCGCAGACGGGGTGCGGCCGCGCGGAGCGGGCCCGTGTGCCATGTGGCGAGAGCGTTAGTTTCCACGTCTGAAACACGGGTACGTTAGTGTGTCTAACAATGTGCCCGCATGGGGCGGGTGCGAAGCCGTTTCGACAGGGAGGTTTGGATGGCACGCGCGTTTAACTTTTCCGCGGGACCCTCGGCTCTGCCCGAGGAGGTCTTGAAGGAGGCCGCCGCAGAGATGCTCGACTACGAGGGCTGCGGCATGTCCGTCATGGAGATGAGCCATCGATCTTCCACCTTCCAGTCGATCCTGGACGACGCGGAGCAGACGCTCAGGCGCCTGATGGGGATCCCGGACGGCTACCGCGTCATGTTCATGCAGGGCGGCGCGACGCTGCAGTTTGCGTGCGTGCCCATGAACCTCATGCGCGGCCGTCACGCAGGGTACCTGGTGGCGGGCAACTGGTCGAAGAAGGCCTGGCAGGAGGCGTGCAAGTACGGCCTGGCGGACGTGCTCGCAACGAGCGAGCCCACGGGCTTCGACCGCACGCCACGCCTGGAGGGCTCGGTCGACCAGTCGCTGGACTACGTCTACCTCTGCCAGAACGAGACAGTGTACGGCACGATGACGCGCGAGCTGCCCGACACCGGCGACGTGCCCGTCGTGGCGGACGTCTCGAGCATGTTCCTCTCGTGCCCCGTGCCCGTGGAGCGCTACGGGCTCATCTACGCCGGCGTGCAGAAGAACGCCGGTCCCGCGGGCAACTCCGTCGTGATCTGCCGCGACGACCTGATCGGCGACGGCCCGGCGCTTGGCGGCATCGTGCCGACGTACATGGGCTACCGGCTGCAGGCCAGCAAGGACTCGCTGTACAACACGCCGAACGCGTGGGGCATCTACATGTGCGGGAAGGTGTTCCACTGGATCGAGGACACGGGCGGCCTTGCCGCCATGGAGGCCAGAAACTGGGAGAAGGTCAACCGCCTCTACGGCTACATCGACGGAAGCTCGCTCTTCTCGCCCATCGCGAGGCGGGACTCGCGCTCCATCGCGAACGTGACGTTCCGCTGCCCCACGAAGGAGCTCGACGCGGAGTTCGTGGCGGGCGCCGCCGAGCGCAACATCGTGGGCGTCAAGGGCCACCGCATCCTGGGCGGCATGCGAGCGAGCTGCTACAACGCCGTCCCGGCGAAGGCCGTGGACGCGCTTCTGGACTACATGCAGGACTTCGAGCGCGCGCACGCCGCGGACTGCCGCACGGACGCGTGCTAGCGACTCCGACGATGCCGGCGCCGCCGGCACGCACCACAGACAAGACCCGACGCGACCCCGTGGGGCCGCGCACGAGACAGGCCCCACGGGGCACGAAGGAGACCCGATGCGCTACGTAAAGATATTTGACAACATCGCGAAGCAGATCACCCGAGACGGCGTCGCGGAGCTGGGCGACGGCTACCAGAAGACCGACGACGTGAACCAGGCGGACGCCATCCTGATACGCGCCTCTGACATCCGCGACCTCGACTTTGGCCCGAACGTCCGCTGCGTCTCGCGCTCCGGCGCCGGCTACAACAACATCCCCATCGAGCGCTGCGCAAGGCAGGGCATCGTGGTGTTCAACACGCCGGGCGGCAACTCGAACGCCGTGAAGGAGCTGGTCGTTGGCATGATCCTGGTCAACTCCAGGGGCACGCTCGACGGCATGCGGTGGGTCCAGAGCAACGCGGACGACCCGCAGATCGTGAAGGACGCCGAGAAGAACAAGAAGGCCTTCGTCGGACGCGAGGCCATTGGCCGCAAGGTCGGCGTCGTGGGCCTGGGCGCCGTGGGCTCGAAGGTCGCGAACGCCCTGGAGGCGCTGGGGCTCGACGTGTACGGCTACGACCCGTACCTCTCCGTCGAGCACGCGTGGCAGCTCAACCGCAACGTGAAGCGCGTCGACTCGATGGCGGAGCTCTGCCGCAACGCCGACTACGTCACGCTGCACGTCCCGTCGAAGGACGACACGCGCCACATGATGGGCGCCGAGATGGTTTCGCTCATGAGCGACGGAGCCATGCTCATCAACTACGCGCGCGCCGACATCGTGGACGAGCCCGCGGTGGACGCGGCGCTGCGCTCCGGCAAGCTCGGGCGCTTCGTGTGCGACTTCGCGACGCCCATGACCACGAAGATGCCGAACACCCTCATCACGCCGCACATGGGCGCGTGCACCACCGAGGCCGAGGCCAACTGCGCCAGCATGGCCGTGAGCCAGATGAAGGACTACCTGGAGCAGGGCATCATCAGGAACTCCGTCAACTACCCGGACTGCGACATGGGCCCGTGCCACACCGGCGGCCGCATCGCCGCGCTGCACGACAACGTGCCGAACATGATCGGCCAGATCTCCGGCGCGCTGGCGCAGTCGAACGCGAACATCCAGCGCATGTCGAACGAGGCTCAGGACGGCAGCGCCTATACTCTTATCGACACCGACCAGCCGGTGGACGCCGCCACGATGCAGAAGCTCCGCGCCATCCCCGGCGTCTATCGCATCAGGCAGATCGTCCCGGCAATCACCCGCTAGCGCCCCGCGCTGGCGACGGCAGGCCCCACGTGGAAGGAGACCGCATGCGCGTCGAGCCCATACGCTGTTACCGTCCGGCCCCGGACAAGGCGGCGACGTTCGCGTCGCTGCCGTACGACGTGTTCGACCGCGCGCAGGCGGCCTCCTACGTGCAGAGGCACCCGGGCTCGTTTCTGGCCATCGACCGGCCGGAGACGTCCTTCTCGCCCGACCACGACATGTACGCCCCGGACGTGTACGCGAAGGCCGCGGAGCTGCTGCGCCGCGCCGCGACGGACGGCACGCTGCTGCGCGACGAGACGCCGTGCTACTACGTGTACCGCCTCGAGCAGGACGGCCGCGCCCAGACGGGCGTGGTGTGCGCAGCCTCCGTGGACGAGTACCTTGACGGCACGATCCGCCGCCACGAGAACACGCGCCGCGACAAGGAGCAGGACCGCGTGGAGCACATCCGCGCGACCGGCGCCCAGACGGGCCCGATCTTTTTGGCGTACCGCGACAACTTCGCGATGGACACGCTGGTGGGCCTTGCGTCCACGGCCGAGCCCCTGTACGACTTCACGGACGAGGAGGGCGTGCACCAGACCGTGTGGCGCGTGGCGCGGCCGGCGGCCGTCGAGGCCATGACGGCGACGTTCGCCACCGTGCCGTGCGCCTACATCGCCGACGGCCACCACCGCGCCGCCTCCGCCGTGCGGGTGTGCCAGGAGATGCGCCGGGAGGCAGCCCGCAAGGCGGGCTGCGCGGGCGAGAAGGGCGCGGCGCCCGGCGCCGAGGCGTCCCCGGCACCATACGACTCCTTCCTCGCGGTCATGTTCCCCGCGAGCCAGCTGAAGGTCATGGCGTACAACCGCGTGGTGACGGACACGGCCGGCCTTGCGCCGGCACAGCTCGTCGAGCGCATAGGGGCCGCCGGCTTCGATGTCGGCCCCGCCCAGGACTCCCCCGCCGAGCCCTCCGCCCGCCATGGCTTTGGCCTCTTTGTGGGCGGCGCGTGGCATGCCATGCGCTTCTCGCCCGAGGCGGTCGCGTCGCTTCCGGCGGACGACCCCGTGGCGACGCTCGACGTGTCCATCCTGCAGGACCGCGTGCTGGGGCCGATCCTTGGGATCGAGGACCCGCGCCAGGACGGTCGCATCCGCTTTGTGGGCGGCATCGAGGGCCCGCAGGCGCTGGAGCGCCTTGCCGGCGCGGACGGCGTCGCGTTCTCGCTCTTCCCCACGTCCGTGGACGAGCTCATGGCCGTGTCCGACGCCGGACTGCTGATGCCGCCGAAGTCGACGTGGTTCGAGCCAAAGCTCCGCAGCGGCCTCTTCGTTCGCAGGCTGCGGTAGCGCTGGCTGCAGCGGGGCATGCCGCGACGGCAAATGGCCTTTTTTGGACGGGCACGGCCTGGCGCCGCGCCCGTCTTTCTTGCGCTGGCGCACCATTTGGGCCCGCATTTTTGCCTTGCGTTCCAAGGCGGCGCGCGTCAGGTGCGCGCCACTCGTTCGTATTGCTCTTTAGGGCGCATGTAACTTGGCAAACGCAAAGGACGCCTATATGGCATGCAAGTTTCAGCCGACTTTGTGAATGCGTCCCGCGTCGCGCAGGCATGCTATGCTTGTTCGACTTTGGAAGCGAAACGCAGAAGAATTGGACGCGTGACCATGGCACAGACTGACTCCCACGGCCCCCAGCGGGCCGAGCACGCACGTAAGAGCCCCGCGCAGGGAGAGGACGCCCCCAAGGGGCGGAGAAGCACCCGGCCACAGGGCGCGCGGCGCGTCTCGGGGCGCGCAGGGTCTTCCCGCGCAGGCAAGGCGGGGCGACGCGAGGCTCGCGGTCAGGAGCGGCGCGACGTGTACTACGTCCCAACGACATCGAAGGTCGGGGGCGCCGCGGACGCGCGCCACGGGTCGGCCGAGAGCCGCTCTGACAGGGCGGCCTCGAGCAAGGCGCCGGCGTTTCTCGCCCTGGCGCTCATCCTTGTGCTGGGAGGCGGCGCCTGGTACCTGTGGACGAACCGCACGGTGAGCGTGACCATCAACGAGAAGAGCTACGACGTGCGCATAGACAGCACGCTTGCGGAGGCGGTTCGCGACCAGTCCATCCACACGAAGCCCGGAAACTACGTTAGCGTGAGGGGCGACGTCCTGAAGGCGGGCGGCGGCGAGCCGTTTGACGCCACGGTGGGAAAGAGGAGCCTCACGGGCAAGGCGGCCCAGGAGTACCGCGTGAGGGCGAACGACAAGATCACGCTCTCTGCGGGCAGGGACGTGATGGAGCCGCACACGAAGAAGGTCGAGACCGAGGCCCCGAAGCTGGTGATGAAGGGCGGCTACGGCCCGATCGCCTACGTGAGGGACTGGGGCACGCCCGGCAGGGTCGAGCGCCTCACCGGCAAGAAGTCGAAGCAGGTGGCGGAAATCGTGAAGTCGAAGACCGTCGACACGGAGGTCTACCTGCGCACGCCCATTCCCGAAGGCGACAAGAAGCTCGTGGCGCTCACGTTTGACGACGGACCGAGCGACAAGTACACCCAGCAGTACCTTGACATCCTGAGGAAGCACAACGCGAAGGCGACGTTCTTCTGCCTTGGGAGGCAGGTGCAGGAGTTCCCACAGCTCGCGAAGGCGATCGTGGACCAAGGCAGCCAGATTGCAAGCCACACGCAATCGCACAAGCAGCTGACGAAGCTGGGTTCCGACGAGCTGAGGACGGAGTTCGACACCGCGTTCAAGGCGATAAACGACGCGACGGGCATAGACACGACGGTCTTCCGCCCGCCGTACGGCGCGTTTACCGAGAGGACGTGGCTCGCGGCCGGCGGCATCCCCTCCGTCTCGGTCACGTGGACGCAGGACTCGCGCGACTGGGCGCGCCCTGGCGTGGACGCGATCGTGAAGAACAGCCTGGCGAACGTCAAGTCCGGCTCCATCATCCTGATGCACGACGGCGGCGGCAACCGCGACCAGGACGTGGAGGCCCTGCCGAAGATCATCGAGTCGCTCCAGGGCGCGGGCTACACCCTCGTCACGATTGACGAGCTCATGGCGTCGGACAGCACCATCCCGAAGTCCATCAAGACCGGCGACGCGAAGATGCCGAGGGGCGTCACGTGGCCGACGGAGCTGGGAGACGCATAGCGTCTGCGCAGGGTGTCATGGGTGCGAAAGCGAAGGGTCCGCAGCCGGTTGGTTGCGGACCCTCTTGCATGACGCCTGTATGAGCGCTACCTGCCGGACATCGCTACGCCATGCGCGGAACCTCGGTGGGGTACGTCGTCGCGTTGGGGTCGGGCTCGATCCTCCCCAGGGCTTTTCGCACCAAGAACCTGATTATTCCGGTGACGACCATTATTGCGGCAAGAGCCGCCACGAAGCCGAGCATGGTGTAGATGATGAACAGAACCGTCTGCATCGAGAAGGCACCCATAGACCCCTCCGTTCGATTGAATCGTTCCGCACGCGCCAACGTGCCCTTCAAATTACGTTTTACATGGTTTCTGATAATGTTTCAAGTGTGTTTCACGCTTTTCCAAGCGCGTCAAACGTACAGGTAAATGGCCTTTATGCATGTGCCCCTATGGAGGAGCCGCACATGTGCGGCACCTTGATTTAACTCAAACTCTTATACATGAAACTATTTTGCCCGACGCCGGGATCGGCCTTCCGCCACGCCGGAGCGCCGTCTGCCCACGGCCTGGGTCCCCATTGCGTCGCGGGACGCAGCCATGCGGGTAACGCACCCGGATCGATCTTGCGGGATTGCGCAAACTGAAATCAGATGCGTATCGCAGCCGGTACGCTTCCGGAGCGAGCTTGCGAGATCTCGCAAACTGGAGCCGGGTATGTGACGCGGCACCGTGGGCGTGGGTACACACCGGACGCCAGTTTGCTGCGTCTTGCGAGCTGGAGCCGGGTATGTAGCGCGTACATTCCGTCGCGGGCTCTGCACACTGCGAAACGGCAATGCGAAACTGTGGCCCAGGCCCTCGCATCGCGTCCCCGCGCGCACCCGCCTCCTGTATCATGGACGAAAACGACAGGAGGAAAAGATGACCGACCCGATCAAGGTAATCGAAGTCAAGGAGAGCGTGTTCGCGAACAACGACCGCGAGGCCGAGGCGCTCCGCGCGCGCATGCACGACGCGGGCACGCTCATGATCAACCTCATGAGCTCGCCGGGAGCCGGAAAGACCACGCTCCTCTCCGCCACGCTGCGCGCCCTCGCGGACGAGATGAGCATTGGCGTGATGGAGGCGGACGTCGACTCTGACGTGGACGCCTACACCGTGCAGGAGGCCGGGGCGAAGGCGATCCAGCTGCACACCGGCGGCATGTGCCACCTCGACGCGGCCATGACGGAGCAGGGGCTCAACCAGCTGGGCTACCAGGACCAGGACCTCGTCGTGATCGAGAACGTGGGCAACCTCATCTGCCCCGCGGAGTTCGACACGGGCGCCGGCAAGAAGGTCATGATTCTCTCGGTCCCAGAGGGCGACGACAAGCCGCTGAAGTACCCCCTCATGTTCGAGGTGAGCGACCTCGTGCTCATCAGCAAGGTGGACACGCTGCCGTACTTCGACTTCGACAAGCAGAAGCTCGAGCAGAACGTGCACCTGCGCAACCCGAACGCCAAGATCATCTACCTCTCCGCGAAGACCGGCGAGGGCATGGACGAGTGGCTGGACTGGCTGCGCGACGCCGTCCGCGACTGGAAGGCCTAGCGCATGCACGAGCTGGGAGTGGTGTTCGCGGCGATGGACACGATCGAGGACGTTGCCCGCGAGAACGAGCTTTCGCGCATCAGCTCCGTCACCATGTGCCTGGGCGAGGTCTCCGGCATACTGGAGGACTACTTCGTGGACTGCTGGAAGTGGGCGCAGCAGAAGAGCGACCTGCTGCGCGACTCCACGCTGCAGGTCGAGCAGATCAAGGCCGTCACCGTATGCAACGCGTGCGGCCACACGTACGAGACGGTGCGCTACGGTCGCACGTGCCCGCACTGCGGAAGCGACCAGACGGTGCTCCTGCGGGGCAACGAGTGCGAGATCAAGCAGATAGAGGGCTGTTAGAGACTGGTAACGCACTGGTAGACGGCCGTGCGATTGGGTATGAGAAACGAAAGACACTTACGGGGGCGGCGCTTCGCCCCCTAACCCATGGCACTTAGGTGGTTCACGGCATGACACACGACAGATTCTCGTCGCGGCACATTCTCCTTCCGGGCGCAGGGGCGCTCGCCCTGGTGGCGGCGCTTGGCTGCTACCAGTCCGTCGCGCTTGACAGCGTTGGCTGGGCGCTCACCGCGGGCGTCGCGGCCCTTGGCGCAAGCACGATCCTGGCGTTCACCAGGTCTGCGGCACAGGACCGGCAGGCGCGCAGCGGCCAGGCGCAGGCGGCGACTCCCCCGCATGCGGCAGCCCAAGGCGCCCACGCGGCGCCGGGCGAGAAGGACGGGGCGCCTGACGCCGCGGCCGCCCCGTCGCACCAGGAGCCTGCGCAGCCGCAGCCCGGCGCGGCCGCGGGCAGCGAGCCCGCCATCGCCCGCTCGCAGCTGGACTACGACGCCGTGAGCGAGCGCATCGTGCAGAGCCCGGACCCACTTGCCGAGCTCAAGCTGCTGGTGGGAGACATCCGCACCCGCATGGCCCAGACCGACGGCGAGGACGCCGCGCGCGAGCTTGACGCGGCCCGCCTCCCCGGCGACGCGCCGCTGGTGCCCGCGACGCGCGACTCCGGCGGTGCCGCGACCCCGGACGCCGCGATTCTCTCGCCCTCCCCCGTCGAGCGCTTCGTGGCGCGGATGCTGGTGGAGGCGGGGCTCTTCTCGACCGACACGGAGCTGCCGCGCATGTCCGTGGTGCGCTCGCCGCACTCGCAGATGCTGTTTGTGCGCGTTGAGCAGCGCGAGCTCTCGTACCTGGCGCGGCTGCGCGTGCTGAAGATCGAGGCGGCGCTGAACGCGATGCGCTACGCGTGCACGTACTTCGACGACCCGCACGACGTTACGGAGGCCGACTGCTACAAGTTGACGCAGGGGCTCGCCACGTCGGTGTGCGCGCAGTCGCCGGGGCTGGACGTGCCGCTGGAGTCCGAGGAAGGCGAGGACCCGGACGGCGAGTGGGCCGTGCGGCGCAAGATCGCCGCCGCCATCGAGGACATGCAGCTGCCATACCGCCTTGAGCAGCACTTTCGCGTGAACGTGGCCGACGGCAACGTTGGCTTCCACGTGGACCTGACGCCGGAGCGCGTGTTTCCCTCGTCCGTGTTCGTCGCGGGGCTCGGCGTGGTGCAGAGCTCGCGCGAGATGCGTCGCAAGGCGGCGTCCGCCTACGCCCAGCGCGTGGCCATACTGCTTGCGGCGACGGCGTTTCGCGCCTCGCGGAAGATCCGCCATGCCTGGGTCATAGGCACGGTGGACGACGCCCACGCGCACCGCTGCTACCTGTGCGTCGACTTCGACCGGTGGCGCTTCGCGCGGCTTGACCTGAACCACGTGGACGACCTTCCGCGCGCCATGAGGCCGTTCGTTCCCAACATGCGCGTCGAGAACGACATCCTCCGTCCCGTGGAGCAGACCGTGGACCTTTCGGACCCCCGCTTCAGCCCCACGTGGCGCCACATGCCCGTCGGCCTTTCCAGCCGTCGCCTTCCCAAGCGGCTCGCGCGCGCCCTGGGCGCCCCAAGCGTGAGCGGCCTTGCGATCGAGGAGGCGGACAAGCGCAGCCTCATCGCGGGCGACATCATGCTGAACCTGTGCCCGCCGGAGGAGCGCGACGCGACGCAGCGCAACGTGCGCATGGTGATGGAGCTTGCCGGCAACGACCCCGACCCCACGGTGCGCTCCGCGGCGGAGCGCCTGGTGAGGGGCATGATCAACGGCACCGTGGGCACGGACCCCACGGACATCGGCGAGGAGTTCGTGCGCGGCGACGCGCTGGACAGGGCGTGCGAGCGCGCGAAGGACTGCCTCACCAGGCACGATGCCGCCGGGGCGAAGGACGTGCTGGAGCCCGTGGTAAGCCCCGTGGACGCAGCCGGGCTCTTCTCGGACGGGGGCGGCGTGGTGTGGCGCTACTTCGCGAGCTACGTGGACCGCACGCTGTACAACCGCCAGCACGCGGACGACGGGCGAGCGCTTCTGCTGGTGCCGGACGCGTACTTTGCGGCGCACTTCTACCTCTCCGTCGCGAGCCTCGCCCTGAGGCAGACGGACGCCGCGCTTGCCCACGCGCGCCGGCTGCGCCAGATGGCGCCGCTGGACAAGCATGCGAACCTGCAGCTGGTGCGCTGCCTGGAGGAGGCGGGCCGCACGGACGAGGCCATGGCGACCCTGGCGGAGTTCCTGAGGGGCGCGCACGACCCCGAGGCCATAGGGCTCGGCTACTATCGCATGGCGTCGTTTCAGATGGCCCGCGGCAACACGCTCGCCGCGCAGGCGTGCTACCAGAGCGCCATGAGCTTCATGCCCTCCATCACGCCCGTCGTGGTGATGGAGGTGACGGGCCTTGCCGCGCAGTCCCAGGGCGAGAGGGGCGGGCTTGCCCTGAGCCCCATGTCGCAGCAGGAGGTCGAGGCGACGCTTGGCTACCACGGCGTGCCCGTCGCGCCGACGGACGAGGTGTCGAAGACGTTTTTGGAGTGCACGCGCGCGTCGATGGACGCGGAGGTCTACCCCGTGGCGCGAAACTTCGTGAGCGTGCTCGCCGCGTTCGACCCGGACGACGTGATACTGCAGGTGCTGGACTCCATGGAGGGCGTTCCCGACCAGTAGCGCCATCCGTCAAGGCGCCGCCATCCGTCGCGGCAGAGCAACTCGTCGCGGCAGCGCGCGGGCGAGAAGAGCAAGACGAGGGGACCGCAGCCAGGCCATGGCGGCGGTCCCCTCGTGCGTGCATGACGCGCGGCCCAGTATGGAGGCGCACCTACAGCTCGAGCCTCATGAGGCGCGCGATGGACACGATGTAGATCTGCAGCGCGCGCTTGAGCTGCTCCTCGCTGAAGCCCTCGTCCGCGGAGTGCTCGGCGCCCACCCAGTCGGGCATGGGGAACGCCGGGTCGTTCGGACCGAAGGAGCCGCCGGCCCTGAAGTGGCGCGCGTACGTGCCGCCGCCGATGCAGAAGCCCTTCGCGTCGCGGCCCGTGTACTCGTTGTACGTCCTCACGAGCGTCTGCATGGCAGGCGTGTCCGGGTCGGTGAGGAACGGCACCATGTCGAGGTCGACGTGGATGGTGCAGCCGTGCGCGGCCGCGAGCGACCCCACGCGACGCGCGATTTCCTCGCCGGTGATGTTCGTGGGGTAGCGGCTGTCGAGCGTCTGCTCGAAGCGGCCGTCCTTGGTGGCGATGGTGCCACCGATGCACGTCAGGGGGTCGAAGTACTCGTCCTGGCACGCGATGCCCAGGGTCGAGCCGTCCGTGGAGCCAAAGACCAGCCTCTCGAACTGGAGGAAGTCCTTCTCGCCCGCAGAGCACAGGTCGTTCTGCAGCAGGTAGTCGACGAGAAGACCGATGGCGTTGATCGAGCCCTGCGGCATGGACGCATGGGCGCCGATGCCGTGGGCCGTGAGGCGCGCCAGCCCCTCCCCCGCGCTCTCGACGTCTATGCGGTCGGCGGACGGGAGCTTGGACGCGTCCGCACGCACGACGGCCGTGGCCTCGCCAGCGACGGCGTTGCCGACGGTGCCGCCCTGGAAGTCCACGATCACGTCCGAGACGGGCTTGGAGGTGACGGTCGCGGACCAGCCGCCCTTCTCGCCGTAGATGAGCGGGAAGTCCGCGTCCGGGGAGAACAGGAACTCGGGCTGGTCGAAGTTGTCGAGGTACCACTCGACGTCGGCCATCTCGGTCTCCTCGTTGTTGCCGATGATGCAGCGCAGCGTGTACGGAAGCCGCTCGCCCGTCTCGCGCGCGAGGTCCGCGAAGAACTTCGCCGCGTAGAGCGAGAGGGTCGTGGGACCCTTGTCATCGAGCACGCCGCGGCCGATGAGGTAGCCGTCCTTGCGGGTCACCTTGAACGGCTCGAACGTCCAGCCGGTGCCGGCGGGGACGATGTCCGTGTGGCCGATGGTCGCGATCTGCTTGGGGGACGCGCCGGGGACGTCCGCGTAGCCGATGTGGCCGTCGCAGTTGTGGGCGTCGAGCCCCAGGCGCGCCGCGATCTTCACGGCGGTGTCGAGCGCCTCGAACGGCGCGGGGCCGTACGGCTTGCCGGGCCCGGCGTGGTCGAGGTCCTCGACCGAGTTGATCCTCACCAGGGAGTCGATGTCCGCGACGACGTCCTCCCAGTTCTTCTCGACAAACTCACTCGCTCGTTGCTTGAGCTCCTCGTCCGTCATGGAAACCTCCGCATATATGTGTTGCCGTATCCAATACCCACCCAGTGTAACAGGCTGGCAACAATCACGGACGCGTCTTCCGCGGGCGGCACGGGAGGACGCGCACGCGGAACGACGGGCACGAGGCCGGCGCTATCACTCGGTCGGCTTGTGCCCAACCTCGACGTCCGGCCACACGAACTGGGCGTTGCCCGCCTCTCCCCCGTCGACGAGGAGGCTCTGCCCCGTCATGAAGCGGTTGGTCACGCCCACGAAGTACACCCACTCCGCGATCTCGCGCGGGGTGGCCCAGCGGCGCAGCGGCGTGAGCGCCATGATCTTGCCCCAGAGCTCCGGGTCGTCCATCACGGGACGGTTGAGATCCGTGAGGACGCCGCCGGGGTCGACGCTGTTTGCGATGGCCTGCGGCGCCAGGCGCAGCGCCAGGTTCTTGGTGTACGCGATGATGCCGCCCTTGCTTGCGGCATAGTGCGGGAACTCCGAGCCGTTGTGACCGGACGACGACCCGACGTTCACCACGGAGCGCACCCGCTCACGCGGGCGCGAGACGCTCTGAAACGCGTAGCGCTCGCACACGTTGATCGCGCCCTTGAGGTTGACGTCTATGTCGTCCGAGGTGTCCTGGACGCCGGCACACGTGACGATGACCTGCGGGGACAGGTCGGGAAGCGACGCGGCGTCGCGCACGTCCGCGATGTGGTGGCGATAGCGGGCGTGCTCCACCGTCGCCGGCGCGACGTCGAGGCCGTCCACGCGGTGCCCGCGCTCGAGGAAGAGCTCCGAGACCGCGCGGCCAATGCCGCCGGAGGCACCGGTCACGAGCACGTCCATGGGCCGCCGCCCGTCCCGCGCGCCCACGGCTACGCCTCCCTCGCGACGGGGGCGTCCGCCACGGCCGCCGGGGTCGCGTCCTTCTCGCCCTGCGCGTCGAGGTACGCCTGGCCGACGCCGTCGCGCTCCCACTGGCGCACGACGCGGAACCCGATGGGACTGAGCACGACCTCGCACAGCAGCTCGACGAGGGCGCCGGTGACGGAGCAGCCGAGCACCTGCGCCCACGTCCAGCCGAAGAACGTGTGGCTGACGATGACGGCGAACGTGAGGTTGTCTACGAGCTGGCCCACGAGGGTGGAGGCATAGGAGCGCGCGGCGAACGTGCCGAAGCTGTCCTTCGCGAACTTGCCGCCGATGAACTGGTTGAGCAGGGAGTTCGTGACGGACGAGAGGAGCATGGATATCGAGCTGCCAAGGACCACGTACCAGCTGCCGCCGAACGTGGCGTTGAGGCCCGCGTCCACGGGGGTGAGCCCGGAGGAGTAGTACGCGCCCCAGTGACCGGGCGCGAGACTGACGAGCCACAGCAGCGCGACGACCGCGAGGTTGCACGCGAGCGCGAACACGGAAATCTTGATGGAGGCCTTCGCCCCGAAGCGTTTGGTGATCATGTCCATGCAGAGGAACGAGACCCAGCTGAGCGTGATGCCGCAGTCGAGCGCAAGGTACGGAAGCGAGACGAGCTCCTTGTTGGCCAGCAGGTTCATGAGGACGACGCTCAGCACGAAGAGCGTGACGTTTGTGCTGGGCACGTTGCGCAGCAGCAGCCGATAATCCCTGAGAAAGTCCCTGAGCATGCGATTGTCTCCTTTGGTTTTAGGTTTAGCGAGCAGGATTTAGGAACCGAACTGCTCGGCGGGCGTTTGCACCCGCATAGGACGCACGATAGACTAGCATATCTCACGGCGGTCGCGCACGGCACGCGGACCGCCCACACGCTCCACCCATACACCAGACGACGGAGGCTCCCATGGACCCATCCCAACACGGCACGTCGAGAAGGACCGAGAACCCGGGGGCCAAGAGGGCGCCGCGGCTTGCGGGAAGGGCCCCCGCGGCGCTGTGGCCGCCGCGCTTTGGTGCCGCGATATTCGACTTCGACGGGACGATATCCGATACCGCAGCCCTGTGGCGCGAGGTGGACGAGGCGTTCTTGGGGTCACGCGGCCTCCAGGTTCCGCCGGACTATGCACGCACGCTGTCCGTGCTGGGCTTCGAGGCCGGCGCGCGCTACACCATCGAGCGCTTTGGCCTGCGCGAGTCCGTGCAAGACATCTGCGACGAGTGGAACGCCATGGGACGTGCGCTCTACAGGGACGAGGCCCGGCTGCGCCCCGGCGCCGAGGCCTACATCCGCGCGCTGCGCGGGCGGGGCGTTTCCGTCGCGCTCGCGACGACGAACGACCCGGACGTGCTGGACTCCATGCGCGGCATCGACATGGACGCACTCTTCGAGACGAGGGTCCACGGCAAGGACGTGCCCGTGCCAAAGAGCAAGCCGGACATCTACCTGGAGGCGTCGCGACGCCTGGGCGCCGCGCCCGGGGACTGCATCGTGTTCGAGGACCTCGCCGTAGGCATACGGTCCGCGCATGGCGCCGGCATGCTCACGTGCGGCGTGCGCTCGAACGACCCGACGCAGAACGCAGAAGAGGTCCGCACGGTCGCGGACCTCTTCCTGGACGACTGGCGCGACATAGCGCTGTAGGGACGCCGGCGACGCCGGGCCCAGGCGCCGCACGCGGGCGGCGCGCCCGGCCTAGAGCTCGAGCCTCATGAGGCGCGCGATGGACACGATGTAGATCTTGAGTGCCCGCCGCAGCGTCTCCTCCGCGATGCCCTCGTCGGGACCATGCTCCGGCCCGACCCACGCCGGCAGCTTCGCCTCCGGGTCGTTCGGGCCAAAGGCGCAGGCGCGGCTGAAGTTGCGCGCGTACGTGCCGCCGCCGATGACCATCGCCTCCGCCGGCCTGCCCGTGTACTCGTGGTACGTGTCGAGCAGCGTCCTGATCTCGGGCGACGTGGGCTCGATGTAGAACGGGGCCTTCACGCCGTCAACGTCGAGCGCAAGGCCATGCTCCTCGCCGAGCGTCGCGAGCGCGCGGGCGATCTCTTCGTCCGTGGTCGAGGTGGGATAGCGCGAGTCGACCGTCTGCACGAAGCGGCCTCCCTCGGTGCGCACCGTTCCCCCGATGCAGGTAAGGGGGCCGAACTTCTCGTCCGCAGACGCAATGCCCACAGAGGATCCGTCCGTGGACGCTGCGCACAGCAGGTGCTCGAACGAGAGGAACGCACGCTCGCGCTCGGAGCAGACGTCGTGGTCCAGGAGGTAGTCCGCGAGCACGCCTATGGCGTTAACGGTTCCCGCCGGCAGGGACGCGTGGCCGCCGATGCCGTGCGCGACGACTCTTGCGAGCCCCTCGCCCGCCGGCTCGATGTCGATTCCGTCTGCCGCGGGAAGCTCGCCCGCGGCAGCGCGCACGAGCGCGGTCGCCTGGCCGGGGATCGCGTTGGCGACCGTTCCGGCGTCAAGCTCCACGATGCGGCTGCCCGGGGTGTCGCCCGCGATGACCCCGCTCGTGAAGTGGCCGTGGAAGACGCCCTTCTCCCCGCAGATGAGCGGGAAGTCGGCGTCGGGCGTGAACGCGAACGCGGGCTCCTCGTAATGGGCGAGGTACCACTTGAGGTCGCCCATCTCGCATTCCTCCTCGTTGCCCACGAGGCAGCGCAGGGTGTACGGCAGCGGGCTGCCGGTCTCCTCCGCCTTGCGCTTGAAGAAGTGGGCCGCATAGAGCGAAAGCACGAACGGGCCCTTGTCGTCCAGCACGCCACGACCGATGAGATAGCCCTCGCGACGCGTCACGTCAAACGGGTCGACCGTCCATCCAAGACCCTCGGGAACGACGTCCGTGTGGGCGATGGTCGCTATCTGGCGATCCGACGCACCCGGAAGGTCGGCGTAGCCTATGTAGCCGTCGCACTCGTGGGCGTCCAGCCCCAGCCTCCGCGCGATGCCGAGGGCCGCCACAAGCGCATCGTGGCTCCCCTTGCCCCAGGGCATGCCCGGGCCCGCCGTCTTGGGGTCTCGAACGGAGCGAATCCTCACCAGCGTGCGGATGTCCCCGACCGCGTCCTCCCATATCTCGTCGACGTAGGCGTCGACCTCCTGCTTGAGCTTGTCGTCAGGCATGCTTCCTCCATCTCTCGTGTCGTTGTGCGAGACCCATGGTACACGTCGGGTCAAGCTCATGGCCTCGCCCTTGGCGGACGTAAGGTCCGCGCATCAAAAAAGGGACCGCCGAAGCGGTCCCCATTCAGCTCTTCTGGATTCGTGATTAGAGCTTACGGACGTTGGAAGCCTGGAGCTTGCCGTTCTGGCCAGTGGTGATATCGAACTCGACAGCCTGACCCTCGTCGAGAGTCTTGTAGCCGTCCATCTGAATCTCGGAGTAGTGGACGAACAGGTCGTCGCCGTCCTCGCGAGAGATGAAGCCGTAGCCCTTGTCGGCGTTGAACCACTTAACAGTACCCTGAGCCATGTCGTGCCTTTCTTTCTTGTTCCGCAAGGGAACATGAACGCTGCGCTTTCGCGCGATACATTGTGCAACCCGCCCTACGGCGCGTCACGAGGGATATATTACCCCAAAGACCACGCTACCTCTTCCACAAACCGTTTACGGACGAAATTCGACCCCAAATTGGATCATTGCTTCCCGAAACCCAAAGGCATCTGCATGAAAGCACGGGCTGACGTACTTCCACACCGTTCTCTCACACTATGACAGCTCCGACTCGAGCTCCTCGAACTCCTTTGGCACAGAGCCGTCCGCATGGAACGCCCGTGCGATGGCCGAGGCCTGCGCCCGCCTAAGGGACGCCTCGGTGGCGTCTCCCTGCCGCTCGTAGGCGAGCGCAACCTTGTCCAGCGCGTATGCGGCGTACGCCGCCACGGACTCCCCCACGCCGGACAGTGTCATCATTGTGACGAGCGACTGCGGCGAGAGCGCCATGGCCGTCTGCGCGTCCAGGTCGAGCAGCTCCCCCACGGCGCGCTCCACCTCGCCGACGCGCGCGAAGTCGCCGTCGCAGAGCACTCCCCGCAGGCTCGTGCTCACCGCCTCCACAAAGCGACCGATCACCTCAAGAAGATAGTCGTGCTGCAGCATTCCACCCTCCAAACCATGGTCCCGCAGCGACCCAGCGCCGCAAGGCCTCGCCCGTCTCGTCACCGACGAGCGTAGCATATGCCCAGAACCGCAAGCCCTACCTCGTGGCAGGCGGAACGACCCCAAGGTGCTCGAACGCGAGCTGCGTGGCCTGCCTGCCTTGTGGGGTCCTGATGATGAGACCGGTCTGAAGCAGGTAGGGCTCGTACACGTCCTCGAGCGTCGCGGGATCCTCACCCACGGCGCTCGCGACCGTCGTGAGCCCAACGGGCCTGCCCCTGAACGTCTTCGTGAGGGCCGTAAGAATCTTCACGTCCATCCAGTCGAGACCCATCTCGTCGATCTCGAAGAACTTCAGCGCCTCGGCCGCGATGTCCCACGTGATGCTTCCCTCGGCCTTCACCTGCGCGTAGTCGCGAACGCGCTTGAGGAGCCTGTTCGCAAGGCGCGGCGTGCCGCGAGAGCGCGAGGCGATCTCGAGCGCGCCCTGCCTATCTATGTCCACGCCGAGGATGCCCGCCGACCTCACGACGATGCGCGCAAGCTCCTCCGTCGTGTAGTAGTCGAGACGATAGCTGATACCAAAGCGGTCGCGCAGCGGACCGGTGAGAAGACCGGTCCTCGTGGTCGCGCCAATGAGCGTGAAGCGCGGCACATCCAGCCTGATGGACCTTGCGGCGGGCCCCTTGCCTATCACGATGTCCAGGAAGAAGTCCTCCATCGCGGGATAGAGCACCTCCTCCACCTGATGGTTAAGGCGGTGTATCTCGTCCACGAAGAGGATGTCTCCCTCCTCGAGGTTCGTGAGGATGGCGGCAAGGTCGCCGGTCCTCTCGATCGCGGGACCCGATGTCGTGTGGAGCTTCGCCCCCATCTCGTTCGCCACCACGCCCGCGAGCGTCGTCTTGCCTAGGCCCGGCGGTCCCGAAAATATGACGTGGTCGAGGGGCTCGTTCCTCTCCTTCGCGGCCTGGATCAAGACCCGGAGGTTCTCCCTCACGCGTTCCTGGCCGCAGTAGTCGTCGAGCGACTTTGGCCTCAGCGTGCGGTCTACGTCGAGATCGTCCGCAGTGAGCTCCGCCGTGACGGACCTGGGGCCCGTCTCGTGCAAGCCCCGCGTCCCCGCCGTTCCCGCATCGTCGAACAGGTCGTCCCTACCAGCTTCCCACATGGCCTATGCCCCGCTTCCCAGCCGCTTGAGCGCGTACGACAGCACCTGCTGTATGGTCGTCGCCCCCGCCTCCTCGTGGCCCTGCAGCGCGAGCTCGACCTCCTGCGACGTGAAGCCCATGGAGAGGAGCGCGTCGGTCGCCTCCACCTGCACCGGAAGCGCGGGGGCGGACGCGACGACGTCGCCGTGCGATGGCTGCGAGAGGCCGACGAGGCTCCTGAGCTCGGCGTCCTTCTGGAACACGCCCTCGAGCTCCACGAGCAGCCGCTGGGCCTTCTTCTTCCCGACCCCTGACACCTGGCTCATGCGCCCGACGTCCTCCGTGGCGACGACCGTTGCGAGCTCCTGCGGCCTGAACGTCGAGAGCACGGACAGCGCGAGCTTCGGGCCGACCCCCGAGATCGCGACGAGCCTGTCGAAGAGGGCCCGCTCCTCGCGTGACGAGAAGCCATACAGCTCCATGGCGTCCTCGCGCACGATGAGCCTCGTCAGAAGCGTGACGCCGGCCTCCCCCGCAGGAGGAAGCGACGCCGCCGTGTTCGCCGAGACGCCAAGCTCGTATCCGACGCCGTTTACGTCCAGCACGACATGCGTCGGCAGGACCTCCAAGAGCGTCCCCGTTAGCCTTACTATCATCTGCTGCTCCTCCTGCTCGCCCGCGTGGAGAAGAGCGGGTCGCCCTTGCCCTGAGCGCGTGCTATGTTCGCGGCAGTCGCTGCCGCGGTGATCCGACGTGCCGCCTCCGCGTCGGCCTCGCGCTGGGCCCGCTCCTGCTCCCTCAGCTGGTCCGTCGCGACGGCGCGCGCGATGTTCCTCGTGCGCTTGAGGTTCGCGTAGCAGATGGCCGCCGCGAGCGCGTCCGCGGCATGGTCAGGCTTCGGGTCGTGGTCGAGGCCCAGGATGTTGCGCACCATGTAGATGACCTGCCGCTTGTCCGCAGAGCCGGTGCCCACGACGGCCTGCTTGATCTGCATGGGCGTGAACTCTCCCACGGCAAGCCCGGCGTTCGAGCACGCCACGATCGCGGCGCCGCGCGCATGGGCCGTGGCGATGGCGGAGCGCGTGTTCTCTCCGAAGAAGATCCTCTCTATCGAGAGCTGCGAGGGATGGTAGCGACCGATGACCTCCGTGAGGTCGTCGAAGATCCTTCCGAGCCGCTGGTCGATGGGCTCGGAGGCCTTCGTCGTGACGCAACCATAGGCGCGGGCACGACAGAGGGAGCCGCGCGTCTCGACCACGCCCCACCCCGTATGCGCAAGGCCTGGGTCTATGCCAAGTATTATCACTATGCCGCCTTACCGTGCGTCACCAAACAGAACGTTCGTTCTATGGTAGCACAGCAAGGCGGCGTCGCACGGCTAGTTCTCGGAAAATGGGTTTGGCCACGTCCGCCCATGAGAGTCCTCGAACCCGTTCGCGGGACCGCCCTGACCGCCGTCCTGCGCGTCGCCAAAGCCCTTCGGCCTGAAGCCGCCGCCATACGAGAAGTCCCTCAAAAACGAGAGCGCGTCCTTCACCTGCCTCGCGTCACCGCGCGACGGTGCCGCCGCACCGGCGTCCCCGTCATCGGGCTCCTTGTGCGCGTTCTTTCTTGAGGTGGGGCCGCCCCTCAGGTCAGAGAGGCCGATGCCCGCGCCGACGCGCCGCGTGACGCGGTCGAGCGTAGAGGCCGCGTCGCGGTCCGCGCGGATGCGGTTGTGCCACGCAAGCCCCACCGGCCTCCGCGCGTCGAAGAGCGTGACCGTGGACACCATGAGGTACAGCCCGCGTCCCACGCGCCACGGCTCGCTCTCGTCCAGCCGTGCGAGCACCGCCTCGACCAGCCTGTCGTCGCGCAGGTCGGCGGCGACCTCCGTCACGCTCCTGCCGTACTCGATGTGGTCGGAGAGCACCTGGTCCACCTCGGCGCACCACGCCTCGTCCGGAAGCGACGCATGGTCGAACCCCACCTCGGGCGCCTCGCCCGCCGCGAGCCTCGTCGACGGAAACACCGGGCTGATCGTGTTCCTCATGCGCATGAGCTCTAGCACGTCCGAGCGGTATACGTCCCCGACGGGCTTCAGCGCATCGGCCCCCAGGGCCCGGCGCTTCTCGCCCAGCGCAAGGGCGGTCTTGTCCGCGCCGGAAAGGACCACGCCGCCGACCTCCGCCGCCCATACCGCAAGGTAGGCGTCCACGATGCCGCGGCGGAGGAGCGCATCCTCCGGCTTCGCGACGAACGCGGCCGCGCGCATGTCGCCCGCGTCCCGCACGTCGATCCTGAGGTTTCGTGCAAGGCGCTGGCAGCACGCCTCGCGGCTGACGTCGCCCGGCACGTCCACGATCGCGTGCACGTTCGTGGGTCCCAGCGCGTCGGTCGCGAGCGCGGCGACCACCATGGAGCCCACGCTGCCGTCCAGCGCGAGCACGGCGCTTCTCTGGTCAAGCTTGTGGAGGTAGTCCCTCAGCCCAAGCACGAGCGTCTGCCACAGGTAGAGCGGACGGTTGTAGACCTCGGGCAGGACCTCTTCGTCACCGTCCGCGGGCGAGCCGCCCACCTCTGCCACGACGAGCCCCTCCTCGCAGGCGGGAAGCGACGCCACGAGCTCGCCTTCCGGCGAGAGCGCGAAGCTCGACCCGGAGTACACGGACGTACCGTAGCCGCCGACGGACCCCACACCCACGATCCAGGCGCCCGTGGTGCGCGCATCCGCGACGTAGCGGTTCTCGGCGAGGTCGCCGCCGAGCGCGGAGTCCACGTCGTCCGCGGCATACCCGTAGCCCGCGATGTAGATGATGGCGTCCACGTCGATGTCGAAGTCGTCGTAGTCGTCCAGGTCCTCGTAGGTGAAGGCGACGCCCAGGCGCATGCCGCCAAACTCGAACTCGGGCAGGTCGGGCGCCGGCGCGTCCTCGTCGTCCGCCAGGCCGGCGTCCTCCGACTGCGCATAGGCCTGCATCTTCAGGGGCAGGATCTTCTCGTCCCCCACCAGCACCGCCTCCGGCGCCGGCTGGCCGTCGAGCGCGCCGACGACGGGCACGATGCAGGGGCACGACACCTCCTCAGAAAGGCGCACGAGCGCGTCCATCACGTCCACAAGGAAGTCGTCCTGCTCGCTCTCGCGCACGGGCAGGGGTCCCGTCAGCGCCGCCATGGGGAAGACGAGAAGGTCAGCCCCCTGCTCCGCGGCCGTGCCGGAAAGCGCGACCATGCGCGTGGCCGTTGCCTCCAGGTCACCCGCGCGTGTGTCTATCTGTGCGATGCCAATCCTCATGTAAGAAATCCCTCCGCGGGCACGCCCGCCAGAGGGGACGCTACCCGACGGAGGGATGTGCCGCTTGGCCGCAGTGCGCGACCATCCGTCGCGTTACGGTTCTAGAACTCTGCTTTCCACAGGCCGTGCAGGTTGCAGTACGCGTAGACCGTGCCGTGGTCCGCGAACTTCTTGCAGAAGGTCTTCGTGGGCTCCTCGCCCGGCTTCAGGTACTTGATGATGGTCTTTCCCTCGGCCGCCAAGGCGATCCACTCGATGTAGTGCTCCTCGGTCATGGGGTGCGCGACCTCGCCGACCTTCACGATCATGTGCTTGTCGTCGCGCTCGATGAAGGGCACGTGCTTCTCAGCCGCCGCGTCGACGGAGCCGGCGACCAGCTTCTCCATGGGCTCGCCGCAGCACGTGGGCACGCAGACGCCCCTGTCGACCACCATGACCAGGTTACCGCACTTGTTGCAACGATAGAACGTGAGCTCTGCCATACATTCCTCCTTGCAGGTCAACCCTACGTGTGCCATGCCCGGCTGTGCCGCGCCTGGCCTTTCAACTATTGTGCCCCATACGGTGGCAGAATAACCGTCTCCGTGACGAAAGTCCCAAATGCCCCGCCGTCGTGGTACAGTCGGCTCGTAGCCGCCGCGCGCGGCCCGCAGCCCAACGCGGAGGCCAACGTGGAGAAGCGCTTCCTCACCATATCGGAGCAGGTGGAGCTCCTCGCGGCCCGCGGCCTTCACTGCGACGCCCAAACGCCGCGCATCCTCCTGCGCGAGGGCTACTACGCGGTGGTGAACGGTTACAAGCGGCCGTTCCTGGACCAAGGTGCCACCCGCGCCGCCAAGGAGGACCGCTACCTGAAGGGCACATCCTTCTCGGACGTGTATGCCCTCTTCCGCTTCGACCGCGACCTCCGCGCGCTCACGTTCCGCCACCTCATGCTGGTCGAGGCCACGCTGCGCTCCCTCATAAGCTACGCGTTCTGCGAGCGCCACCCCAGGCCGGAGGCGTACCTCGACGAGTCCAGCTACACCTGCCGACGCGACTACCTGCGCGGGGAGGACGCCTTCGAGGGCGACCTGCGCTGGATGATCGACACGCTCGCCCACCACGCCCGCACGCGAGATCGCGACCCGCGAGGCGACCGCCGCGACGTGCGCGTGGCCCACTTCCAGGACAAGCACGACACCGTGCCACTGTGGGTCCTCGTCGACGAGCTCACGTTCGGGAACCTCAAGTACCTCTTCGCGCTCCTGCGCCGCGAGGAGCAGCTCGCGGTCTGCGACAACCTCGCGGAGCTCAGCTCCTGCCGCTCCGCGGACCACGCCGTCACGGCGCGTGCGGGCGAGAAGCGCGCGGCCCCGTCCCAGAGACCGCTCACCCCGCGGCGCGTCGCCCGCGACCTCGAGGCCATCGTCGACGTCCGCAACGTCTGCGCCCACGGGGAGCGCCTATACGACGGACGCTTCGGGCTGGAGGACGAGGCGGACTTTGCCGCCTTCGTCTCCATGATGTCCCACTTCCTCGAGCCCGGCGACCTCGCGCACCTGCAGGGCGGCATCGAGTCGCTGGTGGCCGAGTACTCGCGGGCGTGCCCCGTCATCGCACGCGAGCTCGAGCGGACGGGGATCGCGGGCGTCTAGGCGATCTGCACGTGACCATTGCGGCCGACGAAGTCCTTCACCTCCGCGAGGAGGACCATGTTCTTCGCGTCCACCTTCGTCGGCAGCTCCATCCTCATCATGTCGCCGCACGAGCTCTCGACCATGAGCTCGATGCGGTCGAGGCCGTTGTAGCGGTCGAAGATGGACTGGAGCGTCTCCATCCTGTCCATCGAGAGCATCCTGGAGGGGATGTAGACCTCGAACACCTTCGGCCTGTTCGTCCTCTCGTTCAGCTCGAGCGCCTCGATCCTCGAGCAGATGAGCTGGTCTCCCCTGTCACCGTGCTCGATCTTGCCGGTTGCCTGGATGAAGACGTCGCCGACGCGCTCACCGGTGTCTGGGTCGACCTCACCCTCGAGGGCGGACGCGCACTCCTGGTAGGTCTTCGGGAAGACGACGAGCGAGATCTCACCCTCCATGTCCTCGAGCGTGACGATGGCCATCTGGTCGCCCTTCTTGGTGACCTTCTTTGCGACGCCGCCGACGGGGACCATGCCGGCAAGCTTGATGACCTTGCCGTCCTCCACCTTGAAGCGCTGGGAGGTCGCGCCCGTCACCGGGTCGACGTAGTCCTCCGAGGCCATCGCCTCGGATATGGTGCAGTCACGGGCCTTCGACAGCGCGTACTCGAACGGGCGCAGGGGGTGGTCCGAAACGTAGAGTCCGAGGACGTCGTGCTCCTGCTGCAGCTTGAGGTGGCGGTCCCACTCGTCGTCGGGATCTGGCTCTGGCACGTCATCCGTGAAGCCGGAGCCGGCGACGTCCGCGAACATGTCGAACATGGACACCTGCCCGTTCGCCTTGTCCTTCTGGCGCTTCGCCGCCGCGTCGATGATGTTCGCGGGATTGTTCTTGTCCACGAACTCCATGAGCTGCTTACGAGGGTAGCCCGTCTCGTCGAACGCGCCCGCCTTGATGAGAGCCTCGACCACGCGACGGTTCGCTTGGGAGGAGTCGACGCGCTCGCAGAAATCATGCAGGTTCTTGAACGGGCCGTTCGCGGCGCGCTCGGCCATGATCGCCTCGGCGGGCCCTTCGCCCACGCCCCTGATGCCGGCGAAGCCGAAGACGATGCCCTCGTCGGTGGCCGTGAAGTCTTTGCCGGACTTGTTGATGTCCGGCGGAAGGACCTTCGTGCCGTCATGGTTGCACGCCGTGACGTAGTGGACGATCTTGTCGGTCTTGCCCATGTAGGACGTGAGGACCGAGGCCATGTACTCCTTCGGGAAGTACGCCTTCAGCCATGCGGTCTGCATGACGAGGATCGCGTATCCGGCGGAGTGAGACTTGTTGAACGCGTACGACGCGAACTCGAGGACGTTGTCCCAGATCTCCTGTGCGATGTCGCGGCTATAGCCGTTCGCCTCGGCGCCGTTCATCCAGTGGTCGTAGATCGTCTCGTCCGCTCCGGTCTTCTCCCAGTGGAAGACCTGGTCGGTCAGCATCTTGATCTTCTTCTTGGCCACGGGCTTGCGCATGCGCGAGTCGGACTCGCCCGGCGTGAAGCCGGACATCTTCATCGAGATCTGCATGACCTGCTCCTGGTAGACCATGGTGCCATAGGTCTCTTCCAGGATCGGCTTCAGCCTGTCGTCGTAGTAGGAGATCTTCTCCTCTCCGTGCATGCGCTTGATGTAGCTGTCGACCATGCCGGCGCCCAGGGGGCCGGGACGGTAGAGCGCGATGAGAGCGACGATCTGCTTGTACTGGTTGGGCTGCATGTTCTTGATGGTCGCGGTCATGCCGCCGGACTCGACCTGGAAGACGCCCGCGGTCTGGCCCGAGCCGAGGAGCTCGTAGATCTTCGGGTCCGAGAAGTCGATCTTGTCCACGTCGATGTTGACGCAGGTCGCGCCATCCTTCAGGCACTTCCTCACGGCCTCCGGCACGCGCTCTATGTCAGACGCCTTCGGGTACCTGCGCCTGATGTTCGCGAGCGCCTTGTTGATGACCGTCAGGGTCCTGAGTCCCAGGAAGTCCATCTTGAGCAGGCCCATGTCCGCGACCGAGTGGCCCTCGTACTGGGTGATGGTGACGTTTCCCTTCGTGTCGAGCTTCGTCGGCACGTGGTCCGTGACGGGTGTCGGCGCTATGAGCGTCGCGCAGGCGTGCACGCCCTCGCCGCGCATGAAGCCCTCGATCGAGAGGGCCGCGTCGATGATGCGGTGCGCGTCGGGGTCCTTGTTGTAGGCCTCCTCGAAGTCCGGCGAGTACTGGTCCGGCTTCTTCTCGTTCTTGTGCAGCGCGTTCGGCAGGGTCAGCTTCGGGTCGTTCGAGAGCATCTTCGAGAGCTTCTGCCCCATGAAGACCGGGAAGCCCAGGACGCGGTTCGCGTCGTTGATGGCCTGCTTCGCCTTGATCGTCGAGTACGTGATGACCTTGCATACGTGGTCCTCGCCGTAGACGTCGCGAACATGCTGGAGCACGTCCTGGAGGTGCTCGTCGTCGAAGTCCATGTCGATATCGGGCATCTCCGAACGCTGCGGCGAGAGGAACCTCTCGAACATCAGGCCGTTCTCGAGCGGGTCGAAGTTCGTGATGTTCATGGCGTACGCGACGATTGCGCCGGCGGCGGAGCCACGCCCCGGGCCCACGCCGATGCCGTTGTCCTTCGCCCACTGCACGTAGTCCTGGACGATGAGGAAGTAGTTCGCGAAGCCCTTCTCGGTGATGATCTTGTACTCGTGCTCGAAGCGGTCCTTCACGTTCCAGTCGCCTATGGTGAGGTCGCGCCAGTTCTCGCCGTAGCGTCGCGCGAGGCCCTTCTCGCACTCCTCGCGGAAGCGCTCCTCCGCGGTCTCGCCAGGACGAAGCCCAGGGTACTCCGGCAGGTACATGCTCGACCAGTCGAGCTCGTAGTCGCACTTGTCCGCGATCTCGAGCGTGGTGTCCGCGGCCTCGGGGCACCACGAGAACAGGCCGCGCATCTCCTCCTCGCTCTTCATGTAGAACTCGGTGCCCTCCATGCGCATGCGGTTGGGGTCGTCGAGCGTGGTCGCCTTCCCGATGCAGCTCAGGATGTCCTGCGTGGAGGCGTCCTCGCGCGTGAGGTAGTGGAAGTCGTTGGTGCAGACGACCTTGATGCCCTCCTCGTGGGCGAGCTTCACCAGGTACTCGTCGAGCTTGCGGTCGTCCCAGCCGTTGCGGAACGTGAGGCCGTGATCCTGGATCTCCATGTAGAAGTCGTCACCAAACAGCGCATGGAACTTGCGAGCCCAGTCGCGCGCCTCGTCGAACTGCCCGTCCAGCACGCACTGCTGGATGATGCCCTGCACGCACGCGCTCTGGCAGATGAGCCCCTCGTGGTACCTCTCCAGCATGTTGAAGACGGTGTGCGGCTTGCCGTAGTACATCATCTCGTGGCCGGCGGCCTCCGACATGCACTTCAGCAGATTATGGTAGCCGGTCGAGTTCTTCGCCAGCAGGATCAGGTGGTAGCGTTTCTCCCTGTGGCCGCGCTCGACGTGGTCCCCCGGTATGAAGTAGGCCTCGCAGCCGAAGATGGGCTTGATCTTGAGGCGCGGGCGGTTCGCCTCCACGGCCTTCACGTCGTGGCCGCTCTCCTCCCACACCCTGACGTCGGACGCCCACTGGTCGTGCACGCGGTCGAAGTAGTCCGCGTCGTCGGGGTCCGCCGCCGGCTCCTCGAGCTTCCACTCCTTCTTGAAGCACTCGACGTCGTGGCGCCACTGCTTCATGTTCTTCTGGCCGTCATTGTACTTGCGGCACTCCAGGTCGAGCTCGGGTATGCCAAACATGTAGCCGTGGTCCGTGATGGCGACGGCAGGCATCCCAAAGTCGACGGCACGCTTCACCATGTCCGGAATCGGCGTCGCGCCGTCCAGGATCGAGAAGTCCGAGTGGTTGTGCAGGTGGACGAAAGCCATGTAACCCTCCGAAGGCAAGCCCAAGATTTGACCCGTCCATGATACCCCACGGTGACGCCTCGCGCAGGCGAGAAGAACACGTGTTCTTATTCCGTACACGTCCCCTGAGCTGCGGTGCCATGCAAGGCCCTCGCGCATCCGCAGCTCAGGGGGTCAACCAGGCGTCCGCCACGCTCCAGACGACGCACACAAGTCCGACGCCGCGGCCGCGAAAGGCGCGTGCCGCGCGCTACATCCGCGGGGGGTTGCCTGCGTCGAAGCGGTAGCTCACGGAGTACGGCTCGTCGGGGTCGTCCGGGTCCGCAAGCTCCACGCACACGAAGCGGCAGTCGACGGAAGCGAACCCATGGCGCATGAGCACCGACGCATAGAAGTTCGCCTGCATCTCGTGTCTTGCGCGAACCTGCTCCGCGGAAAGCCCGCGGTCACCCGTCTTGTAGTCCACCAAAAGCGCGGCGCCTGTGCCCTCGTCCGTTGCGAGCAGGTCGATCGCGCCCTCGACGTACTCCCCGAACTCGGAGTCCGCGGGCGAGAAGAACGGCACCTCCGCCCGCACCCGTCCGTGGGAGAGGACCTCCCGCCGGAGCCGCGAGGTGCGCCAGCGGTCAAGAGCCGTGCGCAGGCGCACCCTGTTTCTCGCGGAGAGGCGCCAGAGGTCGCACGTCGCATCGAACCTCCTCTCGGGAAGGGTCGCCTCGCACGGGTCCCCAAGTCCCTCGCCCACCTCCACCAGGCACTGCGCAAGCTCGTGGAAGGCGGACCCAAAGTTCGTCGCCCGGTCCTCGTCGCCCGTCACGGGCGCGCCCTCCTGCTCCGCCGCGCGCTCCGCGCGCGTGGGGACGCGGACGGGAAGGGGACGGGAGGCGTCCCCCGCGGCATCGCGCCCGCCTCCGGGCTCGCCCTCCGCAAAGCGCTCGGCCATCTGCTCGTGCGCGCTGCTGAAGCTGAACACGCCCTCGCGCGGCCTCCAGACGTCGACGCGCCCAGCCGTCGGCTCGTCCTCGACCGCATAGATGTCGAAGCTCGCGGCCGCCCCGTCCGCCGCGCCTTCGACGGCTTCCGGCTCCGCCGCGAGCGCCCCGTCGGCGCCGGCGAGCGACCCCGCGGAGTCCACCGCAAACTCGCCGTCCACCTTCGTCACGTCTATCACGCGCAGGCGCCCGGGCTCCGTGCCGCCGTACCCGAAGCGGTGCTCCCCCGCCGCGGGCACGCCCCCGGGCAGGAGCGCATCCAAGAAGCCGCAGGCGAGCGCAGGGTTCATGCCGTCCTTCTTCGCGGCGACGTTGCACCCCACGATGAGGGCCTCGCGGGCGCGGGTGAGCGCGACGTAGAGGAGCCTGGTCTTCTCGGCGGCGGCAGCCTCGTCGTTCGCGAACGTCGCGTGACGCAGCCATTCCGCAAGGTTCGACGGCCGGTCCGTCTCCGCGATGCGATCGAGGTCCCCTATCGCGTCCTGCGGCGCGAGCACGCAGACGCTCCCCCGACCGCTCGCGAGCGTCTTGAGCCTGCCTCCCTCCGGCCTCTGCCCCCAGCACTCCGCCACGGCCGTGACGGGAAACTCCAGGCCCTTCGAAGCGTGGATCGTCATCACGCGCACGGACTCCATCCTGCCGCCCGCAAGCGACGCCGGCGGGATCTTGGACACCTCGAGCCACAGGTCGAACTCCGTGGCGGCGCGAGCGGGACCGAGCCCCATGCCGTCCGTCAGGTCCCGTATGTAGCCCACGGCGGCAAGCACGTTCGCCTCGCGTGCCACCCCGGTGGCCCCCTCCGCCTCCAGCCGCGAGAGCCAGCCCGACTCGCGCACGACCTTAAGGCAGACGTCCGCGACGGGCATGCGCCTCATCGCAAGCCGCGCGCGGGCCAGCACGTCATGCGCGTGTGCGAGGCGACGCGACGGGGTCGCGCCGTGGAAGAACTCCATGGTCTCGATGCCGCGGTCGATCTTGCGCATCGTCGGAGCGTCGAGCTCGCGCTGGGCGCGGGTGCCCAGCTGCAGCAGGTCGCTGGCGTCGAGCATGAACATCTCGCTCGTGAGCAGCGGGAAGAGTCCGGACTGCGTGTCCTTGGGGTTCGCGAGCACGTGCAGGAGCTTCGCCATGGTGGCCACCTCCGGCGCGCTCGTGAATGTCGAGCCTCCCGTCACCACGCACTCGAGCCCGCGCTCGCGAATCGCGTCGATGTAGAGGGCCGCCTTCGTGGTGGTGCCCAAGAGGAGCGCCATGTCGCCCGGGAGCTCGCCGTGCGCCGCGTACTCCGCGAGCCTGTCCGCCATCGCCGCGGCGGCGACCTGCGCCTGCTGGGCGCCCACCTGCCCCCTCGTGCCCACGCCGCGCGTGACCTCCACGTCGATGCGCGGAAGGTCCCGCGCGCGATACCTGTCGTCGCGTCCCGGGCTGGGGTCCAGGTGCATGAAGTCCGCAAGCACACCGGCGTCGCCGCCGCACACGCGGTCCACCAGGGACAGCACGTCCGCGTGGCTGCGGTAGTTCACGGCAAGCCTCACGTGCCGCTCCGGGGGAAGCTCCTCCCCCCTGCCGCGAAACACCCCCACGTCGGCGCCGCGGAAGCGATAGATGGACTGCTGCGCGTCGCCCACCGTGGCCAGGTGGCGGGCGCCGCGCCCCGCCAGGAGCCCGATGAGCTCCAGCTGCGTCGCGTCCGTGTCCTGGAACTCGTCCACCATCACGAGCCTGAAGCGCCCCGCGTAGTCGCGGGCGATGGCCTCGTTGTCGCGAACGGCCCGCAGCGCAAGGCTCACGAGCTCGTCGTTCGAGAGCACGCCCGCCGCGCGCTCCAGCTCCGCCACGCGCTCGTCCACCCTGCGCGCGAGCCCCACGATGTCCTCGACCCACGCCCGGGGACGGGCGAGAAGGACGCAGGCCCTTGCCTCCGCGAGGGCCGCCTTCGCAAGATCCGCCTGCTCCTTCGCCTCCTTGTTGACCCTGCGGGGAAGCGTCACGGAGTCGAGCGCGGCGACGGCCGCGGACGCCGTGCGACGGCCCGGCGCGAGCCCCATGAACGACCTCAGCGCCTCCAGGGAGGGAGCGACCTTCTCGGCCGCCTTTGCCGTGAGCTTCTGCGCGGCGAGGGACTCCATCTCCTCCGTCAGGCGCGCCATGACCTCTGACGCGCTGTCTGCCTGCGGAAACGTCAGGCCCTCGTACCCGTCGGGCACCGCACGCGCCGCGGCGCGCACGTCCTGGACCACGCCTATGAGGCCGGAGTAGCCGCCTTGGGACCTTCGGCCGAGCTGGTACTCCCCGAACGCCTCGCGAAGCGCGGGGCTGGCGTCGCTGTCCCTGTAGGCGGAACCCACGACCTCCTCCAGGGCGCGGTCCTGCATGGCCTCCGCATCGTTTCCCTCGGCGATCTTGAACTTCGGGTCAAGGCCGAGCTCGAAGGCGTGGCGTCTCAGGATCCTAGCGCACATGCCATGGATGGTGCTGATCCACGCGGAGTCGACCTGCAGCGCCTGCTCGCGCATGCCCGCCTCGCGCAGCGTGGAGCGCACGCGCTCCCTGATCTCCTGCGCGGCGGCGTTCGTGAACGTGATCACGAGCACCTGCGACAGGTCGTCCAGAAACGGCGCACCGTCCGTGCCCGAGCCGGGCGTGAGCGCCCACGCCACCCTCCGGGTGAGCGTGAACGTCTTGCCGGAGCCGGCGCCGGCCTCCACGAACAGGGGCTCGTCCAGGGTCGTGGCGATCTTCCTCTGCTCGTCGTTCAGTGTGGAAAGGTCGATGCCGCTCACTTCGCGATCCTCCTTACGCAGTTCATGACCGGACAGTACGCGCACGCGGACGCGTCGACGGGCGCCGCCTCGATGTCGCCGTCAAGCATGCGGGCGACCGCCGCCTGGATGGCCTTCTCCGTCGCGTCAAGCAGCGCGTCCATGCCGTGCGCCCCGTCCGTCCCGAAGCCTCCGCCCGGGTCAACGGCCACGGCCTCCGCCGTCGCCTTCGAAGGCGTGCGGCTGCCGTACACGCGGTCCATCAGGTTCGCGTCCACGGCGCCGGAAAGAGCGTGCTCCCGCCCGCGCGTCGAGAGGTACACGGCACCCCTCACGTCTAGGTTCGGGAAGCGCCGCCGAACGACCTGCCCGTAGATGAGCGATTGCACGCGCCTGGGGAGCGAGAAGGGCGAGGCCTCCTCGCCCTCGGGCCCGTCGGGAAGCGCGGCGTACTCCCGGGCGAAGCCCGCGACGCCCTTGTGCTTGTAGTCGATCACGATGGCGTTGCCGTGGGCGTCGACGTCGATGCGGTCCACGGTTCCGTTCAGCCATGCGCCCGCGTACTCCACCAGGTCCCGCCCATGGCCGAAGTCCCACTCGAACAGCCTCGGCTCGAAGCCGACCAGCAGGCCGGACTCGTAGTCGATGGCGGAGAGCAGGTCCCTCTCGAGCGTCTCGAGCTGTCCCTCGTCCTGGGCGGAGTGTGGCACGAACGCCTGCGGGCGCTCGCGCCGCCGCGTGACGAGGAACTGCGCGCGGCGGTCCTCCTCCAGCGCGCGAGAAAGCACCCGCTTCGCATGGGCCACAAGCTCCGGGTCCTCCTCGCTCACGCCCGAGCCGGGGATGCGGGCGAAGAGGTCCCTCGTGACGTCCGGCTCCGCGCCCCCCGCCCCCTCGAGGGAGGCGAGCGCCTCCTCAAGAAGCGTCCGGTGCGTCACCTCGAGCACGTGGTGCGCGAACGTGCCCATCTCCATGGGGCCGAAGCCCGCGTCCGAGTCGCGCAGCCGCAGGCGGCGCAGGCTGAACCACTTGTACGGGCACTCCAGGTACGACTCTATCTGCGACGCGGAGAGGACCGGCCTTCCGTCCAGCAGGTCCGGCTTGCCCTCCGGCGGCACGTTCACGAGGGCGCGCGCGGAGGCGTCGGTCACGCGTCCCGCCGCCTCCGGCTCCTCGCTCGCCACGAGCGCGGGCGCGGTCCCCGTTGCGCTGAGGTTCGCCGCGGCCTGGGTCTCGGCCAGCGAGCGGATGGCAAGGCCCTTCTCGGCGGGGTCGCCGTCCCCTCTGCCGTAGCAGGCCAGCAGCTCCGTCATCATGACGGAGGGGTAGCACTCCTTCGACGTGGCGTCGTAGAGCGTGCGCTCCAGCGTCACGTGGTGCCGCGCCACGGCAAGCCGCGACCAGAACTCCGCGCGCGGCCGCGCCATGGGGTCTTCCCGCGGCTCGACCCCCAGGGCCTCCAGCAGGGCGGAGGCGACGTCGTCCTCCGCCCTCACGGGCGCCTCCACGGACGTCTGCCCGCACACGACGACCGCGTCCACGGAGCACTGCGCAAGCGACGCCGACCCGGCGGCGTCCAGTATGCGCACGCGCGCGGCGCCCTCCTTGCGAACGCACGGCCGCACGACGACCGCCTGGTGCTCGAGCGCCGAGGCCGCGTGGGCCACGAGCTCGGAGAGCGACACGTGGCCCGCCGCCCTCTGGTCCGCCGAGAAGCCCAGCTCCTTGAGCGTCGCCGCCACGTTGAGAACGGCCATCAGGGCACCGGCGGCCAGCGCGTCGGAAAGCCGGTCCGCCTCGTGCGGGAAGCGCGCGACAACCTCGCCGCCCTCGCCAAGAACGTAGTCGTCCAGCCTGGCGCCCGTGCCACCCCGCGCGGCCGGCGAGCCAATCTGCGACGACACGTACGGGGCGAGGAGCTTCGAGGCCGCAGACCCCAGCCTCCCCTTCAGGAGCTCGCGCGTCGCCGCCGCCACCTCGCCGGACGTCTTCTTGGGATTCTGGAGCTGCAAGAGCACGTCCGCCGGCGTGAGCAGGCGGTCGCCGCGCCAGTCCGCGTCGAGCGCGTATGCCCGGGCCGTCGGGACGTGCGCGACGTCCGAAAGGAGGAAGTCAGACAGCGCCCGCGGCGGCCACCAGGACATGTCCCCCAGGCGCACGTACGTGCCCTCCTCCGCACGCACGGGCCCCGGCCACGTCGCGTCAAGCTCCGCCAGCTGCGCCACGCTCTCCGCATACTCAAGAAACGCGCAGCCGGCGGGGATGTCGCCAACGCGCACGGACAGCTGGGCGCTCACGCCCAGCCCGCGCGCGACGAGCTTGGGGGTGAGCTCGCGCCACGCACGACTTGCGTCCGGGACGCTCACGACGACGTCCGTGGCGCCCTCGCCCGAAAGGGCGCACACCTCGCGCGCGACGGCCTCGGCCTCCGCGAGCGGGCCCGCGGGAAGCAAGAGCGACACGGCGCCCGTGGGCGCAACGGCCTTTCCGTCGCCGGCAAACACGCTTGCGAGAAGTGCCGAGAGCTCTGGGTCGCAGTGCTTCTCGCCCGTGGGGACACTCACTTTATCGAAGCCCGTACCAGCGGAAACGCAAGGCTCTTGCACACGCGCGACGCCAATGCCGTCCCGCGCGCACGCCATTGCCACAAGCTCTGCGGAGCGGCGCTCCCCAGCGGTTGCCTCCGCGTTCCGCGCGCGGACGCAGAGTGTCACGTCCGTCGCGCCCGCGAGGGCGCGCAGCAGCTCGCGGACGGGGCGGGCGAGCGACCCCAGGCCGACCGCGACCGTGGGCCAGAGCGAGCACGCGGCGCCCGAGGCGGTCATGCGCTCCGCGACGCGGGCCATGGCGACGGACTCCTCCGTGAACGACGATCTCGCAAGCAGCGCGCGATAGCGGTCGAGCACGCGCACCACGTCCGCCTCGCGGCGCGTGAGCCCAAGGTCGAGAAGGGCGTCCGCGTCCACGCGGCCATTGCTCGCGGGAATCCACGGCAGGGCGTCCTTCGCGAGGCGCCCGAGCACGTCCACGGTGCCGGCGTTGTACGCGACGTCCTCCCCTGCGGCGGATGCCGCAAAAAGCGCGTGCTGCAGGGCGACGGTGCGCGTGAGCGGGTCGACCACCTGCGTTCCGTCGCCCCAGACCTCCCAGCGCTCGCGCGTGAACGCGAGCGGCGTCGTCACCGTGACGCCTAGGCCAAGCCCGCGACGGGCGAGGTCGCGGCTGACGTCGAGCTGCACGGCAAAGCTGGGCACGAGGAGCGTCGCGCGGCCTCGCGCGGCAAGCGCCCCCCTGAGGGCGGCCTCCGCGGCCTCGCCTACGAGCCATGCGTCGTGCGTCTGGGCAATGGTTAGGGACATGGTCGACCTTCCGTCGGTTTTGGCTGAGAGCTATGGTAACGCGACGAGTGGACATTTATTGCCCCACGCGCGACGCGGACGCGCGTGGGGCACGAACCGGGTGCGCCGCCGTGACGACGCACCCGGTTCGACAACGCGCCTGCGCAAGCGCCGGCATGGGGCCCTGGGGTTAGTCCCTCCCCAGCTGGCGCTCCTTCAGGCGGTACGCCGCCGCAATGATCTGCGCCGCTCCTTCTCGCCCGAAGACGGAGCGGTCCACCACCAGGTCCTTGTCGGTGTACATGTCCCACCTTCCGCCGCTGTAGCGCGTGTAGAACCGCTCGCGCTCGTGCTGGCGCTTGCGAACGAACGCGCTCGCGTCGTGCGTGGTCATGCCGCGCTTTGCGCGCACGATCTCTACGCGCACGTCCAGCGGCGCCGTGACCAGCACGGAAATGAGGTTGGGGTTGCGTCGCAGGATGTAGTCGGACAGGCGTCCCTCGATGATGCACGGTCGCGTGCTCCCCAGGTCCAGGATGACCTGACGGATCGCCTGGAACGCGCGGTCCGCGTCCGAGCGCTGGTCCATGCTGTCCGGCAGAAACGCCAGGGGGCCGCGCTGCGGGCGCTCGTCCACCGCAGCCAGCTGGTCGACGTCGAGACCCATGCGCAGCGCGGAGCGCACGAGAAGCTCGTTGTCGTAGAGGGGTATGCCCAGCATCACGCTGAGGAGCTTGCCAACCTCGTGTCCCTCCGCACCGTAGTCGCGCGCGATGGAGATGACGATGGGCTCCTGGTTGCCAGGGTCCGCAGACCCATTGATGCTTGCACTGTGCCTGAGGTCGCTTGCGCTCATGTGTGACCTTTCGTTTGAATTGTTGCGCGGGGCACGGGGGCGGTCCTTCTCGCCCGCCGGCGCCACCGGGCGCTATGCCGCGGCGTTCCTGCGCTGGTAGGCGCGAACCGCGAGGGATATCGCGAAGTTGAGGACGAAGTACGTGAGAAGGACGAACCCGTACAGCAGGAGGATCTGCGGAAGCGTGGACGCCTGCCCCATGACGACGGCGGAGTTGCGCATGAACTCGTGGACGTCGATGCCGCGGAGGTAGGACGTGTCCTTGATGACCGTCGTGCACTGGCTGAACAGCGCGGGGACGATCATCTTGAACGCCTGGGGAAGCACGACGAGGCGCATGGTGTCCACGAACCCGAAGCCCTGGGACTGCGCCGCCTCGAACTGGCCCTTGGGCAGCGCGTTCAGGCCGCCGCGGACTATCTCGGCCATGACGGCAGAGGTGAAGACCGTGAAGGTCAGGATCGACACGAGGATATTGTCGCCCTGCACCGTGAAGCGGAAGATGAGGATCCACAGCAGGTTGGGCGTGCAGCGGAAGAGCTCGATGTAGGCGGTCACGAGCCACCTGAGCCACGACCAGCGACCGCGGCAGTACGACTTCGCCAGGGCGAGCAGCGTGCCGAACGCGATGGACAGCACGATGGACGCGGCGGAGATGACGATGGTGTTCAGCAGGCCCTGCAGCATGAAGGCCACGTTGCTGGCAGTAAAGACTCCCATGCGCTACACCTCCGCTTCCGTTGCGCCCGCGGTTGCGGTGCGGCGAGCCTTGCGCGGCGCGCGGGAGCGCTTCTCGAGCCAGGTGACGAGCATGGCTATGGGGAAGCAGATGAGGAAATACATGGCGCAGCACACGATGTAGCCCTGCAGGTAGCCGCTGTCGGCCACGAGGATGTCCGCCTGGTACATGAGGTCGCCGCCCGCGATGAGCGCGAGGACGGACGTGTTCTTCACCAGGTTGAGCGCCTGGTTGGCAAGAGGCGGAAGGATGATCCTGAACGTCTGCGGCAGGATGACGTATCGATAGGCCTGCACGCGCGTGAATCCCTGCGACTGCGCGCCCTCCATCTGCCCGCGCGGGATGGCCTCGATGCCGGTGCGGATGACCTCCGCGACGTAGGCGCCGTGGTAGAGGCCGACGCAGATGACGACGAGCACGAACGGCGCGATGCGCACGACGTGCTCCGCGCCAGTGATCGCCTGGAGAAGCATGGGACCGGCGGTATAGACGAAGAACACCTGCACGACGATGGGCGTGTTCTGAAAGAACTCCACGTAGACGCGGGAGATGCCGCGAAGCACCCGCGACTGCGTCGTAGAGAAGACGCCCAGCAGCGTGCCGACGAGAAGCGAGACCAGAAGCCCCGCGAGCGAGACCTCTATGGTGAAGAGGAAGCCCTGCCACAGCAGGTCCGTGTTTGCGAGCGTGGCGGCCCAGCGCTCGGGATTGAAGAGTTCCATGTGACCTCCCTACAAGAGCCGGTACTTCTTGGCCCACCGGTCGATCGCACCGGACCCCTTCAGGTCCTTCACGACGCCGCTGACGAGTCTCGTGAGCTCGGTTGCGGACTTGGTGGTGCACACGCCGTACTCCTGCTTGCCAAAGATCAGGCTCGGCTCGAGCAGCTCGTTCGAGTCGTTCATGTACGTGCGGATTATGGAGCGGTCGATGGCGAACACGTCGATGTTGCCGGATGCGAGCGCCGCCGCGAGCGTGGGATAGTCCAGGTACTGCGGATAGCTCACGCTGAAGTCGCCATGCCCCCGGTCCTTGAGCATCTGCTGGATCTGGTTCATCGTGTCCGCGCCCTCGCCCACGCCGACGATGCGCCCGTCGAGATCGGCCACGGACTTGATGCCGGAGCTCCTCAGCACGAGCATGCCGATGGAATCAGTGTAGTACGCAGGCGAGAAGTTCCAGGACTTCTTGCGCTCTGGCGTGATCGTGTACGTGGCGCACACGAGGTCCACCTGGCCGGAGTCCACGAGGGGGCCGCGGGTCTTCGCCGTGACGCCCGTGAAGCTGGCAAGGCCGCGGCGCCGTGCCTCGGACGTCGACACGCCGAACACCTTCGCCGCGATGGCGTAGCAGATGTCAATCTCCATGCCCTGGAACTTACCGGTGGCCGTGTCCTGATAGCCGTAGCCTATGACGTCGGTCTTGACGCCGCAGTTGAGGTGCCCTCTGCTACGGATCGCGTCGACGCTCGCGGCAGACGGCGCGTCTGAGGACGAGCAGCCGGCAAGCCCCACGACGGACGCCCCGGCCACGCCGATCATTGCGGCGCCGGCAAGCGAGACGAAGCCCCGACGTGTCAGCTGGGGACGGGTCGACTGCCCGGAATCGTACGTTCTTCTCATCGTGCCTCCTAGAGAATCTTGTCCAGGAAGGCCTGGCAGCGAGGGTTGTCGGGGTGCGTGAAGAAGTGCTCGGGCGTGCCCTCCTCCAGGATCTGGCCGTCCTCCATGAAGACGATGCGGTCGGCCACCTGGCGCGCAAAGCCCATCTCGTGCGTGACGCAGATCATGGTGATGTTCTCCTGCGCGAGCTCGACCATCACATTCAGGACCTCGTTCACCATCTCTGGGTCGAGGGCGGAGGTGGGCTCGTCCAGCAGCATGATGGGCTGCTTGGTGCAGAGAGCACGCGCGATGGCGACGCGCTGCTGCTGGCCGCCCGAGAGGTTTTGCGGGTACTCGTCAGCCTTGTGCGCGAGGCCGACCCTCTTCAGGCTGCGCATGGCCTCTGCCTCGGCCTCCTCGCGGGTCTTCTTCTGCAGCTTGATGGGAGCCAGCGTCAGGTTGCCCATGACCGTCATGTTGGGATAGAGGTTGAACTGCTGGAACACCATGGACGTGTACTTGCGCGTGATCTCGAGGTGGTTCTTCTTGGTCATGAGCTCGCCGTTGATGCGCACCTCGCCGCTCGAGGGCTCCTCGAGCCAGTTGATCGAGCGGATGAGCGTGGACTTGCCGGAGCCGGACGGTCCGATGAGCACGACCTTCTCGCCCTCGCGCACGGAGAGGCTCACGTCCTTGAGTACGTGCAGGTCGCCGAAGTACTTGTTCAAGTGAACGATGTCGATCATGTTGCTGGGCATGTGCGGACTCCTCTCACCGCGCTTCGCGGCATGTGTCATGCGGCGACGCGCGGCCGTCGCGGACCTTGCGATGAGGCTCCCGTGCGCTCGCGTCACGGGGCCGCTGCGATTGAGCTGCGTTTGATGAACGTGGCAACGCTGGATGTAGGCACATGCGCAGGTACGAGCCACGAAATCGTATGTAATTCTGAACGAACGATGACAGGTTCGGTAAAAACTCTACAAGTACGACACCTGCCTGACACGAAGGCGCGGCACATGTTCCTAGACGCCGCCCTCCAGGCGCGACAACACGGTACGATAGCCGCCCACCTCGCCGTTGAGGCATTTCGAGACGCGACTCACGGTCGTTGAGGACGCGCCGGTCTTGCGTGACACGTCCACGTAAGAGCATCCGTCCGAGAGCAGCGTGGCCACCTGAAGCCTCTGGGCCAGGTCCTCGATCTCCTTCGGACTGCACACGTCCAACAGGAAGGCACGCGCCTCGTTCGCATCGCGTAGCGACCCAAACGCTGCGAACAGCCTGTCCTCCTCCTCGCGCAGCCTCTGCGCCTGTTCCTCTGTCATGTGCGCTCCTCGCGACAGTCGTTGCGTGGAGAATACTTTATCGCAATAAAGCATGCCGTGTGTTACGGCAACGTTTATTCAGCATGCGACTGGCGGCGCGGAAGCGACACCGCGAGGCCGCTCGCCGCATTGCGCGCGCTCTGGACGACCCCCTCGTACGCCCTGCGGACGACGTCTGACGTTCTTTCCGCCTGCTTTGCCACCACGCACTCCACGAGCTTCCACACCAGGCGCTTCGTCTGGTCGCTTGCGCCGTTTGCCGCGGTCATCACCTTCGGCAGCCCCTCGCGAGACGTCACGTCGGTAAGCTCCGGGCCACCGGCGGACAGGATGTCGAAGAACTCGTTGGTGAATCGCTCACGTTCGCCCATGTCCACGGGCCCCATCCACTCGTCGAGGGCGGCATCGAACGCAGCGGCGTCTGGGTCGAGCCCGCCGGCAAGCACAAAGCCAGAGGGAAGGACCCTCCACGTGAGCGGATCGTGTTGGAGCATGCCCGAGCCTGTGCTTGCGACATACGTCCTTGGCTCGTCTGCCCGGTCGAACAATTGCCCTATGACGCTATACGCGGGCTGGTAGCGCACAAACCTGTCGCCGATGGCATCGCGCGCGTCGCGCTCGACAACGCGCCCATCAAGCCCAGGCCCATCGAAGCTGTAGCACCGAAGCAGGTGGTCCGCAAGCGTCTTCGGCATAGCCGCGACCGCATACGAGACCAGGTTTCCGCCCTTGGAGTGCCCGCCCGCCATAAGCGGCTCCCCCGCTGTCGCAGAGGCCTCCAAGGCCCTGCACAGGTAGTTCGCCGCAAGCCTCTGGGCACCGGTCACCTCGAAGCTCAGCATGAAGTCCTCTCGCCAGCCGGCAAGCGTTAGGTCCGTGCCGCGAAACGACACGTAGCGAACGCCTCCCTCGCAACCCATCACGGACCTAGGCGGCAACAGTACCTCGACCGCGGCAAACTGAACGGCGCGATCGTGGTCCATCACGTCCACGTACCGTCCGATTCTCAGACGCCCGAAGCGACGACTTTCCGCAACCGCCTTGAGGTATCCCGCATCGATCGTTGCAAGCGACCGCACGTACGGCGTGACGTCGCCCCCTGAGCGCTCCAGGAGCTCGCCCAGGGCAGCGCCTACCCCGACCGTCCCGCCAGCCGCCTCGTTCGGGACGATGCCGACGAGGTCGATGTAGCTCAACGTCGCAAGCACCAGGGCGTCCACGTCGTTGAAGGGTCGCTCGGTAAAGTCAAGGTCGCCGCGCCACCTTGCGTAGTCAATCAGATTATCGGCCACGGTCACCTCCCACGCGTTGCATCGTCCTGCCGTCGGGTCGATCGAGAAAAGCCGCGTCGCTCCTCGAGAGGGGCATCGGGGCGGCGCCCGCATGGGCACCGCCCCGTAAAGTTCCTCTTCTCGACAGCCTACGCCATGATCTGGCGGAACATGTCCTTTACCTGTTCGGGGGTCGCCTCACGCGGATTGCCGGGGCAGCAGGCATCGGCAAGAGCGTCTGCCGCCAGCTGGTCGAGGTCCTCTTCGACGAGGCCCTTGCACGTCTTGGGAATGCCGACGTCCTCGCCCAGCTTGCGAACGGCAGCGATTGCGGCATCCGCGGCCTGCTCGTCCGTCATGCCCTCCTCGTACACGCCCATGGCGCGTGCGACGCCAGCCTGCTTGTGCGCGGCGACCGGCTTGTTGAACTCCATCGAGATGGGCAGCAGCATGGCGCAGGCGACGCCGTGCGGCGTGTCATAATGCGCAGACAGCGTGTGCGCCATGGAGTGGTCGATACCCAGACCGACGTTCGAGAAGCCCATGCCCGCGATGTACTGGCCAAGCGCCATCTGCTCGCGACCGTGGCCAGCCTTCTTGTCCTTGGCCTCCTGGACGGCGTCGCGCAGGTTGTGGCTGATGATCTCGATGGCCTTGTAGTGGAACATGTCGGACATCTCCCACGCGCCCTTCGTGGTGTAGCCCTCGATGGCGTGCGTGAGCGCATCCATGCCCGTGGATGCGGTGAGCCCAACCGGCATGGATGCCATCATGTCGGGGTCGACAACCGCCACGTCGGGGATGTCGTTGGTGTCTACGCAGACAAACTTGCGCTCCTTCTCCGGGTCGGTGATCACGTAGTTGATGGTGACCTCGGCGGCCGTGCCGGCCGTCGTCGGAACCGCAATGGTGAAGACGGCGTGCTTCTTCGTGTCGGCAACGCCCTCGAGGCTCTTGACGTCCGCAAACTCGGGATTGTTGGCGATGATGCCGATGGCCTTCGCCGTGTCCATCGCGGAGCCGCCACCAATGGTCACGATCGCGCTCGCGCCGCTCTTCTTGAACGCCTCGACGCCATCCTGAACGTTCTTGATCGTGGGATTGGGCTTCACCTCGTCGTAGAGGTCCCACTTGATGCCCGCCTCGTCCAGCAAGTCCGTCACCTTGGACGTCACGCCAAACTTCACGAGGTCAGGATCAGAGCTCACGAAGACGTGGTCGTAGCCGCGACGTTTGAGCTCGCCCGGAATCTCCTTGATGGCCCCTGAACCGTGATAAGAGATGCCATTGAGAACGAACCTGTTCGCCATGTTTCCTCCTCGGATGTTGAGATTCTGTCATCACGCTCTGTTGCGCATGGTCTCAGCTATACCCCAACGCCCGATATGCGAACGCATGTCCGCACCACCATCCGCGAACGGTAGGTTATCGCCCGCGAACGGTAGGTTGTCGCCCGCGAACGCAATTCTACACGCGTAGGAAAAAGGGCACGCCCCTTGGACGCGCCCTTCTCAAACAAGTTTTTCTAGTGCCGACCCGCAGCCTACACGGGCGAGCCACACCTGGAGAAGCTGCTCACGCTGCCGTAGCCGATGCCCTGGCTGGGCGAGAACGCCTCGATCGTGACACCTCCACCAATGTAGATGCCCACGTGGCCGGGACGCCAGACGACGTCGCCAGGCACCGCCTGGGAGACCGGCTTCGTGCAGAACGAGGCCTGCGACGCGGAACTGTGGTCGATGCCGATGCCCGCGACGCCGTACGCATAGCTCGTAAGTCCCGAGCAGTCGAACGTCTTGGAACCGGGGTCAGAGGCACCCCAGACGTAGGTGCCGCCGACCATGCGCGTCGCCGCCGCGATGACGGTGTTGCGCCATGCGCCGGAGACGCTGGAGCTGCCCTTGTTCGAGCTGCCTCCCGCATTGGAGCTCGAGCCACCGTTGCCCTTGTTCGAGCTGGCGCCCGCGTTGGAGCCCGTGCCGGCATTGCCCTTGCTCGAGTTCGTGCCGGAGTTGGTGTTCCCCTTGCTCGAGTTCGAACCGGAGTTGTTGCTCTTGCCGGAATCGGAGTTGCCCTTGCTGGAGCCCGCGCTGCCCTGGGCGCTCGCGTTGTTATCGGGCGTGTAGTACGCGCCGCCGTTGGCCTGGGCCTTCGCGGCAGCCTCCTCGGCAGCCTTCTTCGCCGCGGCCTCACGCGCCGCCTGCTCCTCGGCAAGCGCCTTCTGCACCTCGGAGCTCAGGCTGTTCACGTAGTCCTGCGCCTTCTGGGACTGCGCGTTCAAGGCCTCGCTCTGGGCCTTCTTGTCGGCCACGAGCTTCTCCTGGGAGGCCTTCTGCTCCTCGAGCTCGGACTTCTGGGACGACAGCTGGCTCTCGAGCGTCTTGACGTCGTTGATGGCGTTGGAGTCCTTCTCGCTCACCTTGTTCGCGTACACGATGTTGCTCGTAAGCGCGTCGAACGAGTCGGAGCCAAGCAGGATGCTCAGCAGGTCGGTGTCGCCATACTTGTAGTTCGCGGCAACGCGCTTGCTCAGGACGGCCTGCTTCTCCTTCAGCTCCGCCTGCGTCTTCTCGATGTCGGAGTTAAGGGAGTTGATCTTGGAGTTCGTCTGGTCGAGCTCTACCTTCGTCTGGTTCAGGTCCTCGGAGGCCTGCTCCGCCTTTGCGTATAGGCTGTTCAGCTTCGCCTGGGCGTCGCTCAGCTGTGACTTCAGCTCGGAGCTGGAGGGAGTTGCGAGCGCAGGAACGGCTGCGCCGGAGAAGACTAGCGTCGCGGAGAGTGCGGCAGCTATAGCTTTTTGGGCCTTATTTCGCTTCAAAACCCGCCTCTTTCGTATTGCATCGTCGTTTGTAAGGTCCCGAAGATTCTATCATTTTGAGGACGTCGCTTCCCAAAATTCGCCGCGCGTACGTCGTCACGACCCCGGCCCACCCGTTTTGGACCGCATGTCCCTCGAATGCGAGAAGGGAGCCTTTTACCAGATGGCACGTAGGTTTTTAGGTATCCCCAAGCCGTCCCGAAGCAGGCGTTAAGCGTCGTGGGGGCTTCGTGAATGTGCAGACAATTTGGAGCAGTTATGAACAAACGCCCAGCTAAACCCTCAAGCCACCCTCAAGCGTCCTCGCATGGGGCACGCGGGGCTGTCGCCGTGCGCCCCGCGCGAGCCTCCACGCTCGAAGGTTCCGAGCGCCGCTGGCGACCCGTGGTCTACGCCGTTTGCGCGGCCTCGCTTGCGCTTGGCGTCGCGTTTCTCGCGATGGCGCTTCCCGCCGGGGCGCCGCGCCCGGGCGCGTTCCTTTGGGTTGCCTGCGCGCTCGCCTTCGCGGCTTCGTGCGCCTCGAACGCAGCCTACCTCGCACGGCATCCTGGCCGTCCCACCATCGGCATGGCGCCCGTCGCCGTCGCGTCCGCCGGCGCGGCGGCAGCTCCCCTCGCGACGTCCGCGACGGTCGCGTCCCCGCCGCTGCGCGTGCTTGCGGTTGCGGCGCTTGCGCTGGGCATCGCCTGCGCCGCCGTATTTGGGTACGTGTTCGCCAGGATGCGCGCGGCGTACGCAAACGCGCCCGCGCCGGGCGAGAAGAGCGTGCTCATAGTGCTTGGCGCCGCCGTGCGCGACGGCAGGCCCTGCCAGACGCTGGCCCGAAGGCTCGACGTGGCCGCGAGCCTCCTGCTTGGACATCCCGGCCGCGTGGCCGTGCTTTCGGGCGGCGTCTCGGCCACGCGGCCCGGCGAGCCGACTGAGGCGGAGGCGATGTCGCGCTACCTGCAGGATCGAGGCGTGCCGGCAACGCAGCTCCTGTTGGAGCCACGTGCAGCGAACACCAGGCAGAACGTGTCCTTCTCGCTCGAGGCGCTACGCGACGCGGGGCTTGCGGGGCGGCAGCTGTGCGTGGTGTCGAACGACTACCACCTGTGGCGCGCGCTCCGGTGCGCGCGGCGCCAGGGCGTGACGCTTGTGCCCGTGGCCGCGCGCACGCCACGCGCGAGCGCCCCCCAGCAGTGGTGCCGGGAGGCGCTCACGATCCTTGCGGGACGCTAGGCGACCGTGTCATGGGAGGCGGCCAGCGTTAGCGCTCCCCACGCCACTCGGCGACGAACTCCTCGTAGAACCCCCTGAGGTAGGCCCCGCGCCTAGCCGCGAGAATGCGTCCGGCCTGCGTGCCCATGCCATCGGCGAGCAGCAGGAGCTTGTCCTCGAAGTGCGCGACCGTGGTGTCGCGGCACTCCCCGCTCTCGTCCCAGAGGGCCCGCCCCATGGCCGGACGCCTCCCCCCGCAAGGAGGTCGCGCACGTACGCGGCGGCCGCCGCGATGGTCCCCTCGTCGATCATGCCTCGAGCCGCGCGGTCAGCAGCTTGTTGAACAGCTTGGGGTTGCCGGTGCCATGGCTCGCCTTCATGCACTGCCCCACCAGGTAGCCCACGACCTTCTTGTTGCCGTCGTGGTACTGCTGGACCTGGTCGGTGCAGCGTGCGAGAACCTCGTCCACGATGGGCTCGAGCGCCGCCGTGTCCGTCACCTGGCGCATGCCGCGCTCGTCCACCACGCGCTCCGGGTCCTCGTCGGTGCCGTTGACCGCCTCGAGCACCTCGCGCGCCTGGGCGAAGGTGATGGCGTCCTCGGCGAGAAGCCCGGCGACCCCCCTCACCTGCGCGGGAGTCAGCGCATCGAAGCTCGGCGCCAGGTTCACCATCACGTTGGCGATGGTTGCCACGACCTTTGCCGGCGCGCCCTCGAGCGCCTCCTCGAAGAAGGACGCGACGGCGGGGTCACCGGCGATCTGGCAGGCATCGGCCCGCTTCAGGCCCAGCTCCGCCACGTAGCGGGCCGCCTTGGCGTCCGGAAGCTCCGGGATGCGAGCGTGAGCCTCCTCGATGAAGTCGTCCGTCAGGTCGAACGGCGCGAGGTCGGGGTCCGGGAACAGGCGGTAGTCGTCCGCGGTCTCCTTGACGCGCATGACGACGGTGCGCCGGCGGCTGGGCTCCCAGTGGCGCGTCTCCTGGTAGATGATGCCGCCCTCCTCGAGCACCTCCGCCTGGCGGCAGATCTCGTACTCGAGCGCGTCGTGCAGGCTCTTGAACGAGTTGATGTTCTTCATCTCGGCCTTGGTGCCCAGGCGGGTCTCGCCGCGGCGGCGCAGGCTGATGTTGCCGTCGCAGCGCATTGAGCCGTTCTCGAGCGAGCAGTCGCTGATGCCGAGCGTCTTGAACGTCTGTTGCAGCTTCTCCATGAACAGGCGCGCCTCCTCCGGCGTGCGAAGGTCGGGCTCCGTCACGAGCTCGATGAGTGGCGTGCCGCAGCGGTTGTAGTCGATGAACGACTCGGACGCGCCGGTGATGCGGCCCTCCTCGCCACCGGAGTGGACCATCTTCGCGGCGTCCTCCTCCATGTGGATGCGTAGGATGCGGATGGGCACCGTGTACGAGCCGTCTTCCGCACGCGCGATTGGGGTCTCGCCGTCCGCGGCGACGTCCTCCCACAAGGGGCGCTCCGCGGCGCCGGCGCCCTCGACCTCGAGGTCCAGGTGGCCGTGCATGCAGAACGCGACCGGACCCTGCGTGGTCTGGAAGTTCTTGGCCATGTCCGGATAGAAGTAGTGCTTGCGATAGAACATGGAGTGCTTCATGATCTGGCAGCTGGTGGCAAGGCCGGCCATCACGACGGACTGGATGGCCTTGCGGTTTGGCACCGGCAGCGCGCCGGGCATGCCCAGGCAGACGGGGCACACGTTCGTGTTGGGCGGGTCGTCGTGCGAAAGCCGGCAGTTGCAGAACATCTTGGTGTCGAGCGCGGTGAGCTCCGTGTGCACCTCGAGGCCGATCACGGCCTCCCAGTCCTTGAGGACGTCCTCGAGCTTCCTCATCACAGGTCACCTCCCCTTCCGGCGAACGCGGGCGCGACGGGGGCGCCGCCTCCCAGGCCCAGGCCCTGGTCAACCCCGCGCTCGATCGCACGGGCGAACCGGAGCAGCCTGCGGTCGCTGAACGCGGGGCCCTGCAGCTGCGCCGAGACGGGCATGTGCGTCTGGGCGGAAAGGCCCAGCGGGACCGAGACGCCGCCGTTGCCGCAGATGTTGTTGGAGATCGTGAACATGTCGGACGCGTACATCTGCGTGGGGTCGCTCACGTCCCCGAAGCGCCACGCCGTCGTGGGGGCGCTTGGCAGCAGGATGACGTCGCAGCTTTGGTACGCGCGGGCGTAGTCCTGCGTGATGAGGGTGCGGACCTGCTGCGCGGGATAGTAGTACTTCTCGTACACGCCGCTGGAGAGCAGGTACGCGCCGAGCATCTGGCGGCGCTTCGCCTCCTCGCCGAAGCCGTGGGCGCGCGAGAGCGACGTCTGCTGCGCGAGCGTGGCGCAGTCCGGCTCCTGGTAGCCGTAGCGCACGCCGTCGAAGCGCGCGAGGTTGCTGAACGCCTCGCACGGGGCGATGACGTAGTACGCGGCGATGGCGGACGCGATGTTGGGAAGGTCGACCTCCACGACGCGCGCGCCCTGGTCGCGCAGGGAGTCGAGCGCTGCCGCGAGCGCGTCGCGCACCTCCTGCGAGAGGCCCTTGGCCTCCATGAGCTGCGGCACGACGCCGACCGCGAGGCCGTCGACGGGATCGTCGAGGTGCTCGAGGAAGTCGACGGCGCAGTCCTGGCTGGTGGAGTCGAGCGGGTCGCGGCCGGGCGCGGTGAGCGCGTTCATGGCGAGGGCAACGTCCTCCACGCGACGGCCGAACGGTCCCACCTGGTCGAGCGAGGAGCCGAACGCGACGACGCCGTAGCGGCTGACGGCGCCGTACGTGGGCTTCATGCCCACGACGCCGCAGAAGCTGGCCGGCTGGCGGATGGAGCCGCCCGTGTCGGAGCCGAGCGCGAGCGTGGCCTCGCCCGCGGCGACGGCCGCGGCCGACCCGCCCGACGACCCGCCCGGCACGCGCGAGGTGTCCCACGGGTTGTTGGTGCGGTGGAACGCGGAGGACTCCGTGGTGCTGCCGAACGCGAACTCGTCCATGTTGGCCTTGCCGACGGGCGTGGCGCCCGCGTCGAGCATGCGCCGCACGCACGTGGCCGTGAACACGGACTCGTAGTTCTCGAGCATCCTGGACGCGCAGGTGGTGCGCGTGCCGACCAGGTGCATGTTGTCCTTGAAGGCCACGGGCACGCCAGCAAGGGGGCCGATCTTCTCGCCCGCGGCGCGACGCGCGTCCGTCTGCGCGGCGGCCTTCAGCGCGGGGTCCGCGGAGACCTGCAGAAACGCCTGGACGTCCTTCTCGCGGCCGTCTATGGCGTCCAGCGCGGCCCGTGCCACCTCCGTGGCCGTGAAGTCTCCGTTGCGGACGCCGGCCGCGATCTGTGCGGCGGAAAGTGAGTCGAGGCTCGCCATCAGAAGTCCTCCTCTGAGTCGCCCAGGATGGAGGGCACGCGGAAGTAGCGGCCGTGCGCGGACGGCGCGTTCTCGAGCGCCCGGTCGATGGGCAGCGCGCGGACGGAATCGTCCACGACGTCGGCCCCCATCACGTTGGAGAGGTCCCCGATTGGGTGAAACGTCGGCTCGACGCCCTCGAGGTCGTACTCGCGAATGGGCTCGAGCAGCTCGACGGCCTCGTTCATGTACGTGGTCATCTGCTCGAGCTCGTCCGGCGTGAGCGCGATGCGCGCGTAGTCCGCGATGCCCGCCACGTCGTCTTGGGACAGTGCCATGTCTGCCCTCCTTGCAGGTTGGGTCTGCGGCACGGCGTGCCGCACGTGTGTCACGACCATGATACGCAAAGCCGGCCGGGCGAGCGCCGCGCCGGCGCGGGGCGCAACCGCACCGTTACGTTGCCGTCACGCCGGCGACGCGTCCGGCGCAAGAAGCTAGCCCAGGAGCTCGCGGCGCGAGCGGGTGCGCGCCACGAACAGCGCCGCCACGGCAGCGACCATGGCCGACGCCGCGAACAGCGTGGCCTGCACGCCAAGGGCGTCCGCCACGAACGGCGCCACCAGCAGCGGCAGCACGCCCGCGCTGTTCATGCCGACGCGCATGACGGACGTGACGCGCCCGACGTGGGCGACGTCGCAGCGCGCCTGCGCGAGCGTGGTGCGCGTTGGCCCCATGGCGCCAAAGCCCAGCCCGCTGACCAGCTGGCCCACGCACGCCCACGCGACGGACGCCGTGCCGACGTATAGCATCGACCCCACCCCCGTGACGAGGAGCATCGCGGACAGCGCCGTCATGTCGAGCCTGCGCGAGGGAATCCGCAGGACCGCAAGCGAGCCCAGCGTGCCGCCGACGCCCGCTATCGCGGAGAGCCATCCCATCCACTGCGCGCCGGCGCGCAGCACGTCGCGGTAGAACAGCGACTCGAGCGAGTCGAACGCGCCGTACGCGAAGAACCCCAGGAACCCGATGAGGAAGAGCGTACGCAGGCCCTCGCTCTGCCGGGTGACGCGCACGCCCTCGGCAAGGTCGCCGAGAAACCCGCGCGCACCGGTCGCGGGGCGCGCCTTAAGGTCGGGGTCGCCGTCGCTCGTGCCCGCGGCGCCCATGCCCGCGGCGCCGGCCTCCCCGGACGCCGGCCGCTGCCGAGAGGGCGCGACCTTCTCGACCGTTGCCCAGACGAGCGCGACCGCCGGAAGCGATGCGAACGCCATGATCGCGAAGTCGCACTTTGTGGGAAGCGCGCTCACGATGAGGCCGCCGAGCGCCGGCCCCGCGATGACGGCCACGCTGGTGGCCGTGTAGACGAGGCTGTTGACCCTCTGCAGGTAGCGCGGGTCGTCAGACACGAAGCGCGGATAGGCGTCCATGGAGGTGCTCCCGACGCCGAACGCCGCGCCCTGCACGGCGGCAAGGGCGTAGAGAAGCGCGTAGCTCAGCGGCAGGAGCCAGCCGGCGAGCCCCGCCACCACCATGACGGAAAGCGTGGCCGCGAGCGTGCGCCTGGGACCCACGGCGTCGACCAGGGGGCCTGCCACGAAGCTCATTACCACGAGCATGACGTTGAGCACCAGAACGAGCGAGGAGACGACGAGCGCATCGGCACCCAGGTCGTAGGTGGCGCATCCGATGATGCCCACGAAGTATATGGCCTGGAGTCCCAGCTGCATGAGGAAGTTTGCCGCCACGATGCGGGCTTCCGGCTTTGAGAGGAGGTTGGACGAGAAGATCTTGGATGCGAAATCTTGCAAACGCATGGGTGCGGCCTTTCTGCATGGGGCGGAGGGACGAGGTGGGGACCGCCGTGCCGACGGAGAGGAGCGGCGCACGGGCCGCTCCTGAAGGTGAGGCCGGCCGGGGTCGAGAAGGCCGTCAGTGCGCTGCCGGTGCTGTTGGCGCGGACGTTGCGGACGCCGCGGACGCTGCGTCGCCAGGGGCGGGCGCATCGGGCCGGACGCCGAGGACCCTGCCCATGACCTTGCCGTACGCTGCGGCAAGCACCTGCTGGAACAGCGTGCCCGCCACGACGGGGAACATGACCGCCGGCGGGAAGAACTGCGCCGCGATGACCGCACCGCACGAGATGTTGCGCATGCCGCACTGGAAGACCATGGACACCGTGCCGGGGACGTCCTGCCCGGCAACGCGCGCGAGGGCGAGCCCCGCGAGATATCCCGTGGACGCGAACAGCAGGATGAAGACGAGAACCCCGACGAGCTGCGGCGTGAGGTGCGTGAGGTACGGCGCCGCGGACGTGGCGTTTGAGGCGATGACCAGGACGATGGCGACGCGCGCCGCGGGCATGAGGCCCGGCGAGAGGCGTCGCGCCGCCCAGCCATGGGTGACGTCGTTCAGTCCCATGCCGAGCACGGCGGGAAGCGCGACAGCGAGAATGACGTTGAGCATCATGGGGCCGGCATCGACGTGGACGGCGTGGCCGAGAAGAACCTGCAGCGTGGCCGGAATGGTGACGGGCGCGAGGACGGAAGACACCATGAGCGTGGCCAGCCCCTCGGCGACGTTGCCGCCGAACATGGATATCCACATGGTGGAGATTGCCGCGACGGGGACGCTGTATTCGAGCACGATGCCGGTGACGAGGTGTATGTTGCTGCCAAACAAGGCCTTGGCCAGCAGAAACGCGACAACCGGCATTACGCCGGACGCGAAGGCGATCGTGATCAGCATGGGGGCCGGCCGCCTTGCGGCCTCTGCCAGGTTGCGAAGGCCGTTGGCGAGTGCGCCTTGAAAGGACACGAGCGCGAAGAGCCACGGGACGGCGGGCGCGAGGTGGGACAGCTGCGCGGGAAACGCGCACGCCGCCACGACGCACGCGATGGCGATGGGCGCCATGTGGGCGCCGATGAACTTTCCGAACGAGTGCCAAGCGTCCAAGATGGCCTTCTCCCCCGCCGTGACCGCGTTGGCCCCGAGCCGACGCCCCCGACACGAGAAATACTAGCAGACACGACGGCGGCAGGGTACGACCGACAGGGGACGCGCCGCGGACGCATGCCTACGGGACGCATCGTGTTGTTCCCATGGAGGACGGGTGGCTGGCAGTGGGCACAGAGGGTCGAGCGCGGATGGACGTTCTTCTCGCCCAGGGCGTTTACCTGCGGAAACGAAAGGTCCGAGACGAAAGGCGCCAACGGGTGCAGCTAGCGGGAAGTCTGGCGCGAACCATCTGCGAGCGCCGCGTGCCATCATGCCCGCATGAGCATCTGCATCTCACATACGACGGCGCTGTGGCTTATGTGCAGCCCCAGCATCTGGCCACTCGTCGCGGGCGGACGTGACGAGGCTGACCTTCAGCCAGATTTCGAGGCCAACCGCACCAACGTCATCAGAGAGACAGAGGCCATACTCCCAACGGTATGTGCACTCGCCGAATGGGACCAGGAGAGCGTCAAGCCCATAGACATTCTTGTTCCAAGGGGGGCCAGCCGGAGAAGGAACGGCATCTGTGTGCGACATTCTTGGGGACGCGCACTGCCAGTAAATGCCATCGTTAGGCTTGATGAGGGAATCTACCTGTCGACTCCGGAGTTCGCTTTCCTGCAGATGGCGAACAGCCTTGATGAAATAGAGCTCGCACTCCTGGGTTGCAGCTTATGCGGCAGGTACTACCCCTGCGAGTGCGAGGCTGGGTTCGTGAAAAGACCACGCCTGACGACGATTAGAAGGCTTGACAGCTTTCTCTCTCAGTTCAAGAACGTGAAGAACGCGGCGAAGGCGCGCAGAGCCTTGCGGTGGGTGTTCGAGGAATCTAGATCGCCCATGGAAACTTCCACTGCCATACTGCTGTCTGCAAGCAGGAGGATGGGAGGGTATGGGCTTCCGAAGCCCATGCTCAACCAGACGGTTGAGCTCTCGGCACAATCATCCGCAGTCGCAGGAACCCCCTACTATGTGGTCGACCTCTATTACCCAAAACCTAATGTGGCGATCGAATACCTCGGAAAGCCCTACCACGAAGACGTCAATCGCGACGTTACGAGGGAGTATGTCCTTAAGTGCGAAGGTTGCACCCTATTCAACGTAACCATTACGCAAGTGATAACCAGCTCGCTCAGAAACCGCCTTGTGATGGACATCGCGCAGGCAATTGGATACCGTCTGCGAAAGAGCACCCCGGCAATAAGTGGGAAGAGGAACGCCCTCTTAAACAGGATTCTTCCCCACCCGTCCCAAGTCTTGAAGTCGGGAGAGGTCGTGTGGAAAAGCGCCTCATGGGCGTTGCCTCTGAGACTGCCGCGCTAAGCGCTTCCAACGCAAGCGAAGCACCACATAATGCCATCCGAAATCACTTCACAATCTGCCACGGCACCCATTAGAGGATTCCTCACGCCCGCAGTTGATCTTGATGCACGGGTCTTTTCGCATACGAAACAAGTTGTTGCACCCAGTCGACCACCGACGGCGAGGCGGCAGGCCATCGCTACCAAGTTCAGGTACATGCCCACATCCAAAAGCCTCTGCACGCACCGCGGCTAATCTTACAGGGCTTCGCAAACTCGAAGCCGGTGCGTACCCGTTGGCTTCACGCCACTGCACACACCGGGGTCGACATTGCGGAATCGTGCGAACTCGGCGCGGGTGTGTACCCGGGGCTTCGGCCGCGACGCACACACCGGGGTCGACATTGCGGAATCGTGCAAGCTCGGGCCGGGTGTGTTGCGCCTCTGGGGCCGCCGTGGCAGGAACCCCGGGGTGTGTGACGCAGCGATGGTTAAACGAGCTATGGCTCGGGCATCCTACCTGCGATCATGTGTTATCGAACCAGGCGCGGGCGTATCACACCAGGGGGATTCTCGCATTACGCGAAGCACACCCACGACTTCGCGGCACGGGGCCCCTTTTTGCGCAACGCACCAGGGGCGAGCTTGCGGGTTCGTGCGAACTGGGGCCGGGTGTGTGCGACGGCGGGTACTCATCCGCCACGACCTTGCAGGATCTTGCTAACTGAGGCCGGGTGCGTGCCCGAGGCGCTGGCGCCCCTGCACGCACCAGGGGCGACCTTGCAGGATCCCGCAAACTGGCCGCGGGTGCGTACCTACAGCTTGTGTCCTCCGCCGCGCTCGATTGTGGACTCTCACTGGACAACACTGGACAACTCAATAGCTCTACGTATGTCGTACGGTTCGAATCGCACGACGCCCACACCCAAATTCCCACCTCTGCACCATGAATTAGCTGTGACCAAAGAAAAACATGCCCCAAACGATTGAAAACACCGCTCACGTCGGGGTAAAATCCCCCTTCGTAAGTAGGATTTACGCCGAGACCGCCACGACAGACACGCGACCGCCCCGGCACAGACGATTCGGAACTTCCCGAAGCAGAGAGAGGCGTCATGTCACAGCTACTCACCATCTCAGGACTTTCCGCAGGTACGGACGAGAAGCCCATCCTCCATGGCATCGACCTTTCCGTGGGCGCGGGCGAGACCCACGTCCTCATGGGGCCAAACGGCGCAGGCAAGTCCACGCTCGGCCACGTGATCATGGGCGACCCCGTCTACAAGGTGACCGGCGGCACCATCTCCTTCGACGGCGAGGACATCACGGACAAGACCCCCGACAAGCGCTCGCTCGCCGGCATCTTCCTCAGCTACCAGGCTCCCGTCGAGGTCCCCGGCGTCCCCCTGTACAGCTTCCTGCGCACCATCACCCAGATGCGCCCGGAGCTCAAGACCACCGCGCGCAAGTTCCGCCAGCGCGTCGGCGAGATCTGCGACCAGCTCGACATGGACCAGGGCTTCCTCACGCGCGAGCTCAACGTCGGCTTCTCCGGCGGCGAGAAGAAGAAGGTCGAGATGCTCCAGCTCCTTCTCCTCCAGCCTAAGCTGGCCATCCTCGACGAGACCGACTCCGGACTGGACGTCGACGCCCTCTCCGTGGTCAGCCGCGGCATCGAGGCCTACCGCAAGGAGTGCGACGGCGCCCTGCTCATGATCACGCACAACACCCGCATCCTCGAGAAGCTCGACGTCGACAAGACCCACGTCATGGTCAAGGGCCACCTCGTCGCCGAGGGTCCCGCGTCGCTCATCGACGACATCGACCAGAACGGCTTCGCCCGCTTCGAGCAGGCGCCCGCTGGCCAGAAGGTCGAGGCGTAGCAATGGCCGAGAAGAGCAAGAGGACCGAGGTCGAGGACGTCGACCGCTCCCTCTACGACTTCGTGAAGTCGGAGGAGGGATACGAGCGCTACGCCGACGGCCTCACGCCCGACATCGTGCGCTCCATCAGTGCCAAGAAGGACGAGCCCCAGTGGATGCTCGACATGCGCCTGAAGGCGCTCGAGATCTACCAGGACAAGCAGATGGCCCCCAACTGGGGACCCAGCATCGCCGGGCTCGACATGGACCACATCTCCACGTACGTCAGCCCCAAGACGAAGCAGGCCAAGGACTGGAACGACGTCCCCGCCGACATCAAGGACACGTTCGAGCGCCTCGGCATCCCCGAGGCCGAGCGCGAGTCCCTCGCGGGCGTCGGTGCCCAGTACGACTCCGAGATCGTGTACCACAACATGCGCGAGGAGGTCGCGAAGCAGGGCGTCGTCTACACCACGATCGAGGACGCGCTCCACGACCCCAAGTGGGAGCCCGTCGTGCACGAGTACTTCGGCACGCTCATCCCGCCCACCGACCACAAGTTCGCGGCGCTGCACTACGCCGTGTGGTCCGGCGGCTCGTTCGTGTACGTCCCCAAGGACGTGCACCTGGACTACCCGCTCCAGAGCTACTTCCGCCTCAACGCCCAGGGCGCCGGCCAGTTCGAGCACACGCTCATCATCGTCGAGCCCGGTGCGGACCTCCACTTCATCGAGGGCTGCTCCGCGCCCAAGTACTACGAGGCGAACCTCCACGCCGGCGCGGTCGAGCTCTTCGTGAAGGACCACGCGCGCCTGCGCTACTCCACGATCGAGAACTGGTCCAAGAACATGTACAACCTCAACACCAAGCGCGCCACCGTCGGCACCGACTCCAAGATGGAGTGGGTGTCGGGGTCGTTCGGCAGCCACGTCAGCTACCTCTACCCCACCACGATCCTCAAGGGCGACCGCGGCAGCTGCGAGTACACGGGCATCACGTTCTCCGGCGCCACGCAGGACCTCGACACCGGCTGCAAGTTCATCCTGCTTGGCAAGGACACCAACGTCTCCGCGGACGCAAAGTCCATCTCCAAGGACGGCGGCGTCAACACGTTCCGCTCGTCCGTCTTCGTCGGCAAGGACGCCCAGAACGCCCGCGCCACGGTCAGCTGCTCGTCGCTCATGCTCGACGACATCAGCCGGTCCGACACCATCCCGCAGATGGACATCCGCAACAACACCGCCCAGGTCGGCCACGAGGCCACCATCGGGCGCATCTCCGACGACACGGTCCTCTACCTCATGAGCCGCGGCTGCTCCGAGGCCGAGGCCAGGACCATGGTCGTCAACGGCTTCGCCGACCCGGTCTCCAAGGAGCTCCCGCTCGAGTACGCCGTCGAGATGAACAACCTGATCAAGATAGAGATGGAAGGGGCGATCGGCTAATGGCAGACAACGCCAAGACGGAGCCCATGGTCACCCTCGAGCGCGTCAACACGCCGCCCGCGCAGACCTGGAACTACCTCAAGACCAACGACATCACCCTCACCGTCCCCAAGCTGTCCCGCAAGGGTGACGTCTACTTCGCGCTCCCCCGCCTGTTCGACAAGGTCGAGACCGGCATGGGCACCAAGGTGACCGACTGGGTCACCTCCCAGGCCGCCGACGCCACCTACGTCGAGGTTCGGGCGGGCGAGAAGAACCATGCCCCCATCGTCGTGGACGTGGACTCCAACGAGGGCGCCGTGCACGACTGTGGCGTCATGGTCCGCCACGACGCCGACGCCACCGTCGTCGTGGTCTCCCACGGCGCGGACGACGTCGAGCGCACCTCCGCCGCCCTCGTCAGGATCGTCGTCGAGTCCGGCGCACGTCTCAGGCTCGTCGAGGTCGTCGCCGAGGGCGACGACCACCAGCACCTCGAGTCCGTCGGCATCTCCGCGGACGAGGGCGCCACGGTCGAGGTCCGCCAGTTCTTCCTCGGGGCGGGCACCACGGCCGCGGGCATCTGCTGCGCGCTCAGGGGCGACGACGCCCGCGTCGACCTCCAGAGCCACTACCTCGGCCAGGGCACCCAGGTGCTCGACATCAACCACGTCGTCCGCATGGCCGGCAAGAACGGCCGCGCGGACGTGCGCGAGTCCGGCATCCTCAACGACGCCGCGCACAAGTCGCTGCGCGCCACGATCGACCTCGTCCACGGCGGCTCCGGCTCCAAGGGCAACGAGATCGAGTCCGTGCTCGTGAACGGAGACGACGTCGTCAACAAGACCATGCCCGTCATCCTGTGCGACGAGGACGACGTCCAGGGCAACCACGGCGCCACCATCGGCTCCGTCGACCCCCAGCAGATGGACTACCTCATGGGCCGCGGCCTCTCGCGCGAGCAGGCGCAGGACCTCTTCGTCCGCGCCCTGTTCGACGACGCCCTCATCGAGGCCGCCCACCCACTCGCCCGCAAGGCCGTCTTCGAGCGCGCCGCGGCCACCCTCGGCCAAGAGGTCGCTCGCGACCTCATCGACACCCTCGGCATCGAGCTTCCCGCTAATGCCGAACCCACCGCACCCACTACCAGGGAGGATGCAAGCAATGCTTAGCGAGCAGCAGCTCAAGGACATCGAGAAGAGCCCCTACAAGGCAGACTTCCCGCTCCTCTCCCAGAACCCGGACCTCACGTTCCTCGACAGCGCGGCCACGGCGCAGCGCCCCGGGGTCGTGCTCGACGCCATGCGCGAGTTCTACACCACCATGAACGCGAACCCGCTGCGCGGCCTGTACCGCCTCTCCGTCGAGGCGACGTCCGCGATCGACGAGGCCCGCAACAAGATCGCCCGCTTCATCGGCGCGGTGGACGAGAAGGGCAACCCCCAGGGCAGCCAGATCGTCTTCACGCGCAACGCGTCCGAGTCGCTGAACCTCGTCGCGAGGACCCTTGGTCCGAAGGTCGTGCTCGGCCCGGACGACGAGGTCGTCATCAGCATCATGGAGCACCACTCCAACCTGATCCCGTGGCAGCAGCTGTGCAGGCGCACGGGCGCGAAGCTCACCTACCTGCGCCCGAACGAGGACTTCCGCATCACGCCGAAGGAGGTCGCCGCCAAGATCGGTCCGCACACCAAGATCGTCTCCGTCACGCAGGTCTCCAACGTCCTCGGCGTCCAGAACGACGTCAAGGCCATCGCACGCCGCGCGCACGAGGTCGGCGCGTACATGGTGGTCGACGGCGCGCAGTCCGTCCCCCACATCGCGGTCGACGTGAAAGACCTCGACTGCGACCTCCTGGCCTTCTCGGCGCACAAGCTCGGCGGTCCCATGGGCATCGGCGTGCTGTGGGGAAAGCCCGAGGTGCTCGACGCCATGCCGCCGTTCCTCACGGGCGGCGAGATGATCGACGCCGTGACCGAGACGGATGCCGTATGGGCGCCGGTGCCCCAGAAGTTCGAGGCCGGCACTCAGGATGCGGCCGGCTCGTTCGCGACGGGCGTCGCGATCGACTACCTCACCGGCCGTGGCATGGACACGCTGGAGCGCCGCGAGCGTGAGCTCGCGACCTACCTGTGCGACTCGCTGGCGGCGCTGCCCTACGTCGACCTCATCGGCCCGGCGGACGGCAGCCGCCACGTGGGCGCGGTGGCGTTCAACGTGCGCGGCGTGCACCCGCACGACGTCGCGTCCATCCTGGACATGTCGCAGGTGTGCATCCGCGCCGGCCACCACTGCGCGCAGCCGCTGCTCAGCTACCTCAAGGTGGAGAACGGCGCCACGTGCCGCGCCAGCGTGGCCTTCTATAACGACAAGCAGGACGTCGACAGGCTCGTCGAGGGGCTGGACAGGGTCTGGTCTCTCTTCGGCGGCGCCGTCACGGGAAAGGCGTAGCATGGACCGCTCTACTCCGGCGAGCCTCTACAACGCCCAGTTCATGGACCACGTGGCTCACCCAGACTACAAGTACCAGATGGACGACCCCACCCTCACGCACCACGGCGTGAACCCCTCCTGCGGGGACGAGCTCACGTTCTCCGTGCGCATCGGGGACGACGGCCGCATCGAGGAGGCCGCGTACCAGGGCCACGGCTGTGCCGTGAGCCAGGCCTCGGCCGACATGATGAGCGACCTCATGGTCGACAAGACGCCGCAGGAGGCCATCGAGCTCTGCCGACTCTTCGGCCGCATGGTCCGCGGCGAGGAGACGGACGACTCCAAGCTCGCCGCCCTGGACGAGGCGGCCTCCCTCAAGGACGTGAGCCACATGCCCGCGCGCGTGAAGTGCGCGGAGCTCGCGTGGCGCACGCTCGAGGAGATGCTCCAGAACGGATCGGACAAGCCCGGCTCCACCGCCACGGCGAGCTGCGTCATGCCGCCCCACACCCACGACGGGCAGGAGTAGTCGCCATGGCCTCCATGTTCTCCACAAAGGGACGCTATGCCCTGCGCATCATGGGCGACCTCGCGACGCACCCCGGCTGGGTCTCGCTCGGCGACGTCGCCAAGCGCCAGGGCATATCGCGCAAGTACCTCGAGCAGGTGGTCTCGCTCATGCACAAGGCGGGCCTCGTGGAGAGTCTGCGCGGCAAGGGCGGCGGATATCGCCTCACGCGCGACCCCAGCCAGTACACGCTCGGCGCCATCCTGCGCGCCGCGGAGGGCTCGCTCGCGCCCGTCGACTGCCTGGACTGCACGAACGACCGCATCTGCCCGCAGTTCGAGACGTGCCCCACGGTCACCATGTGGCGCGACCTGGGCAAGGTCACGGCATCCTACCTCGACAGCAAGACGCTGCAGGACATCGTGGACCAGATGCGCGAGCGCGGCACCACGGGCGAGGAGCCCCACGGGCCCGGCGCCACGTCCTAGGCGCCCGCGCCCACGGCCTTTATGTCCCAGGGCACGGCCGAAAGGTAGTTGTGCGCCCCCATGCCCACGAGGTCGTCTCCCTCGCCGCGCCTCACCGCATCGTCGTAGGTGAGCGAGCCGCCGGTGGACAGGTCCACGAGCGCACGAAGCTCGCTGGTGCTCGAGACCCCGGTGTCGCCGGCGTTGCCACTCGCCACGAGCCACGGCCAGTTCGTGGCCCACACCTCTACGTGCTGGCCGCCCAGGGTCTGGCTGAACACCAGGAAGTTGCCGATGTCGCCGGCGACGTCGGGCTCAGTCCCGTCCTCCAGCTCGAGCGACGCCAGCTCCCCCTTGTCGTGGTCGTCTCCCGCGGCCGGCGCGTATCCCTTGGGATAGATCTCCACCTCGTCCTCGTCCACGACCACGTCCACCTTGCCGCGCCAATAGCTCGGCAGCGCAAACTGATATCCTTCCGCGCGGACCACGTAGGACGCGTCGCCCGTGGCGGCGTTGCCGCCGGCACCGCCGTCCTTCTCGCCCGCGTCAGAGTTCGCGCCAGAGCCTGCGTTGTCCGCGCCAGACGTGTCGGAGGCGTCGGACTTGCCCACATCCGCCTTCGCTCCGCCCGTGGGCTTTGCGGACTTCTTGCCGCCGTCGGCCTTCTTCTGCGCCGTCTGCGACGCGCCCGCGCCCGGCTCCGTCGCCGCGCGCGTCAGCGCGTACGAGCCAACGCCCACCACGGCAACGGCAAGCACGGCCACGAGCGCAATGAGCCACCTTGGCGTCGGCCTCTTCGCCGGCGCGGGCGTGGGTGCCGCCGGCGCGTCCGGCGCGGCGGGCGCATCCGGTGCGGGCGCCGTCAGGTCGCGGCCGCAGTTCGTGCAAAACTTCGCTCCGTCGGGAACGCTCTTCCCGCAGCTTGGACAGAACATCGCATCCTCCCAGGTCGTAGCCGTGAGGCGGCCTCCCGCCACGGCGAGGCGCACGGGCGCGGGGGCTCCCCCGCCTTCAGTATGGAAGACGGAGGCCCCCCGGGCGAACGCGATTCGGCGTGCGGCGCGGCCGGCGCCTACACGCGCGAGCCAAACTCGTAGTAGAACATGGTGCGCAGGTCCGCAAGGTCCTTCTCCTGGGGGCCCTGGGCGTCGGACATCGCATGCCACGTGCCGTCGGGCGCCTGGTAGCCCAGCGAGCTGACCTGCGGAACGACGGTGGTCGAGAAGAGCTCGGCCTTCTGGTAGCGGCTGAGCGGCGCGCCGATGGCGTTCATCAGGGTCGCGCCGAGGTTGGATGCGGAGACCGTCGCGTCGGCCGCAAGCTGGTCGCGTCCCGCGACGTCGTAGTTTGCCCAGATTACGTAGCGCGTCTGGTACGTGCGCGCCGAGTGTCCGGGCTCCGCCTCGCCCGGGTACGACGCGTCGTTGTACGCCGGCGAGATGCCGGGCTGGTGGTCGCCAAAGAACACGAGCACGACCGGCTTGCCAATGGTGCTCAGGCGCTCCACGAACGTGCGCAGGTCCTCGTCGGCCGCGCCAATGACCGAGAGGTACTCGTTCAGGTCGTCGTTGTTGCCCGCGCCCTCCACGTTGTAGCCCGTCAGGATGTCCGCCGGCGTGTTGCGCATGTTGTAGGCACCGTGGTTCTGCATGGTGATGTCGAGTATGAACTGCGGCCCGTCACCCTTTTCCACAAGATCAATCACCTTGTCGTACGTGACGGAGTCGCGCACCCCCGCATGGAGCGTGGGCGCGTCCTTCGGGAAGGAGTCGATGTCCAGGAAGCGGTCGAAGCCCATCTCGCGGTAGGCCATGTTGCGGTTCCAGTTCGTGCCCAGGTTGGGATGGAGCGCGGTCGTCTTGTAGCCCAGCGCTTTGAACTGCCGCGCTAGGTTGTCCACGCGGCCGAGGCTGTACGTCTGGTACGGGAAGACGTTTGCCGGCACAAAGCCCATGGATATGCCCGTCAGGAACTCGAACTCGCTGTTGCACGTGCCGCCGCCGCGCACGGACACGTCGAGCGCGCCCTGCTGCAGCGAGTCCGTGAGGCCGTATTTGAGGTACTGCGGCCCGTCGTAGCCGGCGGCCTTTATGTCCTCGAACACGGACATGTCCGAGAAGGACTCGTTCATCACGGCTATGACCGTGGGCTTGGTCTGGGCAAACTGCTGCTCCGCGGCCTTGCGGGCGTCCGTGTTGTTCTGGGCGTCGAACTTGGCGGCGTAGCTCTTCTCGAGCCTCTTCGCGCGGGACTCGCGATAGTCCGCGGGGCGCCTGATCTGGGCCTCGCGCACGCCCATCACGAACGAGGGCAGGAAGCCGTACTGCTTGTAGCTGGCCACGCTGTCCCAGTAGCTTATGTTCACGCCAAACGCTGTGCGGTAGTTGGGCACGAGCACCAGCGCGAGCGTGGCGGCGCACGCCACGGCGCCGGCCGCCAGGTTCGTGGCGCAGCGGCGGCGCCACCACGGCACGTCGCGACGCGCGGGCGCCCATGGCACCAGGTAGCCGGCGAGCACGTACGCGACCATGGCGTACGTCGCCGCGACCGCCACGTCGTCCGTGAGGGTGAACGTGTAGCCGGAGCTCACCTCCGCCGCGGTGCCGAGCGCGTGAAGGTCGGAAAACGTGATGGCGGAGTTCCTGAACAGGATGACGAAGTACTCGGCTATGCCGATGACCAGGCACGCGGCCGCGACGATCGCGGGGCCCGCACCATGGCCGAGCGAGAGGAAGTACGCCGTCACGACGACGAGAAGTACGATGGCCACCTCCAGCAGGAAGTAGCGCGCCGCAAGCGACTCGATGGCGTCGTTCGACGGGACCTCGATGGCAAGCGCGCTCAGGATGGAGATGGCGACCAGGATGACGACGGTGGCGCCGGCGTGCAGCGCCCGCAGGTTGGAGCGCAGAAACCGCGCGGCGCCGGCGCCGTCGAGCCGCCGCAGCGAGTCTTCGTCCGAGGCGTCCGCGTCCTGCTCGCCCGCGGAGCGCGCGTCCGTGCGCGCCGCCCAGGCCGAGGCGAGCGCCGCGAGCCGGTTTCGCACGAGCAGGAGCGCGATGCCCGCAAACGTGACGGCAGACAGCCGGTCGACGGAGTTCCCGCCCGCGAACAGGCCATGGCTCACCATGGACTGCAGCGTGGCCAGAAGCGCGATGGGGACGACGGTCCACGCCACGACGCTGGGCTCGAGCACGCTCACGAGCGTGCGGACGTAGCCGCGCTGGCCGTCGTGGCGTGCCGCCTCGCCCATGAGGCGACGCCTCCGGTTTGTGCGCACGAGCACGTCCGCGACGGAGTAGGCAACGACGAGCAGCACGCTCGAGAAGACGGTGGCGGAGAGGCTGGTTGGAAGGGAGGAGGTTCCGGGGTCGTTTGCGATCAAGGGTGGTTCCTAACGCGCGGACCGCCCGGACGGCGCGGCCCGGACGGCAAGGTAGACGAAAAGGGGCCAGCTCGGAGGCTGACCCCTTAGAAGCATAAAGGAATCTTAAGGAACGCAAAGACTCTTTACAAACACGCTCCCGGCGAGGCGGGAGCGCGCGATGCGGAAGCCGTGCTATGCCCAGCCCTTGCCGTCGGAGCCGAAGTCCCTGATGAGGCCCTCGGCGGTCTCGACGATGGCGTCGAAGCCCGGCTTCAGGAACTTGCGCGGGTCGTAGTTCTTGCCCTCGAGGTCCTTGCCGCTCTCGACGTACTTTCGCATCGCGGAGTGGAAGGAGAGCTGGAGCTCGGTGTTGATGTTGATCTTGGCGACGCCCAGGGAGACGGCCTTCAGCACCTGCTCCTTGGGGATGCCGGAGCCACCGTGCAGGACGAGCGGCAGGTCGCCGGTCTTCTCCTGGATGGCGGCTAGCTGGTCAAAGTTCAGGCCCTTCCAGTCCGCGGGGTACGGGCCGTGGATGTTGCCGATGCCGCAGGCCAGGAAGTCGACGCCCAGGTTGGCGATGGCCTCGCACTGCGCGGGGTCGGCAAGCTCGCCCTCGGCCGTGACGCCGTCCTCGGTGCCGCCGATGCCGCCGACCTCGGCCTCGATGGAGAGACCCTTCTGGTGGGCAAGCTTCACGAGCTCCTTGGTGCGCTCGATGTTGGTCTCGAACTCGGGCTCGTGCGAGCCGTCGTACATGATGGAGGTGAAGCCGGCGTCGATGCACTTGAAGCAGTCCTCGTAGGAGCCGTGGTCAAGGTGCAGGGCGACGGGGACGGTAATGTTCATGGACTCGACCATGTCGTGCACGACGTCGGACACGACCTTGAAGCCCTTCTGCCACTTGGCAGCGCCCGAGGTGCACTGGATGATGACGGGGGACTGGGTCTCCTCCGCCGCGGTGAGGATGGAGCGGGTCCACTCGAGGTCGTTGGTGTTGAATGCCGCGATTCCGTAGTGGCCGGCCTTTGCGGCCTTGAGCATGGGTGCAGCGTTGACGAGCATGTGTACCTCCATATGACGTGATGGACGTTCCCACTTAGGACATAGTAACGCGAAATTGCGTCCGCGTGGCGCCCGGCACGGCGCCGTATGCAGATTTTGGCGGTAGGCGCACCCGGTTGACGCTGATTCGAATGCATTTCGTGAAGTTTGGCCCGCGACGCGGGCGATGCCTATAGTCGGGTATCCAAGAGCTAGGCAGGCACCCGTTGCCGAGCCTGCCCGGACTCCACGCAACGCGGTCGGCAGCAAGAAGGAGACTTCCTAAGTGGCATTCGATCAGCAGGGTCGCCAGGGCGACCAGACCGTGTCCCAGGGCAGGACCTCCGTCTATGGGACGAGACAGGCAGGGCAGTCCCAAGGCGCAAGCCAGTACACACGGCAGTACCAGACACACCAGCCGTATGGGCGGGTCCAGGCGCAGTCGGGTCAGGCATCGCAGGACGCGGACGAGCCGCAGAAGAGGGGCGTCCTGAGCGAGTTCTCGGGATCGGCCGTCATCGCAAGCGCGCTCGCGGCCGTCACGTCGTTTGCACTGCAGTCCAAGATCGGACTCGCGGGATCCATCATCGGCGTGGGCGTCGCCGCGGCGGCAACCACCATCGCGTCGCAGGTGTACAAGGGCATGCTCAACGCATCCGCGCAGAAGCTGAAGGACCTTTCGGACCAGGCGCCCACCACGAACGGCGCGTACGGCGCCACGCGCGACCTGCGCGCGAGCTCCGGCACCACGCAGGCGTGGGCGAAGCCCGTGAGCCTGGACGACGCCGCGAGCGAGGCCGGCATGGCAGACTCCGGCACGCCCATCGCGCCCCAGAGCGTGCGCGACGCGGCGCAGAGCCGCAAGGGCGCGCTCGTGCGCAAGCGCATGGCCATCGTGATGGCGGTCGCGGCCGTCGCCGCAGTCCTGGTGTACGCGCTCATCGTGAACCTCGCAACGTCGGGGCAGGGCATCGGCAGCACGGAGCCCATCGTGGCGACGAGCAGCCAGAGCCAGGACGACCAGCGGCCTCAGGACGCCGGCGCCGCGAAGGGCAAGGGCACGCAGTCACAGCAGACGAAGGGCACCGCGGACGGCTCGAAGCAGGACGGCAAGTCCTCGGGTACCACGTCCGGCACCACGGACGGCGCGAAGGACTCCTCCGGCACCACGACGGACGGCACCTCCGGCAACGCCTCCTCCGGCACGAACGGCACCGCTTCCGGCGGCAACGCGAGCGGCACCTCCAATTCCGGCACAGGCGACTCCGGCACAGGCACGAGCGGTACCACCTCGGGCAATACCGGTACGAACGGCAACTCCGGAGCCACGGGAGACTCCGACGCAGGGACGACGGACTCCAAGGGCACTTCCGGCACCACCACGTCTGGCACCTCTGGCGCGACCGGGGCCGCCACGACGACCACGGGCAGAAACTAGCGGCACAATCGGAAACTGATCGCACTTTCGATATAGTCGCATTAGTCACATAGGTAAGCGGCCGTCGGCACGCATGGACGGCCGTCGGTATCGGGCGCCTTTGGGGGCGCCCGACGTATGGAAAGGAACCACATGGAACGACCGAACGCCTGGCTCGACTACACGCAGGAGCAGCTTGCAGACCTCGACCGCGTGTGCGAGGGCTACAAGCGCTTCATATCCGACAACAAGACCGAGCGCGAGGTGTGCGCCGCCTCCATCGAGCGGGCACGCGCGGCAGGCTACCGCGACCTTAAGGAGCTGGTGGCCCAGGGCGTCGCGCTGAAGGCCGGCGACAAGGTGTACGCTTCCAACCACGGCAAGGGCGTGCTCCTGGTGCATCTTGGCACCGAGCCCCTGGAGAGCGGCCTCAACATCCTGGGCGCCCACATCGACTCGCCGCGCCTTGACGTGAAGCAGAACCCGCTGGACGAGAAGAACGAGCTCGTCACGCTTGACACCCACTACTACGGCGGCATCAAGAAGTACCAGTGGGTGGCCATCCCGCTTGCCATCCACGGCGTCGTGTGCAAGAAGGACGGCTCCACGGTGGACGTGTGCATGGGCGAGTCCGCGGACGACCCGGTGTTCTGCGTGTCCGACCTGCTCATCCACCTGTCGAAGGACCAGCTTGCCAAGACGGCGTCCGACGTGATCGAGGGCGAGCTGCTGGACGTGATCGTCGGTAACCGCCCCGTGAAGGTCGAGGGCGACGCGGGCGAGAAGGGCGAGGGAGGCGCCGCGAAGTCTGCCGTCAAGGCCGCGGTGCTCGATCTTCTCGCCCGCGAGCTGGGCATCGACGAGGAGGACCTCCTCTCCGCCGAGCTCGAGGTCGTGCCGGCGGGCCCGGCGCGCGACCTTGGCCTCGACCGCTCGCTCATCCTGGGCTACGGGCAGGACGACAGCTCGTGCGCCTACCCCAGCCTCGTGGCGCAGCTCGAGTGCGAGGCGCCGGAGCGCACCGCCGTCACGATCCTGGTTGACAAGGAGGAGATCGGGTCCGTCGGCGCGACGGGCATGACCAGCCGCTTCTTCGAGGACGCCATGGCCGAGGTCCTGGACCTGGCCGGCGAGCGCGGCCCGCTTGCGCTTCGGCGCTGCCTGCGCAGGTCGCGCATGCTGAGCTCCGACGTGAGCGCCGCGTACGACCCGAGCTACGCGTCAGTGTTCGAGCCGAAGAACTCCTGCTACCTGGGACACGGCCTCACCTTCAACAAATACACCGGCAGCCGCGGCAAGTCTGGCTCCAACGACGCGGACGCGGAGTACGTCGCGCTCATCCGCCGCTGCATGGACGATGCCGGCGTGCACTTCCAGACGGCGGAGCTCGGCAAGGTGGACGCGGGCGGCGGCGGCACGATCGCCTACATCCTGGCCAAGTACGGCATGGACGTGATCGACTGCGGCGTGCCGGTGCTGAGCATGCACGCGCCCTGGGAGGCAACGAGCAAGGCCGACGTGTACGAGGCCTACCGCGGCTACAAGGCGTTCCTGGGCCTCAGGTAGGGCCCGGCCGGGCGGCCGGGAGCGCGACTCTGGCCGCCCGCCAAGTTTCCTATCAATTGTCTGTTTATCCTGCTAGGCGCACAATCGCCACACGCTGCCCACCTATACTCGGGCCTATCTGTTTACTTGACGTCTACGGAGAATTATGTCTGCACTGAACATCCTGTTTGCCGCCGTGGCGTTCGCGACAGCCGCGGTGGTGGTCTGGCTTTGCGTGCGCTGGCACCGCCTGAGCAAGACCGAGGGCTACAAGAGGCTGTCCGCCCGCACGTACGCGTGGTGCCTCTCGTTCGCCATCATCCCCGTCGCGTTTGGCGTGCTGTGCCTGATGGACTACTACAAGGGCAGCCCGCTCGCGCCGTTTCTGCTTGCCGCGGCCACCATCATCTGCGCCATGGCGACGCTCCACCGCGAGAACGGCAAGACGTTCCTGCGCACCGCGCGCGACTTCGTGAGCGCGTACGCGCCGTGGGACTCCCGCCCGCGCAAGATGCGCGCGCCGCGCTTCCTGAGCGCGCCCGCCGCCCGCATCCGCAAGGCGCACGCCGCCCGCAAGGCGCGCCGCGACGAGCGTCTCTCCGCGCGCGAGGCCTCCGGCGACAAGCCGTCCGCCGCACGCGCCTGGCTGCACGGCACGTTCGCGCCGTGGGCGAAGACCGACCTCGTGCGCCTGGCCGTCGCCGCCCTCTTCGCGTTCGTCTCGCTCGAGATCTGCTGGCACGTCAACCTGGTGTGGATGAACTTCCTCAGCCGCCTGATTGACTGGGCCATGATTCTTCTTGCCATGGGCGCTATGTACTTCCTGTTCCAGCGCCGCAGCTGGGGCGCCATCGCCGTGGCCGTCGCGCTGTACGTCCTCGGCATCGTGGAGTACTTCGTCGTGGTGCTCAAGGGCTCCGTCATCCAGGCCGGCGACATCTACGCGCTCGGCACCGCGGCGGCCGTGTCCGACGGCCTCAAGTTCGACTTCGGTGGCACCGTGCTTCTGGGTGCCATCGCCCTCGACCTGTGCTTCCTCGCGCTCCAGCGCATCAGCCCCGTCGTGAGGCGCTCCGCCGTCGGCCTGGACTCCCCCGCCGATGCCAGCGAGGCAGCCGCGCCCGCATCCGCGAAGCCCGCCACCGCGGACGAGAAGGACGTGGCCCCCTCCGCCGCGACCGCGCCCTCGCGCCGCGCCGGGCACAGGGTCCTCGGCGTCGTTCTGAACGTCCTTCTCGCCTGCGCCTGCGTCCTTGGCGCGTGGGGCACCACCCACGCCGCGTACGCGTGGACGCAGTTCTTGGGTACGAAGTTCTGGCAGCCGGTCGTGGCGTACTCCGACCACGGCTTCCTCACCAGCTTCTTCAGCATGTGGTACGGCATGCCCATCGAGGTTCCGCGCGGCTACTCGCAGCAGAAGGCCAAGAGCATCGAGAAGAAGCTCGCCAAGCAGTACGACTCCTCGGATTCCGCGAAGACGTACACGCGTGCGAAGGCGCAGTTCGACCAGGTGAAGCCCAGCGTCATCTTCGTGCAGAACGAGACGTTCTCGGACCTCTCCAAGTTCTACGACATCGGCTACACCGGCTACACCGGCCCGGAGTACTTCAACTCCATGAGCGACACCCTCTCGCGCGGCGTGCTCAACGTCTCCGTCGTGGGCGGCGGCACGTGCAACTCCGAGTTCGAGTTCCTCACGGACAACTCCATGGCGTACGTGGGTACGGGCAAGTACCCGTACAACCTGTACAACTTCTCCAAGGTCAACAGCCTCGCCAAGCAGTTCAAGAGCATCGGCTACGGCACGGCCGCCATCCACCCCAACATCGCGTCCAACTGGAACCGCGACAAGGTGTACCCGCAGCTGGGCTTCGACCAGTTCCTGGACATCAACGACTTTCAGGGCGCGCCCGTGTTCCACAACGGCGTGACCGACCTCGCCACGTACCAGAAGATCCTCGAGCTGATCCAAGGCTCTGACAAGCCCATGTTCATCACGGACATCACCATGCAGAACCACACGGGCTACGACAAGAACAACATCCCGGCGGACCGCCTTACCAACTACCAGCTCAAGAACGTGAGCGCGTACGAAAACGCGGAGTTCAACGAGTACGTATCGTGCATCAAGGCGTCCGACGAGGACCTGAATACGTTCATCCAGGAGCTGCGCCAGCTGAACAAGCCCGTCGTGCTCGTGTTCTACGGCGACCACCAGCCCAACATCAGCTCCAACTACCTGAACGACTCCGTGTACCCCAACGAGGACAAGAGCTCGCTCTCGCACCAGCTGCGCGCCTTCAAGACGCAGTACTTCATCTGGGCAAACTACGACGTGGCCGGCACGCCCGCCAAGAGCACCAACAAGGAGATGAGCATCGGCTACCTCAGCAGCTACATGATGGAGCTCATCGGCGCGCCGCTGAGCAACCACCAGAAGGCGAACCTCCAGACCATGCTCAAGATGCCGTTCCTCACCCTGATGGGCTACTCCGACACCAACGGCACGTGGCGCGAGTCCTCCACCGAGCTCACGGACCCCTCCGTCAGCGGCGACTCCCCGGCGGCGAAGGCCTACCGCAACCTCGACATGGTGCAATACCTGGAGTTTGGCTCCAAGGTAAAGCACTAGCAAGAAGAGCGCGGGCGCGGGGCCGGCACACGCCCGGGAGTCCCTGGGAGCCTCGCCACGCCCCACTCGCCCGCACGCACCCCGCACGCTCAGCACCCCGCACGCCCACGCCAGGGCATGCGGGGTGCACTTGTAAATGGACGCTCGTAAATGACTGCCTTTCTCGGGTGTCGCCGCCCAGGGGCGAGGTCGCGACATCGTGCGCGAAATGGGTTCCTCAAGCGACGTCGCTTGAGGAACGATGCGGTACCGTAACACGTTAAAGTGGAGCTCAGAGAGCACCCCCACTGCTGCAACAGCCAAAATGAAGCGCGAGTGCCCCTCAAGCCGGAACGGGCAACCCGCGCGCGAGCGTGCCGTGCGCCGACGGAAGCGCGCTGTACAAGCGGGCTCCTCAAGCGACGTCGCTTGAGGAGCGCGCAAATATCAAATGTGTAACAAGAGGCATTCGTGCGCGGAAACAGGCCCTACGTACCGCGCTGGCCCCACCCACAGCAGCCCCGCGCGTGTCCCGCCGCGCCGGCGGCCGCGCCGACACGCGGCGCGATGCCTCAACCCAGAAGCCCCAGCACCTCTCGCTTGCAGTCCAGAAACGCCGGAGTGAGGGCAAACTCCGCGGCGGAAACGTCTCCCTCCGGCCGCGGCACCGCCACCTCCGCCGCGATGGCGCTGGGCACGCCGGAGCGCGGGTCGCCGCGCAGCACGTAGATGCGGTCCGCCATGGTCACGGCCTCGTCCACGTCGTGCGTGATCGCAAGCGACGCCATGCCCAGCTCGCGCGACATGCCGCAGTACCAGCTGCGCATGTCCGCGCGCGTCAGGGCGTCAAGCGCGCTGAACGGCTCGTCCAGAAGCGTCACGTCGTTCCCCATCAGGTAGGTGCGAAGGAACGCCGCGCGCTGGCGCATGCCGCCGGAAAGCTCGCTCGGCCACATGCGCTCCGTGCCACGGAGCCCAAAGCGCTCGAACAGCGGCTCCGCCTTCGCGCGGGCGTCGCGCGCCGGCATGCCCGCGATCACCAGCGGCAGGCACACGTTGTCCAGTATGCGCTTGCTCGGCAGAAGCAGGTCCTTCTGCAGCATGTAGCTCACGCAACCAGGACGGCCGGTCACGTCCTCCCCGTGCAGAAGGACGCGCCCCTCCAGCGGCCGGGTCAGGCCGGACAGCGCGTGCAGGATGGTCGTCTTGCCGCAGCCGGAGCGACCGACCAGGCACACCACCTCTCCGGCGCCCACCTCAAGGCAGACGTCCCTTGCCACCACGTGCTCGCCCTCGTCCCAGCTCAGCGTCAGGTGTCGTGCTTCCAGCGCCGGGACGCCCGCGGCCGCGCCGGTCGCGTCCTTCTCGCCCGTGGGCGCCCCCTGCGCGGGGGCGCCGTCAACCGCAGCAGTGGCCACTATGCCTCCAGGTAGTCCATGGTCCAGCCGGAGTTCTCGTCCAGCTTGCTCTCGACCAGGTTCTTGTCGTTCAGCCACTTGAAGTACGCGTCCCAGCGCGACTTGTCGATCACGCCCCAGCTCTTCGCGTCGGCCTGGTACTGCTTCGCCAGGTACTTTGCGGATGCCTGCACCAGGTCGGAAGACAGCTCCGGCGCGGCGTCCAGCAGGATGTCGCCCGCGTCCTTCGGGTGCTTGATGGCATACTCGTAGCCGCGCTTCGCGGCGCGCACAAACGCCTTCACCACGTCGGGATACTTCTTCGCGAAGTCGTCGTTCGCCGCAATGACCGGGGTGTAGAAGTCGAACACCTTGTCCATGTCCACAAAGCTGAAGTAGTTCACGTCGTAGTGCTGGACCTTCGCGTTCTGCACCGCCCAGCCCTCGTACACCCACACGCAGTCGAACATGTTGGCCTTCAGGCCGGCCACCTCGTCGTCCACCTCGTACGGCACCATCTTAAGCTTGCTGAAGTCGCCGCCGTCGGACTCCATCACCTGCTTAATGGTGGCCTGCTCCACGGGCATGCTCCACGTGGCGTACGTGTGCCCCTCCATCTTCTTGGCGGAGGTGATGCCGTCGGCCTTGCGGCTCATGATTCCGGACGTGTTGTGCTGGATGATGGCGGCCACGGCCTCGATGGCCACGGGGTTCTTCGAGCTCAGGGCGTTGGCGATGTAGTCCTGGTAGCTCACGCCCAGCTGCGCCTGGCCAGAGCCGATCATGGCCTCCGCCGTGCCGTCCGCGGGCTGTACCACCTTGACCGTGAGGCCCTCGTCCTTGAAGTAGCCCTTCGCCTGCGCCACGTAGATGCCCGTGTGATTGGTGTTGGGGGTGTAGTCCAGGCAGAACGTGATCTTGCGCGCGGACTTCGGCGCGGACTTCGCGCTCGAGTCCTCCCCCGCGCTCGCGGACGCGTCGCCCGAGGCTCCCTTGTACGCGCCACAGCCGGCAAGAGTCGCCGCGGCGGCAAGCGCGCCGGCGCCCTTGATGAAGTTGCGACGGCTCATGTCGCGCTCGAACGCCGCCTTGTGCTCCGCAAACGTGTACGGGCGAGAAGGACCGCACATCTGGTTGGCACGCTGCTTGTAAAACATCAGTCTTCCTTCCTTTCGGCACGCTTCCAGGGCATCGCGATGCGCTGGAGCCAGTCGACCAGCCCCATGAGGGCCAGCGACAGAACAGAGATGAGTATGATGACCGCGAACATGCGGTCGTATGCAAACGACTTGCGGACGCGCGTCATGTAGACGCCCAGCCCGCTGAACCCGCCGAGCCACTCCGCGATGACCGCGCCCACGATGGCATAGGTGGCGCTTATGCGCAGCCCGCTGAAGAACTGGTCGAGCGCGGCCGGCATCTTCACCTTCCAGAAGATCTGCCAGCGCGAGGCCCGCATGGTGCGCATGAGGTCTATCAGGTCCGGGTCGACGGAGCGGAATCCCCCCACCAGGCTCACCGTGATGGGGAAGAACGTGGAGATGACCACCAGCACCACCTTCGGCGCAAGGCCGTAGCCAAACCACAGCACCAGAAGCGGCGCGATGGCCACGGTCGGGATGGTCTGGCTCACCGTGACGATGGGGTCGAGCGCCAGGCTCACGGTCTGGAAGCGGTCCATCAAAACCGCGACCACAAAGCCCACGCCCGTGCCGATGACCAGGCCGAGTGCGGCCTCCGTCAGCGTCGCTGCGGAGTGCATCGCCAGAAGCGACGCGTCGGCCACCAGCGCGTACACCACCTGCACGGGGCTGGGCAGCAGGAAGTTGGGCACGATGCCAAACGCCACCACCGCCTGCCACAGCGCAAGTATGCACGCCACCGTCAGCGTGGGCACCGCGACCCTGCGCCTGCGCGCGCGCCGCTCCCGGCGCTCGTGGGCACGGACGCGCCCACCCCCCGCCACGCCCTCCTGCAAAGAAGCGCCGTCCTTCTCGCCCGCAGGCGTCCCCGTGGCCACAGGCCGGGGCTTGCTTGCAGACGTCTTGGGCTGGGCGCAGGCCTGCGCCGTGGGCTCGCCGGAGTCGGGCTGCACCTACGCCACCTCGGACTTCGCGTGCGAGAACTCGCTGTCGGTGGGGTGGTACTTGCCGATCTTGTGGTCGGTCGACATCACGTCGCCGTCGGGGCGGTAGTCGATCTTCGCGTACGTCATCATGTGGCGGCAGCCGGCCTTCGCGGCCACGAGCTGGCAGTTCTTCAGACACTCCATGCAGGCGTCGTAGTCGCCCTCGATCGCGGTCTCGAACGGGCCTACAAAGTAGTCCAGCCCCGTCGAGTCGATGTAGGCGATCACCTGGTCGACCGCGGAGCAGGTCTCGTCGTCGGTCGTGGCGTCCATGGGCAGAAACTGAATCGCGACGGAACAGTTCATGCGCCCTCCCTTCCGGGCACCAAAAAGGCACCCACGTATCCGTAGGTGCCCGAACATGCGGTGCTCTGGTCCCTACGCCGGCATTACCCGGATCAGGTTATTGGGTCAGGGCCGCGTTGGGCCCATTCTCAGCCGGCGTGCGCCAGCTCCCCTGTCGTTTAGCTATGGTACCACTCATCACCCTCGGCCGCGACACCACGTCGCGTCATCATCACGGCTCGTGGCGCTCGGGAAAACGGCGGGTATCGCGCAGCACGCGCATGAACTCTTTCGCCATCGGCATGTACGTGGCCTCGAAGCGGTCTTGGGCACAGCCGCAGGTATCCTCCAGATAACCCGTGACGCTTGCATACTCCCTCAAACTGGCGCACGGACTTGCCCTCGTAGGAATCAATAAGGTCGCCCACCAGGTGGAGGACGTCCTCCGGCGAGGCTGTCTCGACGTCAGAGGCAGTGCCCCCTATAACGTTGGAGAACTTCTTGAACTCCCCCACCGCCATGACAGGATTCGCGGCATCCGCGGTGCCGCTCTTCAGAATGCGATGCATTGCACACAGATAGTCTGGGCTCAACGGCTCGTCCCAGGTATCCAGAACGTGGTCGAACGCCCGAAAATGGTTTCGCGCCTCCACGATGTCGTCCACCGCCGCAGTGCCCGAGAACGTTGCCCTGTCAAAAATCTGAACCGTCTGGTCATGAGTCAGGGTCGAACCCTCGATATGGTTCATGCGAGCACACCAGCAATTTACAACTTATACAAGTCTATCGAAACACGTAAGATGGCCGTCTTCCCACGCGAGAAGAACAGCCGCCCCAGCTGTCAGCGCATACCAACCGCACCTACCTAACGCATAGCACGGCATCGCCCTCCCCCGCGCGCTCGACCTCCCAGCGGGCGTTCGTCGCCGCGTCCAGCAGCGCCGCGTCGTGCGACACAAGCAGCAGCGCTCCCGGAAATCCCGCGAGCAGCTCCTGGAGCGCCTGCGTGGAGTGCAGGTCCAGGTGGTTCGTGGGCTCGTCCATCACGATGAGCGCCGGCTTGTCCAGCATGCCAAGCGCAAGCATCAGCTTGCGCAGCTCGCCGGGGCTCGGCTCCCCGCCCTCGAGCAGGCGCGCCGGGTCGGAGTTCAGCCGCGCCACGATGCCGAGCACGAAACCGCGCTCGTCTGGCAAGAGCGCGCCCAGCCGCACAAGCGCGCCGCGGCGCTCCGCCTCCGTTGGCTCCTGCGGCACGTAGCAGCACGGCACATCGGGATCGAGCCTCGCCATCACATGACGCACGAGCGTCGTCTTTCCGCTGCCGTTTGTGCCCACAAGGGCCACGTGCTCCGTGTTGCCAATGGTCAGGGCCGGAACGCGCAGCACGGGACCTGCCTCGCCGGCGACCGCGCCATCTTTATGCACGCCGCCAGCATACGCGCCGCCAGCGGACGCGCCGCCGTCAAGCGGAAGTACGCCCGCCGCAGCGCGAAACAGCACCTTGCGCGCACTGGGTTGCACGTCCATCCACACGCTGCCGTCGTAGCGCCGCTCCACAAACGTCGCCTCGGCCGCGCGCTCCGCGCGCTCCAGGCGCGCAGCCGCCACGGCGCGGGACCGCCCCGCGATCCCGTCCTTGCCCGTGACCACGGCGCGCCCGATCTTCTCGCGCGTGTCATGGTCCCGGGGGTCCACGCCGCGAAGGCTCCGGCGCGCCGCGGACTGCTCCGCCCGCTGGCGGCGGCGTTCCGCCTCTCGACGTATGCGCGCAGCCTCCGTCCGTGCGACGTCGCGGGCATGGGAGGCCTCGGCGCGCTCGCGCTCCTCCTGGGCGGCGCCCTCGCTCCACGTGCCGGGGCGCATGACGGCGCCACGCGGCCCCATGAACAGGCAGTGCCGGCACAGAGCGTCCAGCAGCTCGCGGTCGTGAGAGATCAGAAGGCCGATGCCGCGAAACTCCGCAAGAGCGCCCATGATCGCGCGGCGCGTAGGCGCGTCCACGTGGTTGGTGGGCTCGTCCATCACCAGCAGGTCAGGGCGCTCCCACAGCGCCACGGCAACCTGCAGGCGCTTGCGCTGGCCGCCGGAAAGCTCGTCAAAGCGCCACGGCCAGTCGTCCTGCACGCCCAGGCGCGCACGCAGGCGCACGGTGTCCGCGGCGTAGTCACACGCGAACTCAGACAGGCGCTCAGGCGCCATGTTCGCGTCCTGCTCGCACATCGCGCACACCAGGCCATGCGTGAGCGTGCCCTCGCTTGGCGCAAGCTGACCGCACACCACGCGCGCGAGCGTGGTCTTGCCGCAGCCGTTGTCGCCCACGATGCCACACCACCCCGGCGCCAGCGCAAGGGTAATGCCAGAGAGCGCGGGCTCGGCCGTGCCAGGGTACGTATAGCCAATGTTGGTGAGATTCATCTGCAAGGTAGGCCTCCTCACGAGGCCGACCGCCGGGCGCAGGCGCAACGCCTCCGCCCAACGCGGGCGAGAAGGACGTGCGTCCCAAGAAGAGCGGCTGTGCGCGATGCGCGGCACCCAGCGGACCGGCGTTGCCAATCCAATACGTGTTTGGGCGCCCGATGCGGGCATCGCTAGATGAGCAAGCTCTTCTCCCCTCCTGGCCGGCGCTTGCCAAAGGCGCCGGCAACTTCACGAGCGAGGCGATTCTATCACAAGGCCGCGGCTAAAGAAGCGCCGGCAGCACGTTGGCGGCAAAGAGCGGCAGGTTGACGAGCCACCCCTCGTCCTTGTAACCGCGCCGGGACAGCCGCTGGCAGCGCTCGATGCCGTACTGCTTCGCAAACTTCGCCAGGCTGCGGCTGCGTACGTTGTCATCGGACTTCACCTCGAGGGGAACCACCTTCCCGCGGCACTCGTAAAGAAAGTCCACCTCGCCCTTCTCCGTTCTTCCGTCGGCAGACCAGTAGTACGGGACGCACGCGCTGCTTGCAACAAGCTGCTGGCACACGTACTGCTCCGCGTATGCGCCCTTGCCTTGGGCGTACAGCGCATCCCCGTGCAGGACGATATCCTGGTCAAGGCCGTATGCGGCCCCAAGCAGCCCCACGTCGAGCAGGAAGAGCTTGAACGACCGCTCGTCCGCATGCGAGAGCAGGGGGATTCCCGGGCGAGAAACGCGTGACACCCTGGTGACGAGGCCCGCATCCACAAGCCACGACACGGCGTCCCTGTACTCCCTGCCACGGCCCCCGGCCTTGATCTTTGAGTACACGAACTTGTTGATACCGGACTCGCGCGAGACCTGCGTAGGCACCGAGCGCCAGACCTCACGGATGCGCTCGGATTCCACGGGCACGGCAACGTGCTTGGAGAAGTCGAACTCGTAGTCGCGAAGTAGCCTCAGCTGCACTTTGCGCGATTCGGCAAGAAGGTTCGTGTCGAGGTACGCCTGCACGGCCTCCGGCATGCCGCCCGTGTAGAGGTACAGACGAAGCAGGTCGTCATACTTCTCGCCCATGGCGCATGCAAGCTCGAGGGAGTCCGCCCTAAGCAGCTGGGCGAGCCGTGGCTGACCAACGGCCGACACGAATTCCCTGAACGTCATGGGGTGCATGTCAAGATAGTCTACCTTGCCGACAGGCCAGGACACGCGCTCTTGTGCGTTGCGACTGGTTGCGGACCTGTTCATCGCGACGCCCAGCAGAGACCCCGCCGCAATGACTGGCACATCAGGACGATCCTCGCAAAACTGCTTCAGGGACGCGATCGCACGGGGACACTCTTGAATCTCGTCCAAAAAGACCAGGACCTTGCCGCTCGAGGCATCCGTCCCCGTGTACGCGGAGATCGCGGCAAGCAGGCGATTGGGCTCCAGCGAGCCGGCAAACACGCCCTTCATCACCTCGTTGTCGAGGAAGGTCACATGGGCGACGGCATCATAGTGCTCGCGGCCAAACTCCAGAACGAGCCACGTCTTGCCCACCTGGCGCGCGCCCGTCACGACGAGGGGCTTTCTCCTGGGAGAATCAGCCCATCTACGTAGGTCCTCCATCGCCTCGCGATGCATCGAGCCGTCACCTCCGCACTTGTCAAGACGGTCGGCAGGTCGATCCTGCTAGTTGCAATGAGCCCATTCTATCTCAAACGGCCAGATTTGGCTGTTTGAGATTTCGGAAACGACCAAATTTGGCTGTTTGCGACATCTCAAACCGCCAAAAATGGCGATTTGCGAATCTTTGCCGTTCGAGCGCCTGATCCGGCACCACAAAAGATGCACTCACCAGGGGTTTTCCGGCTGCACCGTCAGCGCCGCTGTGGCAATTTCCCTCCGGGCGGACGTTCGCGGGCCTCTGGGCTATAATCGCAACCGTCAATGAGCTGCCCCGCGGCGTAAGTCCATTTGATGGCCACGCCGCCCAGCCTTGACGCTCGCGCACGTCGCGCACGGTCCCTGCTGGACGGTCACTTCGATCCGTCTGGAGGGATTCTCTTGCACAAGTCTGCAAACTCGACAACCACCACGCCCGCCAAGGCAGCCGCCGCGCTCGTGGCGGGCCGCGTGCTCATGGGGCTGGCGCCCTTGGGCTACGTGTTCGTGCCCGTGCTCAGCGCGGCCATCGCGATCCGCATGCTGCACGGCATGGGGCTCTCGTTCTCCAACTCGACCACCGCGACCGTGGCGTCAGACGTGATCTGCCGCCCGCGCCTTGCGGAAGGCATGGGATACTTTGGCATGGCGACGGCGCTGGCGTCCGCCATCGCGCCCGCCCTGGGCCTCTCGCTCATGGAGGGCCTGGGCTTCAGGGCGCTCTATGCCGCGGCGGCCGCGATCGCCGCCGTTGGCCTCGTGCTCTTCTCGCTCGTGCGCGCCCCTAGGCCAAGCGTCCCAAAGAAGCGCCTTGACCTGCGCACCATCATCAACCGAGACTCGCTGCCCGCCACGGTCACCATGCTCGTGTTCATGTTCACGTTTGGCGCGCTGGAGAACTTCGTCGCGATCTTCGCGGCGCAGAGGTCGCTGCCGTCCGGCTCGATCTACTTCCTGGTGATGTCCGCGATGCTGCTTCTGGTGCGCGTCACGCTGGGCAAGCTCGTGGACCAGCGCGGCGAGGCGTTCTTTGTCTACACGTGCAACGCCGCCATGCTCGTGGCGTTTCTGCTGCTGGCGCTGGCGCCCAACGTCGTGACGGACGTGGCCTCCGCCATGCTCGCCGGCTACGCGTTTGGCGGGCTCGAGCCGTCGCTGCAGTCCATGGCGGTGCACATCGCAACGAGCCAGACGCGCGGCTCGGCAAACTCCACGTTCCTGTGCGGGTACGACATCGGCTATGGCCTGGGCGGCGGCGTCGCGGGCACGTTCATCACGGGCGCGGGATACTCCGCCATGTGGGCCATCATGTCGCTTGCCTGCGTCGCAAGCATCGCCGCCTACGTCGCGTGGGCGAGAAGATCCGACACATCGTTCTCGAAGGCGCCCTCTGGCAGGTAGCTGGCAGGTAGTTGTCGGGCGCAGGCGGCTGTGGCTGCAGGCGGCCGCTACTTGTAGAAATCCGCCAAAGTAGCAACAACGAAGCTCGGCACGATGCTCTTATTTATACGAATCGTCATTTCTTACAAACAAGGGAGGGGCTTCGGCTCCGTATTCAGCGCTTTTCTCGCAAGATACAAATGCAAAGCCTACGCCCCAAAGAGAAAGGGCGATTCTACAAGCTTGGGCTATGCCCCAAGGAGCGCAACCGGAATCACACAGACGCCGTCGTCGCGCGTGTAGGCAAGGCTTCCCCGCCCCACCACCACGGCGAGAAACGCGGGCGCCGCACTCTGGGCTGCCGAGTTCCTCAGTACCTTGTTGCGCAGCCTCTTAAGGTTCTCCGCGGCCTCGTCAGCCTTTGTATCGCTCAGCTCGATCTCGATTGCGCCCCAACGGGTACCACGCTCGACAACCACGTCCACCTCCAGGCCAGCGTCATCACGGTAGTAGTACAGCTGGTTGCCAACCCCGCCATAGGTGGAGATGAAGGCGCGCAGGTCGCGAATGACGAGGTTCTCGAAGAGGAGTCCCAACGTCTGCATGTCCCGCAGGAGCCCATCCGGCGTCGCCCCAAGGAGCGCAACCGGAAGCGACGGGTCGCAGAAGTAGCGCTTGGGCTTCACGCGCACTCGCAACTTGCCACGCAGCGGGGGCTCCCAGCCGCGTAGCTCCGCCGTCAGGTACAACCTGTTAAACAGCTCGAGGTAGGAGGCGATAGTTCCAACGTCAGGGGCAGGGCGCCCTCCCGACATGTCCCTCCCAAGCGTCTTGTACGTGACCGCCTGGCTCTCGTTCACCGCAAGGGCCCGCATGAGCGCAAGCGCGGTATCGGGCGAGAGGCGTTCGTCCAGGACGTTGACATCCAGCACGGAGCGTATGTATTGCGCGGCGGTCTCGAACGCCACCTCGTCGGGCAGGTCGAGGTTCGCAGGCCAGCCGCCTCTGCAGCACCAGCGGGCGACGTCCTGTATTCCCGTCTCGCAGCGCGCGGGCACCATTGCCTTTCCGTCGAGAAGAGCACGTAGCGACACGCGTGCGGCGGATTCCCCAGATTCGCACAGCGCCATTGGGCCCATGGCGAGCCTGGCAATCCTTCCCGTCCCAGAATGGCGGACCTTCTCGCGCTTGTCACTCGCAAGCGATGTCGAGCCCGTAAGAAGCAGCAAACCGCGCTCGCCACCCGCGTCATCCACCTTGCGCCGGGCGGCGTCCCACACCTCGGGAACCTCCTGCCACTCGTCCACAAGGTGCGGTGCGTCCCCCACAAGCGCAAGCGCTGGATCCATCTGAGCTGCTTCGCGCTGGGAAGGGTCGTCGAGCCTCGTTGCACTTGCGGACCGCGAGAGTGCCGTCCACGTCTTGCCGCACCACTTGGGGCCGGTTATCTCCACGCAGCCAAACGCGCGCATCAAGACGTCCAGCCTCTTCTCAACCAGCCTTGGTCTGTACCCCTTGGGAATAAGCGTCGTATTTGAAGACATCGCCATCACCTACCTGCGCACTTGGCACTGCAAGGATTTTTGCCCCCTATTTTACACATGTATCGTTCCATAAATTACAGGTTTTTCATTCCCTAAATTACGAACAACTCATTCCCTAAAAAACGAGTTTGACGTTCCTCAAACCCCAGACCACGGCCCTCGGGCATGGTGGTGGCACGGGAACCATAGCCGCGCGCGGAGTGCCAACCCTAGATCTTGTCCCTAAACCCCGGCAGCAGCCTCAGCGCGCGCGTCAGCGCGACGGATCCCAGCACGCCCGCCACAAAGATGCCCGCCTGTAGCGCGGGAACGGAAAGCGCCCGGTAGTCAATAAACCAAATTGCCAGGTGGCCAAAGAGCGGGTGCATCAGGTAGATGCCAAAGCTGTCCCTCGCAAGCGCGCGAGCCACGGGATGGCGATCGATTGGCACGTCGAGCACCCTGCGCAGCAGCAGGAACACGAGCAGCGCGTACGGCATGACAACGCCATACTGGGGAAGCGACAGCACGCCCGCAAGGGAGCCCACGGACAGCGCGTTTGGCAGGCACGCGAGCACGAGCGACGCAAGGCCGGCCGCCACGACGCGCCAGTCAAGCTCAAGGTAGTTGTAGGCATAGTAGCCCGCGAGGTAGTACGCGACGGACGCGTCCAGCGTCACAAAGCGGTACAGCCTCACGCCCAGCACAAGGTTCGCCGCAGGCACCAGCGCAAGCAGCACCCACGCCAAGAGCACGGCAAGTCCTAGCTCGCGCCGGCCGGCATCCCGCACAAACGGCCGCAGCACGGGCGTGAGCAGGTACAGCCCGATGAGCGCGTACAGGTACCACAGGTGGTCCCAGGACTTCCCCTCCAGAAGGTGCATGAGGGAAGTCCCCACCATGGGCGGCGTCAGCGCGTACGTACCCGCAGGGCCGGGGCTCTTCGCGACGGTCTCCATAAGGCAGAACGCAAACCCAACCGTCAGCAGGACGAACGCCATCCGCCAGACGTAGCGCCCCACCTTGCGAAGGGGCATTTCTCGCCCAGGGTCCAGAATCAGCGCACCGGACATCATGAAGAACACCGGCACCGCCCAGCGGGCAAGCGGAATCTGCACGATGCCCTCGACCCAAAAAAGCGTCGGATGCGCGGCGGCAAGCCCGGGCGCCAGCTCAGTCGCGCGCATCGCGTGCAGTGCGACGATGGCGAGGGCCCCCAAGGCCCTCGCCCACTCAAACCAGTCGATTGTCCGCCTGCCCGTCAAGCCAAGACCGTCGCGTCCACGCGAGAAGGGCGGCTACTCGCCCTTGTAGGCCTTCATGAACTTCTCCACCTCCGCGAACGTGGGCATCGCGGCCTGCGCGCCCACCTTCGTCACGCAGAGGGCCGCGGCGGCGGAGGCGTACACCATGCTCTCCTGGATGTCGCCGCCAAAGCACAGGTGCGCCGCCAGCTCTCCCACGTACGCGTCGCCCGCGCCCGTGGTGTCCACGGTCTCGACGGAGAAGCACGGCACCTTGACCATCTTGCCGTCCACCAACGTGACCGATCCGCGGCGGCCGAGCGTGATGACGGTGTGGCCCACGCCGCGACGCTCGAAGAAGCGCAGCGCCTTCTCGCGCGAGGCGTCGTCCATGCAGCCTATGCCGCTCAGGAACTCGCACTCGCCCTCGTTGATGCACAGGACGTCCAGCGCCTGGTACACCTCCTCCGGGATGCTGCGTGCCGGCGTCGCGTTCAGGATGGTGAACAGCCCGTTGCGCTTTGCGCACAGGATGGACTGCATCGTGGCCTCGAGGTCGCAGCCCAGCTGGCACAAGAAGACGTTGTCCTTGCCCGCAAGGCCGTGGATGGCGGCGCGCACCTCCTTGTACGTGATGGTGGCGTTCGCGCCCGGGTCATACACGGCGCGGTTGTCGCCCTCGCCGCGCATCACCAGGCCGATTCCCGTGTGCTCGTCCGCAGAGAGGCTCACGTTCGAGCAGATCACGCCGTGCCGCGCGAGCGACGCCATGAGCTCGCGGCCATAGGCGTCATCTCCCACCTTGCCCACCATGAACGTGTCCGCGCCCATCCTGGAGCACATCACGGCCTGGTTTCCGCCCATGCCGCCGGGCGTGGTCAGGAAGTCGCTGCCCACGGCGGTCTCTCCCCTGTGCGGAATGGCGCGACACTTAACGGACATGTCCATGCTCAAGCTACCGAAGACGATGACCTTCTCCATGCTCACTCCTCTACCTCGCCCGCCATCAGGCGGTCGTACATTACCTTGTTGGCCGCAAGCTCCTCGGCATCGTCCAGGGGCTCCAGCTCACCACTACCATACTTCCTCTGCAGTGCGCGCGCTATCAGGTAATCCGCGACGCCCGGGTTCTTGGGCAGGAGCGGCCCGTGCACGTACGTGCCCACGACGTTCTTGTACAGGCAGCCCTCGTAGCCGGACTCGCCGTCGTTCCCGTGGCCGTACAGCACCTTGCCCATCGGCTCCACGCCCGGCCCCAGGTGCGTGCGGCCGCCGTGGTTCTCGTAGCCCACGATGGGCTGCGGGCTAATGCGGCTCTCCACCGCGATGTTGCCTATCAGCCGGGGCTCGCCCCGGTCCGTGTACAGGTCCACGAGCTCGAGCCCCGGGACCTTCTCGTCCCCCATGAGGTAGCTCTCGCCCAGCAGCTGGTAGCCTCCGCAGACGGCGCCAAGCACGCCGCCATCCTCCACGTACGCCTTCAGCTCCGCCTGCTCCGCCAGGAGCTTGTCGCACACGATCTTCTGCTCGCGGTCAGAGCCTCCGCCGATGAAGACGATGTCAACACCCGAGAAGGACGGGCGGTCGTCCACGTGAACCTCCATCACCTGCGGCTCTATGCCACGCCAGGCCATGCGGCTCTTGAGGACGAGAATGTTTCCCGAGTCTCCGTACAGGTTCAGGAGCTCCGGGTACAGGTGGGCGATCCGCAGGGTCCTGCCGCTAGTCATGGCGCTCACCCATCCTCTCGAGCTCGGCCTTCGCCGGCCAGAGCGCGCTGTAGTTCGTGAGCACGTACAGCGGGCACGCCAGGTCCATGTCGCCCACGCGGCCCAGCGCGTCGCCCACGCTGCCCGCGATGTCCGCCTTGATGCCGGCGTACTTCAGGCGCACCTGCACGTCGTTCGCACGATGTCCGCCGCAGACCACGCGGATGTGCTCCGCCGCCAGCCGCTCGAAGTCAACGTCCCAGATCCAGCTGATGTCCTTGCCGTCGTTGAAGTCGTCGTTTATCACGAAGTACGCCGCCTTCTCGCGGTCGTCCGCAAGCAGGAGCGATATGTTCTGGTTGAAGCCGGTGGGGTTCTTCGCAAGGTTCAGCACCACCTCGCGACCGCCCACCTCAAAGTGCTGCAGGCGCCCGTTTTCCGGGTGGTAGCCGTCAAGCGTCCGCTGGAACTGCTCGCCCGTCACGCCCGCGAGCGACGCCGCGGCAAACGCGGCAAGCAGGTTGTATGCCATGTACACGCCGCCAAAGCCCGCCCTCAGGTGGACCTTGCCATCAAGCCCCAGGCCCTCGACGTCAAACGACACGCCGGAGCGGTCAACGCGCACGCCTGTCGCCCTGAAGTCAAGCTCCGGGCGCTCGAAGTCGCCGTTCGGGCAGCGGAACTTGCCTAGCTGCGCGTACGAGCGCCACTCGTACTCAAGCTCGGCGCCGCACACCTGGCAGAAGCGCGCCTCCGGCACGCGGTCCGCCGGCAGGTGCAGGTCCTCGTCCACGCCAAACGCAAGCACCTTGGTGCCCGCCTGCGCCGCGCGCCGCGCCACGCCCATGCTCAGCGGGTCGTCGCCGCACACAAGCAGCGTCGTCTCCGGGGACGACCCCAGCGCCCGCACGATCGTGTCCTGCACGTGGTCGATCTCGCCCGCACGGTCTAGCTGGTCGCGAAACAGGTTCAGCAGCACCAGGTAGCGCGGGTGCAGGTTCGGCAGAATGTGTACCGTGGAAAGCTCGTCCGCCTCCATCACGGCCCAGTCCGCGGCCTTCCCGGGGAGAAGTGCAGACGTCACGCCTGCGGCCATGTTCGCGCCCGCGCGGTTGCACAGCACGGTGTTGCCGGCGGCCTCGATGGAGGATGCCAGCACGTTGTTCGTGGTGGTCTTGCCGTTCGTACCGCATACCACGATGGCGCCCTTGCGCAGCTTGTGCGAGAGCTCGCCCATCAGGTTTGGGTCGATGCCCAGGGCGATGCGCCCCGGCAGCTGCGATGCGCTGCGGTGCAGGACGCTGCTCAGCCCCCAGTGGACAAGCCGTCCCGCACCCACGGCAACGGCCGACCTTGCCCCCACGGCTACTCCGCCGTCCCGTCGCCGGCCTCGGTCGCGGCCTCGGCGGCCTCCGCCAGGGCCTTGTCCTCGGCAAACTTCTCGGCCTTGTTGCGCGCGGCGACCTCGTCGGCCGTCAGCACGTCCTCGATGCGCAGGTTCACGCCGGCGACGGAAAGACCCGTCATGCCCGTGACGTTCTTCACGACGGCCTTCTTCACGTCCTCGAACACCTGCGGGGCGTACGCGCCGTACTCAATAAGCACGCTGATGTTCACACGCACGGACGCGTCCGGCGTCACCTCCACGCTCACGCCCTTGCGCGAGTCGCTCACGCCAATCACGTCCTGCACGCGGTTAAGCCAGCCGCCCTTCATGCCAATGACGCCCGGCACGTCGTGCATCGCGATGGCCACGATCTTCTCGATCACGCCGTTGCTGAACGTGAGCGAGTCCTCGCCGTCTAGGTCCTCCTCCGCGGCAGCCTCCGCCTGCTCCTGGGCGGCGTCCTGGCTCGCCTCCACGCTCGCGACTATGGTCTCGGGCTCCTCGCCGGCCTCCGACGCCTCCCCTGCCGCAGAGTCATCGCCCGCGGTAGCGACATCCGCCGCCGAATCGCCTATCGTCTCGTAGTCGGCCACGGCGGCGTCCTCCGCAGACTTCGCCTCGCCAAACTTCCTGGAATTCCTCTTGTTGGACATTGCCCTCTCCTCTCGGACGGGTCGTTCCGTATCGGTCGCCAGCGCGCGCCGGCCTCGGTCTTTACTATTCGCCACCGTTGCCAAAGAACTTGCGGACGGCCTTGACCACGGCAGGGTTTCCGTCCAGGTACTGCCCAATGGCCACGCCCACCAGCACGCACAGCAGCACAAAGAGCGTCCGCAGGAAGCCGATGGCAAACACCAGCACCGCAACGATCAGGCCGCAGATGCCGCCGAACACCGCGTTCTCGTGCCCGGGGAAGTTGCCCGAAAGCCATGCCGCGGTCGCCTCGCGCGCATGCGAGAAGGGATTGCCCCCCTTGCCGCTGGCCCCGCCGTTGGCGTCGCTTCCGCCTGCGGTTGCCTCGCTGGCACGCTCGTCCTTCTCGCCCTCTATCGTGAGCCTGGGCTTGGTGTCCGTCATGCTCTACTCCTCCCCCGTGGTCTCGCTGTCCCTGCCGGCATAGCGGGCCATGGGAACCGTAATCTCGGATCCCTCGACTTCCGGCGCATCGTTGTTGGATTGCGCATCGCCCTCAGCCGGAGCCGACGCCGACACCGATGCCGACATCGTTTCGTCAGACGCGTCATCCGCGCCGTCGCCCGCGGCCTCTAGCTCCTTCGCAGCAGCGCCATCCACCGGCGCGTCTGCCGTTGCCGTCGCGGCCTCGGCAGGTCTGTCGTCACCGCTTGGGTCGGTCGTCACGTTTGCAGCCGTGTAATCGACGGTGCTCGGGGAACCCGCAGCCATGTCGCTGGCCGCAAGCGCGTAGTCGTCGGCCGGGGCCGAGGTCGGGGCGTACTCCGCAGCATTCAGGAACTCAAGGTCCACGCTGTCCACGTTGTCGCCGCACACGGTCGTGAGGCCGGCAACCAGGCGGTCGTGCAGGTCCTTGCCCGCTGCCACGGTGTCCACCGTCATCTGGGGCTGCACGCGGGCAGCCACGCGAACGTGCCCACGCTTCTTGGCCCAGACGCTCACGCGCTTTGCAGTGTAGACGCCGTCCTCCTCGATCACGTGCGTCGCCTGCGACGCGATGGCGTCACGCGTCACGGTGATCTGGTCGCCGCCCTCCTTCGCCACGATGACGGTCTTGCGGTTGCGCTTGAAGATGGACCTCAGCAGGCAGATCAGGCACCCCAGTGCCGTGACCAGCACCAGCGCCTCAACGGCAACGTAGTACTCGTCCACCCCCAAGAGGGCCGTGGCCTCGCTGGTCCACGGGCCAAACCACGGCAGGACCAAGGCCGCCAGGGCCAGAAGTCCAGCCAGGCCAAACACAAACAGGCAGAGCCGCTTGAAGAATCCCATAAGACACCTTCCGCACGTACGCCACCCGGCCAATCGAGTCGCTTCCTAGTAGGATACCCCAATGCGGCGCACGCAAGCCAACCCCGTTGGGGCGCGACGGCTATCGGAGACGTTGGAGAGTCTTGGGGAGCTCACCCATCAGAAAACCCTGTCGAACAGCTTGCGAACTGCCCTTTCCGCATACTTGACGACGAAGGACATCACAAACGTCAAAGCAAGTGCAGACGCGACGATGAAAAGACGGCCATGGCTGGGGAAGGCAAAGTAACAGAACCAGATGCACAGTTGGTGCACCATATAAAACTCAAGCTCAATCCTCGCCAGATGCAAAAATGGCGCAGACGAGAAGAACGAACTAGCTCCTCCTCGGCAGAAAACGAACACGAGAACAACTAATACAGCGCAAATCATTCCGAACGTCCTGCTTACTACGAGCTTCGTAGTAAGCAAAACCTGGATGACGTACAGCAGAAGGACAGCAAGCTCTACCGCAGTCTGCAATGCCTTCCCGCCCATTGCGACAGAGGCGCCTTCTCGTTCATTCCAATCAAGTGCCAGACAGCCACATACATATGCAATGAAATAATCAAGGAGCCTGACGGGCGGGAACGTGTGGGTAGAAATAGTAAGTGCGCCATGTCCCACCGCAAAATCAATCGTGAGCCTCAAAAGGACACAGGATACAAGGAGAAGCCACACGGCGCGATTGCTGTCCTTAGCTTTCCTTTTGACTCTCTCCACCACGTACGACATGAATGGCGTGAACGCATAGCAAATAAGGAGGTCGCAAAGGAACCAAGATGCTCCATTAAACGCGAACATTGTGCGTGCGTCCCAGACCTGAAGCATGAAGAGCGATAATATCGCGACTATCTTGTATTTGGCCGCGTTCCAAGCAGAGGCACCAAGTTGCCCAAGTAATAGCGCGAGGACAAAGGTCACTAGGTACACGGGATACATCTTTTTGAACTTCTTTACGAAGTTGTCAAACGACTCTCCGAGTGTATATTCATACTTACCAAAGTGTCGGATTGCCTCAAGAACGCCCGAGCATGCAAAGAAGAACTCACACATCCGGCTACCAAGGTCGGGAGTTGTAAAGAAACCAAAATGCCAAACAAAAATCATGGCAAGGGCAACTACTTTGAGCCCCGCAAGCGAGTTTACTCTTGCACGCCGAATGTCTACCTGTTCTACTGCCGACATGAATGTCCTCCGCACGATACGCTACGTACAAGCTTTTCTGCTAGTCGGAAACCTGCTCCATTACGTTAACGCCATCACCAAAGTCGAGAACGACTGGCAGGTGCGTATAGCGTTCATCCTCGGGAGGCAGCGACATATAGTCGCCGTAAAGGTTCCTGAGGTATGCGTCACAATCATGCGGAGCTTTGAGAGTAAGCCCATCGAAGTCAATGTCACGAACGGGGAACAAAACGTCCGTCTTGTACTTGACTCTAGTTGCGTAGCACGCATCGACCCACTCATCTCCAGGATGTGATGTATCAAGCGCACGATCGAAGTACTCCTGCATCATCTGCGGTGTCCATAGCTGTGCCACAGTCTTGTGGACAAGCCTGCAGGCCTGCACGAACAGCCCGCGAAGCGGCGTGCCCTTAGGTATCTTTGGATACTCAAGATAGTGCAGGTACAGCATGCGCTCCCAAAGCGACGCCTCCTTGCGCTTCGAGCTAGAAATCTTCGGGTTCTCATCCAATACACGATAGGGGAAAACATCAACGAAGATGCATTGATTTAGACCTGCTTGCTGGGCAAGATTATCAACGAACCTTGTACCGTCGCGGAATATCTTTGGCCAGAAAGCATAGTAACCAGGCGTGTTATTCCAATCATGATAGGAATAGCCCTCTGGAAGCTCATGAGGCGCAATCTCGCAGAACTTTTTGTAGTCCTCGTAAGGCATGCCGACGTCGGCATCGTCATCCCACGGAATGAAGCCACCGTGCCTTACGGCACCCAACGTAGTACCCGCATCAATAAAATATGTTAGACCGTGCTTCCTACAGATTGAGTCAATGACTTCAAGAATCTTGAGCTCTTCCTTTTGGAGTCTTTCAAGGGCGCCTTCAGGATAAGGCTTGCCAGGCATTGGTCCCCCTATCAACAACGGTAGTGTCCACTAAAGTAAAGATATTCTCGCAAAACTCCAACGCCGGTATAAAAACAATCAATTCGTCATTCCGCGCTTCATAAAAGCGGGAACCCTATGTGACTCATCCGTTGTGTTGCAAGCATCGAACGAGATGTCCCGCTTATGCTCTAGACTATATTAAACTCCTACTTTCTGACATCGAGGCAGTGTGTATAGTATTCAGAGCGGGTGTAGCTCTTAGAAAGCCTGGCTTTCACTAGCTACGAGACATGCTCATATGCTGGTGCCCAGCAATCGAAGAAGGAAGTCTAGATGAATCCAAAGCTGAGCGTCATCATTCCTTGCTACAAAGCCGAGAAATACCTTCCAAAGTGCATAGCATCGCTAATCGGACAGACTCTAGATAACTACGAGCTCATCTTCATAAACGATGGATCACCCGATAATTGCGCCGACATTCTTCGCGAGTGGCAAGAGAAATACCCAGACCACATTGTTACTATTAACAAGCAAAACGAGGGTGTCTGGTGCGCTCGCAGAGACGGCATTAAGAAGGCACGTGGAAAGTATATCGGTTTTCTCGACAGTGATGATTATGCCGAGCCCACGTTCCTAGAAGATTTGTACACCGCCGCAGAGAAATCAAATGCCGATATTGCTGTGTGTGGATTCTCTCGCATAGATCTTACAAGTGGGAAAACCCTGTCTCGTGAATTTTGTGACAAGCATGATGATTTCATTATTGGAAATGATCCAGGACGCTTGCTCGAGCTAAATGGCGCCCTATGGAATAAGCTTTTTCGCGCTTCCACTCTGAAGGAAATCGAAGACCTCAAAGAGAAGCCTCAAGTAGTCGAGGATCTTCTATTTCATTGGCTTGCTTATTTGAAGATGAATGGCCGTGTTGTCTTTGTACCTAAGTCCCTTGTGAACTATACCGTCCACTCGGATTCTGCCATTCAGACTATTAGGCCGCAGCAAATTGCTCTCACATATAACGCTTTTAAGGAAGTGAAACAGCGATATATAGATGAGCATGCTTCGGAGGAGAAGAATCTGGCACTCGATGCTGCCGCATTCCTACATCTGGGCATCTCATTTAACTACCGCCTTGCGACCTCACCAGAAAATAATCTCAAGGATGCTTGCGCTGAATGTAACTCCTTTTTGGATAGATACTTTCCTACTTGGAGAAACTCGCCTTATATAAACTTAAAGTATGCACTAGCGCATGGAAGAACGTATAGGCGTCTGCTAATTGTCGCTACAGTCTACAAGTTAAACTTGTTTCCAGTATTTATTTCGGCTTATAGCAGAATAATAAAAACTCTAAATATAGATATAAAGTGGTAAGGTGTATCCATCCTCTCTTACACACTGAACCTCCGCAAAGCAAGCTTTGAAGTAATAATCTGCAATTATATGCACCGCGATTGGTACTGCCGCGATAGGCGTCACAAGAGAGCATCTAGGCTGCAGAATCGTAGGCGTTGAATTTTCTCATATACGTAATTGATTCACTCGACATTCACCAGACAAACAATTCCATGGTTCCGAACGTATCCGTCATTTATGGTTGAGCGCGTGTTTATGTAGTACTGGCCGCACGATGCCTGACCTTCGGGTTAGAAGATGCCACTACGATAATAGCAATTCGCGCACGCTAGTCATCAAAGTCAACTGCTGTATGAGCCGCCTACTCCGTATAGTTCGTAATGATGAGCATTCTTTGCATCCGCAAAATAGACGCCGGAACATAATAGGTTGATATGAGTGTTCTGCAAACCAAATCGCTAGCTAAAGATATCGCGAATGAAGCGCAGCCGCATAAGACAACGAGCGAAGAGGACTGTATAGGCGCACCTCACAATCGATTCGAGAACTGTTATCCAGAATGCGCCCATTCCCGAACCGAGCAGGAACAGGTTAATTGCATCGATTCTCGTAACATCATCATCAATAATATGAACAGCCAATATTAACAGCGACAATCTACCAATCTGTTCCAGCAGTGTCGATATATGACATGCATGTCTATCTAGGAATCCTGAAATAGAGACAACTGTTATGATTGCAGCAATCGATCCAACAATATTCCTAAAGACGTCCGACGGTGACGAGCCGTAATCTGCAAGCCCCATTCCAAAACCGTTGAAGAACACGATGGCATAAAACCAGACAAAGGCAGATATCACCACGACAAGCCAATGGCTCGTTAGCTTTTTAAGCAAATTACACCGGCGCGCAACAGTACCTAGGTAAACAAATAAGGAGACGGCAAGCCCCGCCTGTATCGAGAAGGGTAGCCAGACATATCGTGCAGAAACCGCGCCCAGTATTGTCAGGCAAACAACAATCATGCCAGGAAAACGATGTTTATAGGCAAGCGAGACGAAAATGCGCGCCCAGAACAATGCTAGAAGGAACCAGATTGCCCCTACCCGAAATTGCTGAGGCCAAAGCTCTTTTCCGGTAATACTGGCAGAGCCATACAGAGCGGCGTTCATCCAACCCAGGATAAATTCACCATAGGTCATGCCCTTGGGACAGTCACCAAGTACTAGCGTCGTAAGAATTTGCAGTGCCAAAATCGCAACAACTGTACATACATACGGCACAATGAACCTCTTCGCTTCCTTCCTCAAATTTAGAGCTCTGTCGTACTGGAGAAAATACCCGCTCAGCAAGAAGAACAGAGGCATATGGAAGGTGAAGCAGGAGGCCATGATTAGGGATGCACCACGCGATAAGCCTGCTAGCCGAATTGATACATGTCCAACTATCACTGCCAGGATAGCAATTCCTTTTGCGATATCGATATACCGCAAGCGCTTATTGTTGCGAACCTTCTCAGAGGGGCTGCATTTGGTTGAAGCCGTTGAACCTTTCATATCCAATTCTTCAATAACAACATCTGCGGACAACTAGCTCCTCCTACAAAGTCACTAGGAAACACACTTGGTCGAACTCTGAGAATGGCAGTTTATGTGTGAAAACCGCATGTCAAACCTTTATTCAATATTCAACCGATGTACAGTGCGGCGTCTAATCGACTTTCCATTGCTCAATCATGTCACTATACATTTCTATCAAACCGACTTTTGGCGCCCAGCCGAGCTCGCGCACGGCAGAGGTGTCGAGCCTAAGTAGGTCTCCCTTACGGAAACGCTTGGCAGCCTCTGCGTCGACCTTTACTTCCACCTGAGTGCGACCGCTGCCAAAGCGCGCAGCAACCTCTTCTGCCATCTCCCTGATGGTGCAAATGGTGTCGTCGTTCGCGACGTTGTAGGCACGACCGGCTTCGCCCTTGACGAGCACGGTAAGCAGACCCGTCGCGGCGTCACGCGTAGAAAGGTACATATTCCTCTTCTGACCTGTGGTAAGCAGGACGATGTTTCTACCCTCCACGCAGCTGCGAGCGAAATCCGCAAAAACCCTTCGATCGTCGTAAGGGACGCCAGGACCGAAGGTTTGTGCGAGACGCGCAACCGTAGCGGACACCCCGAACTCGGATGCATACGCTGCCGTCAGAGCCTCATCAAGCCTCTTGGCCTCTGGATAGGAGTTTCTCACGTTCATCGCATCGAGGAATCCACCTTGGTCCTCTGAGATGGGATCTTCGGAATCGTATTGGCCATACACCTCCATGGTGGAGAGCACCAAAACTCGGGCGTTGCTATGCCTACCGTACTCGAGCATAGAACGAGCGCCTGCGGTAGTGGTTTCTATAACCTCGACCGGACGCTCGATGAACGATGCGCTGTCCGTCATGTTGGCGCAGTGGATGACGTAGTCCGCCTTCGGGAATCCTTCCGTAGATGGCTTCGATGCATCCCAATGCAAGATGTCGATATAGTCATCGTCACCAAGGATCGACCGGGCCTTCGCTGCGTTACGCACAAGCGCGAGAACCCTCGTCTGCTTGCTCTTCTCCCCTGCAAGCTTGTTGTGAGCGGCAATCGAAAGCGCAAGGGTCTTGCCAATGAGACCGGTAGCGCCCGTGATTGCCACGGTCTTTCCCTCAAGCTCCTCCCACGGCGCATCCTTTTGTGACGCCACCCAGGATGCCCCCAGCCAGAGGGGCGAGTTGGTTGCGAATTGCATTACTTCCTACCTTCCCACAGCATGCGCATGTCACGTTCGTCGACGAAGGACTTGAAAGCAAAATAGTCTGTCGGAGTCGTAACCTTGATGTTCTCTGCCGGACCGAGAACCGTGAAGACATCGTATCCGTAGTAGGACATCAGGCTGACGGAGTCTACGAAGTCGCGCTTCTCATCGCGGGCGCGCAGATGCGCACGATAAAGCTCGTTCGTGAAGAAGCCTTGTGGGGCGCGCGCCAAGAAGCACCTCGATCGATCCTCGACCTTGACGACCTTGCCATCCTCGTCCTGCACGATGACAGTCTCGACACACGGAGCGGTCGTGGCGACGCAGTGATGCTCTATGGTCGCGTCAATGCAGTCCGAGATAGTGTCTGCGTTGATGAGCGGTCGAACGCCGTCATGCACCAACACTATGGCGCCTTCATCCTCGGGATGGTGCGAGTGTATCTCCTCGAGCGCGTTAAGCCGGCTTTCGAAGCCCGTCTTTCCACCGGGTACGATGGTAATGGGTGTCCTATACCCCTGCCGGCGGACGATCTCCTCCAGATAGTCAATCCAATCGGGTAGACATGCTACCGTGATGCCCGTCACCCTTTCGCACTGTTCGAAGTGGTCGAGCGTGTAGGCGATGATGGGCTTCCCACCCAGCTCCAGGAACTGCTTGGGGCGCGAGCCTGCACCCATGCGTCGACCAACTCCGCCGGCGAATATGAGCGCATCCACGGTCCTATCGTCTGCCATGTAGAATCCTCCGCGACAAAGTCGAATAGTCACCGCGTCTAGCCTAACACGAATGTCCCCAATGCACTTCTTATGCACGACGCTCACCGGTTGGGTAGCCTTAAGACCAGAGCCCCACTACTGAAGCGCAACCCAAGAGTTCCGAGAGCCATAGAAAAGGTCTAAGTCGAGGTCTCCCTCGTATCCGTTGACCCTTCCGGTGGCGGAATACTGGAAGATGAGGGGCTTCGCCCAAGCGCCAAATGAATAGCTGTCTGTCCACGGGTTCGACTGATACCCCGTGGTGTTGTTGCTTGCATACTGGGCAACCCATAACGGATAGCTAGTGGCAACGGAGCTCCAGTCGTACATTCTTGTGGTGCTCTTGCTCATGTATATGAGGGGCTTCGCTTCCATAAGCTCGGCAATCCTATCCAGAAACCTCTTGCACCACTGCACGTCAAAGCCAGTGTCAAAGAGCTTGTTGTCCTGCCCCTCCCAATCGAGAGCCACCGCAGCTCTTCCCTTGTAGGCTTTGACAGCGTTGTAGAAGTACTCGGCCTCCTTTATAGGATCCCCACCTTCGGCGTAGTGATAGAAACCAAGGAGCCTCCCACTTGCGAGCGTCTTGTCTCCCCATGCAGCATAGTCGTATCCCTTTGAAGGAAGCTGGTTCTTGTACCAGGTGCCCTGCGTCGCCTTGATGAACACGAAGTCCGCCGATACGTTGGCGACATCAATTCCGGCTTGGTAAGAAGCGATATCGATTCCGTTCAAAAGGTCCTGGTAGGCAAAAGGCTTGACCGTGGAGCCCGGTGCCGACGAGCCCTTCAGCTTGACGACAACCTGAATCGCCTCTATGGCATTCGAGCTGATTTCCGTACCGGCATCACAGCCGTTCCTCGTCCAGCCAAGCCATCCGATGTTAGAGACGTGTACGCGGTACCACACGTCGCAGTACTTTGCGGCAGCACCTGTCAGCGAGAGGCGAACGGCCTTTAGTGCAGAGCCTGACACGCCAGCATCGCCTCCATCCGATACGGCATTGGACCAGTCTGTGCCATCCGTCGATACCTGGTAATTGATGCCGCCATAGGAGGGGGAAGAGGAGAGCTGCACGCGGAGTCGACCGATGGAGAGCGACTTGCCTGTTGTACCAGAGACCTCACCATCCTTGACCGTAGCCTGCCAGTCACCCACGACAGAGCTCGTCGCATAGGTGACTTCCGGTGCATAGATGGATGGGTAGGAAGCCTTCTCGCCTTCGCCAGACGGTGCAGGCGAGCCCTTCTTCACCAGCTTCATCTGAACAGCCTCGATGCGCCTCCCGAGCCCAACGGTACCGGCTGTCTCACCATTCTTGGCCCAGGCCATCCAGCCAATGTCCGAAACATGCACCCTGTAGTACACGTCGTAGCTCGAAGCAATGGCACCGGTAAGCTGGACTTCCAGCGCCTCCATCCTCAAGCCTCGGCCTTCGGTACCAGCAATGGCACCGTCCTTCTCCCAGCCCTGCCATCCGATGCTCTGAACATGAGCCCTGTATTGGATCCCTCCGCTAACGCCCGCGACACTCGCCCTCAGCGCCTCGAGCCTCAGGGACCGTCCTTGAGTCCCGGCCATGTTTCCGTCATTGGTCTCGGCCTGCCAGCCAACGCTTTGGACATGGGCTTGGTAGCGAATGGTCGGGCTCGAATACGTGGTGTTGGCGAGCTTCAAATATGCAACACCGTCCCCCGTGGGAATCGCCTGCCCGTGCTTAACCAGGAGAACCTGAACCGCCTCGACGCGAAGGCCCCTGCCGGTTGTCCCCGACGTCGCGCCATTCTTCGACCAGGAAGTCCAGCCGACGTTCTGCACGTGGGTGCGATAGTAGACGTCATAGTTGGCTGACGCAGCACCCGTCAGCTCGACCTGCAACGCCTCCACACGTAGGCCCCTGCCCGTCGTGCCGCAATCCTCCCCATCTGCATGCCAGCCCTGCCAGCCAACGTTCTGTACGTGGGCACGGTATCGTATACCACCATTCACGCCCGCCACCTTGAGCGAAAGTGCCTCGACTCTCAGTCCGCGGCCCGTGGTGCCCGCTGTCTCCCCGTCCGAGACGTATCGCTGCCAGCCTATATTCTGTACATGCGCACGATAGCTAACCGACGCCGTCGGGGCACTTGACGCAGATGGCCTCGCGGCGGGCAGCCCCGTACTCGCCAACGCCGACGAATCAACGGAATCATCTGGGTTCGCCCGATTGGCCTCCATAGCGTCTCCGACATTATTAAAACCGACGTAGGCTGCCTTCTCCTGTCCAGAGAAGAACGTGGCAAGCTCGTTTTCCTCGCCCTTCTCCACGATAACGACCTCGAGGTCGTCCACCACCGCACCGTCCGTCTCGCACCCAGCGACATCCTCGCCTGCGCACCACCCGAGCCATCCGCTTCCTGCAACATGCACCCTATAGGCAATCGCATACTCGCCCGTGTCATCCGAGGCGAGCCTCAGGCGCACGCACTGCACCGGCGCATCACCGTCAGACACCTGCCTCTGCTCGGCGTTGCCCTTCGACCAACCAGTCCAGTCCGAGCTTCTTGTCTTGAAGCTGAATTCGATCTTGTCGCAATCCGCCCCGTTAAACTCAATGTATGAGAAAGGCATACCATCCGACTCGGCAGCGTCGTCGCCAACAGCATCGAGTTCCGAAGCGCCAGAAACGGTCGTAACCTTCCACCAATCCTGCTCTTCGTTCACCGCACCAGTAGCCGGCGCGTCCTTCTCCAACCTGAAGGTGATGTCCGCAACGTCATGCGCAGAGGCAGAAGGAGCCTCCTCGCCGTAGGCACTAACGGCGCACAAAGCGCATGTAGCCGCCAACAAGGTAGATACCAACGCCACAAGCGCCAGCGATTTAAAACGTCCTTTTGCCATGGCCCACATGAAGCGTCCCCTTTCGCGCCCTAGACGTCAATACGGCCACACGCTCGGGCCATTGCGGACGTCAGTCGAGTTTTCCCACATGATACCGTGCCGCATCGTTGCCATCGGTCTCTGGCACCATGACAACATCGCCGTCTTCAGAAACCGCTGGTCTCGAATAGCCCTTCGCAGTTCCTAGGTACAGTGTCTTCCCATCCGACCAGCGGTACGCGTACATGCCCGCGTTCTCGCCCTGAGACCCACTCCCCCACACGAACCACCTGTCGTTCATCGAGGCAACGACGCTTCCCGAGGGTATCGCGAGCCAGATAACTGGCTTCTCGAAGTCTCCGGACCAGAGTCCAACGTATGTCTGATCAGTCCCGTTTACGGGCGAGAAAGACACGGCCCTGTAGTTGCCGGACGCCCATACGCCCGTCACTCCCCACTGATCAGATCCGCTCTTTACAGCAAGCCTCGTCTTCGCGGCGGCCAATGAGTCGTTTCTCGCACTGCACACCTTCGCATAGTGGCCGTCGGACACCCTAGACGTCGCAAACAAGACGCCACCAGAGACTCCGGCGGGAAAGCTCCCCTCCCCCAACTTCCGCACGTCACCGCCGTCCACGGGCATCGCGAGAACGTCGCACTCCCACGAGGAGTCACCAGCCAGCACGTTTGACGCAAAGAACGCGTAGTCGTCGTTTGCCGTGGGGACGACCTCCCCAACGATGCTCGGAGTGTCCTTGCGTCCGTTAACGCTCTCTGCGCCTGCAAGAACGCGAACCTCGTTGTCCTTCGCACTCCAGCAACTGATCTGCCAGTCATCCACCCCAAACGCGTTCGAGTCGTTCACGCGCGCAGAGCGCCAGACGACCTGCTTGGAATTGCCCGTACCGTCCTGGGGCTCAAAGTATCCATCCCCCGCGTCAACGGGGGCGCCACCCAGTCTCTTTGCACCAGAAGTGCCAATCAGCGCAGGCGTGTAGGAAAGGAGGTTGTCTGGGTCGTCCGTAAACGAGCCGAACACGGTGGACCCATCTATCGGAAACGACCCAATCTCGCGGTAGTCGCCGCCGAACGTCCACTCGTCGGCAAGCGATGCCTTTGCCTCACCCTCCTTCACCTTCACAACTGGCGCGTTCGAGCTTACTCCCGTCAGACTGAACGGGAGCCCGCTCCCCGCAGGTTCTCCCGACGAGTTGCCGCCATCGGTTTTGGGACTCACTGTCTCGACCTTGGCCTCGCCCCTGGAACCCGATTCCTTCGACTCCCCATTCGTCCTTGACCAAAGCACGAATAGCACGATGCCCAACAGCGCCAGAGCCAGCAAGGTTAGGCCGATTACGATGGCTGCTTTTCTCGAACCAGGCTTCCCTGCAGACGAGGAACCGTTCGCAACGCCTTCTGCCCTAGCATCTCGCCTGAAGTGACTCGCCATGTTCTATCGCCTTACCTCGAGGTGTAGATGCCGATGTGCTGCCTGCCGTCGCGGATGTACTCCTGCGCCAGGTAGGTGTTCGTGAACGTGCGCAGGCTGGGATACCAGAAGTGAGGTGACGCGCCTGCGTAGAGCGAGCAGGCCGGGTCTGCGAAGTAGACCTGGTCCGTCGCCTCGTTGTACCCGTCGACGACCATGATGTGCGAGAAGGTCGTGTTTCCGTGTCCGTTGAAGTGAGGACCACCCCTACGCTCCTGCTCGTCCACGCACGTTGCATAGCCCGTCGAATACGACCTCAAGACCGAGGACCTCACCGTGGCATAGCTTGGCGTGTGATACGTGGTGTACACGCTCCTTCCCAGCCAGCTGTTCATGCCCTTCTCGAACATGCGGTCGGAAAAGCTCGTGTAGCCGTAAGACCTCGTACGCATGTACGTGGCGACGTTCTCTATCGAGAGTGACGTACCAGTTTTCGAGTGCCATGCGCCCACGTTGCTGAGCACCATATAACCCGACGTAGGACCACAGAAGAAGCCATTTGGTTGCCCCACGGCACGTATGTTGTGGAAGTGCACCCGCGACTTTGCCTTGGTGACATAAGGGCTTCCAGTGGAACCAGGGGCAGGCGCACCCTTGGAAAGCACCTTCACCTCGAAGGCCTCGACCCGATAGCCAATGCCGGTCGAACCCGCCACTGCACCGTTTTTTGTCCAACCAAGCCATCCATAATCCCGCACGTAAGCGCGATACCACACGTCATAGTACTTGGCCATGTCGCCCGTGAGCGATAGCTTGAGCGCCTCGACGCGCTTCCCCTGGCCAACGGTGCCCGCAATTTCGTTGTTGGAAACGGCATCCATCCACCCCTTGTCCTGGACATGAGCGGAGTAGCTGATGCCACCCGTGATGCCGTCCGACCTCACCGACACCTTGAAGGCCTCCACGCGAAGGCTCCTGCCCATCGTGCCGGCCAGCTGCCCGTCCGTCGAGTCATTCTGCCACCCAATGTTCTGCACATGGGCGGAATAGGTGACACGTGCAGGCCCAAAGGAGGCTAGCGACCATTTGCCATTCGCAGAGGGCGCAGCAGAGTCCTTCGGACGCAATGCCACCTGGATTGCCTCGACGCGCTTGGAGAGCCCCGTCGTACCCGCGACCCCGTCGTCCTTGGTCCAAGCAAGCCACCCGTAGTCTTGTACGTGCGCTCTGTACCAGACGTCATACTTCTGCTCAATGGGTCCCGACAGCTTGACTTTCACGGCCTCGATTCGAAGCCCCCTGCTCGTCGTGCCTGCGTTCCCGCCATCACGTACGTAGTTCTGCCACCCGACGTTCTGGACATGCGCGCAGTACTCGATGTGGCTGCCATCCCCTTCCGGGCACATGGTGCCCTCAAGGCTGAGTGAGAACGCCTCGAGCCTCTTGCTCTTGCCCGTTAAACCAAGAGTCGGAACATCGTCCCTGACGGGAGAGGTCCAACCCACGTCTTGCACGTGCGCGCGACCCATTACCGAAGCTTCCTGCTTCTGTACAAGCTGGACCTTCACCGCTTCAATCCTGAGCGACTTGCCCTCCGTGCCCGCAACTTCGCCGTTGTAGCTCCACGCGGTCCAACCTATGTTCTGTACGTGCACGCGATAGCGAACGTCGTACTGCTTGGCAACGTCCCCGGTCAGGCGGATACGGATCGCCTCCACACGAAGAGACCGTCCCGTCGTGCCGGAGAGGGTCCCATCCTTGGTCCAAGACTGCCACCCGATGTTCTGAACGTGAGCACAGTACTCGATTGATCCGGAAAGGGCACTACCCAGCTTGATTTGGAGAGCCTCAACTCGAAGCGCCCTTCCCGTCGTACCCGATAGCGCCCCGTCCTTTGTCCAATCCTGCCAACCGATTGACTGGACGTGGGCACGATAGTTCACGAGCCCGGCAATCTGGGTATCGTCTTCCGCAGACTCTTCGCCTTCGGACGGCGTTGACGTATTGGAAACGTCTCCGGGAACAGCTGATGTGATACTTGGAGTATCTTCGGAGTCAGGCACGTCCTTCTTACTATCAGTCGCCTCGTCGGTCTTTGATTCTCCGACGTTATCGCCGTCTTTGGATTGATTGCTTTCCGCAGTCTCAGCGACCTGAGTATTCGAAACCTCCCGCGAGTCATCAGAACCCGCAGCAAGAGCATATACGTGACCCAGGCAGAGCACCAAGAGCGCTCCGCACAGGATTGAAACAATGCGTTTCCCCATCTGATTACCCTCCAACACGTTTGGGCCCCTCAATCGAGTGCGGGGGGCATGCAATACGCATGCTCCCCGATGTGGCTAGTTATAGACGACGATTGTTGACCCAGTCGGGATGTTGTCGTGTATCCACTTTGCCTTGTTGATGTTCAGGCGGACACATCCCTGGGAGATGTGCATTCCCAGCCTACCGTCCAATATGGCTTTGGTCCCTCGTCTGTACAACACCGAATGGAACAGATAGTCTCCGTATATCTGCGTGTAGTAGTAGCACGTGTGGTCTCCTCCGCTGAACGAGTACCCCTTCGCCCCGACGCTGAAGACGCCATGGATGGTCGGAGTGCCAGGACCACCGTCCGAACACATGAAGTAGTCGTATAGACGCCAGCCGCTTCCCGAACGCGTGAAAACACCGACCCTACACGCACCATAGTTCACCATGAGCAGCCAGTTTGTCCTGCTGCCATAGTGCTGCGCTCTATAGTACATGTCGGCATCTGCCATGAACAGTCCGGGGTCATTGGTGAAGGAGCGCCACGTGGGGCCCGGTGCCGAAGCCCCCTTCGGCCTCACTTGGATCTGGACTGCCTCGACGCGGGCGGAGCAGCCAGACGTCCCGGCATAGCCACCGTTCCTAGTCCAGCCCATCCAGCCCAGCTTCTCTACATGCACGCGATACCAGACGTCACAAGTTTGGGCCATGCTACCGGTCAGGCGCAGACGTATGGCTTCGACGCGCCTGCTCTGCCTTTCCGTCCCGGCAATAGCCCCCTCAGACTTCCAGCCCTGCCAGCCGATTCCCTGCACGTGTGCAGACAGCTGGACCTCTCCCGTCTGACCAACGCCGGTGCCCTCAGCGCGCTTCACGCGCAGTGCCTCGACCCGCAGTCCCCTTCCGGTCGTACCGGCGACAGCACCAGAGTTGACCCAACCCTGCCAGCCGATGTTCTGGACGTGCGTCTGGTACGTTATCGTCGGAGCCGACACATAAGGACGGTTTACATCGCCAGGAGCAGTCGACCCTTTTGCCGTAAGGCTGAACTGCACGGCCTCGACGCGCAGGCCGAGCCCCGTGGTCCCCGCAATCGCGCCATCACTCGTCGTGTCGCCCGCCTTAGCCCAGCCAAGCCAGCCAAGGTTCTGGACGTGCACGCGATACCAGAGGTCATGCGTCTGAGCAGCCTCGCCCGTAAGCCTCGCCCTAATGGCCTCCACACGCTTCGAGCGGCCAGTCGTACCCGAGATGCTACCGTCGGAGGTCTGAACATACCCCTGCCAGCCATAATCCTGAACGTGGGAGCTTATCTCGACGGCTACGTTGACGCCCGATAGGCGAACGTCCAGGGCCTCGACAGCAAGACCCATGCCCGTGGTTCCAGCAGTCTTTCCGTCCTTGAACCAGCCCTGCCACCCGATGTTCTGGACGTGGGCGCGGTACGACACGGAAGGCTGAGCTGCTTGCCCAGTCTCGGAGGCATCGCCCGTGGGCCCTGGGGCGGATGCCCCCTTCGCAACAAGCGTCACCTGGACGGCCTCGACGCGCTTCCCAAGCCCCGTCGTTCCTGCAACCGCGCCGTCCTTGGTCCAGCCCATCCATCCCTTGTCCTGGACGTGCACGCGGTACCACACGTCATAACGGGAGGACACGGGCCCTTCGAGCCCAATCCTCAACGCCTCGATACGGAGCCCCTTGCCCGTTGTGCCGGCAACGGCAAAGCCATCCTCGCTGTCGGAGCTCCTCGACCATTCCTGCCATCCGATGTTCCGGACATGCGCGCTGACGTTGATAGATGAGCCATCTGTCATCTTGCCAAGCGATAGTCTCAGAGCCTCGACGCGCAGCCCCCTGCCAGTGGTTCCGGCAACGGAGCAGTCAGATACAGCAGCCTGCCAACCGATGTTCTGCACGTGAGCGGCGTATGTCAGCTCGGGCTCCTGCGTCTCGGGAGTCTCGGATGCCGCATTGTCAGATTCGTCCCCAGAGGCATCGACCTTAGTGTTCCCATTGTCGGAAGTAGCACCTGGTTGTCCTACGCCGGACTGTCCGGCACCGGAGTCCACAGCGCTTTCTCCGGTCTCTTCCTTTGCTTCGCCCTGGGTCTGGTCCTTCTCCCCCACACTTAACTGGGATTCGTCTTTTCCAGACTGGGAGGCGTCGCTTGCGGACGAGCTGTCCACCGATTGCGTCGTGCTCGTCTCTTCCCCAGCGGCGCCATTCAACACCTCGGCAAGTGCGGGCGTCGGAACCAATGCACCGCACAACGACGCGGACATCAATACAGATAGAACGAACCTGCTTCTTATACGCATAAGTCCTCCAAACAGGAAGCGCGCTTTTATTCGTTCGTGTAAAAGATTTCACAAACTACACCTAAATGCTACTATTTACCCCAGCTTCTGAAAAGAACCTTTGCTCAATCGAGTTTTCCACCCGGCCCTGCGCATCCCCGCAGAGCAATACCTTCTGGCGCATGCGTTATAAAAGGAGAAGAACATGAAGACGAGGAGCTCAAGCTACACTCCAAGGCATCTCGCAAAGGACTCGAGGGGCAACAGCCGCGTCATCAGGGTCAATGCAGGCATATCGGCACTAGCAGTAACTGCCGGGCTCGCATTTGCACTCACCTCTGTCGGCACTCCCACAACGGCACTCGCCTCCGACCTGGACGTCTCTGCGTCCAACGTGGACGCCGCGTCGAATGGCGGCACATCAACCCAAGAGACGCCGAACTCGACTGCCACCCAAAGCCCAGACGCCCCGAGCGTCGATTCCGCAATCGCCCCCGATATCGCCAGTTCGCAAACCTCGCCGGAAGTCTCCTCCGATTCACAAGTGGCTCCTACGAACGCATCGGAACCTCAAGTTAACGATCAGCAGGCATCTACCTCCGCCCAGCAGTCCCAGTCGAGCGCCACGGATGACGCGAGTACGGTCGCAACCAGCCCACAGAGCCCGGAAAGCGCACCCTCTGTCCATTGTCAGGCTCACGTGCAGGACAAGGGCTGGCAGGGCGAGGTCTCTAGCAGCGCAAACCAAACCGTGGCAGCAACCGCCGGCACCACCGGGCAGGGCAAACGCGTCGAGGCGATCAGGGTCGCGCTCGTCGACGCCAATGGCGACGCAATCCAAAATGCAATCGAGTACAAGGCGCACGTCGCAAACCAGGGCTGGGATGCAAGTTGGTCACGCGACGGACAAACGGCCGGAACCACGGGAAAGTCCCGCGCCATAGAGGCGCTCAAATTTCGTCTGCTAGACGAATACTCCCAGCTTTATGATCTTTTCTATCGCGTTCATATCCAGGACTACGGATGGCTCGACTGGACCTCGAACGGAGACGCCGCTGGCTCCGTTGGCCTTGGTAAGAGAATCGAGGCCCTCCAACTCCTCCTCAGGTTGAAAGGCTCCAACGAGTCTCCCACCACTGGCGGCAATGCATACATCGAGCACTCTGGGATCTCCATCTCCAGCCACGTACAGAACGTCGGATGGCAACGCAGCGCCACTGCCAACGGCCAGACCTCCGGTACAACGGGAAAAGGCCTTCGCATCGAGGCGATCTCCGCCAAACTCGGCAGCGGCTACGATATCGACGGCGGCATCGAGTACAGAACGTACCTGCAGAACAGCGGCTGGAGCAACTGGGTCGCAAATGGGGCGGTCTCCGGGACCACCGGCAGGGAGCTTAGGGTCGAAGCCGTTCAGTTTGCCTTGCAAGGCGAGATAGCCAACGCCTATGACCTCTATTACCGCGTCCACGTAGCCAACTACGGATGGATGGACTGGGTCCTCGCCGGTACCGATCCAAACTCGATCTCTGGAACGACTGACCTCTCCAAGCGCATCGAGGCAATCCAGCTCTACATGTACAAGAAGGACTCGACGCACAAGCCCAGCTCAGGCATCGGCTACGTCTCCAAAGCCGGCGTGTCCTATTCCGCAAAAGAACCCGACGGAACGTGGAGCAATTCCGCAAACGGTGACGCCGCCGGTACTACAGGCAAGAGCATCCCGCTCGTTGCCATGAGGGCCACTCTCGACCCTGCTGGCAATAGCATCACGGGAAGCATCGTATACTCCGTACACCTCGCAAACATCGGATGGGTCGATGGACAGTCCAACGGAGCCGTTGCCGGCAAATCCTTGTCCACAAACAACATTCAAGGAATGAGAATCTCCCTCGGTGGTACCCTCGCACGCTTCTTCGATGTGTACTATCGCGTGCACTCTCACAACCTCGGTTGGCTCGGTTGGGCAAAGGACGGCTCCTCGGCCGGTACCTCCGGGCTCAATCTTCCCGCAGAGGCGTTCGAAATCACGCTCGTGCCCAAGGGCAACGCCGCTCCCGGCAATACGTCCCTCGCCTTCTATAGTGAGAAAACCTACTACGGACAGCCGACCTCAACCATGAACGCAAGCCAAGCCCGAGTCCGCGACTCAGCCTTCAGGACCCCTGCCACGCCCGGCGGATATTGCGCGATGTGGGTGACAAACGTGGTAAGCAATGCCGGCTACGGACACTATTCGGGCGATGCCTGCGACCTATACCGCAGCTACTGCACCTCGTCCGACCTCAAGCAGCTCAAGGTAGGCATGATAATCGCCGTGAGCACCCATCCCCACACATACGCAGGCTCCATCTACGGTCACGTCGGAATCTACATCGGCAACGGCCTCATGCGTGACAGCGTGTATGGTTACGTTCGTCAAATCAGCGTAAAGGATTGGATTGCGTACTATGGGGCAACGGTCAGGCCCAAGTGGGGGTGGCTCGGCAACATAAAACTTGCCTAATGCCCAAGCGCACACCCTGACGCCCCCCGCGTTCACTCCGAAAGGTCCGCTGGGATAGGTTCAAAGGACGGTTTGAAGCATGTCGCTCTCCTCTAAATCCGTACGCGCGGCAGCAGTGGGCGCGGGACTCGCTTTCTCCTGTGTGCTCCTCTTCCCCGTTCATGCCTACTCCCTCGAGTCCACCGCGAACCCCATCGGGACGGCGTCTGTTACCCAAGCGGATTCCGGTACTTCAAGTACTGCCTCGGATGAGTCTGAGCAACAGCTAACGGCCGAGCCGCAGCAGCCATCGCCCTCGGCGCAGTATGCCGTAAATCAGAATCAGCCAGCAGATTCCCCATCCGTCAGCAAGGCGGCCGACTCGGAAGTCGAACTCCCAACGATGGGCGAACAAGCGACCACTGGAAGCACTAGCCTCACTGATACGACTACAACACAAGAAGACGATACGCTACCCAGCGCAACAGATAACGCTGGCGTAGCCGATGCTCCCACAGAGACAGGCGCCGAGTCAGAGCGTCCCTCCGTCAGCTATGACGTACACGTTCAGAATGTCGGTTGGCAGGCGCCTCCATCCAATCCCAAGGCCTGGTGCAGCGACGGAGAAACGGGTGGCACAACGGGCAAGTCGCTACGTGCCGAAGGTATTCGCATCAAGCTCGACAGTTCGCTCTCCGGATCCATCACATATCAGGCCCATGTCCAGAACGTCGGCTGGCAGGCATGGGTAAGCGACGGAGAGCTCTCTGGCACAACAGGAAAGGCCCTCAGGCTCGAGGCGCTTCGCATCGCACTACAAGGTGACGTGGCAAATCGCTACTCGATCTATTACCGTGCCCACGTCCAGGACTACGGATGGCTCGGCTGGACTCACGATGGGGCATCCGCCGGCAGTGCGGGTCTTGGCCTCAGCCTCGAAGCCCTCGAAATAAAACTCATCGAGAAGAGCCAGGCATCTCGGGAAGCGAAGGAGACCAAGGCCGCTTTTATTCCAAAAGCGGCGCTGACGGCCTCCGGGCATGTGCAAGACGTCGGATGGCAACAGGTTCAGCAGGCGGGCATCGGAACAATCCTAACCTTGGGCACAACTGGAAAGTCAAAGCGACTCGAGGCGTTCAGGATTTCCATCTCACCAGACCTGGTTGAGGGCTCAGAGCTATTCTCTAATGCGCACATATCTACCATCGGATGGCAGGCGGACAAGAGCGACCCTTCAACTTGGAAATCCGGAGACTCCACGGTCAACCGTTCGTCCAACGGAACTACTGGCGAGTCTCTGTCACTTGAGGCGGTTCAGCTCCGCTTGTCCAGCCAGCTGTCTCCCTACTATGAGATCTACTACCGCGCACATGTTGAGGATCTGGGATGGCTTGACTGGACCAAGGATGGCTTCGCCGCCGGCACGACCGGTCTCGGAAAACGACTCGAAGCGTTGCAAATCCGGTTGCAGGTAAAGGGTTCGGAGGCACCTGGCGCAACTAGCAACTCTTACACCTCAGAAGACCTGTGGTCCGACGTTCGCGTGCTCTCTAGCACTCCCTCTGGCAGGGAGGTGGGGATTGGAATCTCGACTGTAAAGGGACGAGGCTACGTCTTTCTCCCCTCATTCTCAAATGCCGAGGACACAAGAGTGTGCCGCACCGCCGGATCAGGCACGTTCAGCGTGTCTGGACACCGCAGCGGAACGATCCACAACGTTGGCAAGGGTATGTCCATAGCCTTAAGTGAAGTTGACCTAGACACCGATGCGGATGGCACGCGCACGCTCTTCTATCAAGGCGACTCCTATATCGCTCCCCAGAAGCTCTTCCTCCTTCAGTCCTCTGGGGTCGATGCGATGTTTCTCACGAGCGATGACCCAGCCAACAAGGGACGTACATATATCGAGAGCTCGGCCGATCACTCTTACAAGGCAACGGGCTCGATGGTTCTGGCTAATGCCGACGGAGGCATCGTGTATGACGGTGCGCTAACACAGATAAAGGGCAGGGGCAACACTACGTGGTCCGCAAGCAAAAAGCCATACCAAATTAAGCTTGCCGACAAGTGCGATCTGCTTGAGACTGGCAACTCTGACAACCGTTCCAAGACCTGGGTGCTGCTCGCAAGCGCTTATGATCCAACAAAGCTCTTCAACGCCATCACCTTCGCTCTCGGCAAGAATATCGGAATACTTACCCCCGAGTGTAGAATGGTTGACCTCTTCTACGACGGGAACTATCGCGGTTCATACCTGCTTACGGAGAAGGTGCAAGTAGGCAGCGGACGCGTTGAGATTCATGACTTGGAAAAGGACGTCGAAAAAGCCAACGCTCAGGTCGATCTCGACTCCCTCGAATGCGTAACCAGTGTCAACGCGTTCGGAAACCAATACCAGTACGTAAAAGGGGTAACAAATCCATCTGATATCTCCGGCGGATATCTTGTCGAACTTGATAACAACTGGTATTCATCGGAGGCATCTTGGTTCAAGACGAGCGTCGCAACCTTTGTCGTCAAGAGCCCCGAATTCAGTTCGAAGGAATCAATGGAACGAATCAGCGAAACTTTCCAAGAGGCACTAAATAACGCTTCTAATCACATCGACGCCTTCCACTTCGATCTCGATTCTCTCGCAAGGGTTTTTCTGCTCAACACGTTCGTAAGAAACACGGACTTTGCGAGAAGTTCGACCTACTACTACGTTGATAAGGACTCAAAGACCATTTACTCTGGTCCAATATGGGATTTCGATCAGTGCTTTGGCAAAGTCGGCAATTCTGCCGCCGTTAGCTCTCCGGCCGGAAATGCTTATAACAGATTCAATAGCGTGGGCTGGATGACGGCATCTGTCGAACGGGCAAACGAAATCAAGAAGCTCTGGCCTGAAATCCGCGATGATATAAGTCGGTTTATTTCTGATGCAGACGAAGATGGCAACACCTCCAGCTTTGCAAAACTGTGCACCCTTACTTCAGACAGCATCAGAAATGATGCCGTCCTCTGGCAGAATAAGACCAATATCGCCAATATCAAAGAGAGCCAGATTAGGCAGCTCGCGCGGCTCAAAGACTGGATGAACAAGAGAATCGCATGGATGGACAGCTATATCGAGTCCTTATGAAACTCACAAGAATGGCTTCAAGGTGCAAATCGTCCATTCCATACTACATGGGCCAGCCGTCAAGTAAGATAGTGCTTGGTTGTCGTTATCGCTAGGGAGTGTCGTTTTGAAAATTCTTGCCGTCATACCTGCATACAACGAGGAAGAGTGCCTCGAAAACACGGTAAGCGAGTTGACGTCGGTCTGTCCCAGCATCGGCTATCTCGTCGTAAACGACGGCTCAAAGGACGGCACAGGCGACATCTGCGACCGCCTTGGATACAATCACGTCGATCTTCCCGTTAATTGCGGTTTGGCGTCTGGTTTCAAGTGCGGCTGTAAATATGCCTATAGGAACGGTTACGATGCGGTAGTCCAATTCGACTCAGACGGTCAGCATAGACCAGAGTACATACCTGTTATGGCCGACGCGATGGAGAAGGAGGGGGCAGATATTGTCATTGCCTCCCGAGGGCTTGCCGGAGGTGGTGCCGTGGGTGCGCGCGGCATTGGAGCAAAGCTAATTACGACGCTCATCAAGGCCGGTACGAAGCAGACAATAACTGATCCAACTTCTGGAATGAGAATGTACAACAGGTCGATGATTGAGGCCTACGCAAAAAGTTTTGACCTAGCGCCAGAGCCTGATTCAATTGCACTTCTCATGCGTAATGGAGCGAAGGTAATTGAGATTCCCGCCGAGATGCGAGAACGACAGGGCGGAACAAGTTACCTTCGGTTTTTCAGCTCCATTTCGTATATGGCACGAACGTGTATTTCCCTACTGCTGTTTCTCTGGTTTCGCAAAGGAGGGCGCTAATGAACCCCATCCTTCGTCTTGTTCTGATTATTGGCGCGTTAATTGCCCTGGCTGTTGTCGTGCATTCGGTAAAAAAGAGTCGTCTGACAATTGCGGATTCGGTATATTGGGTTATCTGTGCTGTCTTGCTCGTAGTATTTGCAGCATTTCCTGGGATAGCGTTCTTTTTCTCTAATCTCCTAGGGTTTCTCTCCCCTTCTAACTTTGTCTTCTGCCTCATAATCATGCTTATGCTCATAAAGCTCTTTACCTTAGCCGGACAAGTCTCAAGATTGCAGAACAAGCTTGAAAGTATGTCTCAAGAGATTGCGCTAAATGAGAAGCGCCACTCTGATCAGTGTGACAGGTAGTGTTCCATTCAGGTTTTATAAGTGATTCTCAAAGTTGAACGTATCGGCCGTCTCTTAGGGAATGTCCCTAAGAGACGGCCGATTTTTTCAATTAATGGAATCCATTCCGGTGTCACTTGTCGAGCGGAGCTGTTAGATGCGTCGCAGCAGTCCGACAATCTCTCGCACGCGCTCACGGTAGGTAAAGAGATATAGGATGTATGCAGCGCAGTATCCCAAAAATGCAACAGCAGGTGGAAGCAGCTCCGTCATTATGATAAAAGAAAGGGTTAGTACGATTTCGAATATCGTAATTGACGTTTCGCCAACACACAGCCTCTTGGCAACTACGTGCTCCGAATAGATACTTCTGCCAACAATTGCGGCTACTGTCGCCATGATTGCGACGTATACGGACTGAAAGACATATGTACCAAGCAGCACTCCCAATGCGCTGATTGCAACCGTGACAACGTTAATGTATAGAAGCCTAGACTCTTCCCTCGTCACTTTGAACACTGTCGTACACGTGATATCCATCTTGCTGTCAAAGACGCAGATTGGCAGAATAAAAACTAAATAAGCCATGCTATTTGCATACTGGGGCAACCATAGCAGGAGCAGCCAAGTCATTGGAAAATACAGTGCGTAAACGATTGGAAATAAGAGGCTAAGCGTGTCCCTTGCATGCGCATAGAACTTCTTGATCTCGGTTTCATTGCTCTGTTTCAACGAGGGAAAAAGGACCATGCTTGCCTGGGCCACGAATGCCGTATAGAGAGTGAGGAGTGAAAACGCAAATGACAGCTCACCAAAAGTCTGTATCCCCCATTTCGCATCTATGGCAAAGCGGCAGACGCCGACGATGAGTCCAGAAGCGATGTTGGCAATCATCAGTTTCGAGCCGACACGTATGCTCTTCACGCCTTCTCGAAGCGAATTCCCCCATCCCAAGAAACCAGCATGAGGAAACTCTCGGACATGATAAAGACAGTAGATGACCTGTACTACGCTTGAAAAAATATAGGCAATTACATATGGCTCGAATGCCCTGACACGGACAAGCAAGAGCAGCGCCAGCGGTATCAGAAAGACTCCTCGCTCAACAATGGTCGAGTAGGAGGAGAGCTTGGTCTCATTCATTGCCTGCAATACATACATGACATATGAGGCCGCATTCTGGACAACCATGAAGACTGCTGAGCAGACAAGAACAAAAACTCTGGCGATACCAAAGCCAGACACTACAGCAACGACCGAAACAATAAGCGCAACAATGCTTTGGAAAGCTATCGAGACAACGAACTGAGAATGAATTAGCCGCTTATCTATATCGGCTCTGGACTTTCCCCCGTTTATCAAGTACACGCCATCGTTCAAACCGAGGTGGAAAAAACCAACATATCCGGTGTAGAAGATAAAGAGTTGCCAATATCCATACTGCGTAACCCCAAGTAGCTTCGGCACCAAGAGCGACTGTAAAACACCCATGGCAAGCGAGATGCCTTGGGCCAGAAAAGCAATGGACATGTTCTTGATAACGAAACGAGCGTTCATTGTCTCCCTATTCGCTATTACTCAAATATTGATGTACTACCTAAGGCTCCCTCAAACCCAGCTTGACCGCCACTCCCCTTGCCCATTCGATGCACTTTCGACGAAAAATGGCTCTTTCCAACCCCTTGCGTGGCCAATACCCTACTGAAGTAGACACGTACTGAATCTGGTCAGAGTAAGCAGACATCAGTCTTCTTAATGCGCGATAATACGCATCGCTAACGGTACCTCTGGAAGAAAGATGGTTGACATCAGCAAGGAAGGTGTAGACCTTTTTGTCACCCAGAAGAGCGTACAGACACTGCTCTACTGCATAGAAGTGCCAGCCATCACAGATCTCTTCATCGAAATGGTGCTCTTCCCAAGTCGACTTCGGCATAATAATCATGCATTCGTCAACCGTTTCAACGCTTACAAAATCGCCGTTGAACATCGAGCCCGTAGAATATGGCTCCTCCCTTTCCCCGTGCGTAATCATCGTGAACGTCCTACCGCATTTCGCACCGGCGACTCCGCCAACATCTCCTCTGCTGAGAATGGCGCAGCGTTTCACGAGGTCTGACAAGCTATTGGGATGTTTGAACCTAACGTCCTGGTGACAGAAAAGAATGAGGTCACCCGTGCATTTTGCTGCTCCATAATTCAAAGCAGCTGCCGCAGAGGAAAACCTTCCGGTGGAATTATCGATAAGGATACGCTCTGTAGGTTGAGTCTGTTCATCCAACGAGTCGGTTAGGTACTTGAGCTTTTCTTCATTTGTGTAGCAGCACACTATGGAAACAATGGAGTCGGTCACGATTTCCTCAATCGTCTAGTTAGTAAAATTATCTGAACTATTTTTTCTTAGAATCTGCTTGGATAAGAATCTAATAAAAACCAAGCAGCACTCCAACCTTCATTCTTAAAAGCGCCTCAGGTGATGGCAACCAGTAGCTGCGACTGCCTGAATACCTAATTCGGTTGTCGAGCGAATCACGATAGTGTAGAAATTCTTCAAGTACACGACGGCCCTCTGGTTTAAGGTACTTGTCATAGCCGGCATAGAAGAGTTGAGCAGTCTCTGACTGCACGCGATCGTAGGGCTGAAATGCGAGCAGTGCAAGTTTAATGGTCTCGCCAATAGACCCCGGATTCAGAGTAGTTTTACCAACGACGTTACTGCCAGTAATCCTGCGCTTCATGTATGCATGGTCAGTGTCAGCTATAACCGTTCCACAAAACCTACCCGCCATGTGCAGCCAGACGTCATGCATGCGAGGAAAATGGTTGGGGCGATACGATCTGACAATTTGAGCCAGCGAACGATTAAATACCATTACGCAGCCATTGATATAGTTTCTCAATAATACGGTGGCTGGATGCCTCTCACATTCTGAAAACTGATAAAGCTCTCTTGATTCATTGCGGCCTTCGACATTGAACAAGTCGCAATAATAGAGTGTAGGCTCCTCACTGGAGGTCTTTGCCTCGATCATTTCCACTGCTGCCTCAAGCTTATTCGGCATCCACAGATCATCCTGATCGGAAAAAGCATAGTAGTCGTAATTCCCTGCTTCATCCTCATACAGCATCTGCATGAAGTTATCGTTTACGCCCAGATTCATTTCATTTCGGGTCGCAATGATATTTGGGAACCTATTTGCATATGACCTACAAATCGAGAACGTTCCATCGGGCGATTGGTCATCGCAGATACGGAGCGTCACATCCACTCCCTCTTGGCCGAGAATGGAGTCTATCTGCTCGCCGACCCAGCTCTCTCCCCTATAAGTGGCCATCATGACCAAAACACGCGGTTTAACGCCCAAGTCCAATCTCCATCTCTCCAAGCAAGTGATTGCCTTAGAGTTACAGGCTAATAGAAACTGGAACCAAGTATAAGCTACCTAGTTCCAGCGCCTTCGTACGTCGGTTGTCGCAGCTCAATCCCCCACGCCCTCGCCAACGAAACATCACAGCGAGTGCACGAAGCGGAAGTCAAACTTACTGACCCTGCTTGGCATACTTCGCCTCGGTTGCCTCCTTGGCGGGACGCCACCAGTCCTCGTGCTCTTGGTACCACGCGATTGTCTGGTCGAGGCCTTCGGAGAAGTCCGTGTGGATAGGCTTCCAGCCGAGCTCGGTCTCTAGCTTGGTGGGATCGATGGCATAGCGGCGGTCGTGGCCGGGACGGTCGCGGACCCAGTCGAACGCATCCTCCGGCTGCCCCATGCGCTCGAGGATGGCCTTCAGGACGTGGATGTTATCCCTCTCGCCGTTCGCGCCGATAAGGTAGGTCTCGCCGATGCGGCCCCTCGTGAGGATATCCCAGACGGCACGCGAGTGGTCCTCGGTGTGAATCCAGTCGCGGACGTTCCTGCCGTCGCCATAGAGTTTGGGACGGATGCCGCAGATAATGTTGGTGATCTGACGGGGGATGAACTTCTCAACATGCTGGTAGGGGCCGTAGTTGTTGGAGCAGTTGGAGATGGTTGCGCGGACGCCGTAGGTGCGGTGCCAGGCGCGGACGAGCAGATCGCTCGAGGCCTTGGAGGAGCTGTACGGACTCGAGGGCCTATAGGGGTCGTCCGGACGGAAGCGGCGGGGCTCGTCCAGCGCGAGGTCTCCATAGACCTCGTCGGTCGAGATGTGGTGGTAGCGGACGTCGTACTTGCGCGCCGCCTGAAGAAGGCGGTAGGTGCCGACGACGTTGGTTTGGATGAACGGCTCGGGGTTGAGGATGCTGTTGTCGTTGTGGGACTCAGCCGCATAGTGGACAATCGCATCGTGGCCGGGAACAAGCTCGTCGAGGAGCTTCTCGTCGCATACGTCGCCGACGACCAGGTCCACGCTGCCCTCGGGAAGCCCCTCGATGTTCTTGGGGTTGCCCGCGTACGTGAGCTTGTCGAGCACCGTCACGTGGCACTCCGGGTGGTTGCGCGCCACCCAGCGCACGAAATTGCTGCCGATGAAGCCGCAGCCACCAGTGACGATGATGTTATGCGGCTCGAACGTTTTTTCAGCCATCAGGGGCTCCTTGTCAGTTTTATTGGTTCCTACTTGGCCAGCGACGCGACGTACTCCGCGAGCTGCTGCTCCCAGTCCCTGGGGGTGAAGCCGGTCGCGGCGAGCTTGTCGAGCGCCAGGGTCGAGTAGCGCGGGCGCGGCGCGATGGGACCAGCGGCGCTGGCGTAGTACTTCTCCGTCGAGACGGGCTTGACCGCATCTGCGTTACCATTCCGGAGCTCGAAGACCCTTGCGGCAATCTGGCACCAGCTCTTGGTGGCGCCGGAGCCTGTGAGATCGTACGTCCCATATGGGGCGGCATCGACGGACGCCGATCCGTCGCGGTAGCCGAGGAGGTGGAAGATGCCCTTGGCCATCTGGTCCGTGAACGTGAGGCGGCCGAACTGGTCGTCCACGACGGTCGCCGCGTTGAGGGAGTCGCTGGGGTCCGCGACGCGGTCCGAGAGCTTGGCCATGGTCTTGACGAAGTTGTGGCCGTCGCCGATCACCCACGAGGAGCGGGCAATGTAGTGACGCGGGCACGCCTCGACGGCAAGGTCACCCGCGGCCTTTGACTGGCCGTAGACGGAGAGCGGAGCGAGACCCTCGTCCTCCGTATGCAGATCTTGCGTTCCGTCGAACACATAGTCAGAGCTGATATGGACCATCGTTATACCGTGCTCAGCGCATGTGCGCGCCATGAGCGCGGGGCCAGTGGCGTTGGCAGCCCAGCAGGCCTTCCTGCCCTCAGGAGTCTCGGCCTTGTCAACAGCCGTGAAGGCACCGCAGTTGATGACCGTACCATAGAGGTCCCAATCATACTTGGCGTAGTCCTTGGGGTTGGAGAGGTCGAAGGTGTCGATGTCGCAGAAGTCAAACGTGTCGATGACGCCCGTCTCCTCCGCAAGCGCACGCACGGCACGGCCGAGCTGACCGTTACAGCCGGTCACGAGCGTGCGTGGCGCCTTCATGGGGACGACGTCCGCAAGCATGGGATGGTTCTTATCCGCCTCCGAGAGCTCCGCCTCCGCAAGCGGAATCGGCCACTTGATGTCGAGCGTCGGGTCCGCAAGGTTGACGAAGGTGTAGGTCTTCTTGAGCTCTGCCGACCAGTGCCTGTTGACGAGGTACGTGTAGGCCGTGCCGTCCTCCAGCGCCTGGAAGGAGTTGCCGACGCCGCGAGGGACGAAGATGGCCCTGGAGGGGTCGAGCGTGGTCGTGAAGACCTTGCCGAAGGTCTTGCTCCCCTCACGCAGGTCTACCCATGCGCCGAAGACGGAGCCCGTCGCCACGGAGATGAACTTGTCCCACGGCTCCGCATGGATGCCGCGCGTGACGCCGCGCTTGGCATTGAAGCTCACATTGTTCTGGACATAGCGTATGTCGGGAATGCCCAGGGCGCACATCTTGGCGCGCTGGAAGTTCTCCTTGAACCAGCCGCGGTTGTCACCATGCACCGAGAGCTCGACAACCTTGAGCCCCGCGATGCCAGTATCGGTAACGGAGAGGTCCTTCTCGAATTCCATTTGTTCTGTTGCCTCCGTCTAGTCGTCGTACTTGCAGCCGGGAACGATCTTGCCCTCCGCCACGACGCGCAGGTGCTTGCCGTAGTCGCTCTTGCCGTAGCGGTCCGCGCAATCGATCAGTCGATCTCGAGAGATCCAGCCGTTCTCGAAAGCAATCTCCTCAGGAACGGACACGGGGAGGTCCTGCGCCTTCTCCACCGTGCGCACGAACTGCGATGCCTCGTAGAGGGACTCCATCGTGCCCGTGTCGAGCCATGCGTAGCCGCGACCGAGCGTGATAACATCGAGCAAGCCGTCCTCGAGGTACATGCGATTGAGATCCGTGATCTCGTACTCGCCGCGGGCGGAGGGACGCACCCTCGCCGCGAGCTCCGTGACGCGGGCATCGTAGAAGTACAGGCCCGTCACGGCGTAGTTGCTCTTGGGATGGGCAGGCTTCTCCTCGATGGAGACAGCGTTGTAGTCCTTGTCGAACTCCACGACGCCGAAGCGCTCGGGGTCATCCACGCGATAGCCAAATACCGTGGCACGGCCCTTCTCTGCGGCCGCGACCGCTCGGCGGAGGTGGCGCGAGAAGCCATTGCCGTAGAAGATGTTGTCTCCCAGGACGAGCGCGCAGGCCTCCCCCGCCACGAAGTCAGCGCCGATAACGAAGGCCTGTGCAAGACCGTTGGGCTCTGGCTGCTCCGCATATGAGAGTGACACGCCGAAATCGGACCCATCACCGAGCAGACGCTCGAAATTTGGCAGGTCCTTTGGGGTGCTGATAATCAGAATATCCCTGATACCCGCAAGCATGAGCGTCGAGAGCGGGTAATAGATCATCGGCTTGTCGTAAACGGGAAGGAGCTGCTTGCTCGTGACCGTGGTAAGCGGATAAAGGCGGGTGCCGCTTCCACCAGCTAGGATAATTCCCTTCATGTACTGCCTCCGAAAATATCGAATCTGATATGCTCCGCCTACGTAAGATACCAATCAGTTAGCGCCCAGCGATATACGAAACGTTTGAGGAAGCGCCTTTCGTAGAATCCTATCGCACTACATTTCCGGCGATAAAGATTAGTATCGCCAGGCTGAAGAAGATTGCTCAGAAACGCACGATCGACCTTATCCTCAATCTGACTCACGTATCCAATGGGAATATATGAGCGAAGCACGGCTCCAAGCCTGTCGGTTACCTCAAGGAACTTGTCTTGGGGCACCCTGATAAGTTCGTAGAGGCAGAAATCAATTGCCCAGCGCATCATCTGCTCCGAGTACCTGTCGAGAATTCCGAGCTCGCTCCAGTCTGAGAAGATGTGGTCCACGATGTTGACATGCTCCAGCATCTTTGTATACACATCGGCGTTCATTCGATCCATAAGAGAACCGGGACGAGCAGCAAGATACTCATAGAGCTTCCTCGAGCTAAACCGGATTTTCGAAGCCCTTGGATAGACTGCAAAGCAAAAGACCTGGTCCTCGCCAAAACGAACGTTCTCGTCAAAGTGGATATCATTCTTTCTTAGGAAGTCCGTTCTGCATGCCATCCTCCACGCGAAGGGACGTGAGCTCTCCTTGAAAAGGATATCTGGGTCAAAGCTGTTATACGTAATGTTACGCGGGCTCAGAACGTCATATAGCCAGCTGGTGACTGCTTCCCCCGGAACACACGTGGCACCGAATGTCAGCACGTCAGCGTCCGACTCGTCCATCATCCTCACGATGTCTTCGCAAGCATTTACATACAAACGATCGTCTGAATCGACAAAGCAGACGTATTTGGCAGAAGCCTTAGCGATGCCTGTGTTTCGAGCAGAGGATAAGCCCCCGTTTGGCTTACTCACCACGCGTATTCTCTCATCTCGGTCCGTCCACTTACGCAGGTGAGCCGGAGACTCGTCAGTAGAGCCATCGTTGACGCAGAGAATCTCAATATCGCTCAGCGACTGGCGCACAAGCGACTCGAGACATCTATCTATATAGTCTTCGACATTGTATACGGGAACGATGACGGAAAGCCTGGCCATGGCTATAGTTCTCCCTTTGCCTTGCTCTTCACCAACTCAACAACGGAGCTGACGCCACCGGCATTCCAATAGTTCTTAAGCGTCTGAACCTTATCCGGACTATTGAGAGATGCCCTTCGGGCAGCAAAAAGCTTTGGGTTGTAGGCCACCTCCAGGACCTCTCGTACCTGTTCCTTCGAAAAATATTGGAAGGGAGCAAGGTCGGGGTCTTTGAGATACTTGCCGTTGAGAACGCCTTCCGGGATGTAGCCGGCCTCGATCTCCTCGCGCATCTCACGTGCAAACCTGCCGAGGAACTCGTCCTTCAGGTTATCCGACAACCTATCGTAGTTCCACATGTAGTTTAGGAACTTCACGTGAGCCCTTATAGGGTTGAGACTGGCAGCAAGGTCAGGCCTGTCCTCTTGGAGGAATCTCTGCATTTCAGCATGTTCGTCACAGGTACAAAAGACCTTGCCCTTTGAGTTGACAGAGGAAGATTCATTATCTTGCCTGTAGTGGAGGAACGCCTTTCCCGAATACATAGCTCGCTCTGAACACGCGAGCACCTTGAAGGTGAAGCTGGAATCTTGGTACGAGGCACCGGGAGTAGGGAGGAACCTGATGTCATTCCCTTCAAGAAAGTCACGACGGTAGATGGCCGACCAAATCGATGGCTTTGCCCAGAAAACCTCTGGGCAAACGCGAGGTGCGTGCACCCCAAGGGAAATCATCTCAGGCTTTATTGCCGAATAATAAACATCGTTACGATATGAGTATTCTGCCTGGGGATCGGTCCAATACAACCAGAAGTTGCATTTGAAGAAGTCGAGGCTGTTCGCTTCCGCAGATTCGACCATGTACTCAAGGGCGCCTGGGTCAAGGAAATCATCTGACTCCAGGATGGAGATGTACTTCCCTCGCGCCGCATCAAGTCCCTGGTTCATGGAGTCGCCATAGCCGCTGTTGCCCTTGTCGATGACACGAAAGCGCTCGTCAGAGTCGAGGTACCTCTGAATGATGTCCCGAGACCCGTCCTTCGAACCATCATTAATACAGATGACCTCGAAATTCTTGAAGCTCTGAGCAACAAGAGAGGACAAGCACTGGTCGAGATAACGCTCGACGTTGTAGATGGGTACGAGAACAGAGACCACAACGTTGCTGCTCGAAACCAATTTCAACCCTTTCCATGAGACGTCATGCCAATTGTACATATGCCGACGAGTCAATCATCACAGGTAGGCCACCCTTCGCAAAGGCAATAGAGGCGTCAGGCCTACTGCGAAATCTTATACAGGTGCGAAGTACCATCGTCGCTGGTCAGAATCTCGGTAAACGCGGGGCTCCAAGATCCGGCACGCCTGATTCCCTTGAAAAGGTTCGGATCAGGATTGGTCCACATAATGTAGGTTCCACGCTCCGACGGTTTGTCGAGAACCAAGACATACTTCGCATTCAGCCTCTTCACGGCATCTCGCACGTCAGCCCTGTTATCGTACTCGTCAAGATGCTCTCGAATAAGCCTGCTCTCGGCACTCTCCTCACTGCCACCAAATCCCGTAAAGCCTCTGTAGTAGGTCCTCATGCCTGTGAGGCCATACGCGATGTGGCTTCCGTCCCAAGGATTGTTGATGACTAGCGCGTCACCCGTAATCTTGCTTGCACGAGAAAGGAAATCCCGTTCGGAATCGCTGAGGGGGGAAGATGAAGAGTAGCGATTGTGAACTGACTGGCGAAATCCGCCAAATGCCGTTGGCAGCACCGGGAATCCCGGAAACGGAACTGGTGGCAAGAACACAAGCGCTGACAGTGCGAAAATGGAGACCATCTCACGCATAAGGTTGTTTTTCTGAGGTGAAGTCTGGTTCTTCTCGATAGCCGCTAGAACCGCGGAAATCATCTCAGTCGCACCCATGGCCACAAGAGGCACGGCCGCCAAAGATGCCGTTGCGGCAAGGCGAACCGGATCTGTATACCAGAATCCGGCAATGAGGTGCTTGAGCGTGCCTTCAGTAGTCGCCCCGATGAAGCAGACAACACAGGCAAGCACGTATGAAGCAACAATCCAGCCGTAGTTCCTGTCACGAGCCACACGGACAATGCCGACGATGGCAAGAATCGCCGGGATGAAGTTCGCGACCGCAGTAGCGTCAAAACCGCCAAGATAGGATTGGGTGAGGATGTTGACGACTTCTTGCCATGCGCCGGCAAACGATGGCCAGTTCATGTTAATAACGCCTGGAGTCATAACCGAAAGCACGCGGTAGGCAACGTACCAAAGCACAAGGCAAAGCATCAAGAAGCACACTGCCAAGAGACGTCCGGGGATTGTACGCGATGCACCGGCATGGATTCTGTCGCATGTCCACAGACGATGGAAGACATATGGAGCGAGAAGGATGGCAGTGCTGAACAAGCTGTTAGGATGAAGCGAAAGCAGTCCGAATGCTGCCAACAGAAACAGTAAAAGCTGGCACAAACGCGCCGACACGCTCTTGATGTGCGCAGAAATTAAGAATGCAAAGATGACAAGGAACACCGGCACGCAAGCCATCGCACCCAGATTGGGATAGAGAGGACCAAACGTAAGAAGGTTCCATGGGCACCCCACGAGAAATAGTGACGAAAATGCGCCGAAACGCAGCACTCTGCGATCATTCGGAAAAAGCATTGAGAGTGCAGCTGCAGCGCCTAACGGATACACGAAAGCGCAGAACACGATATTTGTCGCATTAATGCACATTGCGAGATCGATTTTCGTCACTTCGTGCACCAGCGCATAAACGAAATATACGCCCGAGGGATAGAAACCTCCTCCTACGCCAAGTGGGGAAATCGCAATGTCCTCGGGCATCATATATGCACTCGTACCAAATGACGAGAATCGACCGGAGTTAATCATTGCCCGCGTCACATTGATGTGATGGCCCAAATCCCAATTCTGGAACAGTGCGCCCCCACTGGATATGCAGCGGTAAAAGAGATAGTACCCCAGGAGAGCGCCGACAAGCACATATAGAGTGAGGGTCTTCCATTCGATGTCAGGAAGGCAAAGCCCCTCGTTACACCACAAGCCCTCACGACGTCTCCGCAGTCCAATGAGGAGAATCGCATCTATTGCGAAGAAGGTAGCGAGAAGAGAAACAGCGTTCGAAAAGACCCCGATGCGGTCAAACATCTCTCCAAGAATGGCGAGGACCCCAATTGTCGGCAACGGGGAGAGCGCAAATGCCCATGCACGAGAAAAGCCCGTGCTACGGAGTAGTAGGAACCCGGGAACTGAGAGCAGCGCCGCTGCGACAGTGCACGTCATTAGGAAAACCATGTGGAACCATTCAGATAGATAACGAGATGTATAGATGCTTCATATAAGGAAATACATGCCACACAGGTGGTTACTCGTCCTGCTCCGCGATAAGGCGATTCACCATGTCGGTGAGGCCCTGAGCGCTGTTGAAGTTCTCGGGCACGATCTCCTTGGCGGGAATCTTGATATCGAACTCGTCGTCGAAGGCTGAGACGATCTGCAGCACGTCGAAGGAATCGAGATGGCGCTCATCCCAGAGCGCGGTGCAGTTATCGTAGTCGACGTCCTCCTCGATATCCTGGAGGATGTCGATGACCTCGGACTTGGTGACGCTGTCAGACATGATGTCTCCGTTCTTCTCGAATGGATACGTGGGCCGTTTTGTGGCATGCCTACGGCAAGTCGGCTGTGTTGGATAAAGGTATTCTAGGGCAGATGGGCTTAGTGCTTAATGCCAACCGCCTCTTCGAGCGCCCGTCGGTCGATTTTTCCGTTCTTGGTGAGGGGCATCTGCTCCGTCTGATGGACCTTGTTGGGAACCATATACTGTGGCAGCGCGACCTTCAGGGCGTCGAAGAGCTCCTCTTTGGGCATGGTGCCCATGTAGATGAGGTGGATGCGCTTCCGGCGATGGTCGTAGAGGCAGCAGGCGCGCTGCACGCCCTCGACCGCCTGTGCCGCGGCCTCGATGTCGCCAAGCTCGATGCGCTGCCCCAGGTGCTTGATCTGGTGGTCCTTGCGCGAGGCGTAGACGAGGTTACCGGCGCCGTCATACGTGGCGAGGTCTCCCGTGCGGTAGATTCGCTCGAGCCAGCGATCGTTCAGCGGGTTCTGCACGAACGACTCGGCCGTTCGCTCGGGGTTGGCGAGGTAACCAAGCCCGAGCGCGGTGCCGCTGACGCAGACCTCGCCTTCCACGCCTGGCTCGCTGACCAGGGAATCATCCGGGCCAAGGAGGAAGACCTTCTCGTTTGGAAACGGTTTGCCCATGGGGATGACCTCGCCCTTTTTGTACTCGCGGTCCACCACGAAGTACGTGCAGTTGCAGGTGATCTCTGTTGGGCCATAGAGGTTGACGTACTGGGCGCCGGGCAGATGGCGCTGCCACTCGCGTAGCTGCTTGGGAGGCATAACCTCGCCGGAGAACATGACCCGCCGGATGGACGTGGGCGTGCGGTAGTCGAGCCCGCCCATTATGGAGATGAAGCAGAGGGCGCTGACCGCCCAGATGAGCGTGGTGGCGCCGGTGTCGCACAGATAGTCCATGAGCTGCGTGGGGTTGACGAAGTAGTCGCGCGGGACAAGACGGACCGTCGCGCCCTGGAGGAGCCCCGAGTAGATGTCTTTTACCGATACGTCGAAGTCGAACGGTGCCTGGTTGGCAAGGACGTCGTCCTCCCCTATCCCGAAGGTGCCATCGAGCGTGGGAATGAAGTCGATCACGGAGCGGTGCCCGACGACGACGCCCTTGGGCGTGCCCGTGCTGCCGCTGGTGAAGTTGACGTACAGGGGGTCGACGTCCGTCGCCTGGGCGCGGATGGCGAGAAGGGCGTCCTCGTCCGGCGTGGTAGAGGCGACGTCTTCGAGCAGCGCCACCTGGTACCCCAGGCCGTCGAACAGCTGGTACGCCCGTTCAAGGTTGGCGCGATCCGTGAGGATGCAGGCAGGCCGCAGGCTCTGGCAGATGGACGCGAGGCGAGACGGCGTCTGGCGGACGTCCAGTACGGAATAGAACCCGCCCGCGTACACCGCGCCGAGCATGCCCGCGAGCGCGAGCGGGCTCTTCTCGAGGTAGAGGGCGACGGCGGTGCGTGGCCGCATGCGCCCGGCAAGCCAAGTGCCTACGGAGGCGCTCGCATCGCGGAGCTCGCCGAAGGTCATGCCGCCAGCGGGATCCGCCACGGCCAGCTTGTTGGAAAGGCGTCGGGCAGATGCTTCCAGCCATTCGAGCACGTTTGTCATTCGTTGGACTCCCCACTCTTGAGGACGACCGTAGCGGTTCTCTCGAACGGCTTGGTCGAGCCTTTCTGCCTTGCGAGAACACGCACCTTGTACGGCTGGTAGTCGGAAAGGTCGATGTCCGCCTTGGGGCTTGCGGAGTACGCCGTCTGGGACAGGACCGCGTCCGACCCGTCCAAGAGCTGGAAGCGGTACTCGACCTTGGTATCGGGCGCGGCCACCGGCGTCGCCTTGGCGCGCACGCGGCCGTCCAGGAGGACCGACGTCCTGAGCGTCACGACCGAGAGGCCCTCGTAGCTATGGAGCATGTCGTCCAGCTGGCTGTAGCGGAAGAACGACGAGCCGAGGCCGTTGTCCTTCTCGCCCTGCCGGCACCCGGCGTCCCCCTCGACGCGGGCGACGTCCTTTCCGAGCACGCGCGAGAAGCGCGCGGCGCCGTTGAAGTTGAGGTGGCCGAAGTCCATCCACTCGTCGCCGCGTGCGCGATAGTGGTCCGGTCGCGCCATGGAGTAGTCGAGCCAGCGGCCGCCAGTGCCCACGACTCGGCGCGCAAGGGCGGCGCGCTCCTTGCAGAGCATGCCGCCATAGCCGAGCGTGAAGTACGAGGGCTGGGGCACGACGACGACATCGAACTCCACGTCATGTTTTTGGCAGAACTCGAGCATCCGCATCATGTCGTCCTCGTTGGCCTTGAGGTGGTGCATGGCCTTGGCGGGCGGATTCCAGTACGTACCCACTGAAGTGGCATCTAGGACCGTGGCGGCGTTGCCGTAGCCCTGCCCCTGGTAGCTCCACCCGGGGAGCGTGCCCTTTGCGGCGGCGAGGGGGTCCTTGCCCGAGGCGCGCTTGTCGAGGTTGGCGCGTATGCCCGAACGGGAAAAGCCGATGGTGCCCATGGTCCAGGGGAACATGACACCAAGCGACTTGTGGTTTGTAAGGAAGCCGGGGTCCGTCGCTAGCGAGACCGCATCCTCCATCTTGCGGCCGATGGGCTCCCCCTGCATCTTGGCGAGCGTGCTTACGACGGCGGCGTTTGGCCAGGGGTCCTCGACCATGGTGTCGACGCCGATGCCATAGATGACTCGGCGGACGCCGTGGTCCTCGATCGCGGCCTTCACGGCCTGGTACGAGCCGCGCGGGTCCTGCGCGGGCATCGCAAGCGACCACGAGCTGCTGCCGAGCGAGGCGTCGAGCGCGGTGGGGTCGATCGCATGCGCCGCGTACGACGAACCGACGACCACCGTGTCGATCTGCCGATCGCGCGCCTGGTAGTACGAGCTCCAGATGGCCTCGGACTCCGCGCCGTACGTGAGCATCAGGTAGCTAAGCGCGACGTTCACGCCCAGAAGGACGACGATCACGCCGAGAAGGACCGCCCACCCGGGCAGGCGGTGGCACCTTCCGTGCACTGGAGGCTCGGCTGCAAGCGGAGAGCGCACGTCCTTCTCGCCCGCGGGGCAATCGGCGACGGACGCGGGGGCACCCTTCTTAGAAGTTCGCATAGAGGAATCCGCCTCCGTTCGTGACGGTCATGGGAAACGCGAGGGTGACGATGGCAAGGCACACGCCGTAGACGAGCAGCCGCAGTGGCAGGCGGGCCGCAAGGAGGTCGTCGCGGACGTCGTGGCCCATCTCGTAACGGAGGCTCACCACGAACACGAGGACGCATGCCAGGATCGTCAGCTTGGGAAAGCCCAAGGTCGACACGCGCTGGATGCCGCGCGCCACAAGAGCGGTGGAAAGGGGCGTGGAGTTGAAGCTGAACAGCGTGTTGTGAAGGCATATTCCGAGCGCCGTCACGTTGGTGATGCAATCGAAGTAGCGCCCCACCTGCACCACAAGGAACGTGCGGACGACGGCAAAGACATGGAAGCCCCGGGAGCCGCGGTCTACATGCAGCCTGTCCGCGCACCACGAGAACGCGGGCGCAAGGAGGTCCGCCAGCGCAACGATGACGCCGTTGTACAGGCCCCAGAGCACGTAGTGCCATTCCGCGCCGTGCCAGAGGCCCACGCAGAGGAATACCACGATGTTCGCGATGCACGCCGGCAGGGTCCGCCCGGCATGGCGGCCCAGGTGCTTTGTGGCCCACTTCCCGAAGCGCTGCAGCGGGGCGAGCAGCGCGAACGGGTAGAACAGGTAGTCGCGCATCCACGCGCCGAGTGACATGTGCCACCTACGCCAGAAATCCGAAAGCGAGACGCTGAAGTACGGCTGCCTGAAGTTCTGGGCCATCTGGATGCCGAAGAGCTCCGACACGCCCTCGACGATGTCGATGCCACCGCTGAAGTCCGCGTACATGTAGACGGAGTACACGACGATTCCCAGCACGATGACGTTGCCGGGCGTATGCACGTTCACGCCGCTAAAGATGGAGTCGTAGGTGGGAAACAGCAGGTTCGCGATAGCGACCTTCTTGAAGATGCCGTAGCCGAGCCTCAGCGCGGCGCGGCGGCAGTCGACGTCCTGGATGCGACGGCTGCGGACGAGCTCTTCCCCGGTCTGCTCGTACTTGTTGATGGGGCCTTGGATGAGCTGGGGGAACCAGCTCACGAACAGCAGGTACTTCGCAAAGTTCTCCTGCGGGGAAAAGCGGCCGTTATACGCGTCGATCAGATAGCCGAGCGACTGGAACGTGAAGAACGATATCCCCAGCGGAAGCAGTATGCCCAGGGAGCGAGGGCTTTGCGCGAAGCCGAAGTTGAACAGGATGACGTTCCAGTACTTGACGTAGCCCAGCACAAGAAGGCAGAGCACGAGCGCCGCGACGAGGGCAACGCGCTTACGCCTGAGGAAGCGCGCCTTGACGAGCTTCTTTTCCGCACGGTCCGTACACGCCTTGCGCTCGGCCTTGCACCGCACGTCGCACGAGCCAAGGTAGCGCGCGGCAGCCCACGTCACGAGCGACGAAAACAGGACGAAGCACAACGCCTGCACGCCGCCGGCTATGCAGTAGAACGCAAGGCTCGCCACGAGCAGGACAATCCACTGGCCCCTGCCGAGCATGGCCCCGACCGCGTAGTACGCAGCAAGGGCCAGCACGACGAAGATCACAAAGGCGAGCGAGAAGAGCTCCATGTCAGGGATCGAACTCCTAGGCGAAGAGGCAACTCCAGGCCTGCCGGGACGCCTCGAGGGACAGATGCGTTAGTGCTTGATCTTGTCCGTCACCATGATGAGGCCGTGACGGGCAACCATGGAGACGACCTTGCCAAGGCCGAAGGCGTCCACGGTGGATTTGGCGCTACCCAGCAGGTACGCGCCGCGGGCGAGCCCGGCGTGCGCCGGCATCGGCCTGCCCATGAGCTCGCAATAGCGACGGAGCCTATCGAGCGGAAGCTCGCACATGTGCTCCACTATGGCGGGGTCCATCATGCCGAAGATGCGCTTCTCACCTTCCACCACCAACGGGTTGTCCTTCCCGTCGTCGTACTCGGCGCCGTACGCGTAGGCGAAGCCGCGGTCGTAGTGCGCCGCGAGCACCTTGCGGTCCGTGATGCCCAGGCGCTTGATCACATCGAGCATGGTGACCCAGCGGTCGAACGGCCTGGTAACGAGGTCGTCCGTCTTGTGGTGACGCGTGCTGTCCGGCAGGTCGATGCGGTAGTTGTAGTAGCAGTTGTTGAGGTAGATGATGGACTCCGCCTGGCACATGGCCTCGATAAGGAAGGGGTTGTCCGCCCAGCCTGCGCCGGGGTACTCGATGAAGCGGATGCCCTTCTCGTTGATGAAGTCCGTGCGATAGATCGCGGACCAGATGGAGGGGTGCGTCGCGATGAGCATCGGACGGTCGGATATCGTGAACGGCTTCTCGCACGTGACCATCCTCGAGGCGAGCTGACAGGGGCGGGTGCTGGTGCGCGCAGGGTCGTCCCAGCGCGCGACCTCGGTCCACGGGCACTTCACGATGTCCATCTGGTCCTCGAACGTGGCGGCGAAGTCCAGCATGTCCTGGTACATCGTCAGGTCGAGGTAGTCGTCCGGCTCTACGATGGAGACCCACTTGCCCGTGGCCATCTGGAGGCCGCGGTTGCAGCCGGCGCCGTATCCGCCGTTCTCCTTGTGCACGGCCCTCACGCGCGGGTCGCGGGCGGCGTACTCGTCGATCACGGCGGGCGACCCGTCCGTGCAGCCGTCATCAATCAGGATGATCTCGAGCTCGCGGTGGGTCTGGTTGCAGATGCTGTCCAGACACTGCCTCAGGAACTTGCCCGCGTTGTAGATCGGGACGATGACGGAGACCTTCGAGCTGGCGTCCTCTAGCATTCGATCCTCCATGTCCGCACGGCAGACGGCGCCGCGGCGGCGATAGTCAAACTACGTATTTCGATAACTGATGATATTACAGCAGAAGAGCCGCCCGGAAACTCGATGATATCCCCAGAACGGCGCAGATGGGGTACGTAGGGCGGGACGGCGCCCACACGCGTCGCAGGCTACGCCCTGCCGTGCCGCGCCCCGCCCGCACACGCGCCGGTGGCGCTCCCCCACTGGCCGCATCGCTTCAGCATGTCCATGCGCGCCTGCACGTACCACTTCTCCGCGGCGTCGCCCGCATGGCGCGTGACGCTGTCCGCAAGGCCCATGCCAAACGTCGAGAGCAGGGCGTCGAGCGCCATGAGCGCGCCCAGGGCGAGAAGGACGTAGCGCGGCCAGCCGGAGCCCTGCGCCAGGCCAAGGGACGCCACCCACGCCGCAAGCGGCAGGATGAGCGGGCCGTACCACTGCTTCTGGATGAGGCTCGTGAGCTCCGAGGTGTACGTGCCGCTCTTGCGGACCTCCACGTGCACGCCCGTCGCAAGCGACACCGCCCCGTTTATGGCCTCGCGTACGACGCCGGACACGTGCCCGGTCAGCGCCTCGTACGCCAGGAAGTACGTGGGATACACCGCCGCACACAGGAGCGGCACCCAGTCCGCAAGCGTCTGGAGGCGCGCCGCGTCGAATCCCGCCGCACGGCCCCCCGCCCACGGGAACACGTTCCACCACACAAGGGCGAGCGCGGCCACGCAGACCACCCGCAAGAACACGGGACCAAGCAGGAAGCGACGCAGGCGATGCGTCCCCGGCGCCGTGTCGACCGCGTCGTTTGCGGCCTTCTCGGCCACCGCGCTCCTGGGGTTGCCGTGCTCGTCCCAAAACAGCGAGTCGTCCACGGCCGTCTGGCGCGCGTGCTGGCCCATGGGGTCAAAGTGCACGCCCACGCCGTAGCGGCCGGGGTCGCCGCCCACGAGGTCGCGCTGGACCGTCGCGGCGGCATCGTCCTCGAAGAGGGTCTTCAGCAGGCCGTACGCCTTGTTCACCTGCGTCATCTTGCGCTGGGCCACCTCGGGGCTGATGCCGTTCGTCGCGGCGTTGTCCGGGTGGTAGCGCTGGGCGAGCTTCATGAAGCGCTTCCTCAGGTCGGACTTCGTGTAGCGCTCCGGCAGGTCGAGGATCTTCTCGGCCTGTGCCTGTGTCATGTCCTGCTTCCTCAAGCTGCCTCCCTGGCCGGGGCGCGTCCAACGACGCGGACTCCCCCTTCACAAAACGCGGCGACCCGGGGGCCGCCGCGCGCGCAACACTGTTGGCTTTTGGTGCTAGTCCTCGTCGAGCTGAGCCGCGACCTCGTCGGAGACCTCCATGGTGGTGTAGACGTTCTGCACGTCGTCCAGCTCCTCCAGGCGGTCGATCAGGCGCTGCACCTTCTTGGCGTCAGCAAGCTCGAGCTTGATCGGGGTGTTCGGCACCATCGTGAGCTCGGAGCCCTTGCACTCGATGCCCTGGGCCTCGAGCGCCTTCTGGACGTCCTGCATCTTGTCGTACGAGGTGTAGACGATCCACTGGTCGCCCGCGTCCTCGTAGTCCTCGCCGCCGGCCTCGGCAACGGCCATCATGAACTCGTCCTCGTCGACGGCGTTCTCCTTGTCGGCGACCTTCTTCTCGTCAGAGACGATGACCTTCTCCACGGCGATGGAGCCCTTGCGGGTGAACTGGAACGAGACGGAGCCCGCGGTGCCCAGGTTGCCGCCCGCGTGCGTGAACGCGGAGCGCACGTCGGCCGCGGTGCGGTTGAGGTTGTCCGTCAGGCACTCGACGTAGAAGGCGGTGCCGGCGGGACCGTAGCCCTCGTACGTGACCTCCTTGTAGACCGCGGCGTCGGCGCCGGAGCCAAAGGCCTTGTCGATCGCGGCCTTGATCTTGGCGTTCGGCATGGAGACCATGCGGGCGCGGGCGACGGCCGCTGCGAGGGAGGCGTTGTTGTCCGGGTTGGGGTCGCCACCGGTACGAGCAGCAACGGTGATGTTACGCGAGTGCTTGGAGAAGAGCGCGGAACGCTTCGCGTCGATCGCGGCCTTCTTGTGCTTAGTGGTAGCCCACTTAGAGTGTCCGGACATACACAACTCCTTCTGGTATTGGCAAAAACACAAAGATGATACTCGATAGCGCCCACGCGGGCAAGGGACGCGCCGCCTGCCGGCCGCCACGTTCGCAAAGGCTGCAAAAAGCGCAAAGAGCACGAAAGGCGCGTTTTGGCTACACCAGGCCGAGCTGCGTCTTGAACGCCTGCCACAGCTTGTGGGAGCCCGCCGTCGTGGGGTGGAGCTCGTCGGCGTTGAAGTCCTCTGAATCGAGCTGGAGCGTGTCGAGGAGGCTTACATGCACGTAGCCCTTCATCTTGCAGAGCGACGTGAGGATCTGGTCCGCGCGTTGCATGTCGAAGTTGTTCGTGGCGTCCGTGCGGCGGTTCTGCGGAGGGGACACCACGATGAGCAGCTTGCACTTGGCTGCTGCGGCCTTGAGGCCGATCTCCGCGTCCGCGCAGAACTCGTCTGACGTGCGATGCGCCGCGTCGTTGGTGCCGAGCATGACCACGATCACGTCCGCGCCGTCGCCGAGCCACGCGGCGGGGTCCTCCGCCAGGTACTGCATCCTGAAGCCGGAGACGCCCGCGTTCACGAAGTTGGTGACGCCGCGCTGCGCCGCGTACGCCCTGAAGTCGTTTGCCCAGGTTGAGACGGTGGTGGCGCTCTCTTGGTAGCTGCCCTGGAGGCCGGAATACACGACGGTGCCCGTATCCGAGGGAGCGTCGTAGCCGTCGCAGCCCAGGCCCGCCGTGATGCTGTCGCCCAGGACGCGAATGGACTTGACCTCGCCCTTGGCGAACATGTCCGCGAGCTTGGTGCTCACCACGGGCGAGGACTCCTTTGCGGAAGACGAGGAGTCGGACGCGTCCGCGTCCGCGGCGGAGGTGCCGGAGTCTTGCGCCTTCCTGCCAGAGGAATCCTTGGCAGTCGAGGCGGTCGCAACCGACTTTGCGGGAGCGGGGTTGGGCTTCTCTGGGTAGCGCAGGATGCCGAGCTCGCCCAGCGCCACGATGACGGCACACGCAATCGCCGCCACGAGCAGCGTGACGAGCGTGCGCGCCACGGGCCGCTGCCCGTAGGCCGCCCCGCCGTGCGACCCCCTCGCCCGCAACGTCGATTGCGCCTTGGATGCCGCGCACTTCTCGCCCATGTGCTTGGCCACGTCTGCCACCCTCTTCCCGTATGAGCCTGCAGAAGATTCTAGCAGTACCACGGCGCTACGCCGCACATGCGATGCAAGGTGCGCCCGCGCGCCGCTAGCGCAGGCCGTACTTTGCAACAACGCGCCTGATAGCACGGCGCCACGGCAGCCAGATGGCCGCAAGGAAGCCGACCGTGGCGACGGAGTGCGTCACGTCCAGGGGAAGGGCGAGCGCAAACGCCGCAAGCACGGTCTGCCACGTGATTGGCCGCACGTATCCCAGCACGTACCAACCGTTGAGCAGCAGGCCGTACAGCAGGCCGGACGCGGCGCCGTACGCGTACAGCGCCCAGCCGCGGCGAAGCGCGCCCGCGTCTGCCAGAACACCCGCCAGGTAGCCGACAAGCCCCCACGCATACATCTGCATGGGCGTCCACGCGCCCTGCCCAAAGAAGAAGTTGGACACGAGCGCCGCGATGGCCCCCACCATGAAGCCGCTCTGCCTGCCCAGGGTGGCCCCGGCCACGATGGCGATGGCCGATACGGGCTTGACGTCGGGCACGGGCGCGAAGAGGATTCGGCCCGCCGCCGCCACGGCCCCGAGCGTGGCCGTGGGCAGGATCTGCCTGAGCGCCGGGCGCGACGCCTCGTAGCTGGCGAAGAAAAGCGCAAGACAGAGCAGCGTGACGAGAAGAACGAGGCCTCCGGTGGCGGAAAGCTGCAGGTAGGCGCAAAGTCCGGCCACTGCGGGCACCGCAAGGAGCGCCACGGGCTCCAGAGCGCGCAGCGCGCGTGCACGCCGGCTCATGCGTGCCACACCCAAGACTCGGCAAAGAACCGCGCCGCCGGCTGCGTGAGCGCCACCTGCCCGTCAAACAAGAGCGAGCAGGTGTCCGCAACCGCACGCGCGAACGCCGCGTCGTGCGTGGAGAGGAGCACGGTGGCGCCCCGCGCGGCGGCCTGCCGCACGTGCCTTGCCACGAGGGCGCGTGCCGCGTTGTCGAGCCCCTTGGTGGGCTCGTCCAGAAGCAGGAGCCGCGGGCGCGTGAGCAGCAGCTTTGCGAGAGCGAGCAGCTGCTGCTGTCCGCCGGAGAGGTCGTACGGATGCCGGTCGAGCGCGTCCGTCAGGCCAAAGGATGCCGCAAGATCGAGCATCTGCCCGTGCGTGTAGCCCGCGCCCGAGCTCCACTCCATCAGCTCCTCGCTTGCGCTTGGCTGCGAAAGCAGCGCCTTTGGCTGCTGCGGCAGCAGCGCCTGCGAGCCGGCAAGCTCGTTTGCCACGCGGCCGCGCTGCAGGCGCAGCATGCCCGCCACGGCCATGATGAGCGTGGACTTTCCGGAGCCGTTGCCACCCACGAGCGCGCGCACTTCTCCCCTGCGGAGCTCGAGGTCGCAGCCGCGCAGCACCCACGGGGCCTCGCGCTCGTAGCGCAGCCACGCGCCGGACGCACGCACGACGCGCGGCGCGTCCGCGGTCGGGGCCGGCGCGATCGTTGCGTCTGCCTGCGCAAGGAGGTCGGGCGTTCCCGCCAGGGACTCGAGCGGCACCTGGTGGGGACGGCCTCCCTCCATGGCAAACGCCATGCTCGCGAAGTCGAGCATGGGCCCGGGGTTGTGCGTCGCCACGACCACGGTGCAGCCGAGCTCGCGGTTGACTCTAAACAGGAGCGAGAGGAAGCTCTTCTCGGCCACGGGGTCGAGCATGGACGTGGGCTCGTCCAGGAGGAGCAGCCTCGGGCGCATGCAGAGGACGGAGGCCAGGGCCAGGAGTTGGCGCTGCCCGCCGGAAAGGCTTGCGCAGCGCCTGTGGAACCACGGCTCCATCCCAAAGAAGTAGCAGGTCTCGGCCACGCGGCGGCGCATCTGGTCTTGCGGGACGCCCAGGTTCTCCAAGCCAAACGCAAGCTCGTGCCACACGCTGTCGCACACGATCTGGCTGTCCGGGCTCTGGAACACGTAGCCCACCAGCCCAGCGGACTCGCGCGGCGCGAGCCCGCGCACGTCGCGGCCAAGCACGCGAACCGTGCCGGAAAGCTCGCCCTCGGGCCGGATCTCTGGCTTGCACAGGCGCAACAGCGTGGTCTTGCCGGAGCCGGTACCGCCCACGAGCAGCGCAAACGCGCCGGCCGGCACGCTCAGGTCCGCATGGTCCAGCACGAGCGGCGCACCCGCTGCCGGCACGGAATCGCCCTTGGGCCTCGCGTACGAGAAGGACACGCCCCTCAGCTCGAGGGCAGGCTCTGGCATTGGGCGCGCGTCCTTCTCGCCCGCGCCCGTGGCCTCATCGGTTTTCGACACTGCCCAGCCTCCCCTCTTTGAGCCGCAAGACAAGTGTAAGCGCCGTGGGCAGGAGCGCCAGCAGCGCAAACGGGACGTAGCCCCACCACGGGCGGAGCGCCGGCATGGTGGGATAGAAGCTCCACTCCGCCTGGGCCACGCCCGCCGCGAGCGCCGCCGCAAGCGCGAGGAGCCCCACGGCCGCCGCGGCGGCAACGTCGCCCGTGCGCAGGGCCTCCAGACGGTAGCGGCTGCGACTTCCGCCCAGCTCCCAGCCGCGGGCTCGCATGGAGTCCGCCCGCTCCAGGGAATCCTCCATCGCCCACGCCATGAGCACGGTGGAGGCGTGCACGCGCGCTCCCTTGCGCGAGGCCTTGGCCGCCGTGCAGGCGCCCCGCGCGGACTCCACCACGCCAAAGCGACGCCGCAGCTGCGGCACCAGCTGTATGGCCATGCCCACCATGGTGGTCACCACGGGAAGCCTCGTGCCAGACAGCCCGAGCAGGCGGTCCTCCGTGAGCACGCGCGCCGCGTTGGCAACCCACTGCAGCATGGACACCAGGCTGGCGCCCATGCACAGGCCGTACGCGAGCGCCTCCAGCCGCACCGTGACGGGGCCCAGCGTGCAGAGGACCGTCACGCCCGACTGCGAGAAGAGCGGGTTTGCCAGGCAGACGAGCGCGACCATGGGCAGCTGCCAGCGCAGCTGCGCGAGCGCCCCGCGCCAGCCCGTGCAGCAGACCGCAAAGCAGAGCGCGCCCGCGACGGACAGCGCCGCGAACACGGGCTGCAGCACAAAGATTCCGATGCCGATGACGCCCGCGAAGTACACGGCGGGCACCACCGGATGGCAGGTCTCGAACGCGAGCGCGCCCCTACCGCCGGCCGCGTCCACGCTTACTGCCCCACGGTCACGTAGCCCCACACGACGGAATCCCCGTCGTGCACGGTGTAGCGGTCGCTCATCACGTTGGGCATGCTTCCGTTTACCTTGTAGGTCCAGCCGTGCGAGGCGTCCTCGCCCAGCCCGTTGATGGCCGTGACCCACGTGCCGCCGCCGGGGTACGCGCCCGAGCTGACGGACGCGCCAGTCGCGAGCAGCGCGTCATAGGCGGTCGCACCCTGCGAGAGGCTCACGCGGTGCGACGACCCGTTGACGGAGACGGACACGGTTATCTTTCCGGCGTTGGAATCCGCCGAACCCTGGCCTCCGGACGCAGAGGACGTGGCCGCGCCCTTCTCACCCGAGGCGGCGCCGGAGCCCGATCCGGGGCCCGAGCCCGAGGCAGCGGACGCACCGGCGGCCGAGCCGCCGGCGCCGGTGCCGGCGGACGCTGACGCCGCGCTTGACGCTGCCTTGCTGCCCGCGGAGACCGTTCCACCGCCGGGAAGCGTTGCCGCCTTGCCCTTTTCTGCCGAGAAGGACGGCTGCCCGAGCTTGGCATACGTGTCCGCGTCAATGGCATAGCCACTCGCGGCGCCAAGTATCGTGCCAACGTCCCGTTTGCTGACGCCCACGGCGGCCTTGGAGCCGATCGCCACGAACATGCGGACCACGCCCGAGGAATCCTCCTCTATCCACGTGACCTTCGCGTTTGCCCCCTGGCGTGCCACCCACTTCGCGAGCGCAAGCGCCCGGCGGGCCGTGTCCGTCACGAGGGCCTTGCCCGTCGCGGACGACGCGTGCTCGACCCAGATGCCGTCCCGGGTGACGGCTACGGTCACGTCCTTGGTGACGCCAAGGTCGTCCTTCCCGAGCCTCAGGCTCGCGATCGCCTTGGCGACGGAGTCCCTGTCAATCGCCTTCGCCTTGGCGGCATCCTTTCCGGATTGCTTTGCGGAGGACGAGCCGGAGTCGGTACTCTCCGCAGAGGTGAGCGCGGACTTGCCCGAGCCTGCCACAGAGCCCGTCGCGAAGGCGAGGGGGTCCCTCCCCTGCACGTACTGGCTCATGGACCAGGCACAAAACGCCACGAGCAGCGCCGCCAGCACCGCGACGGTCACGCGTGCGGCGCCCATCCCGTGCCTGGGGCCGTGCCCGGTGCCTCCCTCGGCCTGCGGGCCAGTGTCTTGCTGGCCCGCTTCCTGCGAGCGCAGGCCCCTTGTTGCGTCCGCCTTGCCGCTAGCGTCCGCGGCGGTGCTTGCGGACTTGTAGTCAAGATCTGCCATTTACCTTGCCCCCGCATCGGTCTTGTCGCCATCGTTCCTGTGCCGCAGCACCGCCGCGACAAACGCCGCCGCGCCTAGCGCCATGCCGACGATGGGCCAGATGGGAAGCCCGCCCGTGCCGAGCGAGCCCTGGCCGGCCGACGCCTTGGCCGAGCCTCCGTGCGCCGTGCCGGCGCCTGCCCCGGTGCCTACCGACGCGCTTGCGCCGTCCTCCGTCGTGACCGTGAGCACGTCTGACGCGACACCCCGGAGGAGCGCCAGCGGTCCCGACGCGGCGCCCTTGCCGTCGTCTGCCGGGGATGCCTTGCCCGTCACGGTCCTGGAGGTGCTGACCGCCCCAGCCTTGCCGCTGCCTTGCGCCGCCTTGCCGCCACCGGCCCGCGAGCCGGCGGAGGTGCTGCCGGCCGAGCCGCTGCCCGTGGCGCCGGAGCCGGAGCCGGCGTTCTTTCCGCCGCCTGGAGCCGTGTCGGCGTTGCCGTCCTTCTCGCCCTTCTGGTCCTTCTGGTTCACGCTCTTGCCCGTCGCCTGGACGGGAAGCGTGCCGCCCACGCTCTGGCTGCCGATCTTGAACAGGTAGCCGGAGTCGTTCACGAAGTACAGGCTTCCGTCCGCCGCCGCGACCACGCTCGCCATGTTGTAGTTCTGCTGGTTCTTCTGCGGGCTGTACAGGAGGGTCACGTTCTTCTGGCCCAGCTTGTACATGAAGACGCCGCCGGGGGTACCGTTGCTCGTGAAGTAGGCGTAGGTTCCGTCTGCCTTTGCGACCACGAGCGGCGCGCTCTTGACGTCTCCGGGGATGGCGCCGTTGTCGTCACCCGCGGCCGTCGTCGCCACGTGGCTCTGGAGCGCAAGCGTCGCCGCGTCGATCACGTTGATGCTCCCGACGCCGCCCATGCTTGCGCTGCCGCCCCCCACGTATATCTTTCCGTTGCTGAGCGTGGGCGTGGACGTGCTGTAGCGGTCGAACTTGCACGTGCCTTCGGACGTGAGCGTGCCGTCCGCCGAGATTCCCACGCGGTGCAGCACGCCGTCCTTGGTCACGACGTAGGCGACCGTGCCGCCCTCCGCCACGACGATGCCCGCACGCGATGAGGCCCCAAGCGAGAGGGACGCGAGTACCTTGCCGGTGGACGCGTCATGGAGCGTGAGGCTGCCGGCATCGTCAGCTACGAGGATGCCCGCGACCGTGCTCTGGGCGCCGGACCAGTAGTAGCCGGTGCCGGGGTCCTGGTACTGCCAGCGCACGGAGCCGTCCCTCAGGCTGACGGCGAGCAGGTACCCGCCGAGCGAGCCTCCCCCAAAGCCGGACTTTGGCGCGTCCGTCCCCAGGTAGAGGTAGCCGTTGCTCACGAGCGGGGTGGATATGGACTGCTGCGCCACGCCCTGCGACTGCGGCAGCGCGTCCGTAAGCCACACGGTCTGCAGATCGTCCGCCGTGAGCGCCTGGACGCGGCCGTCGTGCAGCGGCACCACGACGATGCCGTTAGCGTAGGCGATGCGGCAGGTGGACTCGACCCGCTCAGCCAGCGCGGCCTGGCGCAGTATCTTGCCGGTGGCTGCGTCGCGCACCTGGAGCGCGTTGCCCACGGCGATGTAGACGTCGCCATTCACGATGATCGGGTCGCTCTGGAACGTCATCCCGCCGGTTCCCAGGTTCTGCTGCCACAGCAGCGTGGAGCCCGTGGTGGCGGTGTCGGCCGTGCTCGTGCCCGTGCCGTCCGTCCCCTTGTACGCGCCCCACTCCGCCGCGAAGTCGGGACGCGGCGCGTCCGGCGTGACGGTCACGTCCTGCGTGGGAGGCTCTTCTCCGTAGCTGCCAAAGAACCACTCGATCCTGTCACCTGGCTGCACCACGTACTGGGCGGCGTAGTCGCTGGCGAGCTTGCCGTTTACGTAGAACTGCCACCAGCTCCAGTTGCCGGCCGCGTCCTGCGCGTACCCCAGGGACGCCTTCCCGTTGGGAAGCACGCCCGTGGCCGCGCTGATGGTCCCGACCATGTCGTCGCAGGTCATGCCGTTGCGCTCAAGCACCGCCTTCGTGAGCTGCGCGGCCGTGGTGCCCGCAGGCACGCTCGCCTCGCTCTGGCCCACCCAGCTCGTGCTCTCGCCAAAGGCGTTGGGGCCGACCACCTTGACGGAGGCCGTGACGTTTGCGGCGTCGCTTGCGGGAAGCTGGTCGCCGTATGCGGAGTAGTACCACACCACGCTGTCGCCGTCGGAAACCTTTACGGCGTCTGCCATGGCGTCAGACGGCTTGCCGTTCACGAACAGCTGCCAGTAGCGCCCGGTGCCGGCATCGTAGCCAAGCGCCGCGCCCGTGGTGGGCGACGTGACGGTCTGCAGGTAGGTGCCATAGTCGGTATCCTGCGCAACGTAGGTGATGCCGCGCGCGGCAAGCGTCGCGCGCGTGAGGTCCCACGCGGTGGAGCCAGAGTCCAGCCTCTGCGTGGACGTGGCCCACGTCTCCGTCTTGCCAAACGCGTCCACGCCGATCACGGTTGCGGTTGCCTGCACGTACGGCGCGTCCTTCCCCGTGGTGCCGCTCACGGTGAGGCTTTCGGTTGCCTGCGTGCCGGCGAGCTCCGAAAGCTTCGCCTTCAGCTCCGCAGAGACTCCCGCGTCATCCTTGTAGCGCGCATAGTACGCCCCGTACTTCTCGCTCGCGAGGTTTGCGGTTATCTGCACGCGCGTGTTGTACTGCGGGCGCGTCACGCGCAGCGTCTGGTTGCTGACAACGGTAGGCTCGCTCGAGGCGAACGTGCGACCCTGGTCGCTGGGACCCATGGAGTCGTACCCCGGAAGCTCCGCCGCGACGATGCCGTGCGCGGCATCCGCGTCCGTGACGCTTTCCGCCCAGCCCAGCGTGCCCGAGGCGTCCTGGTAGGCCTCCATGAACGGCCTGAGGTCCCGCGTGACGGCACCCGCGTCCTGACCGTCGAGCAGGCGCGCACCAAACTGGTCGCGCACGCGGTGCAAAAGCGCGAGCTCCGCGTCGACGTCGCCGGATGCCAGCGGCTTCACGACGAGCGAGAGGGACTTCGTCACGTACTTGGTCGGGTCGTCCTTGAGCGCGATCTTGCACGTGACTTCCACGGTGGCGTCGCTTGCGCCCTCGACGGGACGCAGCACGTTCGCACGGTATCCGTTTATCTGAAGCGTCTGGTTGGAAGACGAGTAGCTGACCGTGACGTCGAAGTCGAGCCGCCTGGTGCCCAGCGTCCTGGTGGTGGGCAGCTGGATGTCGCCCGTGACGGCGGCGGGGTCAAGGTCGCCGTCCGCCGATGAGATGTACTTAAGGTTCTTATAGGTGAAGTTGTCGTCCAGCTTCTGCTGCGCCTGTGCAAGCTGGCGCTGCACGAGGCCGGGGTCGCCCTTGACGGTGACCTCGAAGCTGCGCGTGACGCTCGCGCGCGGCGCGTCCGAGCCAGAGAAGCTCACCGTCGCCGTGAGCGTGACGCGCTGGTCCGCTGACGTGACGTTGGGGGTCGCAGTTGTCTGCTCGTCCCAGGAGTAGCCGGAAAGCGCGAGCGCGGATTCGTCCGACGTCTTCCAGCTCACGCTCACGCCGGTGCCCAGCTTGTTTGGCAGGGCGAACTCCTGCGTGACGGAGTCTGCGGCATCGCCGTCCGCGTACGCGAGCACAAGGGAGTCCGCCGCGGCGTCGAGCTCTGCGGACATGGCCTCCGCATCCCAATCGAGCTGCACGAACTTCGCGGGCGTGTACCACGCGGTCGCCGTGCCGTACGTGAGCCTGAACGTGGGCCTCACCTGGCGCAGCACCGACGTCGCCGTCGACACCGTCTTCTTCGCGGGACTGAGCGAGAAGAACGTGACCTTCCCGTTGTCTGCCGCGTCGCAGGAGATGCCGCCACGCTGGCTGGGGTCGGGCGTGGCCGTGGTCTCGACGGACTGGGTGACGACCCGTACGTCCGCGTACTTCTCGCCCAGCGTGGCGAGGCGGGCGCGAACCATGTCGTTCACGTTGGCGTCCGTGCCGTAGACGGGCGACGGGGCGTACCCGCTGAAGCCGTCGGACGAAAGCGCCTGCACGGCCTGGGCCAGCAGCTCCTCGTCCTGCCGCGTGCCGCGCGCGACGACGGGGCCGACGGCGGAGGACGTGACGCTGTTGCGCGACGTGGCGCTCACGCGCAGGAACCTGCCGACGAGCGCGTCCGTGAGCGTGAGCGTTGGCTCCGTTGCGCCGGCGATGTCCGCGAACGCCCCGTCGCTTGCATCTGCCTGCTGCCACTGCCACGCGATGGGCGCGGAAGAGTCCGCCGGCTGCGTGCCACCCCAGTCGCTCGCGACGTACGCGGAGGCGGAGAGCGTCTGCCCCTCCTTTGCGGTGCCGGTGACCTTGGCGCCGTCGAGCGTGGCGCGGCCGTCCGCCACCTTGCCGGTGGAGCTGTCGCTCCAGAGCTCGCCGCGCGTTCCGTCCGCGCGCGTGAAGGTCAGCTTGCACGCCAGGAACGCGTCCGCGTCCGCATCCGTCACGACATAGCTGCGCGACGTTGCGCCCGCGATGGGCGCGTAGGAATCAAACTTCGTACCGTATGAAACCGAGGTGCCACGGTACCACTGGAACGTATAATCCGCGTATGCGGAGGTGTCGACGGGGGTCTCGTCCTCGTCTCCCCAGTCGTCCTCCTCCGTGGTGTAGGCGTTTGCCGTGAGCGTGGCCCCCGGGGCGACGACGGTGTCGTAGCGAACCCGCGACCCGCTGGCGCTCGTGATGCGCACGACGTCCGGCACCACCGCGGCGACCGTCGCGTTTGGCGCTGCCGCGGGAGCGCCTGACGTGGGCGCGGCGCCGGTCGCGGGGGCAGGCGCGGACGGGGTCTTGGAAGTCGGCTTGGACGCGGACGGCGTCGCCGCAGAGGACGCAGACGAACCAGTCGCCGTCGCGTGCGACTGCGCGCCCGCGGGCGGTGCCGGCGCCTCCTCCGGCGTGGAAGCCTTGGTCGACTCGACCGGCGCGGCGGTTGCACCCGTCGTGGCCTCGGCTGGCTGCCCTGCCGCTGCCTGCGCTTCCGCGGTGCCCGCCACCTCCGCAAGCGCCGCCGCGGGCACCTGGCTCAGGACGAGCACGAAGCCGAGCGCCGTAGTTGCCGCACGGGCGGCAATGCCCTTTTTGCTGGGAAAACGCATCCTGCCCTCTCCTTCCCATGGGAAACTGTGAGGGCACGCAGGATTGGAAGCCAGGAAGGCATCCCATCTGGCAGGCCACGCCCTTCTCGTCCGCGCGCCATTGGGCGCAACGGGGCACGCGACAGGGTCGCGACGGCGGGCCGCCACTGTGTGAGCATAGTTCGCGCTGATCCGGGGTCGAACCGGAATCCTTTTGCCTAGGCCTATGAGCTTTGGACCATGCCCTCAGGTTCTGTTAAGTGAGGTAGATTCTAGCAGCCGGGCGTACGCGGCGGGCGCGCGCGGCGGGATGGACACATCTTTGCAAGAATCCGTGGGCAGGCGCTACGCCGCGGGTGCGCCGGCCTCGTCCAGCTTGCCAACCTGCGGCCGCCGCGCGCGGCGCGAAAACACCAGTATCGCGACGCCTGCCACCACCAGCGGTATCGAAAGGCACTGCCCCATCGTGAGCCAATTGGTTCCCAGCAGGTAGCCCACCTGCTTGTCCGGCAGGCGCACGAACTCGATCAGGAAGCGGAACGTGCCGTAGCCCAGAAGGAAGGTTCCCAAGAACGTGCCCTGCGGGCGCGGCGGGTTTGCCTTGCGCGAAAGCGCAAACAGAACGAGGAACAGGACGACGCCCTCGAGCAGGGCCTCGTACAGCTGCGACGGATGGCGGTACACCATGCCGCCTCCGGCGTCGTCAAACATGACGCCCCACGGCAGGCTCGTGGGCTTGCCCCACAGCTCGCCGTTGATGAAGTTGGCGCAGCGCCCAAAGAACAGACCGACCGGAGCTCCGATGACGGCGAGGTCGCACATGGTGGGGATGGAGATCCTCAGCTTCCTGCACGCGAGCGAGCCGCCGACGATGGCGCCCACCAGCCCGCCGTGAAAGCTCATGCCGCCCTCGTACGTTGCAAATACCTTGAGCGGGTGCTGCAGGTAGTAGCCGTCGCCATAGAAGACCACGTAAAACAGGCGCGCGCCAATGATCAGGCCAAACGCGATCGCGATGATCACGCTCGTGACGTCGTCCGGGGAAATCCCTAGCCCCCACCGCCGCGCGACGCGATAGATCACGACGGCGGCCAGTGCCAGCCCCACGACGTACGCAAGCCCGTACCAGCGAATGGCCAGCGGGCCCATCTGCACGATTATGGGGTTGAGGTGATGGTAGAGCTCGTTAAGCCACATCGAACGTCCTTCTCCTTGCGCGCGTCACGTGTGTCGCACGAGCCCCGGCGGGCGTCGCGCGGCCTGGGCGAGAAGTGCCTACCACGCCATCGCGGGCTCGACCTTGGTGACGCCGGGGACGTGCTCCTTCAGGATGCGCTCGATGCCCTCGCTCATGTCGTAGCTGGACAGCGGGCAGCCGGCGCACGCACCCTGCATCTCGAGCGTGACGACGCCGTCGTCCGTGCAGTTCACCAGCACCACGTCGCCGCCGTCGGCCTGCAGGCTCTGGCGGATGACGTCGATGGTCGCCTCCAGAAGCTCGCGGTTCACGCCCTGCTTCGCCTCGCCCTCCGCAGTTGCGGCCTGGTCCTTGGTCTGATCGGTGTTCTCTGCCATGAGTGGCGTCCTTCCCCTGGGCGGAGGCGCGACCGCGTCGCAATTCCTACCGCACAACTTACAATTGCTCCGAGTCTACCCCTAACGCGCCCGGCGCAACCAACATTGCACAAACTTACCCACGCGCCGGCCGGCGGCCGAGGGCTACTCGATGCCGACAAACAGGTGCCCGGACGTCGCGCCCTTCGCACGCGGGGCCGGCTTCCTGCCCGCCCGCACGGCCGCAAGGGCCGCCGCCACGCGCGCGACCTGCGCGCCAGCCTCCGCCTCGCCCAGAAGCGTGCAGTCCGCCATGAAGCGCGTGACGCCCGCCGAGAAGAGCTCGCCCATCTGGGGCGTCGCGTCCAGCGGGTGCGCGGCGTATATGTGGCTGCGGCCCTCGAGGTCGGTGCGCACCGGCATGAGCGAGCCGTCGCGCGTCCTCAGCGCGCAGCGCTCCTGCCGCAGGCGGCAGCGCGCACAGTCGTGGATGCAGCGGTTCGCCACCTGCAGCACGCAGTGCTCGCTCGTCATCGCGCGCGTGCGGCCGCTCACCACCAGGCCCACCGGCACGTCGGACGCGCCGGCAAGCTCGCACGCCTCCCCAAGCGTCAGCTCGGGCGAAAGCCACACGCCGCGGGCGCCCGCCTCCTCAAGCGCAAGCAGGCAGCTGGGGTTGTGCACGGGTATGCACGGCCTCACCTCGGCAAGCGCGCCGCGCTCGCGCGAAAGCACCAGCTCGGACACGTTGCCCACGCCGCACGGGCACCCCTCCCGCACCAGCGGGTCAAGCCGGTCGTGGTCCACCTCGCGGCACACCTCGTCCAGCCAGGGCACCGGCTCCATGGGCCATGCGGCCCCGCGCCCGCGCGCCTGCGCAAGCGCGTCCGGCGTCGCGTACAGGCGCGTCGCGCCGGCCGCAACGGCCGCGCGCGCAACCTCCGGCGTCGGCACCAGGGCGCACACCTCGCCCGCAGGCTGCGCGCCCGGAGCGGACGCAGCGCCACCCTCCCCTGCAAGCGCCTCGCGCACGCGCACGCGCGCACGGCCAAGCTCTTCCGCAAGCGCGCCGGCGTCCGGCACGTCCGCAAGGCCCTCCTTGCGCACCGCGTCGCTCGTGGGCGCAAGTATGGCCTGCTCAAGCAGGTCGCATGCCTGGGCGCGCACCTTGTGCACGGCCGAGAAGCCCATGCCCGCGCCCTCGTCCAGGTCAACGTCAAACGCGACGGGCTCAAACGGGCTCGTGCCCATGCGGCCCACGTGCTCCACAAGGTCCTCGCGCGTCACGGCCCGCGTGCGCGCCGGCTCCACCACGAAGCCCTCCGCCGTCGCGCTCGCGACGCCGGACGGCAGCGGCGCGGCGCACGTCAGCGTCACCGCGAACGGCCGGCCCACCCGCGCGGTCACGGCCACGCGCACGGGAAGGCGGCGGCGCTTCTCGCCCGAGGCGGCGCGAGCGGCCTCGTCCATTGCGCGCTCGGAGCGGATCACGCGCACGGGGCAGCCCACTGGCATGGGGCGCGCCGTCTTGCAGCAGATCACGTCGCCGGTGGCGGCGTCAGCCTCCGCGCGGGTCGTCAAAAACTGCGACGGGTCGTCCTGCGGGCGCACCTCCAGAAGGTCGCCGGCGCCCACGGGCGCGTCCAGGCGCACGTCCACCTCAGCCATCGTCACGGTGCGAAAGCGGTCGCGCCCGCCACTCCCGCCGCCGCGGCGCACCTTCGCGCTGCCAAGGTCGCGTGTCGCCACCACGGTGCCCACCAGCTCGCCGCGGTTGTTCGAGCGGTCGTAGCTCATCATGTCGTTGTCCGAGCGGCCGTCCAGGTAGCTGTTCGTGAAGTCGCGGTTGAACGCCCGCGCCAGCGTGCGGCTGCGCGCGGCCTCGTCCGCCTCGGTCACCTCGCGGCCGGCCGCAAGGTCGTCCAGCTGCGCGCGGTACGCGCTGATGACGGAGTACACGTAGTCCGGCGCCTTCATGCGGCCCTCTACCTTGAGCGACCCCAGCCCGGCCGCGGTCAGGCGCGGCAGGTCGTCCAGCGTGCGGAAGTCCTTCGGGCACAGCGGCCTGCCCGCCCCGGGGGCGGAAATCACGTTGCCGTCGCCGTCCACCAGGTCGTACGGCAGGCGGCACGGCTGCGCGCACAGCCCGCGGTTCGCGCTGCGCCCGCCGCGAAGCGAGCTCATCATGCACACGCCGGAATAGCAGAAGCACAGCGCGCCGTGGCCAAAGCTCTCCAGCTCAACGCCCTCGCGCGCGATGCGCCCGATCTCCGCCACGGAAAGCTCGCGCGAAAGCGTCACGCGCTCCGCGCCCAGCTCGCCACACCAACGCGTCGCGCGCGTGTCGTGCACGTTCGCCTGCGTCGATATGTGGCACTCGATGTCGGGCCACAGGCGCCTCGCCTCCGCAAGCAGACCCCAGTCCTGGATGATGAACGCGTCCGCGCCTAGGAGCCATGCCTTGCGGAGAAGGGCGAGGGCCCGCGGCATCTCGTCGCCCTTTATCACCACGTTCTGCGTCACGTAGACGCGCGCGCCCAAGAGGTGCGCCTCGCGGCACGCCTGTGCAAACGTCTCGTACGTGAAGTTTCCCGCGCCGCGGCGCGCGTTGAAGTCGCTTCCCAGGCCGCAGAAGATCGCGTCCGCGCCCGCGGCAAGCGCGGCCCTAAACGGCTCTGGCCCCCCGGCGGGGGCCAGAAGCTCGGGTACGTCGTGCGTGTCCCTAAACGCCAACGGGACTACACCAGCCTCGCCCAGCGGCGCTTGCCAGACTGCAGCACGCAGCCGGCGTGCAGCAGCTCCGGGTCCACGTTGTAGCACTTGGCGGCGACGGGCTCGCCGTCGATCCTCACGCCGCCACCGTCGATCAGGCGGCGCCCCTCGCCCGCGGACTTCGCGATGCCCACCTCGGCCAGAAGCTTCGCCAGGTACACCTTGCCGTCCTCGTTCGTCACGGCAAGGCTCATGGGATACTCCGCCACGTCGTCCGGGATCTGGTTCTTCTTGAACGTCGCGTCGAACGCGGCCTGGGCCTCGTTGCCGGCGCCCGCACCGTGGTACAGGTCCACGATGTTGCGGGCCAGCTGGCGTTTCAGCGCGTACGGGTCCGCCGATCCGTCCGCGTACGCGGCGTCGATCTTGTCGACCTCCGCCACGGGCAGCGTGGAGCACAGGCGGAAGTACATGGGCACCAGCTCGTCCTTGATGGACATGAGCTTGCCAAACATGTCGTTCGCCTCGTCGGTCAGGCCGACGTAGTTGCCGTAGCTCTTCGACATCTTCTTCTGGCCGTCAAGGCCCACCAGAAGCGGCATCGTCAATGCCACCTGCGGCTCCATGCCCATGTCGCGCATGAGGTCGCGGCCGGCCAGCAGGTTGAAGATCTGGTCGTTGCCGCCCATCTCGAGGTCGGCCTCGATCATGACGGAGTCGTACGCCTGCAGCACGGGATAGATGAACTCGTGCAGCGCGATGGACTGGCCGTTGGTGTAGCGGTTGTGGAAGTCCTCGCGCTCCAGGATGCGGGCCACGTTGAACTTGCTCATCAGGCCCAGCATCTTGTCCAGGGTCATCGGCTTGATCCAGTCGCCGTTGTGCACGACCTTCGTGCGCGAGGGGTCCAGGATCTTCATGGCCTGCGCCACGTAGGTCTCCGCATTGGCCTCGACCTGCTCCTCCGTCAGCGGCGGACGGGTGCTGTCGCGGCCGGACGGGTCGCCGATGAGCGCGGTGCCGTTGCCGATGATGAGCGTCACGTTGTGCCCCAGGTCCTGGAACTGGCGCATCTTGCGCAGCGGCACGGCGTGTCCCAGGTGCAGATCCGGGCTCGTGGGGTCCACACCCAGCTTTATGTTGAGGGGCGTGCCCTTCTCGAGCTTCTTCTTGAGCTCGTCCAGGGGCACCACCTGCATGGTGCCGGAAAGAATTACCTTGAGCTGTTCGTCAACGGATAGCAATTTGGTCCCTCCTAGAGACGACGGCAGCACCCTCGACGATCGGGCGAGAAGAGCCGGCCATCGGTGCTTAGACATATACGGCATAGGATAGCGCAGTCTCGCTCGCCGCGCGCAGCTCTTTCTTAGCGGAACAGCTCGTCATGGCTCCCCGTACGCTGCATCAAGGCGATTCCATCAAATGTTCGCCAAATGAGAAGCCAGTCTCCTGCATTGCAGACATGGCACTCGCTACTCCCAGACCACCCTCCAGCAAGAGAGTGCATTCTGTGCCTTCTTCGCAGCTCTGCCAACGACTCTGGGGAATTCTCAATTATGAGGTCAATCACTTCTTCAAGCGGCGCATCGTCGACGTGTCTTTTATCAAGTTTCTTTAAATCGCGTTTGAAGGTCGGGGTGAACTGTGCTTCGAGACGCGCCATGTCTACGCCCTTGCAGCGTCCAGAAGCGCGCGTGCGCTCCCATAGGACTCCCCGGTACCTCCCAGCGCCTCAATCTCATCGGCTTCCCGGATTGAGCGGAGGCTCTCGGTGTTAGGCTCCCTATTGCCAAAGTCGAGGGGGATGCTGTTTGTCCTAGCCATCTGCTTCCAGAATGCGCGGGTGACAGAGGATAGGTCAAGGCCATAGTATTCGGCCACAGCAGCAGCCGCAGCCTTGTCACGCTCGTCGCAGCGAATTGTCATCGTAGTCATGTTAGACTCCTATTGTACCTGCGTTGAATGTATGTTGTAGCACTTATACCACATCCGAGGCATTCTCATTCGATTGCAAGGAAATCGCGAGCTTTAGGGCCGCAGCCGCTGCCTGTTTGCCTTTTTGTTCTTCTCGCCTAGATTGGGCGCCATGGGAGTTTCTACGTTGACACCCTTATAATCAAAGGGTCTGTACCGATTTCCCGGGAGGGTTATATGAGCATTCGCACTCGCAGGGCTCACAGGCACGCGAGCACCCATGCGGTGGGTTTTGGCGTTGCGGGTTTCTTTGGCTTTCTGGCGCTTCTTGTGCTGGCACTCTTCATGTCTCTGGGCGGCGTCGTGAGCAACTGGCTCCAGGACCTGCCCGACTACACCTCGGCCAAGGCGTACCTCGTGTCCGAGCCGACGACGGTGTACGCGTCCGACGGCTCCGTGATCGCGGAGTACTACATCCAGAACCGCCGCAGCGTCGATTCGAGCAAGATCTCCGACTACGCCCTGAAGGCGATCGTCGACACGGAGGACATCCGCTTCTATCAGCACCACGGCGTCGACCCGCAGGGCATCCTGCGCGCGGTCGCCGTGCAGCTGGGCGGTGGCTCCGAGGGCGCCTCCACCATCACCCAGCAGCTGGTGAGAAACACGGTCCTCTCGGACGAGCAGTTTGACATGACGCTCAAGCGCAAGGTGCGCGAGGCGTACATCGCCATCCAGATGGAGAAGATGTTCACGAAGAAGCAGATCCTGAACATGTACCTCAACACGATCTACTTCGGCCACAGCACGTACGGCATAGAGGCCGCCTCCATCACCTACTTCAACAAGCACGCGAAGGACCTCACCCTCGCCGAGGCGGCGACGCTGTGCGGACTTCCGCAGTCGCCGTCCGTGTACGACCCCCTGAAGAACCCGACGGCCGCGAAGAAGCGCCGCAACATAGTTCTTAACCGCATGTACACCGCAGGCGACATCACCAAGAAGCAGTGCGAGGACGCCAAGAAGGAGGAGCTGGTCACGAACCAGGGCACCATGGAGGATGCCGAGGGCAAGTACCCGTACTTCACGGACTACGTCAAGACGCTCCTGCTGAAGGACTTCGACCAGGACACCGTCATGCAGGGCGGGCTGAAGGTCTACACCACCATCGACCCCACCGTGCAGGAGGCGGCGCAGGACAGCGTCCGCAAAAACCTCGAAAGCATCGGCAACGACCAGCTCCAGGCGGCGCTCGTGGCAATCGACCCCTCCACGGGCTACATCAAGGCCATGGTCGGCGGCCGCGACTACGAGTCCAACAAGTTCAATCTCGCCACGCAGGCCGAGCGCCAGCCGGGCTCGAGCTTCAAGACGTACACGCTGTGCGCCGCCCTGAACGCCGGCATGAACCCGCAGATATACATCAACTGCAACTCCCCGCTGCAGGCCTCCCCCACCTGGAAGGTCAACAACTTCGGCCACACGAGCTATGGCACCATCTCCCTCGCGAAGGCGTTCGCGCTGTCCTCCAACACGGGCTTCGTGCAGGTGATCCAGGCGGTCGGCGCGGACAAGGTCTCGCAGATGGCCACGGACATGGGCGTCGACGTTGACATCCCGGCGTACGACTCCATCACGCTCGGCACCATCGGCATCCCCGTGATCCAGATGGCGGAGGGCTACTCCACGATCGCCTCCGGCGGCTACCATCGCGACTCCGTGGCCATCACCAAGATCGAGGACCGCAACGGCAACGTGGTGTACAAGCACAAGGACAAGCCGAAGCAGGTGTTCTCCACCGCCGTGGCCGACGCGGCCATCGACGTGATGAAGGGCGTCACCCAGGCGGGCGGCACCGCGAGCGTCATCAGCCAGACCCTCAATGTCGACCAGCCGGTCGCCGGCAAGACCGGCACGACCGAGAACGCGCGCGACCTGTGGTACTGCGGCATCACCCCGCAGCTCTCCGTCGCGGTCTGGTGCGGCTACACCACCGAGGGCACCGTCATGGTGCACGGCGCGTCCGGCCACCCGTACAACACGACGGTCCCCATCTACGTCGACTTCATCAACTCCGCGCTGTCCGGCGCGGCGAGGGCGGAGTTCCCGAAGGCGGACGGCACTGCCACGTACAAGCCAAACAGCTCGTGGAAGTTCACGGCGACGAAGTACGTGTCCGAGGAGACGAACCGCTACCGCAGCTACACGAACACCCAGACCGAAAACACGAACGGCTACACCGACACCACTAACACGAACGCGACCACGACGAACTCGACCCAGAACTACGGCACGAACACCACCGGCACCACGACGGGCACGACCACGCAGGAGACCGGGACAGGCACAGGTGCCGCGGGCACGGGCGGAACGGAGGCTCCGGCCGGCGGCGAGGCCGCAGGCGACGGGACGCGCTAGCGCGGGGCCCAGCCATAGCCGGCTCGACCGGCGCCAGGTTGCACGCAAGGGCCAGTCGCCACCACGGCGGCTGGCCCTTTTCCCTTGGGCGCGACGCGCGTGGCGCGCATGCGAAGGCGGGTGCGGTTGTTAGCGGCTACAAGAAGCGCCCGGGCGAGAAGCACAGGCTCCCCGCCCGGGCGTCACACGTTGGACGCGGCATGTGCGGTGGCGCTACTTCTTTGCGTCGCGCAGCTTGTTGACGAGGTTCACGAGGTCCATCGCGGTCTCGTCGCTTCCGGAGACCACGAGCACGGTGTCGTTTCCAGCGACGGAGCCCTTGACCTCGGGCAGCGACGCCGCGTCAACGGCGGCCGCCACGCCGGGGGCCGTGCCCGGCTGCGACTTGATCACGACGAGGTTGTCGGCGCGGTCGACGCTCATCACGAACTCGGAAACCATGCGCTGGAGGTGAAGGTCCTCCGCCAGGACGTAGATGCCCTCGCTGAGCTTGCGCAGGCCCATGTCCGCGATGTCGCGCGAGACGGTCGCCTGCGTGCAGTTGAAGCCGATGGCCTGAAGCTCGTCAACAAGGGCGCGCTGCGTCCTGATGGACTTGCCACGGACGATGTCCCTGATGGCGTCCTGCCTGTTGTTGCGTCTCTTTACCATGTGCCGGCCTCCGTAGTGTCAACTCGCATAAATGAGGCTGAATTTGAACGGCCCATTTTGCGCTCTTCTGCATCAAGTTAAAATACTAGTAGAACCATGTCAACTATCATGTATAAAATCGCACGCATCTCGTAAATACAAGCTTAACATGCGGATTAGCGCGCCATGCCGACCCCGCGTGTGGTTCCGCGAACGGCAACCGTCTACGGCGCCGACGCGTCCTGCCACCCCCATTCCCCATTTTTGGGCATCCGAAGCAAGGTATGTGCAATATGATGAGTCATAGTCTGCGTGTTGTATGCGGATTGACGAAAGTATGCATCTGGAAGGGTTCGCCATGCCATATAGCTACAACGATCGCCCCAGGGGCTCTGGTTCGGGACAGTCACGCTCCTCGCAGGGCCGCCCCACCGGCAATCGGCGCCAGGGTACCGCGCACGTGCGCGACGCGCAGCGCCGCGAGAGCAGGACCCCCTACCGCAGCAACAGGAACTACCGCACCATCAGCGGCCACGACGCCGGCCTGAACGTGCACAACAACTCGCGCATCGGCTTCGACCGCAGCAACTTCAGGGGCTCGCGGCGTCGCGGCGGCCTGCTCGCCCGGCTCGGCCTGAACAACAGGGGCCTCGCGGTGCTGCTGGCAGGCCTCGTCCTTCTCATCCTGCTCATCTTCGGCATAAGCAGCTGCGTCACGAGCTGCAACAGCTCCGACAAGCAGACGAAGTCCGCGCAGAAGGAGGTCAACTCCTACGACGCCAGGGTCGCAGCCGGCGTCTCCGAGTCGCTCACGAAGCAGTTCACCCCCGTGCTCGACCAGAACAAGAAGCTTTCCTGGATCGCGGCGCACGCGGACGAGTACAAGGACGCTCGCCTATGCGAGCTGGCGCTGCGCGAGGACGGCGCCATCGACTTCGTGGCAGGCCTCCCGAAGGCGAAGTCGACTGCGAAGAAGTATGGCGACGGCAACGAGAAGGGCTCGTACCCTCTGCTGTACGACTGGGACACCCGCTGGGGCTACGTGAAGTACGCGGACAGCGTGATGGGCGTGACCGGCTCAGGCCCGACGTCGCTCTCCATGGCGTACATGGGGCTGACGGGCAAGACGGACCAGACGCCAAACGCGCTCGCGGAGCTCTCGACGGAGGGCAAGTACACCGACGAGGCCTCCGGCACGAAGAAAGGGTTCTTCACGAAGGTGGGCTCCAAGGTTGGCCTGGGCGTGAAGGAGTACGCATCGTCCGCGGACAACCTGTCCATCGTCCTTGAGGGCGGCGTCGCGATCGTGCAGCTGAACGCGAACTTCACGACCCCGTACGCGCACTGGGCGCTGGTGGTCAAGACGAACGACGACGGATCCGTCACCATGTACGACCCGGACAGCACCTCCGCGAGCGGCCACACGTGGGCGGCGGGGACCATCGCGAAGAACTCCTCCACCTTGCTGAGCGTGACCGCCGCCTCGGACGACACGGCCTCCGCCTCCGACGGCTCGTCGTCCCAATAGCGCCGCCCGACCGCGCTAACTCGCATGCGAGAAGTGCCCCGCCCGGAGCCTCCGAGCGGGGCACTTTCATGCAAGGCCAGACAGACGGCTGGCTATGCCAGGATCTTCTTGGAGGCCTCGTCGAGCTTGGCGCGGATGGCCTCGGCGTCTGCGCGCGTCGCGCCCTTTGCGAACAGGTACGCCTTGACCTTGGGCTCGGTGCCAGACGGACGGAAGATGACCTTGTTGTCGCCCTCGAGGCGGTACTCGATCACGTTCGCGGCGGGCAGGTGCTGCGGCGCCTCCTTCTGCAGGCCAGAGACGCGCGGCATCTCGGGGGCGGTCGCGAAGTCGGTCATGCCGACGACCTTGTAGCCCGCGATCTCTGCCAGCGGCTTCTCGCGCAGGCTGGTCATGATCTCGGCCATGCGCTTCGCGCCGGCCTCGCCCGGGAACTGCGCGTTCACGGTGCCGTTGAGGTAGTAGCCGTACTTCTTGTACAGCTCCTCCATGGCCTCGTACAGGTCCATGCCGCGCTCGGCGTAGTACGCGGCCATCTCGACGCACATCTCGACGGCGACGATGGCGTCCTTGTCGCGGGCGTGCGTGCCGACGAGGTAGCCGTAGGACTCCTCGAAGCCCATGAGGAAGCGGTCCTCCTCGCCCTCGTCCTTCAGCTGGTCGATCTGGTCGCCGATGTACTTGAAGCCGGTGAGCACGCGGCGCATCTCGAAGCCGTGGTCACGCGCGAGCGCGTCGGGCATGACGGACGAGACGATCGTGGAGACGGCGACCTTCGTCTTCGGGTCCTCGCCACGCTGCTCCGCCATCTTGACGAGCCAGTCCATCAGCAGGACGCCCATCTCGTTTCCGGAGAGAAGGACGTACTCGCCGTTGTGGGGAATCGCCGTGCCCATGCGGTCCGCGTCCGGGTCCGTCGCGACGACGAGGTTCGGCTTCACCTTGTCGGCGAGGTCGAGGGCCAGCTGCAGCGCCTCGCGGAACTCGGGGTTCGGGTACTTGCAGGTGGGGAAGTTGCCGTCCGGGTCCTTCTGCTCGGAAACGACCTCGACGTCGTTCACGCCGATCTCCTTCAGGATGCGGGTCACGCACTCCATGCCGGTGCCGTTGAGCGGCGTGTACACGACCTTGTAGCCCTCGGGCGCCTTGAAGCCGGGGACGGAGACCTTCTTGACGGCCTCGATGAACGCGTCGAGGACCTCCTCCGGCGTCCACTCGATGAGGCCCTTCTGCAGGCCCTCATCGAAGTCCATCATCTTGGCGCCGCCAAAGACCGGGGTCTTCTCGATGGATGCGGAGATCTCGTCCGCGGCCTCGTTCGCGATCTGGCCGCCGTTGTCGTTGTAGACCTTGTAGCCGTTGTACTGCGCGGGGTTGTGCGACGCCGTGAGGACGATGCCGGCGGAGGCGTGCAGGTAGCGGACGGCAAACGACAGCGTGGGGACCGGCTCGATGCGTGGGTAGACGTACACGTGGATGCCGTTGGCGGCAAGGACGCCCGCCGCAACCCTCTGGAAGTCCTCGCCCTTCAGGCGCGAGTCGCGCGCGAGCGCGATGGAGGGGTTCTCGTAGTGGGCGTTCAGGTAGTCGGCCACGCCCTGCGTCGCCTGCGCGACGACGTAGACGTTCATGCGGTTCGTGCCGACGCCGAGCGTGCCGCGAAGGCCGGCCGTGCCGAAGGCGAGGTCGCGATAGAAGGCGTCGTTAAGCGCCTCCTCGTCGCCCGAGGAGATGAGCTCGTCAAGCTCTGCCTTGAGGTCTGGCTCCGTGACGTTTTCCTTCCAAAGCTGAACCCTGGACTCGGTTTCCTTATCCATGAGAGATCTCCTCGCTCTTCTCGCTCGGGAGGGCACGGCGCCCACCCGATTCCTACACATTCCTAAGAAGATGATAACCGTATCCACGGCCGCGTTTCCGGACGAGCGACAAACGCGTCCTCAGCGACGGACGGCGGTCGCGGCGCGGTCGGGCCCTCGCGCGGGGGACGCTCCAACGCGCCAGACGTGTGTCGAGTTGCTGGTGGCTGCGTTTTACGCCCGCGGCGACACCGGGCACGCATACCATTTCTAGTACTTCCGACCACGGGCGAAAGGTGTCCCGCATGACCGAGTCACGCATTTCCACGGAGGGTGCCGCGGGCGCCCTCGAGTTCTTCGCAACGTGCCCCAAGGGCTTCGAGCCCCTCCTGGCAGACGAGCTCGCCTCCCTTGGCGCCAGGCACGTGCGCGCGCTCAGGGGCCAGATTGGCTTTGGCTCCGCGCTCGAGGACGCGTACCGCGCCTGCCTGTGGTCGCGCCTCGCCTCGCGCGTGGTGCTCGTGCTCGACCGCATCGGCGCCGCGGACTCCGACTCGCTGTACCAGGGCATGGCGGAGCTTCCGTGGGAGGACCACGTGCCGGCGGGCGCCACGGTCGCCGTGGAGGCGCACGGCACGAACGCCCAGCTCAGGAACACGCAGTTCGTCGCGGTCCGCGCGAAGGACGCCATCGTGGACAGGATCTGCGCGCGCCGGGGAGCCCGCCCCATGGTGGACGTCGGGCACCCGGACGTCTCCGTCGTGGTGAGGGTCTCGCGCGAGCGCGCGACCGTCGGCATCGACCTCACGGGCATCCCGCTCTTCAGGCGCGGCTACGAGGCCGCCCGCTCCGACCGCGCCCCCATAGCTCCGCTTCGCCCGGACTACGCCGCGGCGCTTCTGGCCGCCGGCGGATGGTTCCGCTCCGTGCGGCACGACTCCCCCGCGCTGGCCTGCGTCTTCAGCGGCGCCGGCAGCGTCGTGGTCGAGGCGGCCTCCCAGGCGCTCGACCGCGCCCCGGGGCTCCTGCGCACGCGCTGGGGCTTTGCGGGCTGGGGCGGCCACGACGCCGACGCGTGGGACGCCGTCCTCGCACAGGCGCGCCAGCGGGCAGAAGCCGCCCGCGACAGGAAGCCGCTCCTCGTGGCCACGGACACCCGCCCCGGCGCCGAGGCCTCTGCCAGGCGCGCCCTCAGGGCGGCCGGCATGGACGTAGACCTGACGTTCTGCGCGGCGGAAGACGTATCCGCGGCGCTCGCCGGGCACACGGACGCGCTCGCGGTGGAGGACCTCTCGTGGGTCTCGCCGGACGAGGTCGCCACGCAGGCCGCCGCGCTCGCGAAGTGCGCGGCCGGGGCCCAGGGGCTGCCGGCGGAGGCCACCGTGGTCACGCTCTCGCGCGACGGCGCCATAGACGCGGCCCTCGGCGCCGAGCCCGCCGAGAAGGTCGAGGTCATCGTTGGCCAGAGCGACGCGGCCATCAGCCGCTTTTCGGCCGCGGCCCTACCAGCCGAGCGCGAGTGCGTCGAGGTCACGGTCCCGGGCGGCAGGCAAGTCAGGGTACCCGTGCTCGTGGGCGCAAGCGAGCAGTTCGCCCGCCGCCTCGCGAAGGTCGCCCGGCTCCGCCGCAAGTGGGCGCAGCGCGAGGACGTCAGCTGCTACCGCGTGTACGATTCCGACCTGCCGGACTACGCCGTCAGCATCGACCTGTGGGAGGGCTCGGAGCTCATGCCAAGCAGGCGCGGGCGCGGCCGCTGGCTGCAGGTGTACGAGTACGCCGCCCCCAGGTCCGTCGACCCCACGCTCGCGCGCAGGCGCCTGCTGGACGTGCTGGCCATAGCCCCCCTCGCGCTGGGCGTCGCGCCGCAGGACGTGTTCGTGCGCGTGCGCACCCACGGCAAGGGCGGCTCGCAGTACGCGGACGAGGTCGCGGCCCCGCGCCGTGACGCGCGCGGCGATGCCCGCGGCAGGAGTGCCGCCGGGCGCAGGGGCGCCGCCGCGAGGGAGGGGTTCGTTCCTCTCCCCCGTGGGGCCCACCTGGTGGACGAGGGCGGCCTCACGTTCGAGGTCAACTTTGGCATGCGCCTGGACTGCGGGCTCTTCCTGGACCACCGCAACGCCCGCTCGCTCGTGCGCGAGATGATGAAGCGCACCCAGGGGTCGAAGCGCTTCCTGAACCTGTTCGCCTACACCGGCACCGCCACGTGCTACGCGGCGGACGGCGGCGCCAAGCACACCACCACGGTAGACATGAGCCGGCCGTCTTTGGACTGGGCCCGCCGCAACATGGAGCGCAACGGATTTGCGAGCACGTCGCGCCCGCCTGAGCACGAGTACGTGCAGGCGGACGTCATCGCGTGGGTTCAGGAGCAGCGCCACACCAAGAACCGCTGGGACCTCGTGTTCTGCGACGTGCCCACGTTCTCCAACTCCTCGCGCATGCGCGGCTCGTGGGACGTCCAGCGCGACCACGCGGAGCTCATCATCGGCGTGTCGCGCCTGCTCACCAGGAACGGCTCGGCCATCTTCAGCTGCAACCTGCGCGGCTTCAAGCCGGACGTGCAGAAGCTCGCGCGCGCCGGCGTCACGCTGGAGGACGTCACGGCCGAGTCCATCCCAGAGGACTTCTCGCGCAACGCGAAGGTGCACCACTGCTACATCGTGAGGCGCGCGTAGCGCACGCCCCTACCGCTTGTTGTAGAACGCCTCCATGTCCGCGCTCATCTGGCGCAGCGTCGGCTCGTCCACGTAGGCCATGTGGCCGCAGCCGTAGCGGTGCCACTCCAGGCGCCCCTTCAGCGCGTCGCCCAGGAACTGCGCGCTCATGTCGTGCATCACGTTCCAGTACGGCGTCGCCGCGTCGTAGCGGCCGCCCAGGATGGCCACCTTCATGCGCGGGTTGCGGCGCATGGCCGTCGCGATGTCCGTCGCCACGTTAGGGCAGCCCGTCGAGTCCATCTTGCCAGGCTCGCGGTGGCTCCAGTTCCAGTTCACGCCCACCTGCTCGTAGTTGCTCGATATGTAGCGCGCCGGCGCCTTGTAGCCCAGCTCGCGGTGGAGGAAGTCCCTAAACGCCATCGTCCAGCTGGACTCCACCGCGTCGTCGGCCGCGTCCTCCCCGGCAAACCACTCGCTGGACGTCTGCAGCGAGGACGGCGCCTCGGACGAGAAGCGCGTGTCGAGCCGGCCGCAGACCCTGCCGTCATCCGCAAGGACGCCGCGGCGGAAGTCGTCCAGCGTCACGCGCAGGTGGTTGCGACGGATGTGCTCGGCGGGAAGCCCGATGAGCTCCGCGTAGCGCCACGCGATGTCCGCCTCCCTCTCCGGGTCCAGCCTGTCGCCCTTCAGGAGCGCGGGCGCCAGCACGTCGTCCGTGAACTCCAGCGCGCGGTCAAACCACTTGTCCGCGCCCTCGCCGGCGCCCACCTTGCCAAAGTAGTGGGCGGTGGCGGCGTACGTGGGCGTCATGCCCAGGTGGTACAGGTCCTCGCCCTCGAGCGTCTGCACCCAGTCGAATATGGCGGAAAGCATCGTGACGCCGGCGACCTTCACGTCCCTCTCGCCCAGAAGGCGCATCAGGACGGCGTTGCGCACCGTGCCGTACGACTCTCCAAACAGGTAGACGGGGCTTGTCCAGCGGCCGTTCTCCTCCAGCCACGTCGTGATGGCGCGGCAGAACGCGTCCGCGTCACCGTCCACGCCAAACACCTTGCTCGTGTCCGCGTCGGCCGCCAGGCTCGAGAACCCGGTGCCCAGCGCGTCCAGAAACACCAGGTCGGACTCGCGCAGCAGCGTGTACGGGTTGTCCTCCACCTCGATGGGGTACGCCAGGTGGCTCACGCCGTCCGTCCTCACGCGGCGCGGGCCCATGCCGCCAAAGTTGATGGGCACGCTCGCGCAGCCGGGGCCGCCGTTGTAGCAGAAGGTCACGGGGCGAGAAGGACTCGCGCATCCCGCCTCGTCAAGCGCCACGTAGGTCAGGCTGAACATCTTGCCCACGAGCCTGCCCGTGTCCGCGCGCACGTCCAGGTGCGCCGCCGTGCAGGAGTACTCGATCTTCTCGCCCGCGCTCTCCTTTGAGCCGTGCCACGTCAGGCGTGCCGTCGCGGGCTCCGGGCACGTGCCCGCCTCCTCGGCGGGGACGGACATGAACGCCTCCGCCACCTTGGACCTCGCCTGCCTGGGGGTCGCCTCGCCCTGGCTCTCCTCTGTCATGCTCGCATTCCCTTCGTCGTGGCCGGCGCGCGGCCGGCCGTCTGCCATATACGCAGACAAGTCTATCCCGCACGCGCCCGTACGCGCGAACGCCCGCCCACGCGCCATAAAAAGAACCCGCGGGCGCGCACGGCGGGCGCGGGGGAGCACAAGAGGCGCGTCCGCCCGACCGTGCATGCAGGTGGATGGTTCATTCACCGCACGCTCGCCATGACCTCACGATTGTCTTCAGTGTTACAATTGTCGTACGTATGTAGTTTGCAGCGCTATGCGCCACGCCCGGCCAGGCGCAAGACATCGTCTGCCGCGCCGCGGGCACGTCCCCGTGGATGCAAGCCGTCGCAAGCGGAGGTCACATCGATATAGGAGCAGTATGTCTAACACGAAGCTGCCGACAGCGCCAAAGGGTGTAACCACCAAGCGGCGCAAGTACAACGGCATCCCGCTTTCCGCGGGCATGATTCTCGTCGCGCTGGGCGTCGTCTACGGCGACATCGGCACCAGCCCCATGTACACGCTCAAGGCGATCATGGCGGACAACGGCGGTCTCACCACCATGGGCCAGGACACGGTCCTGGGCGCGCTCTCGCTCATCATCTGGACGCTCACGCTCATCACCACCATCAAGTACGTCCTCGTCGCCATGAAGGCCGACAACCACAACGAGGGCGGCATCTTCGCGCTGTACTCCCTCGTCCGCCGCTGCGGAAAGTGGCTCATCTTCCCCGCCATGATCGGCGGCGCCGCGCTGCTCGCGGACGGCATCCTCACGCCGGCGGTCACCGTCACCACCGCGATCGAGGGCCTGCGCACCATCGACACGTTCTACGCCATCATCGGCACCAACCAGAACATCGTCGTGGCCATCACCATCATCATCCTGTGCGTGCTGTTCGCCGTGCAGCGCGCCGGCACCTCCGCCATCGGCAAGGCGTTCGGCCCCATCATGACCGTCTGGTTCCTGTTCCTCGGCATCACGGGACTGCTGAACGTCGGCCTCGACCTCAACGTCTTCCGCGCGTTCAACCCGCTGCGCGGCATCTGCTTCCTGTTCGACGGCTCCATCAACGCCGCCGGCCTCATGGTCCTGGGCAACGTCTTCCTGTGCACCACCGGCGCGGAGGCCCTCTACTCCGACATGGGCCACGTCGGCAAGCCCAACATCTACGCCACCTGGCCGTTCGTGAAGCTCTGCCTCATCCTCAACTACCTGGGCCAGGGCGCCTGGATCCTCGCGAACAGGGGCAACGCGGCGCTCGCGGCCACGCCCGACCTCAACCCGTTCTTCCACATCGTGCCCGAGAACCTCCGCTTCGTAGAGGTCGTCCTCTCCGCACTCGCCTCCATCATCGCCTCGCAGGCGCTCATCACGGGCTCATACTCCATCGTGAGCGAGGCAATCCACCTCAACCTCATGCCGCACATGAAGATCAACTTCCCCTCGCAGACGAAGGGCCAGATCTACATCCCCATGGTCAACACCATCATGTGGGTCGCGTGCGTGTTCGTCGTGCTGCTGTTCCGCAGCTCCAGCCACATGGAGGCCGCCTACGGCCTGGCCATCACGGTCACCATGCTCATGACCACGGTCCTTCTCTACACCTATATTTCAAGGCTGTGGCACAGGCGCGGCCTCGCCATCGTCTTCGCGCTGTTCTTCGGCGCGATCGAGCTCACGTTCTTCTTCTCCTCGCTCACGAAGTTCTTCCACGGCGGCTACTTCACCGTCCTCATGGCGACGCTCATCTTCATCGTCATGTACGTGTGGCGCCGCGGCACCGCCATCGAGCACACCCAGTCCGTGTACCTGCCCGTCAACAAGTACATCGACCAGCTCCGCTCGCTTCGCAACGACAACGACTACCCCATCATCGCGGACAACCTGGTCTTCCTCACCAACGACTCCTCGCCGGACAAGCTTGACCGCGACATCCTGTACTCCATCCTGGACAAGCGCCCCAAGCGCGCTCGCGCGTACTACTTCCTTAACGTCATGGTCACGGACGAGCCCAACACGCACGAGTTCATCGTCAACAACTACGACACGGACTTCCTGTTCAAGGTCCAGCTGCGCCTGGGCTTCCGCGTGAACCAGCGCGTGAACACCTACCTGTACCAGATCGTCGCGGACCTCGTGAACTCCGGCCAGCTCGCCCCTCAGGAGCATCGCTACTCCATCTACCGCGAGCACTCCAACGTGGGCGACTTCCGCTTCTGCCTCATCCGCAAGGTCCTCACGCCCGAGACCGAGATCTCCGGGTTCAACCGTCGCGTGATGGAGCTCAAGTACATGATCCGCCACGTCTGTGGCTCTCCCGCGCGCTGGTACGGCCTGGAGAACTCCTCCATCATCTTCGAGTACGTCCCGCTGTTCGCCCGCACGAAGCGCCAGCACAAGCTCACGCGCGTCCCCGTGGCCAACGCGGTCGCGACGCCCGCTCCCGCAAGCTCCGGCGCCATGAAGCATGTCGAAGTCCCCATGCAGGAGCCCGAGGACGACGACATCTTCGCGGACAAGATGAAGAGCGACGCCGTCGCGAACGCCGAGGAGGTCGAGTCCGCCGTCATCGGCGGCGACACCGCGAGCTTCCGCCCCCTCAGGGTCGACGAGGAGGAGGAAGAGGAAGAGGACGCGCCGGGCGAGAATAGCTAGCCCCCACGCCCCACGCCGCATCCCATGAGGAAGGTCCCTCGGCACCGCCGGGGGACCTTCCTTCTTTCGCGCCTGCGTCCGGGGCCGCGCTACAGCAGCGGCCCCAGGTAGCGCGCCACCGCGGACTCGTCGCACGTCCACGGCGCCACGTGCGTCGCGGCGGCCTTCGCCTCCGGATACGCGTCCGCCACGGCCACGCCGTCGCCCACGGCCGCCAGCATCGTGAGGTCGTTCGGGGAGTCTCCAAACCCCACGGACTGCGCCCGCGGGATGCCCAGGTGGTCGCACAGCCAGCGGACGGCCGCGCCCTTTGACGTTTTGGCGTCCATCACCTCGAGGTTGCGCGCACTGGAGTACGTGTAGTGCAGCGTGGGGTCCGCCGCCACGGCCTTAATGGCTCGCGCACGCACGTCATCTGCCCCCGTGAAGATCGTGAGGCGCTCCACGCTGGGAAGGCCTTCCAGAAGCTGCGTGGTCGACATGTCCACCGGCGTGCGAAAGCGCAGGTACATGTCGCGGTCGAACGGCGAGACGTCGAAGCCGCGCATGAGCTCGAAGCGCCGGCGCGACACGTAGACCTTCCCGTCCCAGAACGCGTCGAACGTCACGGGTAGCCCCCTCACGCGCTCGTACAGCGCAAGCGCGCGCTCGCGGCCCAGCGCGCTCAGGTGCAGGCGCCGCGGGTTCCCTGCGTCCCGCACGTCCATCACCACGGCCCCGTCGCTCGCGACCACGTAGCGCGTCGCGGCGTGCCCCAGTACCTGCCCCGACACGGCCGACCACACCCGGCCGGTGCACGGCACAAACGGCACGCCCTTCTCGCCCATGCGGTCGAGAAGGGCAAGGTTGCCGGCCGGGACCGTCTTGTCCCTCGCAAGGAACGTGTCGTCCATGTCCGCGAACACGATGGAGACGGGTGCGTGGGCCGCCTCCGCGGACGCGCGTCCACTGCCGACGGCGCCTGCGCGGGCGGGCATCACCCGCGCTCCGCGATCGGCACGTACGCCTGCGCCTCCATGTAGGAGTTGTACGCGGGGCGTATGATGCGCGCCGGGCCGTAGAGCTCCTCCATGCGGTGGGCCGCCCAGCCGCTCATGCGAGCGATGGCGAATATGGGCGTGAAGAGGTCCTTCGGGATGCCAAGCATGTGGTAGACGAAGCCCGTGTACAGGTCTATGTTCGCGCACAGTGGCTTCGTGATGCCGCGCACGTCGCGCATGACCTGGGGCGCAAGGCGCTCTATCCGCTCGATGAGCTCGAACTTCTCGGCCTCTGCCGTGCCCTTCTTGCGGGCGAGCTCGCGGGCGTAGCCCCTCACGATCTGCGCACGCGGGTCGCTCTTGGTGTAGACCGCGTGCCCGATGCCGTAGATCAGGCCCCTGCCGTCGAACGCCTTGCCCGCAAGCACGCGCGTGAGGTAGTCGGCCACCTCGTCGTCGGACGACCAGTCCTCGATGTGCTCCGCGGCGTCGTCCACCATCTCGCCGGCCTTTGCGTTCGCGCCGCCGTGGCGGGGACCCTTCAGCGAGCCGAGCGCGCCCGCGTACGCGGAGTACGCGTCCGTGCCGGATGAGGACAGGACCCTGCACGTGAACGTGGAGTTGTTGCCGCCGCCGTGCTCCGCGTGGAGCATGAGCATCACGTCGAGCATCATGGCCTCGTCGCGGGTGAAGCCCTCGTCGCCGCGCAGCACGTCCAGGATCGTCTCGGCCATCGAGAAGTCCTCGCGCGCGGGCGGCACCGTGGGCACGACGCCCGTGCGGGCCGCCACGTACGCCTGGTGCGCGACGGAGGCCACGCGCGGCCAGCGGCCGAGCATGGACAGCGCCACGTCCACCTCGTGCACGGGGCTCGTGTCGTCCGGGTTGTTGTCGAACGCGTACAGCAAGAGCGTCGCGCGCTGCAGCACGTTCATGATGGACGGACTGAACGTGGTGCGCGGGAAGATGCGCAGGTAGCCCTCGGGCAGCTGGCGGCGGCTGCCTATGCGCGCGCGGAAGTCGTCCAGCTGCGCCCGCGTGGGCAGCTTTCCCGTGAACAGCAGGTACGAGACCTCCTCGTAGCCAAAGCGCCCCTCGCGCTGCGCCGCAGAGATGAGCTCCGCCGCGTTGTAGCCGCGATACGTCAGACGTCCCTCGTCCGGGACGACGCCCTCGGCCGTCTTGTTGTAGCCGTGCACGTTCGAGATGGTGGTGAGGCCCACCAGCACGCCGGAGCCGTCCGCGTTGCGCAGGCCGCGCTTCACGTCGTAGCGGGAGTACAGCTCAGCCGGCACCACGTCCACGTTGCGGCCGCCCTCGTACAGCAGGTCGGACACCTCCGGCCTGCCAAGCCCTACGGACGGCATGGGGTACCGGTCGACGATGTGCTCGAACGCGGAGGTGTTTTCGGGCGTGAGGTAGTGCCGCGGCCTCTCGGCCAGCGGATCGTACGCATAGGACATTGCGTCTCCTTAGAACGTGCCGTCGTGGGCGGGCGCCGGCAAAGGCCGCTGCGCTTCTCCCCTGCCTACAGGCGGTACATGAAGTTGAAGACCTCTTCGCGCTGCATGGTAATCTGGACGCCGATCTCCTTCGACAGCGACTCAAGCTGCTGCTGCAGCTTCGAGAACTCGACGTCAGACGGGCCCAGGTCCACGAGCATGGTCATCGTGAACGTGCCCTGCAGGATGGTCTGCGATATGTCCAGAATGTTCGCGTCGTGCTGCGACAGGGCCGTCGCCACAGCGGCGACGATGCCCGAGCGGTCGCTGCCCAGGACGGTTAAGATCGCGCGGTTCTTGGAGTCTTCCTTCGTGGTTGCCATTCGTCCCCAATCGGTGTGTCACGGCCGGCGTCCGGCCGCGTGGCGATAGTTGCAACCATTGTATCCAAGGGACGCGGCGGCCATACCTGCCGCCCCGGCATTGAGCCCATTTCGAAACGTGGGCGCGCCGCGCGGGGCCCGGTGGCACACGCCATCGCCCCCCCGCGCAGGCGCCGGGCGAGAAGTGCCGGGCGCCCTAGTTGTTGCGGGCGTCCTCCTCGCTTGCCCTCAGCAGCTGCGCCACGTCGTCCTCCGAGACGCCCATGGCGACGGCAAGCTCCTGCAGGGAGCGCTCGCTCGCCTGCTTGAAGATGCGCTCGTAGGCGACGGGCGGACGCTTGTTGGAGGCCCGCACCTGCTCGATCCTGGTGCGGAGCGTCTTCGCGATGCGCACGGCGTCCCGGCAGCTGCCGCGGCGCAGCTCCGTCTTGAAGCGCTCCTCCTCCAGCGCGTTGCTGCGGGAGGAGAGCTCCTCCAGCGGGAGCTCCGTGTACTCGCCTATGATCTGCTCCGCCTGCTTGCGGCCGATGACGGGGCGAAGCCGCCCCTCGCTTGCCACCGGGAAGCTGATGCGCATGGGATGGCGACCGCCCACGGGCATGAGCATGTACGTGGCCTGCGGATCGTCCTCGATGGCCTCCACCTTGCAGACGCCTTGTCCCGGATGAACTACGTACTGGCCAACCTTGTACATGCGGCATGCTCCTTTCGCGCAATATGCTACTTATCTTAGCACATTAGCGAAAAAATGCCACCAAACCGGCGATATGTCTTGCACATGCCCTACAAGTAGTGTAGTTTAGTGCATTCCTCTATGTATGGCGCCTACTTGCAGCAGTCTGTCACCCAGCTCACGAAGTTCTCCTGCGCGTCGCCGGACGTCTCCGCGAGCTCGAAGCCCCTGCCCCACACCGGCGTGAATGCCACGTCCTTCACCCCGTCGTATGCGCCAAGCGCAGCCGCCAGGTTCGCGTCTGCGGTCAGCGCCGTCGCGGATTGGAACAGCCCCGTGTTGATGCGCCAGTGCGGCGCGACCTCGCACGAGCCAAAGCCGGCGTAGTGGCCGCTCAGTGCGTACAGCGGGTTCATCGCGTTCACGCGGCTCTGCATGTCCGTCTTCAGCGAGTCCAGCTTCACGATGTCCTGCGCCCAGTCGCTCACCAGGTCGTCCTTCCAGCCCTTCAGGTCCTTGTACCTGTCCGCGTTGTCGCCCAGAAGGGTCGCCACCGTCTCGTCAAAGTGCAGGCTCGACTCGTCGTCCACGCCAAACAGCTGGTTGGACGTGGTGGAGCGGTCCAGCGCGTCATAGGCGCACACGCCCTTCTGCGCGGGGCGGCAGTGCTTCACGAAGTCCCACATGCTCGTGATGGTCACGCCGCCGGCGCTTGGGCTGTACGTGATCCAGCGGTCGTCCCCGTTCAGCGCCCTCACGTAGCTCTCCGCGTCGTTGTACACCGTGGACTGCACCTTCGTGACGCCGCTCGCGGCGGAGGACGTCCCCGCGCCGGCGGCGCCGCCCGACTTCGCCGCGGCGGAGCCGTCCGCCGTCTCGGTCGCGTCGCCGTCGGTCGCGGCGGAGCCCTCCTGCGAGGAAGACGCGCCCGAGGCCGCGGCCGCGCCGCCGTCCGCCGCGTCCTTCTCGCCCGCGCCGGACGCGTCCTCAACCGCGCCGGTCATGACGTCTATCTCGACCGCGCTGTCGGAGTTTATGTTGGGGTCGCCGGGAAACGCCGGGTCCACCAGGTGCCCGGGCGTGTACGTGTACGGAAAGCTCGTGGTCGAGAAGAACTTCTCCGCGGAGCCCTCGATCGTCTGGAGCATGTAGTCGTAGTACGTGCCGGAAAGGTAGCTGCCGTCCTGCACGGGCTCCAGCTTCAGGGCCTTGTCGTCCGCGCCGGTGAGGCCGAGCTCGTTCACGAGCTTGCCGTACGCGGTCGCGAGGTCGCAGGAAAGCGCCTTCGTCCACTGGCCGTCCGCGCGGGCGCCGTCGTTCGCGAACTGCCCCATCATCCACTCGTAGCCGCTGTCCGCCGCGTCGTACGACGTGATGGGGCACCACGACGCCGAGCCAAACACGCGGTCGGATATGGACTTGCCGTCCGCGTCGTGCATGGCCGCGCCGATCTTGGAAAGGTACGGCGTGAAGATGCCGCAGTCCCCCAGGGCGCCCAGGCACGCGGACACGCCCCCTCCCGCGCCGTAGCCAAACACGAAGATGCGCTTCGCGTCGCACGGCAGGCTCTTGCCGTTGTAGCGCAGGTAGCGCACCGCCGCCTTCAGGTCCACAACCGGCCACGGCGCGCCGCCGGAGTACTGTTCGCTCGAGTCGCTCACATAGCCGCCGGAGCGCCCGCGGAACCCCGCGTACACGTACACGAGGCCCTTCTTAAGGTATGTCCCCAGCCCGTCGTACGAGTACGCCGTCGGGCAGCCCTGCGCGGAGAGGCGCGCGGAGTTTATGGGCATGACCACCGGGGCGGTCTCCGGCGTGAACGAGCCCACCCTCGCGTCCGGCGCGATCTTGCAGCGGTAGGTGTCCCCGCTCTTCTCGCCCTTGAAGTAGGCGCCCGGCACAAAGACCGCAAGCGATTCGTAGCTGCCGGCCGCCGGATCCGTGCAGTACGGAAGGCCCAGCTGGTAGTAGCAGTCGTTCGTCTCGTCGTAGTTCCAGGCGGAGTCGTCGATCTCGAGCTTCTTGTACTCGCCCAGGTTGACCTTCACGTCCTCCGGCTTGTCAGACTTCCCGTCGCCCCTGCAGGCGGCAAGCCCCATGGCCGATGCCGCCCCCGCAAGCGCGAGGAAGCCCCTCCTGCTCATGTCCATTCGCAACTCAGCTCCCCGTGGGCTATCCCTGGCGTACGCCCTTGACCTTGCTGGCGATCGCGTTCTGCTTCTCCCGACGGTCCTCGCCCCAGAAGCAGCACGAGAGCATGCCGGGGCCAACGTGGCAGCCGATCGTGGGCCCGATGGTCGACGTGAGGATGCGCGCGGAGTCGTCGATGTCCGCCACCATGGCGCCCAGGCGTAGGCCGTCGTTCTCGCAGTCCGCGTTGCCGATGGCCGCCACGGCCGGGTACTGCAGCTGCGAGCGGTGCTTCTCGTAGTACTCCTTCATCTTGCGCATGCCCTTCTTGCGGCCGCGCGTCACTCCCAGAATCGTGAGCTCGCCGTTCAGCTTCCAGGACAGCAGCGGCTTCGCGTCCAGCGCGGACGATACGAGCGCGACGGACTTGGGAATGCGGCCGCCGCGGTGCAGCGTGTCAAGGTTGTCCACCATGAAGATGGTCCACACGTGGTAGCGCGCGTCCTCCGCCCAGCGCACGAACTCCTCCGCGGTGACGCCGCGGTCGCGCTGGCGCACGCCCTCCTCAAGCAGCAGGTAGAAGGACGTGGACGCCAGCAGCGTGTCCACGATGTAGATGGGCAGCTCGCGGCCCAGCTCCTCCTGCACGCGGTCGAGCGCCGTGCAGGCGCCGTTGTAACCGCCAGAGATCCCGCTCGAGATCGTCATCAGCACGGTGGGGACGTCAAGCTCCGCCGCCTTGCGGAACGCCTCCTCGTACACCAGCTGCGACGGCTGGGACGTCTTGGGGGTCGCGCCCCAGCGAATGCGCTCGTAGAAGTCGCGGGCGCTCATGGACTGGAACAGGTCGTCCAGCCCAGAAAGGCCACCGTCGGGCTTTCCGGCCTCCATGTAGGTAAAGGGAAGGAACGTGAGCCCCGACCTCTCGATGTCCTGGATCGAGAAGTCGCACGTCGAGTCTGTCATCAGGTTGAACTTGGCCTTCATATGAACCTGTCCTCGCTAAGATCGATTCGGATGGTGATATTGTACGGCTAATGGGCAAATCGCCAAGACATGGAGGTCCACATGCTCCACACCGACACTACGGACGGCCGCGGCTCCTCCAGCAACGCCCCCGCAACGGGCGCGTCCCCCAAAAACGCGGCGCAAGACGCCGTCGACGCGGGTACCACCGGCAGCGTCCGCAGGCTCCACCTCGTCTTCAGGGGAGAAGTACAGGGCGTCGGCTTCCGCTGGACCTCCTCGCGATGCGCCAACTCCGTCGGCTGCACCGGATGGGTCCGCAACGAACCCGACTGGCAAACCGTCACCATGGAGCTCCAGGGCACGCAAGAGCAGATATCCGCGTTCTTCGGCGCGTTCGCGCACGCCTATGCGCGCTACCCCATCGAGTACGTGATCGACGAGAAGGACGACATTCCTCCCGTCGAAGGCGAGCCCGACTTCAGGGTCAGGTACTAGAAGGGGGAAAGCTCCTGCGCGGACAGTAAGCTTGGAAATGCCGACAAGAAACTTGGGCATTTCGACAGAACGCCAAGCAGTAGCAAGCGGCAGCAGCACGCCCCGTGGCAACTTGGCCCATGGCCGATGCCTACGAAGAAGCCCCGCACTGCGTTTCCGCAGGTACGGGGCCTTTTCTTCATGGTGGCGGGGAAGGGAATCGAACCCCTGACACGGGGATTTTCAGTCCCCTGCTCTACCAACTGAGCTACCCAGCCGTTACTTGCTCGCTTGCAAGCTTGTTTAATATATCAAAGATTCCGCGCGCGTCAACGAACTTTTTCAAACCAGATGGAGAGAATTTGAAGTCCGCAGGTAGATGGGCATTAGCAAGCACTCTCCACGCGTGTGGTCGCGATGGTCAGAAGGCGCCTCCGCCTCCTCCCCCTCCGAACCCGCCGCCCCCGCCGCCGGAGAAGCCGCCACCGCCACCCCCGCCGGAGCTCATCGAAGACGCGGCCATCGCGGCAGAGCTGACCTTGTGAGACGAGGTGACCGAGGACCCAAGGCGCGATGCGGGGCTTCCCAGCGCGGTGTGGGGATACATGTACCACCCGTAAACCGGAGCGACGACCGGGTCCTCCAGAACCTGTGGCGCGGCAACCTTCAGCTGCTCGATTACCTCCTCCGCCACGCCAAGCGAGACGGCCATCACAAGCAGCCTGTTCCAAAGGATCACGTCCTGGGGGACGGCCTCCTCCAGTCGGGTGAAGTCCTTGAGCCACCGCCTCAGGGCCTTCAGCTTCGCGATGACCTCGACCGCCTCCTCCGACAGGTTGTCCATGCGCCTCAGAACCACGAACCCCAGTGCCGCGGACATCGCGAGCAGCAGAACCACTCCCAGTCCCCAGCCTACCGGTAGAACCTCGGCTATCGTCATGAACAGCAGGGCTGCCGCCGCAAGAATGTCAAGCATCACCGCACCGACGACAAGTCCCTGTCCGTTCGAGTTCCTATCGACGAAGAACCCCCGCTGCTCGGCCTGGGCCTTGACGTCGGTCTTCCAGTTCTCGTATGCGTCGTTGTATGCCTCTGGTTTGTCTTTCGCCACCTTCTCGAAGTCCGAGAAGTACAGGACGCCGTTCTCGCGGCCCTTGCACTTGGAGAGCACCTTGTCGAAGAACTTGAGGGTCGATCGATCGATTGCGGTCGCGCTCTTGCTCGCCGGCACACCCCCCGCGTTGTCGACCTTCGTCAGGGCGTAGTCATCCTCCGACTTCTTGCGACCGAACACCCCTCTGCTCTCGATCGCGACCTTTTCAAGCTTCAGCGCACCGATGTCAGTCAGCCGCACGAGCGCGGCAGACATGTCATCGTCCGTTGGCTCGCCGTCGTTCAGCAGGGCACCCAGAACGGCGGGATGGTCATCCGTGGGCACGTCGCGGAAGTACTTGTCGTCAAACTGAGGCGTGTGCCGTTTCCTATACGAGGAAAGCCTGCCAAGAGACACCGCTCCCGCAAGGAGCGCCACGAGCACTCCTATGCCAAGGGCCGCATAGCTCACCATGCGAGCCTGAGCGCGGCGTTCGTTCGCCTCGTCGGCCCACTTCTGCTCCTCGTCGAGGACCGTGCTTAGGACCTTCTTGTTTGACGTGGGCGCATCCGATAGCCACGAAGCGGGGAAAACTATCCTCGCTTCGGCGAACTCGTCGCTACCGACTCCCGGGACCGTGTAGATGATGTCGTTGCCCTTGAAACTAAGCGAGGCGTCAAGGGGACCATGTCCCCAGGCCCTGACGGTCTTGCCCGCCGTGACCGTCTCTCCATCGGGAACGGGGAGGTGAACCGTACAGGCCACGTTCTCGCTCTCCACGTCCCAGCCGTCGCTCACGAACTTCCAATAGAGCTCGGAAGTGTCCTCGTACCTACGCGCCAAATTCTGGTCCGTGTACGTGATGGCAAAATCAGCCGTGTCGTCACTGTGCGCGGAATAGATCTTGACCTTAACGTACGCGCCTTCGTCCGTCACGAGGTACGTGCCATCCTGCCCGTAGTCGGCATCGCCCTCCTGCACGCGCTTGAATTCCTGGAACTCCCCTCCCGATCCAAGCTCACCGACTTTGTTCACCTCGGAGCTGATCGAGGTTCCCTCGTACTCCCCTTTCGGAATCTTCCAATAGACCCCATGGAAGTCTCCGTCAAAACTGAACTCTCGCACCTCGCTGACAACGACCGACCCATCGGTCCTCACGGTCGCATCTATATCGACCTTGTCAATCGAATACTCGTCTGCACGTGCGACGCCCGCCGTTGCCAGCATGGTTGCGAGGAAGGCGGCTGCAAGAGCCATTGCTGCGAGGACTGCCGCCAAGGACAGCCTGTCGCGTCGGAACTGCGCGATTCGAGCGACCATCGAGTCTCCCATTCTTTCTGGTTCCCACGTCGTTGCTCGAAAATATACCAGAGACATGGGTATAGACTGCAATGTACATGTCAGGCCAGCGGATAGTGGTATCCATACGACAAGGAGCGGATTTGCATGGCACTGGACAAGAGCGTATCGAGCGTGCTCAACGAGCAAATCAACAAGGAGCTTTATAGCGCATATCTCTATCTTACGTTCGCGGACTATTACGAGGACCGCGGGCTCAAGGGCTATGCGAACTGGTACATGATTCAAGTCCGGGAGGAGGTCGACCACGCGAAGATCCTCCGTCGCTATCTGTTGGACAATGACTTCAAGCCGACGATGGAAGCAATCGACAAGCCCGACAAGACGTTCGCAAACGACCTCGAGCCCCTCGAGGCTGGCTACGAGCACGAGCAGTATGTGACGAGCCTCATCAACAAGTGCTACCAGGCGGCCTACGACGCCCATGACTTCCGCACCATGAAGATGCTCGACTGGTTCGTGAACGAGCAGGGCGAGGAGGAGTCGAACGCCTCGGACATGATTACCGATTACAAGCTATTTGGCAGCACGCCTCAGGGCCTGTTCAGCCTCGACCAGAAGTACCTCACACGTACTTACGTCCAGACCACTGCGATGCCGATGTAGCTCAGCCCTATTAGGCATTCGCTTCGTTTGCCTGCCGCTGGGGGGTGGATCCAGAAGTGGACCACCCCCTTCTCATGTCCAGGCAGGTCTCTACTCATCAGGTGTGACAAAGGTAAAGAGAGTGCCGCAGACGTTGACCGTCTGCCCATGCCCGAGGATGCAGAAGTCCTGCACCTCTCTTCCCCCCATCGTCGCCAGGTTCTTGGCCCCAAGATTCCTAACCCTAAGCCCTTCCGAAACGCATTTGAACCCTACGTGTCTACGTGAAACGGCCATCGAGTGGAGAACCACGTCGCAGCACTGGTCACGACCGACCGTCAACTCGGATTCGGGAATCGGAACCTTTACCTCCATATCGGGTGACCTCACCCAAAGCATCTTCCTCTTCCAGTGGGGAAGGCTAGAGGAGGGAATATCCAGGGGCACCGTCGCGTCTGAGTCGGGCGAGCATTCGTGACTCTTGCCATTATCGCCAGCGTTTTGGGCGCGGTCCCCACCACCATCCCTCCCCTCGCCCACCAGCTGGCCAAGTCCCATCGTTGACATGGGGCCGGGCGGCCTGGAGAAGTCGTAAAGGCACCCGTAGCAGATGTCCATATCCGCAAACAGCTCTTCGCCGCAGTTCGGACATATCTTCGTCCGTGCCCTCCCCACCTTGCCCGCGAAGCCGGCCGGAGTCTCGCGCCCGGCGGAACTCTCCATTTCGCCCAGAGTTTTCATCGACGACACGTCCCTTCTCGGTCACAGGTCTCTTCCATGGTGAGCGTTTCGTTCGCCGCAGGCCAAGGCGAGTCGCTGCCGGGGCGCTCCAAGACGAATGACGCTCCACGAGCGCGCACTATCCTCCCTGGCCGGACCATCCTTTCCGATAGGACGACGCTGCCGCCCCTCTTGACGAATGCGACGTCTATGGGATGGCGCATGCAGAAGGTGTGAATGGATGAGCACCTCCGGAGCATGACCTGCCGCCCCTCCGAATCACGAAGAAGACCCTTCGCCTTACGAAAGAGAGAGTCAAGGACTTCGAAGCTTCCAAAGTCGAAGTGTCTCGTCCGAATGCGTACGAACTGCAATCAGATCACCACCCCAGGTCTGAAACGGTCAACGGTAATGGTTCTCTCGTGCCTTAACGAAAGCGGCGCGGAATAGCCGACCCCAGCCACGGACACGGTCGTAGGCCAAGGATGAAATGTGAGGGTGCACCTATATGTGGTGAGCAGGGGCGTAAGGGGAAAGGTCAGACCGTCCTTCTTGACCGCGGAGGCGGCATCGCTCGCAGAGACCGTCACGTCACATGCCTTCGAGTTCAGGGCCTTCCGTATCACTCCCTCGATCTCGGAGACGGCCGCACCCCTGCTCTGTGATCCAGACGGCGAGACTCCATGCGATACCGCCGCATCGAGGGAGACCCTGTCAAACGTGGAACACACCTCGGCATACTTCGCGAGGTTATACACGATGAGGGCTACGACGATGATGACAGGCAGCATTGCCGCGAGCTCGACAGTCATCTGGCCAGACTCACGAGTCTCTCCACACCCCCTCATGGAATCGCCTCCGAGAGAGTGGAGAGGTCTATCGTCAGGGGGATTGATGCCCCCTCCATTCCGGGAATCGGAATCTCCGCGATGGTGACCTTGCCGCCGTCCCCCATCATCGACACCAGTTTGGAACGGCACGTCCTTATGATTCCACGCTGATCGTGTGGCAGGGACTGTATGAAAGACCTCACTTCCGCCGTCTTCGTCGCTCCTGCCTTATCCAGAATATGCTGGCTGTTCGTCAGTACAGGCTTCCTGAGCCTCATGTCAGAGGGTTCGAATCCCGCCTTCGATACGACATCCTTGACCTTCCTCCGCATCCAGCTTGCAACCTTCCCCCCAAACACGCCGCCTATGTCGTCAAAGAACTTGTTTGCAGCCTGGCTGACGCTTCCGTATGCAGATCCATAGCCAACCAGAAGCGACCCCCACAGGTCTCCGATGCCATCAAGCAGTCCGGAGAAGAGCGTCCTATCCGACCTTTCGAGACCGTCGAAAACGCTTGCGAGGACGTTGTGGCCATCCGTGTCATCATCGGGAGCCAGTGCGGCGCCTGAGATCGCGACACCAGCCGGAAGCATCCCCGACTTGAGAAAGGCGCTTGACAGTCCACGAGGGAGCTTGGTTGCGTCTCTCATAACGAAACCGATGCATCCGTACGCGCCGGGCGGGCACAGGCGCGGTCGTTCGACCGCGAGCATGTTCATCGCCTTCTCGAACGCTGACCCACTTTTCTCCGCCGCTCTCTTCATGTCCTCCTCCGCTTTCCTCTCGTCTTCCTTCGCCCTCTGGTAATCCCTTGACGCCCCTACCACGATCCTCCAGTAGTGCTCGAAGCCGTTGTTGATGTTCGTCGATGCATCCGCGACGTTTCCCATGGCCGCCGCATTCATGCGGCACGTCTCGCAATAGGCAACCGACCCCGACTCTATGTCTGCAAGCGAGGCGTTGCCGGCAAACGGACCGGTTGCTCCGGGACAGTCGAGCGAGCAATGCAACGTCACGCCCGCCTCCTCACTCGTACATGGCCAGGCGGCCGTCGAGTAGAGCTCGGTCTCCATGACCATCCGTGTCGTGTGGGGCAGCTCGGGCAGCTGAATGTCAACGACCTCGCCCTCCTCGCACCGCGCCTTCGAGAGCTCCTTTGCGGCATACCGGTAGAAAACCGCACGCGCGCATGAGCGCTGGAGTTCGTCGGCAGAGCCCAGGTCGATTACGTTGGACGCTGCCCGGGCGGTGTAATAGTTCACGGCTCTTCTGCGCGCAAAGTCGAACTTCCAGGTACTCGGGCTTGGATACATCGGGTTCTGCCCCTCCGTTAGCTTCGCGAGGGACTGCGCTCGCTCCCTCATGCACGTACCAACGTTGTCCGCATGCCAACCCCTCTCCTTGGCATCATTCGCCCTGTCGATCGCCTCCTTCTTCCTGGCTGACGCCTCCCTGAGGTCTTCGGCCGCCTTTTCCATCTCCTTCCCGTCGACCTCGTCTAGCAGATGGCTGAAGTCGGACTTCGACTCCTGCGGGTACGGCACCGCAATCCCGGCGTAGCTCAGGCCTCCAGACGAGTTCGCCGATACCGTTGAGGCCGAATTCGCCATGATGAGAGCGGGAAGGGCCTTCTCAAGTCTCTCGAGGCCTTGCGAGGCCGACTTGGCGAACTTTTTCCGACACTCGAGAATCTGCCTGCCCGCCTCGAGAATCCTCGGTGCTCCCTGCTGGAGAACCGGAATCGCCGCCACGATCATTCCCGCGCCGTACACGATCGCTCCCAGGAGGCCCATGCTCAAGACGCATGCATCCAGCACCTGTGCGATGGTCGAAAAGGCCGCGACGCAGTTTTCGCCAGACATTGCAGCCGCATCTGCCACCTCCTGCACGTCAGCCGCCCTGGCGTGGCTCCACTGGGACGCAGCCACGCCAAACGTGAGAGCGATGCTCATGAGGAGCGCGACGGCAACGGCTACGGTGGTGTAGCCACCCTCGTCGTCGATGAACACATCAAGGATGCAGGCTCCACGATTAGCTCCTCTACACCCACAACCGCTGCCAGTCTCCATAGGTCCCCCTTATCCAACTCGGGCGCACCTCTTCCCTTAGGGACTCCCTCAGGACTATCCCCTTGCCGTCGCTCTCGGAGAACGCAGCCAAAGCGACCCCGAGAAGGGGAAGTGGACGAACATGCCCGACGACCTCGACGCTTACGCCCCTTCCGCTCCTGCTCAGCGAAATCGACCAGTCTGACGTGCCGCCAGAGTGAAAGAGGGGGACGTCGGGAACAGCCTCAAGGCGTCTGAGCACATACGACCTGCAGTCCGACAGGTCTCCGTCATAGTCAGTCGCAATCGCCCTTGCCGCCTCCGCAGCAGCAGACCTCATGGCCGTACGCGTGTAGATGATGCAGACCGGCTGCACGAGCAACGCAATGACGAGCATGAGGGTGGGCAACAGAACGGCCGCCTCGATCGTTGCCTGGCCAGACGTTGATTTCGCAAGCTCAATACAGAAGAACGTCCTGAAAGACCGAGAGGACGTCACCCTCCAGCGAATGCGACCCTGACCCGGCGATCGTCGCATACAGCCTTCCGCTGCCGGCATAGCCGACAACCCTTGACAGCGCAACGACGATTGCCAGGAAGGCAAACAGTACCAGCGCGTATTCGACGGTGGACTGCCCCTTCGCATCAGACAAGACACCGCACTTGGTTTTGGCAAAATGGCCTCCATCATCCTCGACCTCCATATGGCTCACCTGGGAACTCCCTCCTCCCATTCCTTCGCATCCATCCGGACAACCTTTACCTCCGACTCTCTCGAGTCCCTGGTCCCCCTCACGACGACCGTATCCACCCATCCGTCCCCGACGACGGTGCAGGACCAGTTGTTCCCAAGCAGGTCGAGGTAGCCTGCACGCACAAGCACGCACTTCCCTGCCCGCGCGTACTCCTCCAAGAGCCGCGTGGCCGTATCCTGCAAGCTTGCTTTCGACGTATAGCCCCTCACGCCGTCCTTTTTCGAAGGCGAGGGGGATCGCCGCGTGACATGCCGTGACGAGCCGCCGTCTTTGTCGCCCTCGTCCTTCAGGCTCACGCCTTTGCCAGAGATTTCCCCAAAGGGGAAGTTTCCCCCTCGTCCGCGCACGCGCGCCTCAACGTCCGCTTCCTGGCCCGCGCTGACTTCCACCTGGCGACGGCAGCACACTGCCGTCGCCATGAAGCCGACCAAGAGCGCGAGCAGGGCCAAGGGGACGAGTCTGGAACCCCCTCGGACAGCCATGACCTAGAGGGCCCCTATTCCACTCGATATCGCGTCCCAGAGCTGCTGGACCTTCCCCTTGAAGGTGATGATTGAGAGAATCGCAATTACTACCAGGACTCCAACGAGAATGGCGTACTCCGTTGTTCCCTGTCCGTCTTCGTCACGCAGGGTCTCCCAAACGCCCCAGGCCACGTCTTCCATTCCCATCCTCAGCTGTTCCATCTCACTGCCCTCCTCTGATTTTGGATAGATACGAGTGGTGTGCCGTCCCCCCCTCTCTGGACAAACGCCCCTTCGTACGACCGCATGGCCTCATGTCGTTGCAAGGCTCGATCCGATGAGCGGTCCCAGGATTGACAAAAGCATCGCCGGCACGATCAGGGTGCCCAGGGGAATGAGCATCTTCACCGGAACCTTCTCAATCTCCTCCTCCAATTGAGACCTCTGTTCCTCCCTTATTGCCTGCGCCTGGGACTCGAGGGCGGATGCAAGGGGCGACCCGAACTCGAGGGCTTGGGACACCGTCGACGAGAAGCTCCTCAACGCACCCACATCCAATTCCTCGGCAAGCCTATCGAGCGCGGACGACCGGCTCTCCGCCCCGATCTGCCACGAGAGCAGGGCCTCTCCAAATGCCGAGGAAAGGTCGTCCTCGTAGCGTTCGCAGTAAAGCGAGAGCGCCGCATCGAACGAGAGCCCGGACGAAAGTCCCAGGGTCACCACATCCAGAAACGTCGTCAGAGACCGGAGGCAGGCTCGTCTGGCCGCGCTTTCCCTACCCCTGCGATCGAGCTCCCTGAAGGCGGGCAGCGATGCCATCCTGGTTGCGATGAGCTCGAGACGCTCTCCCAACCCGCCCGTGCGGTCGAGTTCGCGAGAAGGGCGCCTCCCCAATAGGCCAAGAGCCATCGCAAACGCAGCCGTCGACGCCGACAGGCACCCACCCACGTACGCCAAGTCCATCACACGACCCCCCTCATAAGCCGCCTGATGATGATCAGTGCGAAGGCGTCCATCACGACCGCGGTCATTACGCTCGCCATGCCGGGAAGCGTCGCGAGTCCGGCCCGAAAGTCCGGGGACAGAATCGAGAGGGCGGCAATCATGATTACCGGAAGTCCGCAGACGATCCTGACAGAGAGCCTCACCTGCGCCGTCTTGACCTCGAGCATCCTCTCGAACTCGCCCTGTCTCTCCACCATCTTTGCCGCGTGCCCAAAAAGCGACTTGAGGGGGCTTCCCGTCCTCTGGGATATGAGGAGCGCAGTCGTGAGCAGGCCGACCCCCGGCGCCTCAAGCTCCTTCGATAGCTCCGCGAGCGCCTCTTCGGCAGACTCGCCGCACCTCATTCGGAGCGACGCCCTTGCAAAGGGCTTCGCGGCATGACCTCCCTCGTGCGCCCCAAGGTACTCGATCGCCTGGGCAAGCGTCTCGCCTGAGCCAATGGCCATGGCAAGGGTCCGGAACACGCCCGGCATCTCCTGGGTCAGCTCTCGTTCGATGCGTCGTAGTTGCGCCTGGTGCCATATGGGCACGCCGGCAAGCGCCACTGCCATTGCTATGGGCACGCCGATGGGAGACAGGGCGACAAGACAGAGGACGACGGCAAGCAATGCGTCCCCAACGACAACGGCCGCCACTCCCTGCCCCGACGTTCTTGCCAAGCCCTCCGGGAGGGCCCATGAGCCTGGACCTCCCTGGCCATTCCGCGCGGACACGACGACCTCCTCGCCCAAGGCGTGCCACGAATCCGTGGAATCAAGGGCGCCGACCAGGCGAGAGGCCCCAAGAGTGCCAAGGAGGGCCCTCGCATACCTTGTCGCCTTCCGGCGCAGCAGGCTCTTGGGGCTCGTCCCCAAACGACCCCCGTGGAGCACGAGCACCGCAAGAAACGTCGTCAGGCTGCCAAGGACGGCATACATCGCCTCCATCTCTCCACCTCCTCAGACCCAAGCGCACCAATCCGAACCGCCTCTCCTATGAAGCTGGGCTCCGAGACGAGTTCCCACGTCCCTCTCGCCTGGTCGTAGCGGACGCACTCTCGAAGCGCAACACCCCCCGCATCCCCTCTCGACACCTCGCTCAGCGACGTGATCCGACGCATGCCGTCCGGAAATCGCGAAGACATCACGAGCAGGTCAAGGGCCGAGGCGATCTGCTCCTCGATGATGTCGGTGGGAAGGTCCATGCCGAACCTCGCCATGAGCACGAGCCTCAGGATCGCCTCCTGCGCCGACCCCGCATGAAGCGTCGTCAGCGATCCGTCATGCCCGGTGTTCATGGCCTGCAGCATGTCGATCGTCTCCTCGCCGCGGCACTCTCCCACAACGATTCTGTCGGGTCGCATCCGCAGCGCGTTCTTGACGAGGTCGCGAATGGTCACCTCTCCGGTCCCCTCGATGGAGGCCGACCGCGCCTCCAGCCGCACCACATCGGGATGAGAGTCAAACTTCAGCTCGGCAGAGTCCTCTATGGTCACGATGCGTTCCTGCAGGCCGATCTGAGTGCTCAGGGCATTAAGCAGGGTCGTCTTTCCCGAACCGGTCCCGCCCGCGACGGCGATGTCCTGCCTCGCGTGCACCGCCCATGAAAGGAGCGTCGCATACCACCTCGGAATCGAGCCAAGCTCAACGAGCCTGTCGAGCGTCGTGATGCGATCTGAGAACTTTCGAATGGTGACCGCCGGGCCGTTTATGGCAATGGTGTCCGACACCGCGTTCACTCGGTCGCCGTTGGCAAGGCGAGCATCGACAAGCGGGTTCGTCCTGTCGAGCCGGCGTCCCAGGGGAGCAAGGATCCTGTCAATCACCATCATGATCTGCTCCTTGGACTCGAACACCGACTCCGCAGAGTGGATGCGCCCATCTCGCTCGAAGAACAGGGCGCCCGTTCCGTTGATCATGATCTCGCTCACACCGTCGTCGTCCAGGAGGCTCTGTATGGGGCCCAGGCCGCAGATGTCGTCCAGCACCTCCCTCGTCACCTGGTCCTGCTCGCTCTGCAGGAGCGAAGAGAAGTGCGCCTCGTTCAATATCGCCTGGCAGGTGACCGCGAGCTCCTCCCTTACCTCGCTTGCCTTCACGGACTGGAGCATCGAGGCGATCGCCGAAAGGCCAAGCCTCCCCACCAGCTCGTGCCGCAGGTCCTCCCGAAGCCTCCGATAATCTGACCTGCTTGTCGTTCCCTCGCCGACAACGCCGAGCGCGACGGCCTCGTGCGTCTTCACCCTCTCGAGGACAGACATCAGACCACCTCCTCCCTTCGCGAGAAGAACTTGAATCTCAGCCTCCTGGTCTCGACGTGGGCGGCAAGCTGCGCGTCCTCGTCAGACGGCAGGGCCCCAAGCTCGGCCAGGGTCCTCGCGAGCATGACTTTGACGCCCTGCACCATCGGACCACCCTCTCTCACGAGCTCCCGTATTCCTCCGGCGGCCGCAACCTCCTGCACCTCGGGCCCGCCGTCGATCACCCGGAAGAACGGGGCACCCTCAAGGCCCCTCTGGCCGATGCCGGGCCCGAGGTCGTTCTTCGCCCTCGGGTTGGCGACGTTCTCCACGCGCACCATTCGGGTCCTTGCGACGCCAAGGCGCACCACGAGCGAGCTCGTCCTTCCCGCGGAGCCGATTGAGCCGGGCGCGCCGTCGTGCACCACGAACACGCGGTCCGCCTTCTGCACGGCCTCGGCGACCGCGTCGGTAAACGTCGTCGACGTGTCCACAAGGACGAGCTCGTACCTCTGCGCCAGGTACTCGAGCAGCCGACCTACGTGCGGCATGACCTGCTCCGCCATCTCCGGCCTCTCGCAAGGCCCCCAGAGGCACGCATCGTTCGCGAGCCGGACGCAGCTCCTGCCCATGGTCTCGATTGACGGAACCCCGTTGGCCGCAAGCTTCGCAAGGTCGACGGGAGCCCCCACGCCAAATCCCGCATACACGTTTCCGCAGGAAAGGTCGAGGTCGACCACCGCCACGCTCAGCCCCCACAGGCTCGCCACGACGGCGCACTCCGATGCGATGGTGGTCTTGCCCACACCGCCCCTCCCAGAGACGAACACGAGCATCGACCCACGCCCTCCTTCCGCAGGGCCGGCGGGCGTCATCGTCTTCTCGCTCCAGGAAAGGCCATCGGGCTCGTCCAGAGCAAACGGAACGTCATCCAAGTCGCGCGGCGGCTCTCCCCCTTCCGCCGCGGGCGCGGCGGCACCGTCTGCCCGAACGCCCCCCGCGCTCCCCTTGGCGCGGGCCACCGCGACCGCGGCATCAACCTCCCCCATATCGATCACGGTGTCGATGCCGGCCTGTGACGCCCTCGAGCGCAGCGACCCCGAGGCGTTGCGCGTAACGAGAACCACGCTTCCCGCCATGCCGTCATGCGCCACCGCAGCCGCAAGGTTCATGTCCGAAACGCCCGATTCGCTCAGTCCAACGATCACTCCCCATGGAGCTCCGACCGAGTCCATCACCCGCTCCCGGAGGTCCTCCGCACTCGATGCGAACGCAAGCGTCGCCTTCGGGCGAAGTGACGCCAAGGCCCTTCGAATGTCGGCCCGACTCCCTTCCGAAGTCCATCCCAGCCATCTGTCCGCCATCCCATGCACCTCCCTACCTCGATTCTTCGGCCAGGCTTCGGGGACTCCCCTCGCCAACGCCCCCAGAGTCCTCCTCGGAGTCCTCCTCGGGCTTCTCGGCCCGGAGCTCTGGCGCCGACGCAACCTCCTCCGGCCGCTTGACGTCGTCCGCGGGCATCACGAGCCTCAGGTCCCCCCTCCCGCTTGCGTCCAGAAGCGAGGAGACGTCGTCGGCGGGCACGGCCAGGGAGATCTGCGCCGCCATGCCCATCGAGCTCGAGGAGCTTGGGGCCGACAGCACCGTCACGTCCTCGCTCAGCGGCTTCGACCCCTCGTCCGTCACCTCGTAGGCAAGCAGCCTCGTCCCCTGCGGGACGCCCTTCGTCACGCCGAGCTTCTCGTTGACGGGCACGCTCATGGCCACGTGGCCCGACGGAATGTCCGCGAGCTCCGAAGAGTCCCTGAAGGCGAGCTTCGTGACGGGGGCGTTCTTGCTCACGGGCACGGTCACCTCGCGACCAATGACGTCGTCCAGGCTCGTGAGCGCACCCTGCGGCGCAAGGTCAGCCACCCAGTCCCGCACGGACACGTCCTTCTCGCCCACCACCTGCCCGGGCTCGAGGGCCGAGTTCGACACCACGAGGCTCACGACCTCGCCGCCATAACGGGCGATTGCCGCGTTCCTGACCTGCTCGGCCTGGGCGCGCACATGGTTGCCGTAGGCGGTGAAGGCGAGAAGAACGAGGACAGCGCAGGCGCTGGCGAATACCAGCCTGAATCTGAGAGACATGGCGACCCCCATCCCCTGTCACGCTTTGGGACACGTCTTGTAGACATGAGTCTGCGCCATCGCCGGCCGCGGGGCGGCGAGTCTCCAAAGTGGCCTCTCAGTTCTCTTGCGCATAAATTCAGCCTAGCTGCACTAGGAAAAGCGCAGCTAGGCTGTGGTGTGAAACGGACATGTCATCCTCGGCTACAACACTACGTCTGGGTCGAGCGTCTTTGCGCTGGCACGCATCTCGGCGGCGAGCGAGACGTATGCATCGAGCCGTTCTTTCGAGAACTCTCCCGCGGCGAAGGCGGACCGGACCCCGCAGCCAGGCTCGTGGGTGTGCGTGCAGTCGCGGAACCTGCACGTCCGCGCCGCCTCGGAGATCTCTGGGAACACCTTCGCGAGGCCGCGCTCGTGACCCACGAGCGGAAGGCTCCTGAGTCCGGGCTCGTCGACGATCACGCCGGCCCCGGGGAGGGAGACCATGCGCCTGGCGACGGTGGTGTGGCGCCCCATGTCGTCAGACGTGCGAACCGCGCCGGTCTCGAGCGCCTCCCGGCCCAGCAGCGCGTTCAGCAGCGTCGACTTGCCGGCGCCGGACTCCCCCAGCACGATTGCGACCGTTCCCGCCGGCACGAGATGCCGGACGTCGTCCTCGCCCCATCCCGACCCGCAGCGACCGGCGGCGTCCATGAGGTCCGCCATGGCCCTGCGCCCCGTGGCGCCCGCGGAGGTCGCGACGATGCGGACGCCCCGGCCAAGAACCTCTTGGATGAGCGCGACGTCCGTCTGGAGCATCGATGCGCCGGCGCGGTCCGCCTTCGTGAGGACCACGGCGATGTCGGCGCCGCAATCGCGCGCGATGACCGCGGACCGAACGACCCTGTCGGTCGATATGGGGCCGGGCCCGAGCGCCTGGGTCACGAGCACGACGTCGACGTTTGCCGCGAGCGTCTGCCGCTCTCCGCGCGAGCCGCCCTTCCACCTTGCGATGTCGCTCTCGCGCGGAAGGATCTTGCAGAGGATACCCATGTCGTGCCCAGCGGGCCTCCGGGCGCAGACCCAGTCGCCCACCGCGGCGCGCGAGTTGTCGTCCCCCTTGGTGAGCGACGCGGCGAACTCGGTGCGATAGACGCCCCGCGGGGTGATGACCGCGGGAAAGCCGCGGTCAAGGCGGGCGACGCAGCCGAGGTCGAGCTCTTCTCGCCTGGCCTCGCCCGCGGCGACGGCCCGGTCCGCCTCCCGCTCGAAGGCGGACCTCTGGCGGTCGCTTGCGGAAAGCTCCGTGTATGCCGGCAGCTCGGACAGGGAAGAGAGCGCCGGCAGGGCCTCGTGGACCCCGCCGGCGACCGCTCTGCGCTTGTCAGACCTGCTGGACTTGTGAGCGCGCCTTGCCATGAGGCGCTACGCCTTGTTCTTCTCGACGGCGCGCATGATGGCCTTGTAGGCCTCCACGAGCGGGATGATCAGGAACGCGAGCGCCATCGCGATGCCGTACTCCGCGGCGCTGATCTCGGCGAAGTCGAACGCGCGGGCAAGCGGGGTCTCGATGACCGCGAACGTCAGGACGAGGGAGAGCGCGAAGGAACCCCAGAGCCACTTGTTCTGCGTGGGGAGCGAGAAGACCGACTTCCGGCGGCTGCGCATGTTGAACGAGTGGAACATCTCGACCATCGAGAGGGTCAG